>OLFT01001436.1_pt1 | contig 24807 bp, 18 predicted proteins | sample 1604921 | NCBI WGS metagenome assembly OLFT01 (sample SAMEA3888897, study PRJEB22519) | human gut metagenome | biome: human gut; feature: human-associated habitat; material: faeces | place: Denmark | collected 2013 | reverse complement strand
CATCCGAATTCGGTTGCCGCAGCCCGCTACAGCGCCCTTATCCGGGCGAAATCTCCCACAAATTGTGACGCACATATTGTGGAAAGCCCTTTGCAAACAGGCTCTAGCGGATGGTAGTTCCTGTTTTTCCTTCATAGCCCTCTTTGGCATGAGCCATATCAGTAATCACAGTGCTCCGGCCTTCCCCTTTCTCGATAAAGGAAATACCTGCTTCGATTTTGGGAAGCATGGAACCGGAAGCAAACTGGTTCTCTTCAATGTATTTCTTAGCGTCCGCTACAGTGATGTTGCCAAGCTTCTGCTCATTTACCTGACCGTGGTTCAGACTTACGTTCTCTACACTTGTGAGAATCAGAAGAGTATCGGCATTTAATTCTTCTGCAAGAAGTCCTGCGGCAAGATCTTTCTCAATGATGGCACTGGCACCGTGAAGGTTGATGCCCTGCTCAAGCACTGGAATTCCACCGCCGCCGGCTGCGATAACAACCTGGTCTGCATTGAGAAGTGCTCGTATAGTCTCAAGCTCTACGATTCTCTGTGGCTTCGGAGCTGCTACGATTCGTCTGTATCCGCCATCAGCAAGTCTAGTGACAAAGTTTCCTTTTTCTTCCTCTGCTTCAGCTTCTTCCTCAGTGAGAACACGTCCGATAATTTTCTCCGGATCTGCAAAAGCATCGTCATATGGATCAATAACAGTCTGGGTAAGAATGGTAGCAACAGGTTTGTAAATTCCGCGGCTGATAAATTCAGAGCGGATCGCATTCTGAAGGTCATATCCAATGTAGCCCTGGCTCATTGCGGAGCAGACTGACATAGGAGCGAATGTATAATCCGGGTGTGTCTTTCCAAATTCATTCATTGCAGTGTGAATCATGCCAATCTGTGGGCCATTGCTGTGGGAGATTACCACCTTGGCACCCTCTTCAACAAGATCTGCGATTGCTTTTGCTGCTGCTTTGGTGGCTACTTTCTGCTCTGGAAGTGTGGTGCCGAGAGCTCTGTGACCTAATGCAACTACTACGATTTTTTCACTCATAGGAGATACCTCGTTTCTGTCAAGAATATAATGCGGATATCAGAGTAAAGTGGATTACTGTGAAAGTATTCACAGCAACATGAATGATTTCTCCGGACATCCTTGTGTAATATCTTCCATTATAAAAGCTAAGGGGGGGAATTGCAATAGAAAAGTCCTTGAAACAGGAAAAGCCATCCGCATCAGGCAGATGGCTCATTTCCTATATTTTTGAGGGGGGAGATAGAGAGTGGTTTTTCATCTATCCGAAATTCATTATATCGGCAATTTGTGAGGAAAATGTGTCTCAAATCTAAAAGAAATCGAAAAAATATGAAATGAAAATAAAATCCGACCCTTTATTGCATTTAAAGACCAAGTGTGGTAAAGTAAACCTATCTTGTTTCTGCATTCTGCAGAAAAGAATTTCTACCGCGCCGGTTCGGCGCAAGATAACCCGTTTTTTGAAGGAAACCTGTTAACCTGGGCGTTTTATACGCTTTTTTGAAAATGGATGCATACAATGGCAAGGCAAATTTGCTTCGGAATGCTGTGAATAGGATCTGTTTAAGTGAGAAAGGTGTGATTCCCATGTGCTGTCAGTGACTTATTTATATGGTGACGCCGCCAGTAGGCGGTAAGTTCGCTTTGCAAAACTAGTACATCGAAAATTAAGTTTCTGCTATATTGGCGCAGGATGATTTCTTCATATGCAAGGCGGAGGAAGGAGGCGTAGCGGTGGCTACGGCGACCGACGACAACGCAGCAGATGAAAAATCAGACAAGTCAATATGGCAGTTACTTAATATTCGATGTACGAGTGGCTTAATAACAGAAATTAATGAAAAATAGGGGTAGAAAAGGAGAAATTATAATGAAAAACAGAATATGGAAAAAGATACTGACGGTGGGAGTAAGTCTGCTTGCAGAAGCTGGGATGCTGGTTGGATGCACGGCGCAGCCGGCAGTGGCATATGGAGCAGAAATGGAAGGCGGGTTATCTGTTGCCCAAGATGCGGCATGGACAGATTTACAGAAATTTCAGGCGGTGATTTCTGTAAAGGCAGATGGGCTGGCGTCACTTACGTGGGAAAATGAAAACCAGGAATATGAAAGTGGCGATGAAAATTTATTCAGCAGTGGAAATCAGGGCGAGAGCCTGGCAAATGATCAATATGATTTTTCGGATGAAGCAATACCTCATCCAACATCTTACGAACTGGTAGTCTGGCTTTCTGAATATTTTCAGCCGGATGCTTCGTTTGTGGCACCTGAAGGCTGCCTGAAAGAGGAGCTTCCTATCGAGACTGCTGACGGAAGATCCAGCAGCATTACCGGATTCCGCTGGAAAATAAATCCGGGAGAACAGGGCAAACAGCTGAAAATTCCGGTTACCTTGCGGGATGAATATCGTTTCCCAGCAGAAAAACATACAGTTCCTACCTGTCAGGATATTTTGCATGCAAATGGTGCTATAAGCGGAGAAGAAAATGGAGGCGGAGTTTACATTGTAAAAAAAGTGGAAAATGAAAAAAATATTTTGTGTAAAGCTTTATCTAAGAATCTGGAGATACCAGCTGCACACATGGATTTTTCAGTGGAAATGGAAGCCAAGGAAAAGGCGCTTTATACTGAAAAACGCATTCATATGGCAGTGAAACTGACAAATAATGGACAGGTACCTTTTTATAAAATTTCCCTTCAGGCCAAAGTAAAAGAACAGGAACTGGTACCTGTGTGGGAAAAGGAGCCTGGCCTTGAAGTTTTGGAAAGTGGTGCAGTGCTGGAATGCCTTTCCGCAGGGGAAACACGAACCCTGTCTTTTTATATAGATCCGGACATGGATCAGAAAAGTAATCTGGAGCTGGAGCTTTTTGCAAAAACAGAAAATCCGGTTTCGTTGGAGAAAGCAGCAGAAAAACAGTTAACATTACAGCAGGGAAAAGCCGCTTTTACGGTAAAGAAAACAGCTGACTGCGACAACGCCAGCCCTGGGGAGACTGTGACTTATCAGATCAGTATTCACAATACCGGAGAGGTGACTCTGCATTCCGTAGTTACTACGGAACGTTTTGGGCTTGCCGGAGTAACAGCTACTTTTCAGGAACAGAGAGGTATAACCCTGAATAAAAGCAGAACTCAGGCGAAAATCCAGGAAATCGCACCTGGTGGCTGTGTGAATTTAAAGGCAAAAGTTGTACTTCCAAAAGATCTGAAAGACCAGAACCTGATGAATCAGATTATTGTAGTTACTGACGAGACTGGTGAGGAAAGCGCAGTGCGGGATCAGGCAACCATCCGTGTGGAAGATAAGGAGAAGGATGTTAGTGGAAATGGGAGCAGAAATGGAAATGGGGGTGGAGATGGAACTGGCATAGACAGTGGGAATAATGATGGCAGCACAATGGCTACGTCCACCTCTCCAAAAACAGGGGATTCTTCCCACAAAGAGCTGTTTCAGGTACTGATTCTGCTTTCGTTTCTTTTTTCCGCTGTAGCCGCCAGAAGAATGTTTGGAGGCAATGCTCACAGATGACCCGTGAATGGAAACTATAATGTGAGGTGAACGGTTACTGTTTTTTAACAGGAAAGATTGAAAACAAATTCTGTGTGTGATATTCTATAAAAGAGTATGCGTTGCTGTATGATGTCATCAGATTAGAGCGTGTTTGAAAAATCATTTCCGCAAATTGTGACACAAATCTTGCAGAAAGTCTTTTTCAAACAAGCTCTGGCGTGATTTTAAAGTAACGTCAATATAGGGAGGCATGTATTATGAAATTATCATCCTTATTAGAGAAGTTAGAATACACCTGCGTGCAGGGAAGCACAGAGCAGGAAGTCACTGGTGTTGTTTATGATTCCAGAAAGGTAACAGACGGCTCTCTGTTTATCTGTATCAGAGGTGCTGTTGTAGATGGACATAAATTTATCCCGGATGTGACAGCAAAAGGGGCTAAAGTTCTGGTAGTAGAAGAGGAGGTTTCTGCACCGTCGGATGTTACGGTTATCCAGGTGACAGACACCAGATATGCTATGGCATTTATTTCAGCAGCCTGGTTCGGACATCCGGCAGAGAAGCTGAAAACAATCGGAATTACCGGAACCAAGGGAAAAACTACCACTACCTATATGGTAAAATCCATTCTGGAAAATGCTGGATACAAGGTTGGTCTGATCGGTACTATTGAGGCAATTATCGGAAATAAGATAATACCTGCTTCTAATACCACACCAGAATCCTATGTAGTTCAGGAGTATTTTCACGAAATGGTGGAAGCTGGCTGTGATTGTGTGGTTATGGAAGTTTCCTCACAGGGGCTGATGCTGCATCGTACTCAGGGATTTGTGTTTGATTTTGGAATTTTTACAAATATTGAACCAGATCATATTGGTCCAAACGAGCACAAGGACTTCGACCATTATCTGTCTTGTAAAGCTATGCTTCTCAAGCAGTGCCGCGTAGGAATTGTAAACCGTGATGATGAGCATTTTGACAGAATTGTAGAGGGACATACCTGTACTCTGGAAACTTATGGCTTTTCAAAAGAAGCAGACCTTCGCGCTGAGGATGCCAGACTGATTGGCGGAAAAGGTTATCTTGGAATTTCCTATCAGCTGAAGGGGCTTATGGATTTCCCTGTTGAAATCGACATCCCAGGTAAATTCAGTATTTACAACTCTCTTACCGCTATTGCAATCTGCCGTCATTTTAAGGTTTCCCAGGAAAATATCCTGAAGGCTCTGAAGGTAGCAAAAGTAAAAGGCCGTATTGAGATGGTGAAAGTATCTGATGAATTTACTCTGATGATTGATTATGCACATAATGCAATGGCTTTGGAAAGTCTTCTTACTACATTGCGTGAGTATCATCCACACAGACTGGTCTGCCTGTTTGGTTGTGGCGGAAATCGTTCTAGGCTTCGCCGTTATGAGATGGGAGAAGTTTCCGGTCGTCTGGCAGATCTGACCATCATTACTTCTGATAATCCGCGAGATGAGGAGCCTCAGGCTATTATTGATGACATCAAGGTTGGCATGGCGAAGACAGAAGGTAAATATGTGGAGATTCCAGACCGCAAGGAAGCAATCGCTTATGCTATCCATCACGGAGAACCAGGGGATATTGTTGTGCTGGCTGGTAAAGGTCATGAAGATTACCAGGAAATTAAAGGTAAAAAATATCCTATGGATGAGCGTGTGTTGATCGCAGATATTCTTGCTGGAAAGTAAAACATGACATATGCAGATATTATTGTAGATATTTCCCATGAGAAGCTGGATAAAAGCTTTCAATATCTGGTTCCGGAGAAACTGAAGGAAGAGATACAGGTGGGAATGGTGGTTTCCATTCCATTTGGAAGAGGAAATCATGTGCGCAAGGGATATGTAGTGGGGATTTCTGGTGAGCCTAAGGTAAAGGGAATCCAGCTCAAGTCTGTTGCCGGTATTGAAAATGATCAGGAAACTACAGAATCCAGGCTGATCGCGCTGGCAGGGTGGATGAAAGAAAATTACGGCTCTACCATGATCCAGGCTCTGAAAACAGTTCTTCCTATTCAAAAAAAGATGAAAGCCCAGGAAAAAAGGTGGATAACCCTTCTGATTTCCAGAGAAGATGGGGAAAAGCTTCTGGAAGAGCTTAGCATGACCAGATTTAAAGCACGTATTCGCCTTCTGGAAGCACTCTTACAGAATAAAAATGGGAAAATCGAGACTGCCTGGGCTTCAAAGGAACTTGGCACTACGGCTTCTGTCCTGAAATATTTTGAAGAACAGGGGATTGCTTCTGTGGAGTCAGATGAAGTGTACAGAAATGCAATTGCAGATGCAGAGAATATTCCGCATGTGGCACCAGCAGTATTAAGTATATCCCAGCAAATGGCTGTGAATCAGATCTTATCAGAATGGGAACGCCCGGATCCGAGGCCGGTTCTTCTTCACGGAGTTACCGGCAGCGGAAAAACGGAAGTATATATGGAGCTGATCGATAAGGTGATAAAGGAAGGCGGTCAGGCAATCGTGCTGATTCCGGAAATTGCGCTGACTTATCAGACTGTACGGCGATTTTATGGTCGTTTTGGTGATAAGGTGTCGGTAATTAACTCCAGACTTTCCCAGGGAGAGCGTTATGATCAGTTTAAAAGAGCCAAACAGGGAGAACTGCAGGTTATGGTGGGTCCCCGTTCAGCACTTTTTACTCCTTTTGGAAGGCTGAGGCTGATCATTATTGATGAGGAGCATGAATCTTCCTATAAAAGTGAAAACAGTCCAAGGTATCATGCCCGGGAAACGGCTATCCAAAGAGCAAAGATGGAAGGCGCAAGAGTAATTCTTGGTTCTGCAACTCCATCTATGGAAGCTTATTACAGGGCGAAAGAAGGAGAATATGTCCTTGTAAAGCTGGAAGCCAGATTTGAAGAAAGACCTCTTCCCAGGGTATCAATTATTGACATGAGGGAACAACTAAAAAAAGGAAACCGCCTTGCCCTCAGTCTGGAACTGAGAGAAGACCTGAGCCAGTGCCTGAAAAAAGGGGAGCAGGCCATGTTGTTTCTCAACCGCCGTGGCTACGCAGGGTTTGTTTCATGCCGTTCCTGCGGTCATGTAATGAAATGTCCTCACTGTGACGTTTCCTTAAGTGAGCATAATGGCAGAAAGCTGATCTGTCATTATTGTGGTTATGAAACAGTGAAACCGGACAAATGTCCAGTCTGTTCTTCACCATATATAGGCGGTTTTAAAGCGGGAACCCAGCAGATCCAGCAGGTGGTAGAAAAAGAATTTCCAGAGGCAAGAGTTCTTCGAATGGATTACGACACTACAAGAGCTAAGGGAAGCTATGAAGAAATTCTGTCTGCTTTTTCCAGGCATGAGGCCGATATTTTGATTGGAACCCAGATGATCGTCAAGGGACATGATTTCCCGGATGTTACGCTTGTGGGGATCCTTGCTGCAGACTTATCCCTAAATGCTGATGATTATCGCAGTGGTGAGCGCACTTTTCAGCTTCTTACCCAGGCGGTGGGACGAGCAGGAAGAGGAAGGAAAGAAGGCCATGCCTTGATCCAGACTTATAGTCCGGATCATTACAGCATCCAGACAGCTGCAAAGCAGGATTACGAAGAATTTTACCAGGAAGAGATGGGATACCGTCTTCTTATGGATTATCCTCCGGCTGCCCATATGATGGCAGTGCTTGGTTCTTCAGAGGATGAGAAGCTTCTTGAGACAGCCATGCACTATCTTGGTCTGTTTACAGGAAAAATATATGCGGGAAAAGATCTTCATGTGATCGGTCCCGCCCCTGCGTCTGTAGGGAAAGTAAAGGATGTATACAGAAGAGTACTTTATCTGAAACATGAGAATTATGATTTGCTTGTCCGGATAAAGGACAGGCTGGAGGAATATATAGAAATCAATTCCGGTTTCAGAAAAGTTAACATACAATTTGATTTTTCATAAGGCGAAATACCGGAAATAAAGGGCTGCGTTAAGGTGCAGGGCTTTGGAACGACGGGTATTTCCAAATTCAAAGATAAAGGAGATAACACAGAGATGGCACTTAGAACAATCAGAACAGAGGGAGATTCCGTTTTAGAAAAAATCTGCAGACCAGTAGAGAAAATCGACAAACGTACAAAGGATCTGGTAGGAGACATGCTGGAAACCATGTATGACGCATGCGGTGTTGGCCTTGCAGCTCCCCAGGTGGGTATATTAAAGAGAATCGTAGTGATCGATATTGGAGATGGTCCAATTATTCTTATCAATCCGGAAATTCTTATGACATCTGGTGAGCAGACTGGCGAGGAGGGATGTTTAAGTGTTCCGGGAATGTCCGGTCAGGTTACACGCCCAAATTATGTGAAGGTAAAAGCTCTTGATATGGATATGAATGAGCAGATATATGAAGGAGAAGGACTCCTTGCCCGTGCATTTTGTCATGAGCTGGATCATCTTGACGGAAAAATGTACACACGTCTGGTTGAAGGTGAATTACATCATGTAAGTTATGACAATGAGGAGGAAGAGGAATAAATGAAAATTGTTTATATGGGAACGCCGGATTTTGCAGTCAATCCCCTTCATGCACTGGCTGAAGCTGGCTATGAGGTGACAGGTGTTGTGACCCAGCCGGATAAGCCGAAGGGAAGGGGAAAGAGCATGCTTCCCACTCCTGTAAAGGAAGAGGCATTGAAACATGGGTTCCCGGTTTACCAGCCTGTGAAGGTACGCGATCCGGAATTTTTACAGGTTCTTGAGAAACTGGATCCCGATATTATTGTGGTAGCTGCCTTTGGACAGATCATTCCCAAAAGCATTCTGGAGCTTCCGAAATACGGATGTATTAACATCCATGCATCCCTGCTTCCGAAATACCGCGGTGCAGCTCCTATTCAGCAGGCAGTTATTGATGGGGAAAAGGAGTCAGGTGTTACGATCATGAGAATGGGAACAGGTCTTGATACAGGAGATATGATCTCAAAGATCGTAGTGCCGATTGCAAAAGATGAGACGGGCGGAACTCTGTTTGATAAGCTTGCAGAAGCAGGAGCGAAGCTTCTTGTTGAGACATTGCCTCACATTTTTGATGGCACAGCTGTTTACGAGAAACAGCCGGAGGAAAGCCCTACTCCCTATGCCGGTATGATCACCAAACAGATGGGATTGATCAATTTTGGGAAATCAGCCGCGGAACTGGAAAGACTGGTGCGAGGTTTAAACCCGTGGCCAAGCGCATTTACCTTCTGGAATGGAAAAACTTTGAAGGTATGGGAAAGCTTTGTAGTAAAAAGTGAAGAAGCTGGCACAGAAAAGCCAGAACCTGGAACAGTAGTAAAAACGGACAAAAAAGGAATTTACGTGGCTTGCGGTGAGGATGTTCTGGTACTTTCACAGGTACAGTTAGAAGGAAAAAAGAGAATGGATGCGGATGCATTCCTTCGAGGATGTCATATAGAAACCGGAAGCAGATTCACAGATAAAAAGGAGTGATCTTATGTACGGATATGGATATCCTTATGGATTTTATGTTGATCCTACTTATGTATTGCTGATCATTGGAATGGTGCTGGCACTGGCTGCATCTGGAAAGATGAAAAGCACTTTTGCACGTTATCAGCAGGTGCGCAGCCATTCAGGTCTTACAGGAGCTCAGACTGCCCAGAGGATTTTAAATGCAGCCGGAATTTACGACGTAACGATTGTTCCAATTTCCGGAAGCCTTACAGATCATTATGATCCGAGAACAAAGAGGCTGGCACTTTCACAGGACGTATATGGAAGAACTTCTGTGGCAGCTGTATGTGTCGCTGCCCATGAGTGTGGTCATGCCATTCAGCACAATATAAATTATGCACCGCTGAATATCCGTTCAGCTATTGTTCCGGTGGCAAATATCGGATCTTCCCTTTCCTGGCCGATTTTTCTTCTGGGACTGATCTTTTCCATACCGGCACTTACAACTGTAGGAATTGTGCTGTTTTCACTGGCGGTACTGTTTCAGCTTGTAACACTTCCGGTAGAATTCAATGCTTCCTCAAGAGCTTTAAAAATGCTGGAAAGCACAGGAATTTTAAGCCGTGAGGAAAACAAAGGTGCGAAGAAGGTTCTTACAGCGGCAGCCCTTACTTATGTAGCAGCTCTTGCTTCTTCCATTTTACAGCTTCTGAGACTGCTCATACTTTCCGGAGGTAGAAGACGGGATGATTAACGGAATCAATTCCAGGGAGATGATCCTGGAAATTTTACTTGAAATCGAAGAGGGCGAGCACAGCCATGTGGCAATTCGGAATGCCCTTTCCAAATATCAGTTCCTTCCCAAACAGGACCGGGCATTTATTACCCGTGTCTGTGAAGGAACGCTGGAATACCGGATTCAGATTGATTACATTATCAATTCTTTTTCCAAGGTGACAGTTGATAAGATGAAGCCTGCAATCCGGGAAATTTTAAGAAGTGCAGTATATCAGCTGAAATACATGGATAGTGTGCCAGACAGTGCAGTGTGCAATGAGGCTGTGAAGCTGGCGCAAAGAAAAGGCTTTTATAATCTGAAGCCTTTTGTAAATGGTGTTCTTCGTACCATAGCCCGGGAAATGGATCAGGTCCGGTTCCCTCAAAAAGAAGATGATCTGTTGAAATATCTTTCTGTAAAGTATTCCATGCCAGAGGTGCTGGTAACCAGGTGGCTGGAAGCCTATGGAGAAGAAACAACAGAGAAGATACTGGCGGATTTTCTTACGGAACATCCTCTTACCATCAGATGCCGGACTTATCTGAATTCCAAGGAAGAGATTATAAAAAGCCTGGAAAGTCAGGGCGTTCATGTAGCACCTGCACCATATCTGTCTTATGCATACAGCATTTCTGAATTTAACCATATTCTTGCACTGGATGCTTTTATCAAAGGAAAAATTGTCGTGCAGGATGTAAGTTCCATGCTGGTTGCGGAGGTTGCAGATCCGAAGAAGGGCGATTATGTTATTGACGTGTGTGCTGCGCCAGGTGGAAAGAGTCTTCATATGGGAGACAAGATGGAGGGATATGGAACGGTAGATGCAAGAGATGTAAGCCAGTATAAAGTCAATCTGATCGAGGAAAACATCCAGCGTACCAATTCTATTAATGTACAGGCAAGAGTGCAGGATGCTACTATTTTTGATCAGGATTCAGAACTGCTTGCAGATGTTGTAATTGCAGATGTACCTTGTTCCGGGTATGGAGTAATCGGCAAGAAGCCGGAGATCAAATACCGTGTTACGCCACAGAAACAGGATGAAATAGTGATTCTGCAGAGAACCATTCTGGATCGCGCAGCAAACTATGTGAAGCCAAGAGGAGAGTTGATCTTCAGTACCTGTACCATTGCAAAAGAAGAAAACGAAGAGAACATGATGTGGTTTTTGAATAATTACCCATTTAAGCTGGAGAGCCTGGATCCTTATCTTCCAGAGGAGCTGCACTCAGAGACAACTGCACTTGGATATCTGCAGCTGCTTCCGGGAGTACATAAGACAGACGGTTTCTTTATTGCGAAATTCAGAAGAAAATAGGAATATAAATATGACAGACATTAAGTCGATGACGAAAGACGAACTGAAAAATCTGATGACCGAACTGGAGGAGAAACCTTTTCGGGCAAAGCAGATCTACAGCTGGTTACATGAACATCTGGTAACCTCTTATGATGAGATGGGAAACATACCAGGAAAATTAAAAGAAAAACTGAAAGACTATCCCATAGCGGCATTGGAAATGGTGGATGAACAGGTTTCTGCCATTGACGGCACAAGAAAGTATCTGTTCCGCCTTTCTGATGGAAATGTGATCGAGAGTGTTCTTATGCGTTATAAGCATGGAAATTCCGTATGTATTTCGTCACAGGTAGGCTGTAAAATGGGGTGCCGTTTTTGTGCTTCCACTATTGGAGGCTGGACAAGAAACCTTCTTCCTTCGGAAATGCTGGATCAGATTTACAGGATCCAGAGCATAACGGGAGAGCGGGTATCTAATGTAGTAGTAATGGGAACTGGCGAACCTATGGATAATTATGATAATATTGTACGCTTTGTACATCTGCTTTCCGATGAAGATGGTCTTAACATCAGCCAGAGGAATATCACCGTATCGACCTGCGGAATTGTTCCGAAAATTTATGAGCTTGCAAAGGAAAAACTGCAGATTACCCTTGCCTTGTCTCTGCATGCACCAAATGATGAAAAAAGACAGGAGCTTATGCCTATTGCACAGCGGTACAGTATGGATGAAGTCCTGGATGCATGTCGCAATTATTTTCAGGAGACTGGAAGGAGAATTACTTTTGAATACAGTCTTGTGGCTGGTGTTAATGACAGTGACGAAGATGCAAGAGAGTTGAGCAGCAGAATCCATGATATTAACTGTCATGTAAATCTAATCCCGGTAAACCCTATTAAGGAGCGTTCTTACAGGCGTTCTACGCATCAGGCTGTAGAGAATTTTAAAATAAAACTTGAAAAATGCGGAATTAATGTTACTATTAGAAGGGAAATGGGCAGTGACATAGACGGTGCCTGTGGACAATTACGAAAAAGTTATATAGAAAAAAGTTACGATCCGCAGTAACGAAAAACTGGTGTTTCTATGTTGAACAACAGTACGAAAAGGACAGAAAGCGAGAAGTGACATGAGGGTATATTCAGCTACGAATATAGGAATGAAGCGGAAGATGAACCAGGATTATGTGTTCGCTTCCCAGGACACAGTTGGAAATCTCCCGAACCTCTTTGCTGTTGCTGATGGAATGGGAGGACACAATGCAGGTGATTATGCTTCCTCTCACGCGGTCAGGATACTGGTAGATGAAATCAGGGAGGATACGGATTATAATCCTGTAAAGGTAATCCGTCATGCCATTGAGACTGCGAACACAGAAATTATAGAACAGGCGCAGAAGGATGAGAAGCTTCGTGGAATGGGAACTACTATGGTAGTAGCCACCATTGTAGGTCAGTATGCTTATGTTGCCAATGTGGGAGACAGCAGACTATATGTGGTGGATAAACAGCTGAGGCAGATTACCAGGGATCATTCACTGGTTCAGGAAATGGTAAGAATGGGTGAAATCACTGCTGAGGAGGCAAGAAATCATCCGGATAAAAACATTATCACCAGGGCTCTGGGAGCAGAAAAAACTGTAGACGTGGATTTCTTTGATATGCGTCTGGAACCGGGAAGTACGATCCTGATGTGTTCCGATGGTCTCAGCAATATGGTGGAAGACAAAAAAATGGAAGAAATCATATTGAATTCTGATGAGGATATCACCTGGAAGGGAAATACTCTTATCCAGGAAGCCAACAACAACGGCGGCAAGGATAACATTGCAATCATATTGATAGAACCATTCACGAATGAGGTGGAAACATGTTAAAGACAGGTATGATTATAGCAGAACGCTATGAAATTGTAAGTAAAATTGGTACCGGCGGAATGGCGGACGTATATAAGGCAATGGACCATAAACTGAACCGTTTTGTGGCAGTTAAGGTTCTGAAGCCGGAATTCAGGGAAGATGCAACTTTTGTAAAGAAATTCAGAAGTGAAGCGCAGGCAGCAGCAGGTCTTACTCATCCAAACATAGTAAATGTATTTGATGGAGGCGATGATGAGGGCGTTTATTATATCGTAATGGAGCTGATCGAGGGAATCACTCTTAAGGAGTATATTTCCAAGAAAGGCAAGCTTTCGGTAAAGGAAGCTACCAGTATTGCCATTCAGGTATCTATGGGACTTGAGGCAGCACACAGCCACGGCATTGTACATCGTGATGTGAAGCCTCAGAATATTATTATTTCCACAGACGGCAAAGTAAAGGTAACAGATTTTGGAATTGCAAGAGCTGCTTCTTCCAATACCATCAGCTCCAATGTTATGGGGTCTGTACATTACAGCTCACCGGAGCAGGTACGAGGTGGCTACAGCGATGAGAAGAGTGATATCTACTCACTTGGTATCACCTTATATGAGATGGTAACAGGACGTGTCCCTTTTGACGGAGATACTACAGTTGCCATTGCAATCAAACATCTTCAGGAAGAGATGGTACCGCCAAGTGTTTATTCCCCGGATCTGCCGTACAGTCTGGAACAGATCATTATGAAATGTACCCAGAAGAGTGTGGATCGCAGATATAATAAGATGGAGGATGTGATCGAGGATCTGAAGCATTCTCTTATTGACCCGCAGGGAGATTTTGTGAAGCTTACATCTGTAGATACAGATGCTAAGACGGTTGTAATTTCTGATGAAGAGCTTGGAGAGATCAAGCATACTCCGAAGCAGACTCTTAAGCCGGATATAGAAACTCTGGAAAAAGAACTGAATGAGACAAACTACGATGATGATGACGATTTCGGATATGATGATAAGGAAGAGAGCTCGAAAGGCTCCAGAAAGAACCGGGATCGTGAACGAAGCAGAGAGCGGGAAGAGAGAGAAAGACGTATCAAAAAGCAGAAAAGAGGCGTCAGTGTAGCTGGAAGTATTATTGCTCTGATCATAGGTGCCGCAGTTCTGATCGCAGTGATTCTTGTAGTGGGAAAGGCTGCAGGACTGATAGGCGGTAAAGCGGAGTCTTCCGGTCAGCAGGAGCAGCAGGCTCAGGTTACTCAGGCAGCAGATGCAGATGATGATATGGTATCAGTACCGGATCTTATGGGCAAAACAGAGACTGAGGCGCAGGAACTTTGTGCTTCTGTAAACATTGGAATGAGCTACAAAGGCGAGGAAGCTTCCACACAGGAAAAAGGCAAGATTTCTTCCCAGGATCCTGTAGCGGGAACAAAGGTTGCAAAGAATTCAACTGTAAATTATTATTTAAGTAAAGGTTCTGAATCCATCACTCTTACCGATATGTTTGGCCAGAATGGTGCTTCTGCCCAGGAAACTCTGGAAAGTCAGGGATTAACGGTTCAGATTAACAAGATTTACCCGGATGAAAGCCAGTCTTCTATGGTAGACATTGGATGTGTTCTTGATACTGAGCCGGCGGCAGGAACTACTGTTAAGGCAGGCGACACAGTTACTCTTACCATCAGCCGTGGTATTAATTATGGTGACAGTGTACAGGTGCCAGATGTAACCGGAATGGCGAAGAATGATGCGATTGCCAAGCTTGGCAAATTCATTAATATTAATGTGGAAATGCAGATGAGCACAGACGTTGCAGAGGGAACTGTTATCTCTCAGGATCCTGTAGGATATACAGATGACAACCCGGTATATGCAGATCCGGATAACGATACGATCACTCTTACTGTAAGCAGTGGAAGTCAGGATACTTCTTCACAGAATACTGAGGATCCGAGTTCTTCTGATACTACTGCAGCAGCAGTAGCAAATGGCGAAGTATGGAAATGCACACAGAGACTGAATACGCCTACCGGATATAACGGAGGTCTGATCAGACTGGAGCTTGTTCAGAATGTAGGCGGCGATCCAAAAGCAAGCTCTGTGGTAGAAGGACAGCAGCTTACTTTCCCATATCAGCTGGATATTACAGGTGCACCAGGAGTTGCTGAGGGTACTTTATATTTGTCTGAGCAGCAATCTGATGGAAGCTATCAGGAACTTGGTCATTATCCTCTTACTTTTGAGAAAGTTGAGTAATCCATGCAGGGAAAGATCATTAAAGGAATTGCAGGTTTCTATTATATCTATGCGGAAGACGGCAATGTTTACGAATGCAAGGCAAAAGGAATTTTTCGAAAGGATAATTTCAAGCCTCTGGTAGGCGATAATGTGGAGATTACTGTTTTGAATGAGGAGGAGAAGGAAGGTAGTGTAACTTCCATTCTTCCCCGCCGCAATTCGCTTATCCGTCCTGCTGTTGCCAATGTAGATCAGGCGTTTTTGATTTTTGCCATGGAGAATCCAAAGCCTAATTTCCTTCTTCTGGACCGCTTTCTGATCATGATGGAGCAGCAGGGAATTCCCGTGGTTATCTGCTTCAATAAGAAAGATGTGGGAGAGAAGGAAGAAATGGAAAAGCTTTACGAAATCTACACTGGATGTGGATATTGTGTAGTGCTTTCCAGTACCTATGAGGGAGAGGGAATGGACGAGATCCGTGAGATACTAAAGGGAAAAACAACAGTAGTTGCAGGACCTTCCGGTGTGGGGAAATCTTCCATTACCAACTGTATGCAGGGTGAAGTGCAGATGGAAACTGGTGAGATCAGCAAAAAACTGAAGCGCGGCAAGCATACCACCAGACATTCCCAGGTAATCCCGGTGGAGAAGAATACTTTCCTGGTGGATACTCCGGGATTTTCTTCTTTGTATCTTACCGATATGAAGGAAGAGGAGCTTCGGGATTACTTCCCGGAATTTGTAATGTATGAGCCGCAATGCCGGTTTCAGGGGTGTATGCACATTCATGAACCGGGCTGTGCAGTGAAGGAAGCTTTGTCTGAAGGTGAAATTAGTCAGCAGCGGTATGACAACTATCTGGCTTTATATGAGGAATTAAAAGAGAAAAGGAGATACTAAAACTATGTATCAGCTATGCCCTTCCATTTTATCAGCGGATTTTAACCGTCTGGGCGAACAGATTAAAATTCTTGAAAACGAAGGAGTTGAATGGCTCCATATTGATGTTATGGATGGAGATTTTGTACCAAGCATTTCTTTTGGTATGCCGGTGATCAAATCCATCCGTAAAGAATCCAAGATGTTTTTTGATGTTCATCTTATGGTGACAGAGCCAGAAAGATACATTCAGGATTTTGTAAATTGTGGTGCGGATTCCATCACCGTTCATGCTGAGGCATGTGAGGATCTGGAACGTACTATAGAGCGTATCAAGGATGCAGGAGTGAAAGTTGGTGTTTCCATCAAGCCTGCAACTCCGGTAAATGATATCAGCCATATGCTTGAGGATGTGGATATGGTTTTGGTGATGACTGTTCAGCCTGGCTTTGGCGGACAGAAATATATGGACGAGTGTACAGAGAAGATTCAGGAACTGAGAGAACTGATCGATAAAGAGAATCTGAATGTGGATATTGAGGTTGACGGTGGAATCAATGAGGGTACCATAGAGACTGTTATGAAAGCTGGTGCCAATATCTTTGTTGCCGGATCCTGGGTATTCGGCGGTGATATTGCCCGGAATGTCCGCCATATTCAGAAACAGATCGAAGAGATTGGTGACAGGATTGAGTGAGAGATAGAATGATAGATACAGTAATCGTAAGCGGGGGCATGATCCAGAAAGATTTTGCCCTCGATTTTATAAGAAAAATAGAAGAAGAGCGAAAAGGAAAGAAGCTGCTTTTGCTGGCGGCTGACAGAGGACTGGATTTCTTTCTGGAAACAGGTCTTGTCCCGGATATTGTGGACGGTGATTTTGACAGTTTATCAGGTGCTGGAAAGGCATATCTGGAGAGTCTTGACCATACAGAAATTGTCAGACTGAATCCTGAAAAGGATGATACAGATACCCAGTCTACTTTAAATCTGGCAATAAGAAGAGGGGCAAAGAATATTCTTATTCTTGGCGCAACTGGTGGAAGACTGGATCATTTTATTGGAAACATGGGACTTTTGGGATATGGCAGACAAAAGGGTGTCAATGTGATCCTGGCAGATGCTCAGAATTACATCTGTCTTGTGGAAAATGGCCATATTATTCGAAAAGACAGTCAATTCGGAAAATATGTTTCCTTTTTCGCAGCCGGTGAAACGGTTGAAGGTCTTACTTTGAAGGGGTTTAAATACCCATTGGATCATTACCGCCTTACTACAGATAACTGCGGCCGCACCGTTAGCAACGAGATTCAGGAAGAAAAGGCCAAGATACTCTACGAAAAAGGCAGTCTTCTTATGATCATGTCCAGAGATTTGAAATAAATGATGTATTACGAAAGAGAAACACTTCATATTCAATTGGAAATATGAGGTGTTTTTTCAAATTTATCAGATTGTCCAGAGCTTTTGTCTTGATGGAAAGAGTTGGGTATGCTAAAATAAAAAGATGTATAGAGAAGACAATATGGGGCCGGAAATATATCATATTTTTATTGTTTGTGGTATAATAGCAAAAGAATGGCGTAAAGAAATGTCAAACGCCCCTAAAAATAAGGAGATATAGGATAAAATGAAATTAGGTATCGTCGGACTTCCAAATGTAGGAAAAAGTACACTTTTTAATTCCCTGACAAAGGCAGGTGCAGAATCTGCGAACTATCCGTTCTGTACCATTGACCCGAATGTGGGAGTTGTTACTGTGCCGGATGAAAGACTTGCACTGCTTGGTGATTTTTATCATTCCAAGAAAGTGACACCGGCTGTTATAGAATTTGTTGACATTGCAGGACTTGTAAAGGGCGCTTCTAAGGGAGAGGGTCTTGGAAATCAGTTCCTTGCAAACATCCGTGAAGTCGATGCAATCGTTCATGTAGTACGCTGCTTTGAGGATACCAATGTAATCCACGTAGATGGAAGCATCGATCCGATCCGTGATATTGAGACTATTAACCTGGAGCTTATTTTCTCTGATCTTGAGATCCTGGAGAGAAGAATTGCAAAGGTTACCAAGACTGCCCGTATGGACAAAGAAGCTGCTAAAGAGCTTGATTTCCTTCAGAAGATCAAGAAATGGCTGGAAGACGGCAAGATGGCAATCACTATGGAACTGGAGAATGAGGATGAGGAAGCATGGATGGGAACATACAATCTGCTCACTCAGAAACCGGTAATTTACGCTGCAAATGTGGCAGAGGACGATCTTGCAAATGATGGTGCTGACAATGCGCATGTACAGGCTGTAAGAAAATATGCTGCGGAGCAGAACAGTGAAATTTTCGTAATCTGTGCTCAGATCGAGGAAGAGATTTCCGAGCTGGATGAGGATGAGAGAAAAATGTTCCTGGAGGATCTTGGACTCAAGGAATCAGGACTTGAGAAGCTGGTTAAGGCAAGTTATCATCTTCTTGGACTTATGAGCTTCCTGACCTCCGGAGAAGATGAGACCAGAGCATGGACCATAAAGATTGGAACCAAGGCTCCGCAGGCTGCAGGTAAGATTCATTCTGATTTTGAACGTGGATTCATTAAAGCTGAGGTAGTAAACTATCAGGATCTTCTTGACTGTGGCTCCTATGCAGGTGCAAGAGAAAAAGGTCTTGTAAGAATGGAAGGTAAGGATTACGTAGTACAGGATGGCGATGTGATCTTATTCCGTTTCAATGTCTGATAAGTAATAGAAACAGAGGGATAGCATAAATGTCAATTCAGTTTCCGAATCTGGGAATAAACCTGGATTATGTGGGGAAATCCATTCAAATATTTGGATTTGAGATTACATTTTTTGGCCTTGTAATAGCTCTGGGAATGCTTCTGGGAATGGGATTTGTGATTCTGGAAGCGAAGCGCTGCGGCGAGAATAAAGACGATTATCTGGAAATGATGATCATATCCCTGCTTCTGGGTGTGGTCGGATCCAGAATGCTTTATGTTTTATGTTCCTGGAATCTTTATAAGGGCAATATTATTGAGATCTTTAATGTGAGAAATGGCGGACTTACATTCTACGGCGGTCTGTTTGGAGGAATGCTGGGAGCTGCCATTTACTGCGGCGTGCGCAGAAAATCTTTTATGCAGATGGCAGATACTGCCAGCATGGGAATCGTTATTGCGCAGATAATAGGAAGGTGGGGAGATTTCTTTAACAGGGAATCTTTCGGTGAGTATACCAACAGCATATTTGCAATGCAGCTCCCTTTATCTGCTGTGCGTTCCAGCGAAGTGACATCTGCAATGAGGGAAAACCTGGAGACAATAGGTGGAACTTCTTATATTCAAGTACATCCGGTTTTCTTATACGAGAGTCTTTGGTGTCTGCTTTTGTTTCTCCTGATGCTTGTGTGGAAGCGCAAAAAACATTTCCACGGAGAAGTATTTCTGAAATATCTGGCAGGATATGGTCTCGGACGATTTTGCATAGAACTTCTTCGAACAGACAAGCTTATGATTCCGGGAACTTCTGTTGGAATTTCCCAGCTGATCTCAGCAGCACTGTTTGTAATCTGTGCTATGATCGCAGTTGTGGAAGAAACCATGGCGAAAAAGAGGGCGGCAAGGCGCAGACGCAGGAGAGAACAGGACTATGAAGCGCAGGAAAGAGCAGCCAGAGAAGCTGAAGCAGAAGAATACAGAGACCGGCTCAGACTGGAGAGAGCTTTTGCAGATGGAGATGCCGCAGGTGTTCCGGAAGTCTATAACGGAACAGCATCTGCTTATGAACATGATTCCGAAGAATCAGAAGAAACTTCGTCTGTGGAAGAAGAGCATCCGGGAGAAGATCCTCAGGATGAAAAGAACACAGAGAAAATCGTGGAAGAGGAAAATTCAGTTGCTGAGGATTTCTATGAGAAGGACTCAGAGAAAGATACAGAAGAAATTTCTGAGGAGGAAGCTTTGCCAGAAGCTTCCGGTACAGAAAATTATGTGGAAGAAAATGCCGGGATTTCTGAAGAAGAAACTGTTGCTGCGAAGGGTCCGACAGCTTCAGAAGAAGATGAATGGTTGTATAGCCAGCCGCGCAGATTTGCGAAAAAACCTGCCCATGAGCAGAAAGATTGATCATATGATTGTCAGATACCTGAATCTGGACTAAACAAAACGTTATTTTGGTGGGAGCGAATCCCACTGAAGTGGCGTTTTTTTGTGTGTAATAGGTAATTTCGCTGGAATTTCCGGCAATATAAAAAGTCCTGCAGGGCAGGATTTATTTGTATATAAAAATTTTTTGACTGCATTTTCGCTGTTTGTAAGGACTTTGTAACAGAATTATGTAATAGATTTCATAATTTCCCACTTGTAATTTAGGGGCAAATGGGTTAGAATGGGTTCATAAGTGGTAGGAAGTGGAGAAAAGTGGTGACAAATGGGGACGAAGTGGCAGAACTTCCATTTGTTTCCCGTCATGAGATACGAGGGGGAGACTCGTATTTCACGAGAGTAGGTGAGTTTTTATGTTCATGGGCGAGTACAATCACACAATCGACGCGAAGGGGCGTTTGATCATCCCGGCGAAATTTCGGGAACCTTTAGGTGAGGAATTTGTTCTTACCAGAGGACTTGATGGTTGTCTTTATATTTATCCTATGGATGAATGGGAAGCCTTTGAAGAGAAACTCCGTGCATTACCACTTACAAATAAAGACGCTAGAGCCTTTTCGCGCTTCTTTGTTGCAGGTGCAACAACATGTGAACTGGACAAGCAGGGGAGAATTCTCGTACCACAGACGTTACGTGAGTTCGCTGGTCTGGAGAAAGATGTTATTCTGGCTGGAAACTTAAGCAGAGTAGAAGTCTGGAGCAAGGAGAAATGGAGCGAGAATTGCAATTATGACGATATGGACAGCATTGCTGCCGACATGGAGAACATGGGAATCGTCATCTGAGCATAAAATAAGCGAGAAATCCAACAGGAGACGGAAATGGAATTTAAACACAAATCTGTATTACTGGACGAGACCGTTGGCGGGCTGAATATTAAGCCGGATGGAATCTATGTGGATGGCACTTTGGGCGGCGCAGGACATGCCATTGAGGTATGCAGGAAACTTTCTGCCAAGGGGAGATTTATTGGTATAGATCAAGACCAGGATGCGATAATTGCTGCGAGTGAACGGCTTGCCGCCTTTGACCAGGTGACAATCATTCGCAGCAATTATTGTTACATGGTACAGGAGCTTGCCGCAAGGGGAATTCACAAGGTTGATGGTATTGTTCTGGATTTGGGAGTATCCTCCTATCAGCTGGATACGGCAGCGCGGGGCTTTACCTACCGGGAAAACGCGCCGTTGGATATGCGTATGGACCAGAGAAACGAAAAAACGGCCGCGGATATCGTCAATGAATACAGCGAGATGGAGCTGTACCGGATCATCCGTGATTACGGTGAGGACCGGTTTGCGAAAAATATTGCAAAGCACATTGTGAAAGCGCGCCAGGAGAAACGGATCGAAACCACCGATGAGCTGGTGGAGATCATCAAGGCCGCCATCCCGGCCAGGGTACGGGCCGAGGGAGGCCACCCGGCCAAGCGCACCTTCCAGGCCATCCGCATCGAGCTGAACCATGAGCTGGAGGTGCTGGACGAATCCATCGATACAATGGTGGATCTTTTAAATCCAGGAGGAAGGCTTTCCATCATCACCTTCCACTCGTTGGAGGACCGGATCGTCAAGACACGGTTTAAGACCTGTGAAAACCCATGTATCTGCCCGCCGGATTTCCCCGTATGCGTCTGCGGAAGGAAAAGCCGGGGAAAGGTCGTTACAAGAAAGCCCGTCGTTCCCAGCGGACAGGAGCTGGAAGAAAATACAAGATCAAAAAGCTCAAAGCTCCGTGTGTTTGAACGGAGCGGATCATAAGGAATAGGAAAGGAAGTGATAGTATGGCAGCAAAGACCAGAAGAGGGGCAGCGCCGGAATATGTCAGTGGGACTGCGGCCAGAAAGCTGGAACCGGAAAGAAGACAGGAGAGACCCAGGGAGCCCCGACGGGAGGCCAGCAGCCAGAGCCGTACTGTTACTGTCAGAAGAAACCAGGAAAAAGCACTCCAGATGGACCTGCCGTATGTGATCGTACTGACCATTGCCGCAGTGTGCACCCTTTATTTCTGTGTCAGCTATTTACAGCTCCAGTCCTCCATTGCCGCCAGGCTCAACCACATCGAGGCCCTGGAGGCATCCATTGAAAAAAAGAAGGCGGACAATGACGCCCTGGAGACCCGGATCAATACGTCCATCGATCTGGACAATATCTATAAGATCGCCACAGAGGAGCTGGGGATGGTCTATGCCAATAAGGACCAGGTAAGGATGTATAACAAGACAGAAAGCGAGTATGTTAGACAGTATGAAGACATCCCGGAACGGTAGTCAGAACAAGCACAAAAAAATATTCTCAAGATACATGCAGGAAAAGCTGGCGGTTACGGTCCTCGTAATTACGCTGGCTTTGTTTGGTCTTGCGGTGAAGCTCTATATGCTGGTGGATGAGAAGAACGAGGAGTATACGGAGATCGTCTTAAACCAGCAGTCCTCCTACAACAGCCGTACCCTGCCCTACCGGCGGGGGGACCTACCTGGCCACCAGCGAAAAGGTCTACAATCTGATCCTGGATCCCAACCAGATCAATAAGGATTCAGCCAATTATCTGGAGACCACAGTGACGGCCCTGGTGGACGTATTCGGATACGACCGGGAGGAGATCCTTTCAGCCATCAATGAAAACCCGAATTCCTATTATGTGAAGTTCCGGAGACAGCTTTCGGCAGAGGAAAAGGAGGCCTTCGAGGCAAAGGCCAAAGAGGTGAACAAGCAGTATATAGACTCCAGGAGCAGGAAGCGGGTCCAGGGCGTATGGTTTGAGGACGAGTATAAGCGGGTCTATCCCTACGGCTCCGTGGCCTGCAATGTGGTGGGCTTTTCCTTTGACAACGGAAAGCAGGGAAGCGGCGGCATCGAGCAGTTTTACAACGATCAGCTCATCGGCACCAACGGCCGGGAGTATGGCTATCTGGACGCCGAATCCAATATGGAGAAGGTCATTAAATCAGCGGAAAACGGAAACACCATCGTTTCCACCATTGACACCAATATCCAGAAGATCGTGGAAAAGTACATCGACGAGTGGATGAACGGCATCGGGAGCAAGACGGCGGCGGTGCTGGTGATGAACCCCAACAACGGCGAGATCCTGGCCATGGCCTCCAACCGCCGGTATGACCTCAACGATCCGAGAAATCTGGGTGCCATGTACACCCAGGAGCAGATCGACGCCATGACTGAGGAGCAGAAGTCAGAGGCCTGGAACCAGATGTGGAGGAACTTCTGTGTCAGCGACAGCTTCGAGCCAGGTTCCCCGGCCAAGCCCTTAACGGTGGCGGCTGCCCTGGAGGAGGGGGTGATCGGCCCCCAGGAGACCTTTGTCTGCGACGGCGCCCAGGAGGTGGGCGGCCACCGGATCAAGTGCGTCAGCATTTACGGCCACGGCGTCCTTTCGGTGGAGCAGACCCTGATGAAATCCTGCAACGACGCGATGATGCAGATCGCAGCCCGTATGGGTGTGGAACGGTTTGCCAGATACCAGGAGATCTTCGGCTTTGGCCAGAAGACGGGGATCGATCTTCCCGGCGAGGCCGATACGGCCGGACTGATCTTCCATGCAGACAACATGGGAGCGGCGGATCTGGCCTGTAACTCCTTTGGTCAGACGTACAACTGTACCATGGTCCAGATGGCGGCGGCCCTGTCGTCGGTGATCAACGGCGGCTCCTATTATGAACCCCATGTGGTGAAGCAGATCTTAAACGACCAGGGAGCCGTGGTGAAGAAGGTGGAACCCAATCTGGTGCGGGAGACCGTATCCCAGGCCACCAGCGATTTTGTAAGAAACGCCATGTTCCTGACCGTGGACAGTGAGGAAGGCACCGGTAAGGCAGGACGGGTGGCCGGATATAAGATCGGCGGAAAGACGGGAACGGCCCAGAAGCTGCCCCGGTCTGCCAACAATTACCTGCTGTCCTTTGCGGGCTTTGCCCCGGCCGACGATCCCCAGGTCCTGACCTATGTGGTCATCGACACGCCCAATCTGCCGGGAAAGGAACAGGCCCACAGTACCTTTGCCACAGAGGTGTTCCAGAAGATCATGACAGAAGTCCTTCCTTATATGAATATTTTCCCGGATACGGATGTGGCCGGGACCGAGGACGAGAGCCTGGCGGCCCAGGGTGAGGGGATCACCAACCAGAACCAGGGCGGTCTGGAGCCCGGAGGGGAAGCTGGAGACGGAGAGACCCAGGCAGAGGAAACGGAGCCCATGACCGATGAAAACGGGGAGACCATTCCGGAGACCGAGCCTGCCGGTGAGGAGGTCGTGCCTTATGACGACGGGCTGGGACTTCCCGACACCGTGGCCGGAGGCGGCCAGACCCCTGGAGGGGCGGCCTCTGAGACTTTGTCGGAAACGCCTCCGGCCCCAGGGACAGAAAACGCTCCGGAAGGCCAGGGGGAAACAGAGCCCCAATAGATGGGATGCATTCCGGCGGCCCGGAGCCGCCGGGGACGAAGATACAGAGAGGTGACGGATGGAAAGACAGATCGATTTAAATGAGATTTCAGACGGAAGGCTCTACGGGCTTTCCGATATGGTAAGAGCAGACTGCGGCGACTGTGCAGGCTGCTCTGCCTGCTGTTCGGGCATGGGCCGGTCGGTGGTCCTGGATCCCC
>OLFT01001407.1_pt1 | contig 25245 bp, 20 predicted proteins | sample 1604921 | NCBI WGS metagenome assembly OLFT01 (sample SAMEA3888897, study PRJEB22519) | human gut metagenome | biome: human gut; feature: human-associated habitat; material: faeces | place: Denmark | collected 2013 | reverse complement strand
AGCGGTCTCCAAAACCGTAGATGGGGGTTCGAGCCCCTCTTCCCCTGCTTCTGATGTACCGGAAAATTTCGATTTTCCGGTTATTTTTTTATACCGGGAAAGAGGCAGATCAGTTTGAAGAAATTATCTAATGGATTGATAAAAAAGCGTCCGCGGATCCAGGGTGCCGCATGGCGGCAGCTGGACAACACGGCGAAGCTCTTCGCGGCGGTATCCGGGGAGGACTTGAGCAGTGTGTTCCGGATCGCGGCGGTCTTAAAGGAGCCGGTGGAGCCGGAGCTTCTGCATAAGGCGCTTCTTCTGACGCTTCCGGAATTTGAAAACTTTCGAGTAAAGCTTCGAAAGGGCTTTTTCTGGTACTATTTTGAGACAAATAACCGGGATCCGGTGGTGGAGGAGGAGCAGAGTGCGCCCTGCCGCTTTATCGATCCCCACCGGGGCGGGAGGTTTCCATTCCGCGTGAGTTACTATGGCTGCCGGATCAATTTTGAGGTGTTCCATGGCCTTACGGACGGTCTTGGGGCGGTGGGGTTTGTCTCGCGGCTCACGGAACATTATCTGGAATTAAAGAATGGTCTTCCAACGGAGATAAGGAAACGTGAGTTTTCTCCGATGAGGGCGGATGATTATCTCCGTTATTATAAAAAACTGCCCCACAAGCGCTACGAGAGCCGGCCTGCGATCCAGGTGAGCGGGGAGTTTCTTCCCTTTGACCAGATGGCGGTGCTCCATGGGACGTTCCATGTGGATGACCTTAAGAAACGCAGCAAAGAGGTGGGAGTCAGTATCACGAAATACCTGGCGGCAGCCCTTTTGTGGTCCATCATCCAGACCGAGACAGACGGAAAAGAGATGAAGCGTCCGGCAGCGTTAAATCTTCCGGTGAATCTGAGAAGTTTTTTCGAGTCGGAGACGTTAGCAAATTTCTTTGCGGTCATCAATATCTCCTGGTCGGAGCGGCGGGCACCGGAAAGCTTTTCGGAGGTCCTGGAGGCGGTGAGCCGCCAGATGGACGAACAGATCGTGAAGGAGCGCCTGGAGAAGACGATCTCCTACAATGTGGGGAACGAGAAAAAATGGTATGTGCGGGCGATCCCACTGTTTGTGAAACACCTGGCGATGCAGATGATCTTTCTGCACAGTACCCGCGCCCATACAATGACATTTTCAAATATCGGGCGGATGGATGTCCGGGAGGAGCTGCGGGATCAAGTGGAATCTTTCCAGCTCCTCGTGGGCGCGTCCCCGAAGCAGAGGATGAAGTGCGGGGCGGTTGCCTATGATGGAAAACTCTGCCTCTCCTTTGCCAGCGCTATGGCGGAGAACCGGCTGCCGGAGTATTTCTTCCGGTTTCTGGAAAAGCAGGGGATCCCTGTGGAACTCGAGAGCAACGGGATTTCCGACCGGGAACATGACAAAGGGCGGTATCCGGTGGTCGGCGGCGATAAGAATAAGATAAAGAGGGCTGTCAGGCTCTTCTATATTTCCCTGGCTGTCGTCTCGGTCCTTGCGGGGGCCATAAATCTCGCCACTTACCGGCAGATCCCGTTCAAATGGGCATTTCTCACCTGGGGAGCGGCGGCCTATGTGGCGATGACGCTGCGGTTTTCCGTCATGCGTCACGCCAGTATGTCCGGGATCCTGGTGCGGCAATGCCTGGGAATCCAGGCGATCCTGCTGCTGGTCGACACGATGACGGGGCTGCACGGCTGGTCCGTGGACTACGCGATCCCTTGTGTGGTGCTGTTTGAGGTGGCGGCGATCCTGCTCATGCTGCTTGTAAACCGCATGAACTGGCAATGCTATTTCATGTACCAGATCGCGGTCACGTTTTTAAGCTTTGTGCCGCTGGTGTTCTTGAAAATCGGATGGACGAAGCATCCGATGCTCACGGTGATATCGGTGGTAATCTCGGTGAGCGCGCTGGTGCTTACGATTCTATTGGGAGATAGAAGTGTGAAGAGAGAACTGCGCCGGCGGTTTCATGTTTGAGAAAGAACAGAGCGAAAAAGAACAGTTCCAGAAACACGCAGAATAAAGAAGGAGATGAACTATGAGCCGGAAAGAAGTCAGCATGATCGGGAATCTAACCCGGGACATGATGAGGGATGTGATGGAGACATCCTTAAAGAAGCCGATCCAGACGGGAGAGTTCCGGAAAAATCCGGTGGAACCGGCCTGGAGATGTCCGGGTGACTATATTTATGAACTGGTTCCCACAGAGAAATTTGTGATGGAATATTTAAAGCCGAAGCAGGCGGTCACAGGCCGTGTGGTCTTACAGCTCCACGGCGGCGGCTATATTGGTCCGATGAAAAACATTTATCGCCGGTTTGCGGTAAAATACTCGGAACTGGGTCTCGGTGCGGATGTCCTGACACCGGACTACCGCGTCGCGCCGGAACATCCGTTCCCTGCGGCGCTTGAGGACGCTGTTTACGCCTACAAATGGCTTTTAAACGAGAAGAAATACGCCCCGGAACAGATCGTCATCGCGGGCGACTCCGCGGGCGGCGGACTTGCCCTGGCGCTCTGCCTCTACGCGAAGGACCACGCCCTGCCGCTCCCTGCGGGCATCATCACCATGTCCCCGTGGACGGATGTGACCCTCAGCGGAGCGTCCTATGAGGAGAATTACACGATCGATCCCCTGTTCGGAAATTCGAAGGAAAACATGCTCTACCAGTGCAGCTATATCGGGAACGCGGACAAGAAGGACCCTTATCTTTCCCCACTTTTCGGAAACTTCGAGGGATTCCCGCCGATGCTCATGCAGGTCGGCGCCTACGAGGTCCTCTTAGATGACACGAGGACCGCCGCAAAGAAGGCGAGGGAAGAGGGCGTAAAGGTCCGCTGCTCCGTCTATGACGGCATGTTCCACGTCTTCCAGATGGGCCTCGACCTGATCCCGGAGAGCCGCGAAGCCTGGGAAGAAGTCGGAGAATACCTGCGCATCGTCTACCACATCCGCCGCGACCAGGAGGGAAAGGTCGTAAAAAAGGTGAAGACGAGGCGAAGAGACACCGAAGAGCGGGCGAAACTGAATCTTCTGGCATTTTTAAAACGGGAGCTGAAAAGCAAATGATTATTAAAAAGCCTTCTTTCTTAAGTTTTCATGAAGCCGGGCTTTTTCCAGCCCTTAGCGCTTGCGTTATCCTGAAAACCCCTGTATAATGACTTTAGCTGATAAAAACCCATAAAGGAGTGGATTTCAAATGAAATTAAAGAAAGTTATGCTCATGGCAGCTCTCGCTGCAGCAATTGGCAGTGTAAATATGGTGACTGCTCTTGCGGATGAGAACGAGACAGAGACAAAGTACGGTTGGGAAGGCAGCGGAAATACCTGGCGCTACTATGATTCCAACGGAAACTTAAAGAGCGGCTGGATCAAGGCTGAAGATGGTGATGGACGCGGAAATGATGTGTGGTATTATATCGATCCGTCCACAAACCTTATGATCTATAATACAACAAGAACCATCGACGGCGTATCCTACACATTCAGCGATGACGGAAGCTGGGTTGTTCCGGTTCAGACAGCGCCGAAGGGACACGTTACAGGCGGAAGATACTATAATACATGGTCTAACCTCTGCATCCCGCAGATCATCGGAACAACAGAGTCTGATTTCGAGGCAGCTGACCAGTACACAGGCGGCGAGTATGCGGCAATCGGAAGACCGTCCCTGACACATGATCTTTATATGAGCACAGACTTCGGTGATGTGGAAGTCTACTATCTTAATATGAAGGACAAGCAGGATATGGATGCCCAGACATTCGCAAATACTCTTGCAGGAATCGAGAAAGGGCAGAAAGGTCAGGCTACAACAGCTGAGACTGTGACGATCGCAAACCAGCAGTACTCCAAGGTAACAGTAAGCGGAAAGAAGACATCAAGAACGTACTACTGCCGCAAGCAGGACGGCTATATGGTAGTTGTCCAGACAACTGGAAGAACCAAAGATGTAGCTTCTCTCAACAGCATCGTTATGAGTATGACAACAGCACAGTAATTAAATAAGACGTGACATTTGCCCCCGGTCCCGATGGCTCTGGGGGCTTTTTAATATTGTTTTTGAGAAAACGAAAGTCTTAAATAAAGCATGCCGCATAAAATATTCAGAATGGGATCTGTCTTTCAGAACCGGCATGGAAAAATGCGGGACAGACAGAATATAGAATGGATGTGGCGCGGCAGAGATGGAAGATCAGAAGGCGGAAAATTTATTGAATCTGGCGCTTTCCGTCCCGGAGGAGATGAGGGAGCGGACAGAAGAGCTGAATGTGGGCTTTAACCGCAAGGAGCGGACATGGGAGATCATCGTGAAGTACCATGGGGACCTGGGGAGTGCTTTGAATGCAAAATTTCCAGATGCATCGGGAACATATCTTTTCAATGATTTCGCGATCCTGCGGGTCCCGGAGCGGGATGTGCCGGGAGTGATCGCGCTCCCCGAAATTGAATATGCGGAAAAACCAAAGAGGCTGTTTTTTGCCCTGAACCGGGCGAGGGCGGCCTCCTGTTTTCTTCCGGTGCAGACAGGGACCGATGGGCTTACGGGAAAAGGTGTCCTGGTGGCGGTGATCGACTCGGGAATCGACATCTTTCATGAAGACTTCCGGAATGAGGACGGAACCACGAGAATCCTGTATTTGGATGACCAGATCAGTGGGAAAACATATGAAAGGCGGGAGATCAATGAGATCCTGCGGGGAGAGAATAAATCCGGCGGAACAGGCGGTCTTTCCCTGGATACCAGCGGCCATGGCACGGCGGTGGCGGGGATCGCGGCTGGAAACGGGAGAACAAGCGGCGGACTGTACCGCGGGGCGGCCTATGAGAGTGAACTTATCATTGTCCGTCTCGGAATCCCGGATTCAGTTGGATTTCCGAGAACCACGGAACTCATGCGGGGGATGGATCTCGCGGTGCGGAAAGCTCTGGAACTGGGACGCCCCATGGCAGTGAATCTGAGCTTTGGAAATACATATGGATCCCACGACGGCGGCGGACTTTTAGAGCGGTACCTCGATTCTCTTGCACAGGTGGGGCAGTTTGTCTTCGTCACCGGATCGGGAAATGAGGGGGACTCCGGGGGACATGCGAGACCTGTGATCGAACCCGGGAAGATCACGGAGATCCGGCTCTCTGTTGGGACATACGAGACGGGATTCGGCATGCAGATTTGGAAAAACTATGAGGACGGGATGCGGATCTTTCTGAGGGATCCCTTTGGCGGTGCGGAGATCGAGCTTGTCCCGGTGAGGGGAACGGACCGGATCCGGGTCGGAGAGACGGAACTTTTGATCTATTACGGGGAACCGTCCCCTTTTAATGCGGCCCAGGAGATCTATATTGAGTTTGTGCCGGAAAGAACTTATGTGGAGAGCGGGATCTGGACATTCCGATTCCTTGGGACAGGGGATGAGGAGACGGCAGCGGATCTCTGGCTTCCCTCCGCGGCGGCAGTCGGGCGGGACACGGAATTTTTGGAATCGTCGCCGGATACGACCCTGACGATTCCCTCCACGGCGTTCCGACCGGTGACGGTGGGCGCCTATGACAGCGGGACCGGAATCTATGCCCCGTTTTCTGGCCGCGGGGACACCAGGGTCTATCGCGCCCAGAAGCCGGACCTCGCCGCCCCAGGGGTGGGAATCATGGCCCCGGACCGGGACGGCGGCTATTCCCCTGTCACCGGAACATCCTTCGCGGCGCCCCTTGTCACCGGGGCCGCGGCGCTTCTCATGGAGTGGGGGATCGTCAGGGAGAATGATCCGTATCTTTATGGGGAGAAGGTGAAGGCGTACTTAAGAAAAGGAGCGAGAAGACTTCCTTCTGAGCTGGCCTATCCGAATCCGAGGCTGGGATATGGAGCGCTCTGCGTGGCGGACAGTCTGCCGAAATAATTTGTAAATTTTCTTGAAAATTTCTAATAAGAGATATATTATAGAAACATATACAAAATAGAACTTGGATTTTTAAGAGATGAGGCATAAATACTTTTAAATCTTAATGGAAATCTGAATTCAAATGAGGGATGCCGGGGATCATTGCGGAGAATCATCCCAGAAAAATTTCCGACAGTACAGAAAAATTGAATCATGAGGAGGAAAAAGCTATGGAAGCGTTGTTTCAGGCCGTAAATGTCATATGCGGAAAGATCCAGATCGTCTCGAACCTGTTCTGGGATTTCCCGACGAACTTTGACTGGTACGCGAATATCCCGATCCTCGGAAACTTCAGTCTGGCGATCATCCTTTTAGTGGGAACAGGAATCTATTTTACATTCAGACTCCGGTTTATCCAGGTGCGGAAATTCCGCCACGGACTCCATGTCCTGATGAGACAGAAGAGCAGCGGCACAGGAATCTCATCCCTGGCGTCATTCCTCCTGTCGACGGCCATGCGTGTCGGCCCCGGAAATATCTTAGGCGTCACCGGCGCGATCTCCACCGGCGGTCCGGGCGCCCTGCTCTGGATGTGGATCTCCGCCTTCTTTGGTATGTCCACAGCTTTCGTTGAGGCGACACTCTCCCAGATCTTTAAGGAGAGAAAAGATGATGAGTATGTGGGCGGCCTGCCGTATTACGGAAGAAGACTCTTAAAGAATGCGGCATGGGCAGGAGCGGCGCTCAGTGTCCTCTACATTATCTATGCGTTCCTCTGCTTCCCGGCCCAGGGCTTCAACACGATCTCCGCGGTGGGAGCGATCGCGGGCGTATTTACGGGAACCGTCATCGGGACAAACTCCGCCCTGTACTGGATCTCCTTCGCGGTCCTCATCGCGGCGACGGCGGTCATCAGCTTTGGTGGAATCAAGAAGGTGACAAAGGTTACAGACCTCTTAGTTCCTGTGATGGCAGTGATCTATATCCTGACAGTCATTCTTCTCATCGTATTTAATATCCCGAGAATCCCGTGGTTCTTCGGAGCAGTATTCTCCGAGGCTTTCCGGCCGGAAGCAGTCTTCGGCGGTGCCTTCGGTATCGCGCTGAGCCAGGGAATCAAGAGAGGCCTTATGTCAAATGAGGCTGGACAGGGAACGATCACCATGCCGGCAGCGGCGGCGGACGCAAAGCATCCCTGTGACCAGGGCTGTGTCCAGGCGCTTGGCGTTTTCTTAGATACCATCGTGATCTGCACCCTGACAGGATTCGTCGTTGTCATGGGAAGAGTGTGGCTCACGGAGGACAGCGCAGCATGGTTTGAACTCGGAAAACTTGACAGGTTCTTAGCATCCTGCGGAGCGCTCACCGGGAACGGAACGATCTATCACCTCGTGACGATGCTCGTCAGCGTCTGCTTCGGTCTGTTCGCGTTTACCTGCCTTGTGGGATTCATGTCCTTCACGGAAATGTGCGCGAACCGGATCTCCACGAGACCTGCCTTTATTAACACGATCCGCGTGCTCTGCCTGGTAGTCATCTCCTTCGGCGTTATCACGAACATTGCGGGCATGGACTTAAGTGCCCTGTGGGATCTCAGCGATTTCGCGAATATCCTCATGGTATACTGCAACCTGCCATTACAGTACATAGGCTTTAAGTATGTGCTCCGGGCATGGGAACACTTCGAAAAGAACGATGGAACCGCATTCACATCAAAGATCGCCGGAATCGATGTTACGGTGTGGGATGAGCGGGCAAAGATGAAATAAGAGAAAAAAGATGCCGCCCGGTGGATTCGGAAAGAAACGCAGAGCGGCATTACTATGCGGATAATAACAGAACCAAAGTACAGGAAGCAGGGCAGTTAAAAGACCTGCGGGAAGCTTCCATATTATATTAAGTAGAAACGGATTCCGGACAGTGGAAAGAGAGGCTGCCGGATCAGCCGTCAGCCTTCTCCCAGAAATCCCTGAGCGCAAAGCGGCAGACGCTTTCCACGAAGGTCTTCGCGTCATATTCATCCGCCAGCTCTAAATAAGATCTTAGCGTTGTGAGATAAAAGCTTGACATAAACGAAACATAGAGTGGGAGCGGGATCTTTAACCGAACGCCCTGGTTCTCGCCCTGCCAGCCGCTCTCTGTGAGAATCTTTGCCAGATCACCCTGGATCGTGGACATCAGGGAACCATTCTTGTTTGTCTGGTAGATCCTGCGGTAGAGAGTGATATTTTCATTCACCTGAGCGATCAGATATTCTAAAAACTGACGCAGGGAATCGATGCTTTTAAAGTGGATCAGATCCTCCACCGGGCGGAGTCCCTCGATATACATTTTCACGCAGTAGTGCAGAAGATCATATTTGTCCTCAAAATACCGGTAGAACGTGGACCGGGAGATCATGGAGACCCGGCAGAGATCAGTGAGGGAGATCTTCTCAAAAGGCATTTCCGCCAGAAGGTCCAGGAGCGCCTTCATCAAAAGCAGGTAGGTCCTGCGGACAGAAACATGTTCTTCCTGGATCGGTAATTTTATCATAAACTACAAAACTCCTCTATCCATTCCAAATTGGACAAAAAGTGATAATTTGTCTCATTTGGTACACTTTTCAAAAACTGGTTCTTGAGTATTTTAGCATAAACATAGATAATATTGCAAGTGAAAAGAAAAGAAAAAAGCGGAGGCGATCATATGATCCGAGGAAGAGAAGTACGAAGAATGGCAGCGATCCTCTGCATGATCACGGGAATGACAGCAGTTCCCGCATATGCGGCAGCTCCGGAGACATTCGGAGCGGTACCGGGATGGAATCAGATCTCGGGAAAGTGGTACTACCTTATGGAAAACGGTGCCTGGAGCACAGATTTTATAGAAGATGAGAATACATGCTACACGTTTACAAAGGACGGGACGCTGTCCTATGCGCGGAAAACCCCGAATACGCAGGGCGGCGCGTATCCTGTATACGTGCTGGATCAGAAGGAACAGGAACTCTTTGATGATATGAATGATGAGAAGAGCGACCTGTTTTTTGACACTTATCCGGAGGCGGAGGATGATTACGACAACGGGGATGTGGAGTTTTACGATGGACGCGCCACATTTGTCCTCGACATGGATCTCTGCGATATCGCAAAGACAAGACTTTCTTCCGCTATGGAAAAGGGATATTCCAAGAGCAAAAATACGATCCCGGGAGAGGGAACCGTAAGCGATTACGCAAAGACAGCATTTCCGGAGCGAAAGAGTGCCACATTTTTTGAGATGCACCTCTGGGGCCCTGAGGAGACATACGATCCGTATGATTCTGTTATGATCCGGATGCAGGAAAAATTCGACCGGAAGGACGATAAAAAATATTCCCTGGAATATTACCGTAGAATGGGAATTGCCCATGAAAACCAGAATGGAAAGGACCATTACATGGTGGTTCTGGAACGGTAGGAATGTGGACGGTGACGGAAAATGACCTGTGAGGGTACTGAACAGTTACGGACAGGGAATATAAGGAGAGAAGACATGGGAGAGAAAATAAAAAACATGTTCCGCGGGCATAAAGAAAAGAAAAAGAACCAGAACGGCGGCTTTTCCTACATGCTCGCGTCATTTATCATCCATAAACGCGGCTGGATCGAGTCGGTCTTCGTGATCGGCTGCCTGCTCTCGCTTTTGACGATGAACTTTGTAAATGTAAACTATGACCTGACGAAATATCTTCCGGAAACGGCGGAATCCGCTATCGGACTTGACGTTATGCGTGATAAGTTCGGTTATCCCGGAACGGCGCGGGTCATGGTGAAGGACGTCTCGCTGTACGAGGCGAAGCAATATAAAGATGAGATTGCCGATATCGATGGCGTGGACCAGGTCTTATGGTGCGACAGCACGGTAAATATCTATGCCGGTGAAGACTTCATTGATGAGAGTGAGATCAAGGATTATTACAAAGACCGGAATGCGGTCTACGATATCACATTTGTGGAGGAGAGTGATTCCACCCGAACCTCCACTGCCATCGACGAGATCAAGGATCTCTTAGGGGACAAAGGATGCTACGTCGGCATGGCGGTCCAGAACAAATCCATGACAGAGTCCATGGCAAGCGAGATGAGCAAGATCCTCGTTGTGGCGGTGATCATGATCTTCGCTGTGCTTTCCGTGACGACAACGGCATGGACGGAACCGATATTATTCCTGTTGGTTATGGGCGTCGCTGTCCTGCTTAATAAGGGAACGAACATCTTTATCGGAACCGTCTCGTTCCTGACGGAAAACGTGTCGATCATCCTGCAGCTGGCAACATCCATGGACTACTCGATCTTCCTGCTTGACGCGTTCATGAACTACAGAAAGCAGGGAATGAACGAGGAGGACGCGATCATCAACGCCGTTCAGGAGGCGATCAATTCCATCTTCGTCAGCAGCCTGACGACAGTCGTCGGCTTCTTGGCCCTTGTGACGATGAAGTTCTCCATCGGATTTGACTTGGGTCTTGTCCTGGCGAAAGGTATCGTATTCAGCTTGCTGACAGTCGTCTTCTTCATGCCGGCGATGATCCTGAAGTTCGCGAAGCTCAATGAGAAGACAAAGCACCGTTCCTTTATGCCGGATTTCCACGGACTTGGAAAAGCGATCTACCGGATCCGTCCCATCGTGTTCGCGGTGATCGTCCTCGTGACACCGCTTGCATACACGGCCCAGGGCCTGAACGATTTCCTTTACGGAAACGACTCCATGGGTGCCTCGGAGGGAACACAGGTTTATGAAGATGACCAGCAGATCACGAAGATCTTCGGCCGAAGCAACATGCTGCTCGCCCTCTATCCGAACACATCGGAGGTCAATGAGCGGGCCATGGCGAAGGAGATCAAGGATCTATCCTATGTAAAGAACGTTACAGCTTTAGCGGATACGTTGCCGGAGGGGATCCCGGAAGAGTTTCTCCCGAAGTCCACGGTGGAGCTCTTACATAAAGACGGCTATTGCCGGATGCTGATCTACACGAGAACGAAGACCGAGAGTGCCGAGGCATTCAAGGACTCCGACGCGATCCAGGAGATCGTAAAGAAGTATTACCCGGAAGGAAGCTATCTCGTCGGTGAGACTCCGTCCACCCAGGATATCAAGTCCTTCATCGTAAAGGACTATGAGAATGTAAATGTTCTGTCCCTGGCGGGCGTATTCCTCGTCGTCATGATGAGCTTCAAGTCGGCTGTCATGCCGATCCTCGTCATCATTCCCATCGAGGTGGCGATCTTCATCAACATGGCGATGCCGTATTTCCAGGGTGTCGAGATGGTGTACATGGGTTATATCATCGTCAGCAGTATCCAGCTGGGTGCCACGGTCGATTACTCGATCCTGCTTGCAAACAACTACCTGGCGAAGAGAAAGACGCTGCCGAAGAAAAAGGCATGTGTGGAGGCCATCGCAGCGTCCTGTTCCTCGATTTTTACTTCCGGATCCATCATCACGCTGGCCGGATATATCGTGTATATGATCTCGTCCACAACGGCCATCGCGGACCTGGGACACCTGATCGGACGAGGCGGACTGTTCAGCCTTGTGCTGGTACTGACGGTGCTTCCGCTGCTGTTAACATTATTTGACAATTTTATCGTCGGCGAGAAACCGGCGGCAGCTCTTGCGAGACGCCTGCACCGCCGTGTGAAGAACCAGAGAGAGAAGAGACGTTCCGGAAAGAACGGGGACGAGACAGAAGAGAGTACAGATGAAGGCGGAGATCCCTACGAGGACGATGAGAACGAGGCGGCGGCCAGCAGGGAATCGGAGCCGGAATTGACAGATAGAGAAGAAATGGAGGAGAACGGTGATGAGACAGAAAAATAGAAGGATCATGGCAGCGGGCATGGCGGCTGTCACACTCTGCACCAGCCTTGTTTCTGCGCCGGTCTATGCGGCAGAGGCGTCTGTGAGCGTCGATGAAGCGATGTACGTGAACCTGGATTACTATGGTTCCGTTGATAAGGTGAATGTCGTGAAGGGTGTGAGCTTAAATGGTCTCACAAGCTTTACGGATTATGGAAATTATCTTGATGTGACAAATATGACCAACAACACAGCTCCGGAGATCAGTGACGGAAAGGTCACATGGAATCTCCCGGCGGACACCAAGGGATATTTCTACTATAAGGGAGCGATCGATAAGGACGCGGTGACACTTCCGTGGACCATGGATGTGTCCTACAAATTAAACGGCGTCCCGACGGACGCTGAGAAGCTTGCGGGTGCTTCCGGTCTGGTGGAGGTACATGTGACAGCGACACCGAATGAGGCGGCGAGAGATTACTATAAGAACAATATGATGTTAGTGGTAGCGATGCTTGTTGATATGAGCAAGTGCTACAGTGTGGAAGCGGAAGGTTCCCAGACCCAGAGCCTCGGTTCCCAGACCGCGATCATGTACACGGCGCTTCCGGGCGAGGAGGGCGATTACACGATCCGCATCGGCAGCGACAAGTTTGAGACCTCCGGTGTCATCATGGCGATGGTTCCGGGAACAGTGAAAGACTTAGAGCACATCGTTGACCTGAAGGACGCCAAGGACACCTGGAAAGATGCTGGTGACCAGTTATACGACAGCATGGACCAGATGGCGGCTTCCGTCGAGGCCATGAGAAGCGGCGTCAACGAGCTGCGCCAGGGCTTAAATGAGGCGGAGAGCGCGAGAGGCGTCATCAGCGGTTCCAAGGACGAGATCCTGGACAGCAATGACCAGACACTGGCTTCCCTGACGGCGCTCTCCGAGCAGCTTGGAACCATCGTTCCGTATATCCAGACTGCAAAGGATGCCTCCGAGGTTGCCCACAACAGCATGACAGACGTTGTCAACACACTCGGAAACATGCAGGAGCCGATCCGCAGACTGGACACGAGCTTACGGGGCTTAAGGGATAGCTCTGAGGGCGCGTCCGGCAGTATTGGAAACGTAGTCGCTTCCGTTCAGCTGATCAAAAAGCTTGACACACAGCTTCAGCAGAGCGTTCTGGAGTTTATCAAAAACCTGGCTTCTGCCCAGGAGTCCATGCAGGACGCGATCGCAGATTACTGCAACGGTGAGGCAGGGGATGAAGATACCCAGGCACTGGCAGCGGCAGCAGCGGGAGCAGACACCTCCGCCGGACATGCGGGAATGCTGAATGCCCAGGAACTTATCGGAATCTTAAAGCAGAAGGAGAAAGCGCTCCGCCAGGTGGCTTCCTCCAGCAATGCCCTTGTGGCAGATACAGCAGATATGCTCGACGATGTATCCAATACATCAAAATACCTGGCACAGACCACAGACCAGATGGACTATCTGATCGAGGATGTGAAGGCGTTAAAGGACTCCCTGGATGTGTATTACCCGGATCTCCAGTCAGCCCTGGATGATTCCGGGGAGCTCGTAAACCGAACCACGGATGCCCTTAATAAGAGCACGGATTCCCTGACTCTGGTACAGAATACCGTCCGTGCCAGCGCGGACAGCCTTGACGCGGCGGCGAAGGACTCCATCAAGGGAAGTTTGAATGTCCTCGACAAGAGTTTAAGCGTCCTCGACAGCACCAGCTCCATGAGAAAGGCCGGCCGGACTATGAAGGACACCATGGACAATGAGTGGAACGACATGGAGGATGACAACAATTTCTTAAATATGGATCCAAACGCGGAGAAGGTCTCCTTCACTTCCGATGAGAACGCGGAGCCGAACACCCTGCAGATCATCATGAGAACCGAGGAGATCAGTGTGGACGATGACGCGGAGCTTCTCGATGCGGAGACAGCGAAGGCGGATGTGAACCCGCTTGAGAGAATGTGGAACATGCTGGTCCAGATGGTCAGGGCGATCATTGAGATCTTTAAGAACAGATAATGAAAGAATATCTGACGGATTTGTGCAGGAGGATGTACGGCAGAATTGTTCTGCATGGACGTTTTTCTGCACAAACTGGTATATGAGGGGATAAAGAGAAGCGAGTGGAAGAACTTCTTACGGGAAGGAGAAGACATGAAAAAATTTGGAAAGAAGATTGCGGGATTTCTGCTGGCGGCGGTTCTGGCAGTGACTGCGGCATTTCCGGCTTTTGCAGCCAGCAAGACAGCGGTCGGAAAGATATACCTGACCATCGACAGCACTGTGGGACTTAAAAATGACTCTGAGGACGTCACAGTGACGCCCTACGGGGATAATACAGATCTTTACTATGTAGATAACATTTATATCGAAAATAACGACGGAAACGGCTATACGGAGTCCAATCCACCGAAGATCACGGTGACGCTGGAGGTAGCGGACGAGGATAATTATTATTTCTCCGGGACAGCCTCAAAGGACTTCCGCCTGACACTGTCCGATTCCGCAAAAAACGGATACGGAAAAGCGGAGTACGTGAAGGCGGTAAAGAAAAATGACAGAAGTACCGTCGAGCTGACGTTCCGCCTGACATTCGATAAGAAAACCACCGCATCCACCACAAGTACCGTCAAGGCGCCCACAGGTGTGGCCTGGTCTCCGAATGCCTACGGAACGGGAATATGGTCAGCGGTCAGCGGGGCGAAATATTACCAGCTCCGCCTCTTAAAGGACGGCAGTCTCACGGGGGACGAGTTTACGATCTACGGAACGAAGTACGATTTTTCGAGACTGATGGGAACTTCTGGATCCTACAGCTTTGAGGTCCGCTCCGTGAAGTCCACAAACAACACGAAGAGCGCCTGGGTCCGCTCAGGGGAGATCGGATCCTACGCCGCAGGCTCCTGGAAGCAGAGCGCTGACGGCAGATGGTGGTGGGGCTACGGTGATGGCACATGGGCGGCGGCAGAGTGGCTCTACATCAGCGGAAAGTGGTACTATTTCCGGGAGGACGGATATATGGCCACAGGATGGATCACCCTGTACAACAAGTCCTACTATCTGGATCCGGTGAGCGGGGCCATGTATAAGAGCGGGAGGACGCCGGACGGGCTCTATGTGAATGAGAGCGGCGTGTATGTGCCGGGGATGTAAGACCAAAATCGGGATGATCCGTTCAGGGCATATAAAAGCTGAAGGTACTGATATGAAATTGTCATCAGGAGATAACAGAGGTCGAAAATCCGGTCTCAGCGGTCAAACCTGCGGATTTAACATCACAGACGCGTAGAATATTCCGTCTTTCCACATAAATCTCGCGTCCCCGCTGTACCGCTCTGCGATCATGCGGATAGACTCCGTTCCAATGCCGTAGCCGGAGTGCTTTGTGGAAAGCAGCTTATCTCCGGACCAGTTCGGACTTCCGGAGCTGGTGTTGTCGGCGGTGATGGAGAGCATGGAGGAGCCGGTCTGGACTACATGGAGTCGGATGAAAGACTGGATCTCCGCATCGGTATCCGCGCAGGCGTCCACTGCGTTTTCCAGTAAATTTCCGACTAGAACACAGAATTCCGTTTCCGGGATCACTGGCGGGTCAGCCATCTGGATGGTGACCTGCATGGAGATCCCGTTTTTTTCTGCCTTTTCCGCGTAGAAGGAGAGGATCGCGTTGACTGCGTAGTTTTTGCAGTAGGTGCGGACCTCCTGGATCGGGAACATGTTTTCGTAATCGTTCAGATAATTTTTCAGGGAGGCGAGATCCCCGCGGTCGGCGCAGTCCCTGATGACGGCCAGATGCTGGCGGAAATCGTGCCTTGCCCGGCGGTTGTCCTGGATCCTGGCGGTGAGAAGGCTGTATTGGTCTGACTGGATCTCCAGGAGCTTTTCCATGGTCTCCGATTTTGCCGCGGCTTCTGCCTGGTCCTTAAAGAAGCGCAGGAGCATGATCAGCGTGTGGCTGATGAGGAACATGCAGACGAGCAGCAGGACTCTGGCGAAAAGGTCTGCCTGATCAAAATTCCCATCCCGGATATTGCCGGTGAGAAGGAAGATGATCATCGTGGCGGAAAATGGAAGAAGCCATGCGGTTTTCCAGATTGCAGGCGCCTGGATCGCGGAGAGACTGTCGATGATCTCTGTGAGCCGCTTTATCATAAACCGGGTGGTGAGGAGCACCAGGAGTAACGTAGTGACGCCGGACTGCCAGGTGTAGAATCCGCAGTGCAGAAACTGTCTGCAGATAAAAAAGGAGGAGGCGCGGATCACCATGAGGTAGTCAAGGACAAAGGTGTACTGGAATGTGACGATTCCGATGTTTGCCTGAACCAGATGGTAGAGAAAAAATCCCAGAATGGGAATCGCAAGATACTGTACAGATACGGCTGGAAACCCCGCATGGACCAGTATCGCGAAGACTGCCAGATATATGATCTCCGCAAGGGCAGAGAGCAGGATCGTTATTTTTCCCGGATAACGCAGATTCGTGTGAAACGGAAGATACGCGAACATGTGGAACGGATAAGTGCTGAAAAATTCATTAATAAGCAGTTCCGCCATACTGACCTCCCCGGACTTTCGAATAGGAATACTCAAGAAATTGCTCCCGCACATTCCGGTATTTCAGACGGCTGATAGGGATCTGGATCCCGCTTTTTAAGAGAAAACGGTCTTCTAAAAGCTTATCCACGTCCTCAAAGTTTACGAGGATCCCCTTGATGCAGTCGCAGAACCACGGATACTGGAGCAGAAGGGCGGAGAAATCCTTCTGGCTCATGGAGACTTCCATATCCTGCCCGTTCTTAAGGTGTATGAGAACCTGCCGTCTGACATACTCGGTGTAGGAGATATCGTGGACCGGGAGAACTGTCTTTCCAAAATGTGTTGCAACCTCCACCGCCCTGGTGCGTTCAGCATCCTGGAGCCCGCACCGGTCGAGGGCAGCGAACACACCGTTCTTTTCAATAGGTTTCAGGAGATAGAAGGATGCGCTCACGTCGTAGCTCTCCACGGCAAATTCAGGGGAGGTGGTGATAAAGATGATCCTGCAGCCATGATCCGCCCGCCGGATCCGCTTCGCCGTCTCCATCCCGGTGATGCCATCCATGTAGATATCAAGGAAGATGAGATCATACTTTCCGGCCGTAAACGCGCCCAAAAACTCTTCCCCGCTGGAAAAACGGTCCATTGCCCCCCACTGAAGCCTGTGCTGTTCCGCATATGTATCAATAAATCCGACAAGCCGGTCAGAATCCGTCTTTCGGTCATCGACGATCGCTATGTTCATGTTCGGTTGCTCCTTTGATGTTAAACTGTTAAAGCTATTTTAACATGTTTTTGGGGAAATGTGTGGAAGAATGAAACTTTTCTTCCATTTTCCGCCAAATAATGATATGATGGATACCGGCAGCATAAAGCGCAAAGGAAAAATGCCGCTGTTTTGGCATTTTATGGCGGCGGAAAAGACAGAAAATTGGATGCTGCATAGAAAGGTGAGCACGACAATGAATTTTATTGTACCAGCCGGTTATACTCCGGATATTGACTTAAAAGAGACCCAGATCGCCATCAAGGTCGTGAAGGATTTCTTCCAGAAGGAACTTACAAAACAGTTAAATCTGACCCGAGTTTCCGCTCCGTTATTTGTAACGCCGGAATCCGGATTAAATGATAACTTGAACGGTGTGGAGCGCCCGGTTGCCTTCGATATCAAGGAAGGCGGAAGAAAGGCAGAGATTGTCCACTCCCTGGCAAAATGGAAACGTTACGCGTTGAAACAGTACGGCTTCCAGCCGGGTGAAGGTTTATACACCGATATGAACGCCATCCGCCGCGACGAGGACACCGACAACATCCACTCCATCTATGTGGACCAGTGGGACTGGGAAAAGGTGATCACGAAGGAGGAGAGAACACGCGGGACACTGGAAGAGACTGTCCGCGCCGTATATAAGGCATTAAAGATCACAGAGGACTATATGGCATATGAGTACGACTATATCGGCCATGTTCTCCCGGAGCACATCGAGTTTATCACATCCCAGGAGCTTGAGGACCTCTACCCGGATCTCACCCCGAAGCAGAGAGAGTATGAGATCGTGAAGCTTCACGGCGCTGTATTTATCGAGCAGATCGGCGGAAAGTTAAAATCCGGAGAGCCCCACGATGGACGTGCGCCGGACTATGATGACTGGAAGTTAAACGGCGATATTATCGTCTACTATCCGGTTCTCGACATTGCCCTTGAGTTAAGCTCCATGGGTATCCGCGTGGACGAGATCTCCCTGCACGAGCAGTTAAAGGCGGCAGGCTGTGAGGAGCGCGAGAAGCTTGCATTCCAGAAGGCATTGTTAAACGGAGAGCTTCCATACACCATCGGCGGAGGTATCGGACAGTCCCGTATCTGTATGTTCTTCTTAAGGAAAGCCCATATCGGTGAGATCCAGTCTTCCTTGTGGCCGGATGAGGTCCGCGAGGAGGCGAAGAAGGCGGGAATTCCGCTGCTGTAAGCAGCAGGCGGATGCGGATCTGCACAGACTTATTATGAGAACGACCCGGCGGCGCAAGCCTGACCGGTATTAAATATTCAGGAAAACAGTTACGGTCCACAAAGATGTGTGCGGTAACTTTTCCTGCTTATGGAGGTAAAAAAATGGCAAATGAACGTTTGAGGGAACTCAGGACCCTGATGAAAGTGAGAAATGTGGACGCGTACTATGTTCCGTCTTCCGATTTCCACGATTCTGAGTATGTGGAGGATTATTTCAAATGCCGCGCATTCCTGTCCGGCTTCACAGGTTCCGCGGGGACCATGGTGATCACCCAGGCTTTTTCCGGCATGTGGACAGACGGAAGATATTTTGTCCAGGCGAAGAAAGAGCTGGAAGGCCAGGACACACGTTTGATGGCGATGGGCGAGGAGGGCGTCCCGACCATTGAGGAATACCTGATGGACCATATGCCGGAAGGCGGCGTTTTAGGCTTTGACGGCCGAGTGGTAAATGCTGCCCAGGGAAGAAAATTTGAGACCATGATGGCAGAGAAACATGCCACACTTTCCGTCGGCGATGACCTTGCGGGTGAGGTCTGGGAAGAGCGCCCGATCCTTCCGGCACCGGAGGTGTGGGTCCTCGACGTGAAGTACGCAGGCGAGACCGTTGCGGAGAAGCTTGCCCGCCTCAGAGCCGCGATGAAGAAGGAACACGCGACCGTGCACATTCTGTCAAGCCTTGACGATGTGGCATGGCTGTTTAATATCCGCAAAAATTCCGACGACGGAAATGTACTGGCACCGGCATTCACCCTGATCACAGAGGATGAGGCGAGACTTTTTATTAACAGCCGCAAGTTCTCCCCGGAGCTCCGCGCTTATTTTGAGGAGAATCATGTCGCCATCGAAAAATACGACGCGATCTACGACGCGGTGGCAGGGATCAGAAACGAGACGGTCCTCTTAGAGCCGGGTAAGGTAAACTTTGCCCTCTATAAGAAAATCGATGCCTCCAACCGCATTGTGGAGGCTATGAACCCGACTTCCCGGATGAAGGCAGTGAAGAACCCGGTGGAGATGGAAAACCTTCGCAAAGCTCATTTAAAGGACGGCGTGGCGTTGACGAAATTCCTGTGCTGGATGAAGAAGAACGCGGGAAAAGTGGAACTCACAGAGACAGAGGCAGCAGAGCGCCTGGAGGATTACCGCAAGGCCCAGGAAGGTTACCTCGGACCGAGCTTCACGACGATCTCCGCATTCGGCTCCAACGCGGCGATGTGCCACTACCATGCGACAAAGGAGCAGGAGAGCCCGGTGGGAACAGATGGTTTCTATCTGGTAGACTCTGGCGGACAGTACTATGAGGGAACCACGGACGTCACAAGAACCATCGCGGTCGGTCATGTGACGGACGAGATGAAGGAACACTTTACACTTGTCATGATGGGAATGCTCCGTCTGATGAACGCGAAATTCTTATACGGCTGCCGGGGTCTCAATGTGGATTACCTTGCGAGAGGACCGCTCTGGGAGCGGGGGTTCGACTTCAACCACGGTACCGGACATGGCGTTGGCTTCTTATCCGCTGTCCATGAGCGACCGAACGGCATCCGCTGGCGCATCGTTCCGGAGCGTCAGGATTCCTGCGTTCTGGAGGAGGGCATGCTCACATCCGACGAGCCGGGTCTTTACATCGAGGGCAGCCACGGAATCCGTACTGAGAACCTGTCCCTCTGCAGAAAGGCGGAGAAGAATGAGTACGGTCAGTTCATGTGCTTCGAGAATATGACATTTGCGCCCATCGATCTCGATGCGGTGGATATTTCCGTGATGGAGCCGTCTGATGTGAGAATGCTGAACGCGTACCATAAAGAAGTCTACGAGAAGCTTTCCCCGTATATGACTGAGGAAGAGAACGAGTGGTTAAAAGAAGCGACAAGACCGATTGGAAAGGATTACACATGGCGGATTTAGAGAAAAACATTCTGGTGGTGATCCCGGTAAACGAGGATCACAAGAAGTTCCTTGAAGAAAAAGCCGCCTCAGGTGACAAGAACTGCTGCATCCGATATGTGAACGGCGAGAAAGTCACAAAGGAGGACGTGGAACAGGCAGATGTTATCGTCGGAAACGTGGATCCATCCCTGATCTCCGGCGCGAAGAACCTGGAGCTGCTCCAGTTAAACTCTGCTGGGGCAGATCTCTATATCAAGGCCGGTGTGATGCCGGAGGGAGCGGTGCTCGCAAACGCCACAGGCGCTTACGGACTCGCGGTCTCCGAGCATATGCTGGGTCTTACGTTCGACCTGATCAGACGTTTAAACCAGTACCACGCGAACCAGGCAGAGCATGTATGGAAAGCCATGGGAAACATCATTTCCGTGGAAGGTTCCACGATCCTTGTCCTGGGTCTGGGCGATATCGGCGGGGATTACGCGAGAAAGGTCCACGCGTTGGGTGCCCATGTGATCGGTGTCCGCCGCACGAACCGGAATAAGCCGGATTACCTGGATGAGCAGCACACGATGGATGATCTGGATATGCTCTTAGGCCGGGCAGATATTGTTGCCATGGTCCTTCCGGGCGGAAGCGCTACGAACCACATCATGGACGAGAGAAGACTCCGCCTGATGAAAAAGGGCGCGTACCTCATCAATGTGGGCCGCGGAAATGCCATCGATCCGGATGGACTCTATAAAGCCTTAAAAGATGGTCATCTAGGCGGCTGTGGCCTCGATGTGACGGAGCCTGAACCGCTTCCGGCGGACAGCCCGTTGTGGGATCTTGAGAACCTTGTGATCACGCCTCATGTGGCAGGAAATTTTTTCCTTCCGGAGACCTTTGAACGGATCGTCCGGATCGCGGGAGAAAACCTTGCGGCCTGGGCGAACGGGACGCCGTACCGGAATGTAGTGGATTTTACGACAGGATATAGAAAGTGACAGTAAGATAAACAAGTAAAGACAGTTGTTCTTTTGCATGCTTATATGGCAGGTAAAGAGGACGGCTGTTTTTGCTGTCGCACATTCAAAAAAGGCAGGCGGTGAAGGGCTCCTGTGAATATAGAAATTAGAGCAAACAGCAAAAAACAGGACGGTCGTAAAAACCGTCCTGCATAGGCTTGAAGTTATTATATTTAGAAGCTCGTCTCGTACTTTTTCTTCTTTTCCGCCTCCGGCGCATAAGCGATCGGGTAAATAACGGATGCCATGAGAAGCGCGCCGACCACATCGATCACGGAGTGCTGCTTTAAGAACATTGTTGCCAGGCAGATCAGAACCATCAGAATGCCGGATGCCCGGACGATCATCGGATGTTTCTTTAACTCCTCACTGCGGCAGACCGCGATGTGGACACCGACGGAGTTGTATACATGGATGCTCGGGAAGACGTTGATGCACGGATCAATGCTCCAGAGTCTCGATACCAGGTAACAGAAAATATTTTTATCCGGATCGATTGCCGGACGGAAGTCCGTTCCATTCGGGAACAGGGTGCAGACGAGAAGACTGATCGTCATTCCTGTGAAAAGGAAGGTGCAGAGCCTGTAATAATCATCACGATTCCGAAAGAAGAAAAATGCGATGGTGGCTGCTACATATAAAAACCACATCAGATAAGGTACGATAAAGATCTCTTCGAAAGGAATCATATCATCGAGTGCCGTGTGCATGACGTGGTAAGGTTTGTTTATGTTCTCCTGAAGTCTTGTAAACCAGGGGATATAGATGAATGCATAGGATAGCATCCATACGTGCCCATATTTTCTTATCAGCTTTTTCAAAAGGATGACCTCCTTTCCTTTCTGAACAGGCATCATCATTAAAGTCCTGCTTTGTAATACTTTTGTCACATTTCCCTTGCGTTGCCAAATTATATCACTTTAAAATTGGGGTTTCAACCCCCAGTGGTAAATTTTTATCGAAAAGTAAGGAAGACGTTAGAAATGTAAGAAGGCGGTAAGACTTTTGACATTGTTTCGGCTTTATGGTATGTTAAAGGAAGAAAATATATTCGGATTTTCAAACCGGGAGGGAGGAAATTCATGAGAAATAAGGAACTGGTAAGGGAAGCTTTGGAAGCAAGAAAACAGTCCTACTGCCCATATTCCGGCTTTGCGGTGGGAGCAGCGCTTCTATGCGGTGACGGAACAGTTTTTCGCGGCTGCAATATTGAAAACGCGGCGTATCCGGCGACAAACTGTGCGGAGCGGACGGCGATGTTTAAGGCTGTCAGCGAGGGAAATACGGACTTTCGGGCGATCGCCATCGTGGGAGGTCCGAAGGGAAAAGAACCGAAGGATTTCTGCGCGCCCTGCGGCGTCTGCCGCCAGGTGATGGCAGAGTTTTGCGACCCGGAGACCTTTCGGATCGTCCTTATGAATGGGGACGGGGAGATCCGGGATTACCTCCTGAAAGAGTTGCTACCGTTAGGCTTTACGGGGAAAGCACTGGAAAAATAGAAGGCACACTGGAAAGGATGTAAGAGAAAATATGACATACAGAGATATATTGAAGAAAGTTGATCATACACTGTTAAAACAGCCGTCCACCTGGGAACAGATCAGGGAGATCTGCGATGACGCGGTAAAATATGGAACCGCATCCGTCTGCATCCCGCCGTCCTACGTAAAGCAGGCGGCAGAATATCTGGATGGGAAGATGCCCGTCTGTACCGTCATCGGATTCCCGAACGGGTACAACACGACGGCTGTGAAAGTCTTTGAGACGAAAGAGGCATTAAAAGACGGAGCGGAAGAGATTGACATGGTGATCAACATCGGCTGGGTCAGGATGGGACAGTACGATAAGGTCCTGGCGGAGATCAATGCCTTAAAAGAGGCCTGCGGAGATCACATTTTAAAGGTCATCATCGAGACCTGCCTTCTCACGGATGAGGAGAAGATAAAGATGTGTGAGACTGTAGCTGCTTCTGGAGCGGACTTTATCAAGACGTCCACTGGATTTTCTGCCGCAGGGGCTACAAAGCCGGATGTGGCGCTTATGAAGGCCCATATGACTGCCGGAAAGAAGATCAAGGCAGCAGGAGGAATCGCCGATTTCAACGACGCGAGGGAGTTTGTCCTCCTCGGCGCCGACCGTCTCGGAACGAGCCGCCTTGTGGAACAGGCGAAAAAGAAAGGGGGAGATTTAGATGCCGAAATATAATCGGATTTTTACGATCGTCATAGATTCCTTGGGAACCGGCGCTATGCCGGATTCCGAAAAGTTTGGTGACATGGGTGTGGATACCTTGGGACATATCGCGGAACACATGAAGGGGTTTCATATCCCGAATCTCCAGAAGCTTGGAATCGCGAACTTAAGACCATTAAAGGGGGTTGCCCCGGTGGAAAAGCCGACGGGCCGCTTCACAAAGTTCTCCGAGGCCAGCAACGGCAAGGACACCATGACCGGACACTGGGAGATGATGGGGATCTACACGACGAAACCGTTCAAGACCTTCACGGATCACGGTTTCCCGGAGGAGCTGATCGACGAGCTGGAAAAACGCACCGGTCACAAAGTAATAGGAAATAAGAGCGCCAGCGGAACCGCGATCCTGGACGAACTGGGAGAGGAAGAGATCGCTACCGGTCACATGATCGTGTACACATCTGCCGATTCCGTCCTTCAGATCTGCGGAAATGAGGAGACATTCGGACTTGACGAGCTGTACCGCTGCTGTGAGATCGCTAGGGAGATCACGATGAAGGAAGAGTGGCGTGTGGGCCGCGTCATCGCGAGACCTTATGTCGGAAAGAAGAAAGGCGAATTTGTCCGCACCAGCAACCGCCACGATTATGCGTTAAAGCCGACAGGAACGACGGCGCTCGATATCTTAAAGGACAACGGGTACGATGTGATTTCCGTCGGAAAGATCCGTGATATCTTCGACGGACAGGGCATTACGGAGGCATTCCGATCCAAGAGCTCCGTCCATGGAATGGAACAGACCATCGAGATCTGCAAAGATAAGGATTTCAAGGGACTCTGCTTTGTGAATCTCGTGGATTTCGATGCCCTGTGGGGCCACAGGAGAAATCCGGTGGGTTATGGGGAAGAACTGGAGCGCTTTGATGTGAAGCTTGGCGAACTCCTTGAAAACCTCCGGGAAGGTGATCTTTTGATGATCACGGCGGATCATGGAAATGATCCGACTTACACGGGAACAGACCATACGAGAGAAAAGGTTCCGTTTATTGCCTACTCCCCGTCTATGAAAGAGAAGGGAATGTTTGAGGAACAGAAGACCTTCGGTGTCATCGGCGCGACGGTGCTCGATAACTTCAGGCTTAAAAAAACGGAGAATATGATCGGGGAGTCGATCTTAAAAGAATTAGAATGATCGGGATCTGCCTGAGATCTGCGTGGATCCGATAGTTTCGTGGAACAGGTAAAATAGAATAAAAAAGGAAGATCCGCATCCCCGGTATCCGGGAAATGTGGATCTTCCTTTTATGCTCAGACAGAAGTGCGAGACTTATTCTGCGCCGAGTTTCGTTTTTACATCCTCGATGGACATGTTCTTCTCTTTTACGATCGCGTATAATTCAGCCATTTCTTTGGCCTCGATCTGTTTTTCAATGTCCTTTTTCTGAGTTCTTAATGCTTTTAATTTCTGCTCTGTCTCTTCGATAGAAGCAAGGACCTCATTTAAAAGATCCTGCGGAGCAACGTCAGTCTTCTTTCTTCCTCTTGGCATAATTACAATCCCTCCTGTGCAGGTTCATATTATTGGAATCCGCGAATCGGATTCTTATACACTATACTATAAACAAGATGTATTGGGAATGCAAGAGAAAAATAGGAGATGTCAGTCTTTTTTTTAAATCGTGTAGATAGAACAGGAAAAATCCATTACAAAAAAATTTCAAAAAACTGTTGACAATTTCGAAAAAATAGGTTAAACTGTCAAAGCAATCGCGCTTGACGGAAACGTCAGACGGAAGCAATGGGGTCTTAGCTCAGCTGGGAGAGCATCTGCCTTACAAGCAGAGGGTCATAGGTTCGAG
>OLFT01001406.1_pt1 | contig 25250 bp, 13 predicted proteins | sample 1604921 | NCBI WGS metagenome assembly OLFT01 (sample SAMEA3888897, study PRJEB22519) | human gut metagenome | biome: human gut; feature: human-associated habitat; material: faeces | place: Denmark | collected 2013 | reverse complement strand
CCAGCTTTTCAATGGTGGCGGCGGCGATGGCCTGGGGAAAGGTGTGGGTGTGGATGTCGACGATCATGAAAAGGGTCCTTTCTGTACGGGGCGATCCGCCCCGGATCAGCTGGAAAAAGGCGCAAGACCTGCGGGTGCTGGTTGAAGCATACCACAGGTCTTTGCCTTTGAAAAGAGAGAAGAGAAAAGAGAAGATTTACAGCCGGTCCCCCAGGGCCTGGGTCTGCCGGACCAGCACCTTTTCGTCATAGCAGGAGAAGGCGTCGTCCACCAGCTTTTTATCCGGGGCGGGGGTGAGCAGAGAGATGACGGGGACCAGGATCAGCCCGGCGATCATGCAGAACGCGCCCGCGTTGATGGGGGAGCGGAGCAGGGCGGGGAAGGAGGAGCGCACGAAGATGTTGGCGATCATCACCACGGTGGAGAAGAGGAAACTGACCCAGCAGGCGGCCTTAGAAGCCCGCTTCCAGTACAGACCGAACAGGAAGGGAGCCAGGAAAGCCCCCGCCAGCGCGCCCCAGCTGACGCCCATGAGCTGGGCGATGAAGGTGACGTTGGAGTGGTACTGCACCAGGGCGATGACCACGGAGATGGCGATGAACACCACGATCAGGCAGCGCATGATGAACACCTGGCGCTTCTCGCTCATGTCCTTGATGATGTTGTCCTTCAAAAAGTCCAGGGTCAGGGTGGAACTGGAGGCCAGCACCAGGGAGGACAGGGTGGACATAGAGGCGGACAGCACCAGGATCACCACCACGGCGATGAGCAGATCGGGCAGACCGGAGAGCATGGTTGGGATGATGGAGTCATAGCCCCCGGCGGCCAGGTCCACCTTGTCAGAGAACAGCCGGCCGAAGCCGCCCAGGAAATAGCACCCGCCGGAGACGAACACGGCAAACACGGTGGAAATCACCATGCCGGTGTCGATGGCCTTCTCGTCCTTGATGGCATAGAACTTCTGGACCATCTGGGGCAGGCCCCAGGTGCCCAGGGAGGTGAGCAGCACCACGCCCAGCAGGTTCAGGGGGTCGGGGCCGAAGAAGGAGGCGAACACGCCGGGGGCCTGGGACACCTCCGGGTCTTGGATCTGGGCCAGGCCCTCCAGCGCGGCCATGAACCCGCCCTGGCTGTGGAGCACGGCGGCGATGACGGCGCAGATGCCGAAGATCATGATGATGCCCTGGATAAAGTCGTTGATGGCGGTGGCCATATAGCCCCCGGCGATGACATACACGCCGGTGAGCACCGCCATGACGATGACGCACACGGAGTAGTCGATGTTAAAGGCCGTGCCGAACAGGCGGCTCAGGCCGTTGTACAGGCTGGCGGTGTAGGGGATCAGGAAGATGAAGATGATGACCGAGGCGGCGATCTTCAGCGACTTGCTGCCAAAGCGCTTGCCGAAGAACTCGGGCATGGTGGCGCTGTCCAGATGCTGGGACATGATGCGGGTGCGGCGGCCCAGCACGGCCCAGGCCAGCAGGGAGCCCAGCAGGGCGTTGCCGATGCCCGCCCAGGTGGCGGCGATGCCATATTTCCAGCCGAACTGTCCGGCATAGCCCACAAAGACCACGGCGGAAAAATAAGACGTGCCGTAGGCGAAGGCGGTGAGCCACGGGCCAACCGAGCGCCCGCCCAGCACAAAGCCGCTGACGTTGGTGGCGTGTCTCCGGCAGTAAAGGCCGATGCCCACCATCACGGCGAAGAACACCAACAGCAGGGTGATCTTGATAACCATTGGGATCATTCCTCTCACACACAGTTTGTTACTTTGCTGCGTTGAAGTTTAACGCAGAGAACCGCAAAAGTCAAGAGAAATTTTAAAATTTCCGAAAAAAATCTCCCGGCTGCTCTTGGCAGTCGGGAGAGGGGAAACGGTTCATTTGTGTGCGCTTCGCCGGAGCAGCGACCCTGACAGCCGCCACAGGGGCAACAGATAGAGATAGCAGGCGAAGAAGATGGAGGCGGTGGGGGCGGCGATGGAGGCCAGGGGGACGCCCCCGGCGATGGACCAGGGGACCAGGGGGGCCACGACGACCACCGCATCCTCCAGGTCCAGGGCCAGCTGCTCCCGGTCCTCCTGGGTCTGGTCGCACAGCTGGTGGGTGAGGAGAATGGACAGGGTCTGGTTGCAGGCCACCATAGACGCGGGGATGGAGGCGGCCAGGATGGCGGCGTAGGGACCCGCACGGCGGGCCAGGCGGCCAATGGCGGCCTTCACGTGGTCCAGCAGGCCCGTCTGCTGAAAGATGCCCGAGTAGGAGGAGGACAGGCACACGATGGCGGTGACCCGGGCCATGGACCAGATGCCGCCGCCGTTGAGCATGGCTCCAAGCTGGCTGTCCGCCGCCCGATAGCCAAAGAACAGCAGCCGTGGCAGGTCAGCAATCGGGGCGTGCTGCACCAGCAGGCAGATGGGCAGGGCGGAGAGGATGCTGGCGGACATGGCGATTTTCACGTTCACCTGCATCAGGGACAGGGCCAGGATCACCAGGGCGGGGATCAGGGCCAGCCAACTGAGAGAAAAGGCGGGGGCGAACAGGGCCTCCAGATCCATGACCTCCCCGGCGGGGCGGGACAGCACCCCCAGCAGGCCATAGACGCCGCAGGAGAGCAGAAAGGGGACCAGGGCCGAGCGGACCATAGACCGGATGTTGTGAAAGACGTCCGTCCGGGTCAGCTCTGACACCAGCAGGGCGCTGGTGGACACGGGGGAGCACCGGTCCCCGAAATAGACCCCGGACAGCACCGCACCGCCCACCAGCAGCTGGTTCAGCCCCAGGCTGGAGCCGATGGCGGCGCAGATGACCCCCATGGTGGCCGCCGTGCCGAAGGAGGTGCCCGTAAGAAAAGACACCAGGCAGTTGAGCAGAAAGGCCATCACCACAAACAGAGCGGGCCGGATGAGCCGGGCGGAGAAGCAGACGATGACGGGGATGGTCCCCGCCTGCCGCCACAGGGCGGTGAGCATCCCGATGAGCAGGAAGGTAATAAGGATATTCTTCACCGTCAGAACGCCATCTAAAGCCAGGCGAAACAGCCGGGACCAGGCAAAGCCCTTCCGGCGGCCATAGAGCAGGAACAGGACAAACCCCGCCGCCAAGGCATATAAAATGGACTGTCCCAGGGCCACGCACAGCAGCAGCGCGGCGCAGAACGCCCCCAATACCAGCCACTCCATCAGAACTGCAAGATCACGCCGACGACGGCGGAGAAGGCGATGAACAGGATGGGGTGGAGCTTTTTCAGGGGGGTGTAGCGCATGGCGATAAAGACCACCACGGCCAGGATGAGGGCGGGCCAGTGGATGGAGATGACGTCACCCAGGGTGACCAGCACGGTCATGGCCACCGTCAGTCCGGCGGAGGCAATGAGGGCGGTGGAGGCGGGGCGCAGGCCATAGAACACGGCCTCCACCGTTTTAGACTGGCGGAACTTCTGCAAAAACCCGGCGATGATGACGATGACCACGATGGAGGGGAAGGTGAGGCCCAGGGTGGCCACAATGGCCCCGATGATGCCGGGGATGCCGTGGAGCCGGGCGATGGTAAAGCCCACATAGGTGGCCATGTTCACGCCCATGGCCCCGGGGGTGGACTCGGACACGGCGATCATGGTGCTCAGGTCGGCGGCGGAGAACCAGCCGGTGCGGGCACCCAGGTCCTGAAGGAAGGGGATGGTGGCAAGGCCCCCGCCCACGGCGAACAGGCCGGTCTTGGCAAACTCAAAAAACAGGCGCAGGAGGATCATTTGCCCTCGCCTCCCTTCTCGTTCTGCTCGCTCTTCTCAAGGCCCCGGATGCGCCGCCAGGCATAGCCCAGCACACCGGCGCACACGATGAGGATGGCGGGGGAGATCCCCACGAAAAAGGCCAGGGCCAGCACCACCAGGAAGATGGCCACGGTGAGGGCGTCGATGATGGTGGACTTGCCCAGCTTGATGACGCTGGAGGCGATGAGGGCCACCACGCAGGCGTTCACCCCCCGCAGGGCGTGCTGCACGGCGGGGATGTCCGCGAAGTTGGACAGGCACGCGGCGATGACCGAGATGATGATGATGGAGGGGGAGATGACCCCCAGGGTGGCCAGAATGCCTCCGGCCAGGCCCTTATACCGATAGCCGATGAAGGTGGCGGTGTTCACGGCGATGACGCCGGGAGTACACTGGCCGATGGCGTAGTAATCGGTCAGGTCCGCGTCGGTGGCCCAGTGCTTTTTCTCCACGATCTCCCGCTGGAGAATGGGCAGCATAGCATAGCCGCCGCCAAAGGTGCATGCGCCGATCTTGGCGAAGGTAAAATACAGGTCCCACAGCAGTTTCATGGCGTTCTCCCGCTTACACGTTGAAGCGGAACAGGATGATGTCCCCGTCCTGGACCACATACTCCTTGCCCTCAGAGCGGATGAGGCCCTTCTCCCGGGCGGCGGCCATGGTCCCGCAGGCCATCAGGTCGTCATAGGAGACCACTTCGGCCCGGATGAAGCCCCGCTCGAAGTCAGAGTGGATCTTGCCTGCGGCCTGGGGGGCCTTGGTGCCCCGCTTGATGGTCCAGGCGCGGCACTCGTCCTCGCCGGAGGTGAGGTAGGAGATGAGGCCCAGCAGAGAGTAGCTGGCCTTCACCAGCCGGTCCAGGCCGGACTCGGCGATGCCCAGGTCGTCCAGGAACATCTTCTTCTCCTCGGGGTCCAGCTCGGCGATCTCCGCCTCCAGCTTGGCGCACACGGGGATGACCTGGGCCCCCTGAGCCTGGGCCCGCTCCTCCACCTGGCGGTAATATTCCACGCCGTGGGGGTCGGCAAAGCCGTCCTCGTCCAGGTTGGCGGCATAGATGACGGGCTTGAGGGACAGCAGCTCGCAGTCGGGATACTCCTCGGCGATGTCCACCGCCTCGTAGGTCCGGGCGGACTTGCCGTCGTTCAGCCAGTCCCGCAGGCCCTCGAAGTCGGCGGCCTCCTGCAAGAACTTTTTGTCGCCCTTGGCGGCCTTTTTGGCCTTGTCGATGCGGCGCTCCACCATCTCCAGGTCGGCCATGACCAGCTCCAGGTCGATGGTGTCCATGTCCCGGATGGGGTCGGTGGAGCCCTCCACGTGGATGACATTCTCGTCATCAAAGCAGCGGACCACGTGGACGATGGCGTCGGTCATGCGGATGTTGCCCAAAAACTTGTTGCCCAGGCCCTCCCCCCGGGAGGCACCCTTCACCAGTCCGGCGATGTCCACGAACTCGATGACGGCGGGGGTGGTCTTTTTGGGGTGATACATCTCCGCCAGCTTGTCCAGCCGGTGGTCGGGCACGGCCACCATGCCCACGTTGGGGTCGATGGTGCAGAAGGGATAGTTGGCGCTCTCCGCGCCGGCGTTGGTGATGGCGTTGAACAGGGTCGATTTGCCCACATTAGGAAGACCCACAATACCCAGCTTCATGTGACACATTTCTCCTTTATTTTTACCGAAAAACAAAAGAATCTTCGGAAATATTATGAAATCAGTCGGATACTGTCATTCCGAGGAGCGCAGCGACGTGGGAATCCGTTCTCTGCGTCTTGTGGACGAAAATAACGGATTGCCACGTCGGCCCATAGGGCCTCCTCGCAATGACAAGGCCCTTCAGTCTGTTCCGATTCAAAATTTACGGAAAATTCCTGTGTTTTTCAAATATAGACACAACAAACGGCCAAACATGACCGCACTGTGCAACGATACATTTTACCATGGGATGGGAGGTTTCTCAAGGGGGACATGACGTTAAATATTATGATTTTAAAAAATTGGATATTGTTTTAAGTATTTTAAGTATAGGAGTTAAGTTGCTAATGATTGCAGTATGGTTAGCAACTAATGTAGTTATAAAATCGTATTTTTTGAGCAACGATGTTTTAGAGGGGTGTGCTCGGGAAGTGCTTTCTTGTTGCTGATAATATGTTCGTGCGGAGTTATGAATGGTCATTGACCAAGGGACATTATCGGCCCAAAGATTGATACTAATATAGCCTTGCTCTTCCAGGTCCTCTAAAATGCTACATAATTCTGAGTATTTTTGGTATTGTTGGTTGGTGGTATATTCATTCAAGTGCTCTGCCAACATGTTTGTCGGATTGTCTGAAGCTAATATTTCGTTTAGTATTTTTTCGGAGTTAGATGGTAATTTTTTAAACACATGGCATACCTCCGTAATTTCAAATTGCAATACGACGAATGATAACATTGTGGACACTGGTTGGCCGACACAGAGGTCGGCCCCTACGGCAAGTTACGATGGCTTTTGTAGGGGCGGACCTCTGTGTCCGCCCGTTCGATGACCGCTGCACCCACGAGACCCACCCTCATCCGTCACGGCTTGCGCCGTGCCACCTTCCCCCTGACAGGGGGAAGGCTTTCGGTGGGCGATTTTAGCCTTCCCCACCCTGGGGGGAAGGTGCCCCCGAAGGGGGCGGATGAGGGGGAGTTGCAGAGGGCAGTTGGGCTGTTATTTCTCCGTCAACCCCTGATACATCCGCATCAACTCCGCCACGCAGGCGCTTTCGCTGTTCAGCTTCCCCCAAAAGCCATATGCCTGCATCACGGCCTTGTCGTTCTGCTGGTGGGCCTTGCGCAGCTCCGGGGGCATGGTCGCCTCGTCGTACAGGTCGGCAAGACTGCAATCCGGGTAAAGCTCCCGGGCGTCCAAGATCGCCTGTGCGGTCTGCTCGATTCTGGCCTTCTGTTCGTCCGTGGGCGTGGGCCAGGGGAAGTTGTTGTAAACCACGTCTTTGGAATAGCGATAGTCGCTTTTCAATCGGCCACACACGGCACGCATCCATGCCATGTGGACATTAGAGGTCAGGATACCCAAGTGATAAAGCGTGGCATCAGGAATGATAAACACAAGGTCACTACAAAGCGTATCTGAATTCATAAACCCCATGGGAATATACCGACGTTTTTCTGAAGAGACTTTCGGCATCAAAATATACCTATCATGTGGCATATTCTCAACATGAAATCTTGTCGGTCTGTCTGCCAGCTTTACAGTTCCGGCACTTTTGCTGGCAAGCCGCAATTCACGGACCGCTTCTACACGCTTCAGGCACTCCGGCATTTTCCGAAGTTCACTGGGCGAACAATCACCAAGCCACAGACAATAGCGAGGGCAACGATTGATAAATTCCTGTGAGCCATACCAAGGTCTGAAATACTGCTTAGATTGCGGCTCTTTCTGAATAAATGCGTCCATTTCTTCTTTTGTGAATAGATAGTTTCCGCCATCAATGGGTTTGTTGCCGATTCCGATTTGGGGCACATCACATAGCGGCTTATTTCTGCTCTCTACAAATACGTTGTCGGCATCCAGCAAATATCCGTTGATATTCTTGACGATTTGGATGCGGTCACCGGAGTACAGAACTTTTTCCGCAGAGTTGGGCGCGGTGCTGAATCCGATGATGACGCAGTGAACGTGGGCCTTGATCTTAGCCTCGCTGTCCCAACGGAAGGTGCGGTGGGCAAAATCGATATGAACGCCGGCTTCAAACAGCGGCTTCCAAAGATTTGCGACACTTTCCCCCTGAGAGACGGAATTTGTGGAAACAAGTGCGCTGCGAATAGCCGTCCCCTGCATCAGGTCGGTTGTTTTCTTATACCAACAGCAAACATAATCCAGATTTCCAGCGTTTTTCCACCCGTCGAAAATCAGATTGACATCCGCCTTTTGGTCTGCGTTCATGAGGCGCGCCCCCACAAACGGCGGGTTTCCCATGATATAGTTTAGTTTCCCTTTGGGTACAACATCCTCCCAGTTCAGGCGCAGGGCGTTGGCCTCGGTGATGTTGGCGTAGGATTTCAGGGGGAGGAAGTCGATCTGGTGGGCGACGATGTCCTCGGTCTCTTTCAGCATCTGGCTCTCGGCGATCCACAGGGCGGTTTTGGCCACGGTGGCGGCGAAGTCGTTGATCTCGATGCCGTAGAACTGGTGGATGGAGACCTGGACCGGGTTCAGGGCCCCTTCGCCCCAGGCCACCTGACCGGCGACCTGGTATCCGTGCCGGCCTTTGTCCAGAATGATCCGCTCTTCAATGACCTGGTTTTCCAGCCGCCGCAGGGAGATATAGCTCTCGGTGAGGAAGTTGCCGGAGCCGCAGGCGGGGTCTAAGAAGGTCAGGCTTGCCAGCTTGCTTTGATAGGCGGCCAGCCTTGCCTCTCGGGTCCGTTCCACCGGAATGCGTTTGATCTCCTCCAGCTCGGCTTTCAGGCCGTTTAAGAACAGGGGGTCGATGACCTTGTGGATGTTCTCGATGCTGGTGTAGTGCATCCCGCCGGAGCGGCGGGTGTCCGGGTTCAGGGTGCTCTCGAACACGGCGCCGAAGATGGTGGGGCTGATGGCGGACCAGTCAAAGTCCTGGCTGGCCTTGGAGAGCAGCAGGCTTTTCAGCTCCTCGGTAAAGGGCGGGATCTCGATGTCCTCGTCGGCGAACAGGCCGCCGTTGACATAGGGGAAGGCGGCCAGGGTGGGGTTGTCGTCAAAGAGGTATTTGTCCCGGTCCTGGGGCTTTTGGTCCAGGGTGCGGAACAGCTCCACCAGGGCCTTTCGGATGCCGTGGGCGGGGATGTCCCTCAGATAGTCGTGGAACATATCCCGGCGGTGGTTGAAAATGCCCGCATCCTCGGCGTACAGGCAGAACACCAGCCGGACGCACAGGGCGTTCAGGCTTTTCAGCGTCTTTGGGTCGGTGGGGTCCTTGTACTGCTGCAAGAGGGCATCGTACAGCACGCCCACCAGCTCGCCGGCTTGGAGAGAGACCTTTTCTTCATGCTTGATGGCATCGCTGCCGGTGTTCACCAGGAAATTCAGCTTGGAGCAGTCTGCGGCCAGGTCGGCCAGGGTCAGCACCTCCGGCTCCCCGTTGGGGAAGTTCATGTCGTGGACCTCAAAGGTCTGGAAGTTGCACACCACGATCCACCGGGGCTGCTCCGACTGGGGCAGATAGGCCCCATACCGCCGGGCCTGCTGATAGGGGGACAGGAGGGAGCCGTCCGACTGCTTATAGCCACGGGTCAGCACGATGTCCCTGCCCTTCTGCTCCACCAGCACCCGGGTCTGGGGGATGTAGCCGTCGATGAATTTGGTGGTGCGCTTCCCCGTGCGGGGGTCGTCCACCTCCACCCGCCGCTCGAAGCTGATGTACTTCTCCGGCTCCTCCACCCCAAAGACCTTTTGCAGCAGCGCCAGCCAGAACGCCTGGGTCTCCTGCTTCTCGTCCCCGCGGTCCTTCCAGTCCGCCGCAAATTGTCTCGCCGCCGCCCGCTGCTGCACGTCCGTCATGGTGTAAGCCCTCCTGAATTCGTGTTTTCTGGTAATATCATACCATATTGCGGCAGAGTTGGAAAGCACTTTGCACAGAAGCGGGCGGGCGAGAAAAGATTCCAGTATAACCGATAAAATGAACTAAAATAAAAATTTGTATGTTATATCGAATAAAATCGGAAAATCCGATTGAAATTTCACTGTAACTTTGATAAGATGGGTTTAAAGTGAGGTGACGGTCTGTGATAAAGCGGGAATCTTATATGCGGCGCATCCGGCCCTTTATCAACGGCGAGCTGGTCAAGGTGATGACGGGCATCCGGCGCAGCGGGAAGTCGGTGATGCTGGAGCTGGTGAAGCAGGAGCTGCTGGAGATGGGGGTCCGGGCGGAGCAGTTCATCTCCATCAACTTCGAGGACATGCGCTATCTGCACCTGTGTACGGCCCAGGTCCTGCACCAGGAGATATTGACCCGGGCCGAGGGCATAGCGGGCAAGGTCTATCTGTTCTTCGACGAGATACAGGAGGTAAAGGACTGGGAAAAGTGCGTCAACTCCCTGCGGGTGGCCCTGGACTGTGACATCTACATCACCGGCTCCAACGCCAAGCTGCTCTCCGGGGAGTTGGCCACCTATCTGGGCGGGCGGTATGTGGAGTTTGTGATCTACCCCTTCTCCTTTGCGGAGTTTTTGGAACTGTACCGCCCCACCACCCCCCAGGCCACGGTGCAGCAGTGCTTTCAGCAGTATCTGCTCTTCGGCGGGATGCCCTATCTGTCCCGGCTGAATTATCAGGAGGAGCCGGTCCGGCAGTATCTCAGCGACCTGTACGACTCGGTGCAGCTGAAGGATATCATCAAGCGCAACAAGGTCCGGGATGTGGACCTGCTGGAGCGCATCCTGGCCTATGTGATGGCCAACGTGGGGACGACTTTTTCGGCGGGCTCCCTGACCAAGTTTTTCAAGAGTGAGCAGCGCAGCGTGTCCCCGGAGACGGTGCTGAACTATATCCGCTATTGCTGCGACGCCTATCTGTTCTATCAGGTAAAGCGCCAGGACTTGCAGGGCAAGCAGATCTTGGCCACCAGCGAGAAATATTACATCGCCGACCACGGCATCCGGGAGGCGGTGTTCGGCGGCAACATGCGGGACATCAACCTGGTGCTGGAGAACATCGTGTTTCTGGAGCTGCTCCGCCGGGGCTATACCGTCACGGTGGGTAAGGCCGGGGAGAAAGAGGTGGACTTCGTCTGTGACAGGCGAGGGGAGACGCTCTATGTTCAGGTGACCTATCTGCTGGCCTCGGAGGAGACCATCGCCCGGGAGTTCGGCGTCTATGACAGCATCCGGGACAATTTCCCCAAGTATGTGGTCTCCATGGACGAGCTGGACTTGAGCCGCAGCGGCATCAAGCACCGGAACATCCGGGATTTTCTCCTGGCGGAGCGTTGGGATTAACGACAAGAAAAATCGAAGATAAGGCAGAAAAACGCCCCCGGGCAACGGCTCTCACACCGTCGTCCGGGGGCGCTGTTATTTGGTTCACTGTGGCAGACACTTCAAAATGCCCCGGCGGAGCTTTTCTTCGCCCAGGGGTTTGGACAGGTGGTCGGTCATGCCGGCCTGGCGGCACTGGGCCACGTCATCGGCGAAGACGTTGGCCGTCATGGCCAGGATGGGCACGGTCTTGGCGTCGGGCCGGGGCAGGGCGCGGATGCGGCGGGTGGCCTCCAGGCCGTTCATCACGGGCATCATCACGTCCATCAGGATCACGTCAATCTCACCGGGCCGGGAGGACTGGAAGATGTCCAGGGCCTGCTGGCCGTTCCAGGCCTGGATGATGCTGGCCCCCGCGTCCTGAAGGAAGAACTGGGCGATCTCCATGTTCAGGGCGTTGTCCTCGGTGAGCAGCACGGTGACGCCGTCCAGAGAACGGGTTGGCTCTGCCGCAGCGGCGGGGGCGGCCTGCTGGGGCGGCTGGGCCAGGGGGAGGGGCAGCTCCACGGTGAAGGTGGTGCCCACGCCGGGGGCGCTGTCCACCTGGATGGAGCCGTTCATGCGGGTGACCAGCTCCTTCACGATGGACATGCCCAGGCCCGTGCCCTGATACAGGGTGCGGGCGCCGGGGTGCTCCTGGCTGAAGGGCTGGAACAGGCTGTTTTTCGCAAACTCCGGGCTCATGCCCACGCCGGTGTCCTGGATCTTGAATTCAAAAACGGCGGCGTCATCCTGGACGGAGCGCCGGGTGACCCAGGTGTCGATGGTCCCGCCCTGCTTGTTATAGCGCACGGAGTTGCTGAACAGGTTCAGCAGGATCTGCCGCAGGTGGAGGGGGCTGCCCAGCACCCAGACAGGCTCCTGGGCCAGGGGGTGGCAGCGATAGGTCAGGCCGGTGCCCTCCACCAGGGACTCGTCCAGGGCGCGCACCTGGCCCAGCAGGTCGGTCAGGTCAAAGGGGATGTGCTCTAGCTGGATGTGGCCGCTCTCCAGCTTGCTCATGTCCAGCACGTCGTTGATGAGGGACAGCAGATGCTGGGAGGAGGCCTGGACCTTTTCCAGACACCGGTCCACCGTGGCCCGGTCCTCCCGGTTTTTCTGGATGATGGACAGCATGCCCATGATACCGTTGATGGGGGTGCGGATGTCGTGGGACATGCGGCTTAAAAACTCCGTTTTGGCCTGGTTGGCGGAGGTGGCCTGGTCATAGGCGGCCTGGAGCCGGGCGTTCTCCTCCTGCTCCCGCTGGTGGAACTGGGTGGTGTCCTTCAGCAGGATCAGACCGTGGACCACGGCGCTCTCCTGGCCGGTGACGGGGTCATAGACCAGCCCGTCGGACATGAGGGTGGTCTTCTGCACCCAGCGCCCGCCATCCGGGCCCGTCAGGCGGTATTCCACCGTGAACTGCTTGTCCCCGGCGGAGAAGCGCTTGAGCAGCTTGGCCGGGGAGTCGGTGAGGCGATAGCTCTCCAGGGTGTCCGGCGTGATGCCCTGGGCGTATTCCCGGCAGTAGTCCTGATAGGAGCCGGGGAGGGGATAGTCGATGACCAGGGAGACCGGGCCCTCCTCCTCCTTCAAAAAGCGGCGCTCCAGAATGTCCTGGGTCAGGTTGACGGAGTAGATGGCGTCCGCCGTGGACAGCAGGGCGTCTACATAGCTGTCGTTTTCCAGGATGGACTGCTTCAGCTGCTCGTAATACTGGGCCAGCTGTTCTTTTGCGTCCCCGGAGGAGGGGCGGTCATCCCGGATGGTCTGAAAGGCCAGCAGGAAGTGGTGCAGCTGTCCTGAACCGTCCCGGTCCACAAACACGGGGATCAGACGGCTGTAGGCTGCCTGGCCGCCGCCGCTGGGCTGATACTGCACCTGAAGGGCGGGGGCGTCCGGCCCCAGCTGACCGCCCAGAGCGCCGGGCTGGAGCTGTTCCCGTACCCGGCGGCGGTCCTCTGGGGCCACCTGCTCGGCCACGATCTGCTCCACCGCCCCGGAGTAGCTGCCGTCGGCGGCCAGGAAGAAGGACTCGCTGCCCCGAATGACCCGATAGGTGTCCTGCCGAGCGTCGCAGTACAGGCAGTCGGAGAAGGAGTAGCCCAGCTCCCGCACCCGGCGGAGCAGCTGATAGTTCATCCGCCGCTCCGCCGCGGCCTCTTCCCGCTTGACGTGGTTTTTGTTGATGTACATGTTCTTGTCCGCGGCGTTGAACAGCTCCCGCATGGTGCAGGGGCCCTCCTCCCGGGCCAGGGCCGCGCCCACGGCATAGCTGATGGGCATGTCCGGGTGGTTTTGATTATAGTCGGCCATGTGCCGGCGCACCCCGTCCAGGCACTGGTCCAGGGCGGCCCGGTCCAGCCCGTGGGTCGCGGCCAGGAACTCGTCGCCCCCGGCCCGGCCCACAAAGTGCTGCTGGGGCATGGCCAGGCGCAGCTGCTGGGCAAAGGAGCGGATATAGGCGTCCCCCGCCTCGTGACCCATGCTGTTGTTGATCCGCCGCAGGTCGTTTAAGTCAAAGCTGCACACGCCCACGTCCTCCCCCGGTATCTCCGGGTCGGACAGAAGCTCCTCGCACTTATTTTTGTTGGGCAGGCCGGTGGCCCCATCCACATAGACCTTGTGCTGCAAGGCCCGGTTCATGGCCGCATAGCGCAGGGCCTGGACCAGGGCATAGACGATAAGGGCCATCAGGCAGACGATGTCCGCCGTGATGTATTTCTCCAGTCCCTCCAGGGCGGTGGCCCGCTTTTGGGAGTAGACCTCCGCCAGGCCGGTGGCCTGGTCGCAGATGTTGAAAAATTCCTCGCTCTTGGGGATGATGTCGGTGGCCTGATAGCCCTCCCGGCGCACCAGCATCAGCTCGTCTTTCAGCGAGCCGAAGTAGTCATCCAGCTCCTCCATCTTGTCCTGAAAGGCGGCGTCGTCCAGGCGGACGATGTCCAGCTGGTCGTCGCCATAGCGCAGACCGTGAATAAAGGACTCCACGTCGCTCAGCATCCCGTCCTGGGGCTGACCGGCAATCTCCATCTTCACCAGGCGCTGGGTCTTGCCCCGCACCAGACCGGCATAGTTGACCACCCGGGCCGTGCCCTGGATGCCGGAGACCAGATACATCATCACGACGATGAGAAGGGCCAGAATGGCAGCCAGAATGCCGATGCCCGTTTGGACCCAGCTGGTGGACTTTTTGTTTTTCTTGCTGTCCGTCATGGTGGCTTTCCTCCAGTGTAAATTGCCCCACAATCATACCACGGGGCCGCAGTTTTTCACAAGTATAAAAACCGCAAAAAACGGCGGGTAATACAGAAAGATCCCGGCTGTCCGTACCCAGGCAGCCGGGATCGCTTTGCGTCGTTTTCTGTTTGCGGCGGGGGCCTTACTGGCCGTCCTCCCCGGACTTTTCCTCGGGGGCGGGCTGGGATTCAGCGGGAGTTTCCGGTTGGGCATCCGCCTGGGCGTCAGCCTGGGGCTGGTCCGCCGGGGTCTCGCTGGACTGGTCATTCTGGCCGTCCTGCTGGCCGCTCTGGCCATTCTGGTCCTCCTCCTGGGGCGCGGGAGCGGGGATGCTCTCGCTGACCATATGGATGTTCCGGGCGGGGGGCTCGATGTCCCCGGGCAGGGGCCGCTGGCGGGCGTGGGTGGAGGCATAGGCGTCCTCCACCAGGGCGGGGTCGCGGCCCTGGATGATGGCCACCATCTCGCCGCCGGTGATGGTCTCCTTCTCCAGCAGATAGGCCACCACCTTGTGCATGTCGTCCATGTTCTCTTTCAGCAGCTCCACCGCGTCGTGATAGCACTGCTCCAGGATCAGCTTCACCTGCTTATCCATGGCGGCGGCGGTGTCCTGGGCGCAGTCCAGGCCATAGCCCCCGTCCAGATACTGATTGCGGACGGAGCCCAGGGCCATCATGCCGAATTCGTCGCTCATGCCGTACATGGCCACCATGTTCCGGGCGATGCTGGTGGCCTCCTGAATGTCCTGAGAGGCCCCGTTGGTCATGGTATGCAGTACCACTTCCTCGGCGGCCCGGCCGCCCATGGACACGGTGATCTTGGCCATGAGCTCCTCCCGGGTGCGCAGGTTGGTCTTGTCCTCCTCGGGCATCAGCAGGGTATAGCCCAGGCTGCCCTCGGTGTGGGGGACGATGGTGATCTTCTGCACTGGCTCGGCATTCTTCTGCTTATAGGCCACCATGGCGTGGCCCACCTCGTGATAGGCCACCAGCTTCTTCTCAAACTCGGTGAGGACGGAGTTCTTCTTCTCGCTGCCGGCGATGACGAACTCGAAGGAGGCCAGCAGGTCCTCCTGGGTGACCAGGCGGCGGCCGTTGCGCACCGCCCGCAGGGCGGCCTCGTTCACCAGGTTGGCCAGGTCCGCGCCCACGCACCCGGCGGTGGCCAGGGCGATCTTCTTCAGGTTCACGTCCTCGGCCAGCTTGATCTTCCGGGTGTGGACCTGGAGGGTGGCCATGCGCCCGGCCAGGTTGGGCCGGTCAATGGTGATGCGCCGGTCAAAGCGGCCGGGCCGCAGCAGGGCCTTGTCCAGCACCTCGGGCCGGTTGGTGGCACCCAGGACGATGACGCCCTTGCCGGGGTCAAAGCCGTCCAGCTCGGCCAGCAGCTGGTTCAGGGTCTGCTCCCGCTCGTCGTTGCCGCCCATGCGGTTGTCCCGGGACTTGCCGATGGTGTCGATCTCGTCGATGAAGATGATGCAGGGGGCCATTTTGCTGGCCTCTTTGAACAGGTCGCGGACACGGGACGCGCCCACGCCCACGAACATCTCCACAAAGTCAGAGCCGCTGATGGAGAAGAAGGGCACCCCCGCCTCTCCGGCCACGGCCTTAGCCAGCAGCGTCTTACCGGTGCCCGGAGGGCCCACCAGCAGCACGCCCTTGGGCAGCTTGGCGCCGATGTCGGTGTACTTCTGGGGGTTGTGGAGGATGTCGATGATCTCTTGCAGAGACTCTTTCGCCTCGTCCTGTCCGGCCACGTCCCGGAAGGTGACGCCCGTCTTTTTCTCCACATAGACCTTGGCATTGGCCTTGCCCACGCCGCCAAGACCGCCCATGCCGCCCTTTCCGCCCACGCCGCGGAAGAGGAACATCATGGCGCCCACCATAATGACCACAGGTAGCAGATAGGACAGCAGCAGATACATGATCTGGGTGGAGCTGTCTACCGGCTTGTCATAGTAGTCCACGCCGTGGCTCTCCATCAGGGAGTACAGCTCCAGATCGGCCACCGGGGTGGGGGTGGTGACATAGACGGTCTCCCGGTCCTGATTGCCCATCCAGTTATAGAAGATGGAGCTGGTGGAGTTGTTCTGCTCGGGCACCTCCACCGTTGCGCCCTCTTTCAGGGTGATGGTGTACTTGCCCGACTGCATCAGCACCCGGTCCACCTTGTCCTGCTGCACCCACTCTTTAAAGGTGGAGTAGTCCACCTGCACCTCGTTGGCGCTGGCATAGGACGAAGAGCAGCTGCGGAACAGGAAGGTCAGCACCAGCGCCCACAGGATCAGCGTGATGAGACCGAACGTATTTCTTTTGTTGTTCCCTTTGTCTGGCTTCAAAGGAGTATACCTCCTGACACTGAATTTTAAATCATGCAGAGACTGCGCAATTTATCCTATATCATACCACATCCCGCCGGTAAAAACAAGAAACGGCGGTGTAAACTTTCTGTGAAAGTGGAGCCACTCGCTCTTTGTGAAAATTTTTCTTTTCCCCGGCGGGCAAATGTGCTATACTGGCCCATGTATGCAAAACTGAATGAGAATTGGGAGGAACCCCCTATGGATACAAGAAAGCCTCTGCGCCGCTCCGCTCCGGTGGAGACGGAGAACGACGGTATCATCGAGGGCCGCAACGCCGTGGTCGAGGCCCTGCGGGCCGGCGTGACCATCGACAAGATCTATATTTTAAAGGGTGAGACCGACGCCACCCTGGGCCACATCGCCTCCACCGCCCGGGAGAAGGGCGTGGTGGTGGTGGACGCGGACCGGCGGAAGCTGGACGGCATGAGCCGCACCCACTCCCACCAGGGCGTGATCGCCGTGGCCGCCGCCCGGGAGTACGCCAGCGTGGACGACATCCTGAACATCGCCCGGGAGAAGGGGGAGGCCCCCCTGATCGTGGTGTGCGACGAGCTCAGCGACCCCCACAATTTGGGCGCGGTCATCCGTACCGCCGACGCGGCGGGGGCCCACGGGGTCATCATCCCCAAGCGCCGCTCCGCCGGACTCACCGCCGTGGTGGCCAAAACCTCCGCCGGGGCCGTGGCCCATGTGCCCGTGGCCCGGGTCCCCAACATCACCGCCCTGCTCAGGCAGCTCAAGGACGAGGGCGTGTGGGTCTTCGGCACCGCCGCCCAGGGCAACACCAGCCTGTACAAGGCCGACCTGAAGGGCCCCGCCGCCATCGTCATCGGCAGCGAGGGGGACGGCATGAGCCGTCTGGTGGCGGAGAACTGCGACTTCACCGTGTCCATCCCCATGTTCGGCAAGATCAACTCCCTGAACGCCTCTGCCGCCGCCGCCGTGCTGCTGTATGAGGCGGTGCGCCAGCGCACCGGAAACTAACCGCCCCCGTGGGGCCAGCGAGGAACACCCATGAGTGACCGCAAGGACGAAAAACTGAATAACGGCGACCTGCGGGAGATCAAATCGCTGATCGGCGACGCGGACAGCGGCGGCTTTTCCCTGGACGACATCCTGGCCGAGTTCGGCGGGAACCCCTCCGCCCGGCCCGGCGGCATCCCCGTCCGGCCCAGCCGGGACAAACGGGATAATGTGGTCGCCTTCCCCGGCGGGACGAAGCGCCCGGAGCCGGAAGAAGAGCTGGAAGAGCCAGACGGACCGGACGATACCCCCGAGGACGAGCCGGAGACGGACAACCAGCCGGAGGAGGATGCCGACGAAGCGTCCGAAGATACCCACGAGGACGAGAACGAGCCGGAGGACGAACCGGGCGAGTCTGACCAGGACGACTCAGAAGACGAGGAATCTGACGAGGAGGAGCCGGACCAAAACGTCGGCGATGACCGCATCGTGGAGTTCCCCCAGCCGGAGAGCATCCTGTCCGCCTTTTTCAAGGGCCTGGGCCGCAAGGCCGACGACTACGCCGACCAGATGTATGCCGAGGACGAGAACACCGACTTAAACGAGGTCCGCCGCCTGGAAAAACTGATCCCCGGCACAGACCGGGAGGAGCACCGGGACTTTGATCTGCGCCGCCTGCGCAAGCCCCGTCCCCCGGAGCCGCCGCCCCCGGACACCGACCCCCACGACCTGGCCAAGACCTATGGCCGGGGCTTAAAAGCCCTGCGCCTGCGGGCGCTGGTGGTGGCCCTTCTGTTTCTGGCCGCCCTGGCCCAGCTCATCGTGCCCGCCGTGGGCCTGGTGTGGCTGCCCCCATTAGACAGCATGGCCATCCAGTGCTGGGGGGCGGCGGGCCTGATGGCGCTAGGGCTTCTGCTGGGGCTGGATGTGCTGGTCGTGGGACTGAGCCGGGCCTTCCACGGAAAGGTGGGCATGGACAGTCTGACTGCCCTGGCCTGCCTCACCACATTGGGAGACGGGGTCGTCCTGGCCCTCACCGGGGACGGGGCCGCCCGGCTGCCCTACACGGCGGTGGCCCTGGCGGGCCTGTGGTGCCAGCTCCACGGCAGCTATCATAAGAAATGCGCCCTGCGCCTGTCCTGCCGCACAGCGGCGGCCTCCTCCCACCCCTACCGGGTCACCCTGGACGAGGGGAAGTGGAATGGCCGGGACACCTATGCCAAGTGGTCCGGGGACTGCCGGGACTTTGGCAGCCGGGTCCAGATGGATGACGGGGCCCAGCTCATTTTCCGGCGCTACTGCCCCCTGCTGCTGCTGGGGGACATCCTGCTCTCCGTGCTGGCCACGGTGGGCCGGGGCCGGAGCCTGGAGCTTTTGTGGGGCATGTCCGCCCTGTTCTGCGCCACCGCCGCCTTTGGCGGGGCACTGGCCTATGGCCGCTCCTTCCACAAGATCGCCCGGCGGCTCATCCAGAGCGGCGGCGCCCTGGCCGGATGGCCCGGTGCGGCCTGCGCCCGGCGGGGTGACCGGGTGCTCATCACCGACGGGGACCTGTTCCCACCGGGGTATGTGGAGCTCAACGGCTATAAGGTCCTGGGGGACTTCCCCATGGAGCGGGTGGTGGCCTACACGGCTACCCTCATCCGGGACTCGGGCAGCGGCCTGACCAAGCTCTTCCACGACCATTTAAGAGCCCTGGGCGGCCTGATGCGCAACGCCGACCACCTCCACTGCTACGAGGGGGGCGGCCTGTCCGCCAACATCCGGGGCGACCAGGTGTTGGTGGGCTCGGCGGCCTTTATGAACCTGATGGAGGTCTCCCTCCCCGTGGGGCTGAACGTGAAAAACGCCGTGTTCTGCGCCATCGACGGGGAGCTGGCGGGCATCTTCGCCCTGAGTTACACCCTGCCCGACACGGTATTCCCCTCCATCGAGGAGCTGATGCGGGAGAAGGTCGGCCCCGTGCTGGCCACCCGGGACTTCAATCTGATCCCCGCCATGCTCAAGCAGCGCTTCAAGCTGGCGGCGGACAAGATGGACTTCCCCCCCGTGGAGCGGCGGCGGGAACTGTCTGACCCCGACCAGAGCCACAGCGACCAGCTGGTGGCCCTGCTGTGCCGGGAGGGCATCTATCCCCTGGCCGAGTCCGTCACCGGCGCACGCCGTCTGCGGTGGGCCACGGTGGTGGGGGCGGTGCTGTGCTGCGTGGGCTCCACCCTGGGCCTGCTGCTGGCCGCCTATCTGGTCTCCGCCCAGGCTTACGGCTCCCTGTCCCCACTGAACCTGCTCATTTTCCTCCTCACCTGGCTGGCCCCCGTGTGGTTCCTGTCCGGGTGGGTACACCGGTATTAAATTAGAATTTGAAATGAATTTTAGACAAGAGAGAGCGGCTGCGTGCAGCCGCTCTCTCTCGCTGTTATTTCGGCTCGACCCTAAAATTATTTCCCAAAAAGAATAAAATCTTGTTTTTGGGAAATAGATATAGTATGCTTATTCTGTGAGGTGAAACAGATGAAACTGATTGAGCGGAAAGAGTATCTTGATAAAATGGTTCGTGTGATCGGAACGCCGGATATCAAGGTGATCACAGGGGTACGTCGAAGCGGCAAGTCGAAGCTGTTAGAGGCCTTTAAGGACTATATCATGGCACAGATACCCGACGTAAACGTGATCCATATCAATTTTAATCTTCCTGATTTTGAAGATCTGATGGAGTATCGCCCACTTTACGATTATGTACAGGAACACTATGCGGCTGGGAGAAACAATTTCGTGCTCATTGACGAGGTACAGATGTGCCATGATTTTGAAAAAGCGATCAATGGTCTCCATGCATCGGAAAAGTATGATATCTATATCACCGGTTCTAATGCTTTTTTGCTCAGCAGCGACTTGGCCACACTGTTTACCGGAAGGACTTTTGAAATCAAAGTGTATCCCTTCTCGTTCACGGAATACATGGAATACTTTGGGAAAGAAGAGCCGTTTTTGGCATTTGATCAATATCTGATGGAGGGCGGCATGGCCGGTTCCTATCTATACCGGGATCAGGAGGCGCGGTATGACTATATTGCCAATGTCTTTCAGACGCTTATTATTCGGGATATACGGCAAAAGTATAAAATACGCAATACCGCACTTATGGATCGGATCGTAGATTTTCTGATGGATAACATCTCGAACCTCTCCTCCGCCCGCAGCATTACGGACGCGCTGAAAAATAATCGGGACAATATCAACCATAAAACAGTGGGGAAGTATATCGATTATCTCTGCAATGCGTTCGCTTTCTACCGTGTTCGTAGGTATGACATTCAGGGAAAAAAGTACCTTTCCACCAACGATAAATATTATCTCAGCGACCATACGTTCCGGTATGCAAAGTTGGGGACAAAAAACATGGACTATGGCCGTGTCATGGAGAACATCGTGGCAATTGAACTCCTGCGCCGGGGCTACGAGGTCTATGCTGGCGTCCTTTATAAGAAAGAAATCGACTTTGTTGCCATCAAACGCAGCGAGAAAATATATATCCAGGTGTCTGACAATATCAGCGATGAGAAAACATTTACGAGAGAGGTAACACCGCTCCTTAAGATCAACGATGCGTACCCCAAAATGATCGTCGCCAGAACACGCCACGATGATTACCAATATGAGGGGGTCAAGGTGACAGACATTTCGACTTGGCTGCTGCATAATTCAAACGCTAGTTCCCAAAATTGAAAAAACCTTGCTTTTGAGAAATAGATAATCGTGGGGACGGTTCTTCTGATCAGAACCGTCCCTGCGACTACCAGTAAACGGTAACAACACGACATTTCACGCTAAAAAACCTACATTTCATGTAAAAGGCTGTACTTCCAGGAAAATCGTGCTATAATTAGCCTATACCGTCAGAAAGGGGAGGAGCCGCGTGAAAAATAGCTTGACATGGCGGAACTGTGCCCATGTACTGACGGCAGAGCAGAGCAGAGCAGAGCAGAGCAGAGCAGAGCAATAATTTTTTCTGGTCTGCCCGTTTTCTATGCCCAATTTGATATAAAAAGACCCATTTCCGACACGGAATAACTTCGTGCCGGGAATGGGTCTTTTTATAATTTTTCAGAACTTTTTATAGGAGGAAAGTATATGAAGAAACGATTATTGGCCCTGTTTATGTCGTTATGTCTGGTAGTTGGATTACTGCCGACGGCGGTGTGGGCGGAGGAATCGTCGGAGGGGGCAGACGTTGCGTTGTCCGGCTCCTGCGGCGACAGCACAAGCTGGACGCTGGAGGAGAACAACGACGACCTCTATTACACCGCCAGTGACGATAATAAGGTCTGGCGCTTTTATGAGGATGCCGGCGAGGGCAGAACCAAGGCCCAAGCCTATACCCTGACCATCTCCGGCAGCGGCGCAATGGAGGATTATACCCGCCACACGGCCCCGTGGGGCGTGGCCATTGCGGCAATTCTGAATGCTGCGGGGACCGAAGTGTCTGCTAGCATGGTCAGCGACATTGCAAATCCCCGCATTACTCAGGTGAAGTTTGCGGAGGGCAGCAGCGTGACCCATATCAGCAGCCATGCATTCCGCACCACCAGCATCCGCACCATTACCATTCCCGCCAGCGTGGAGAGCATCGGCGACTATGCGCTGATCCAGTGCCGTCAGCTGCGCTCCATTCAGGAGGAGACCCCCCATGCGGAACGGCCCTTCTATGTGGAAGATGACGTGATCTATGAGCGCTATACCACGGAGGACGGTCAGGACGGGCTTGCACTGCGTTTCTTCGCTCTGGCGAAGGAGACGGGGGCTTACACCATCAAAGACGGAGTCACCGCCCTGGGCAGCAACTCCATGCAGAAGGCTCAGTTTACCAGCGTGACCATCCCGAAGTCCGTGCGCTCTGTAAACGCCTTTGCTTTTTCCAATTCTAATATCGAATCGGTCACTTTTGCAGGCAGCCCCAGCTTTGGCACAGAGTTTGAGACGGGGGCGACCCCGGGACAGGGTGCATTCAACAGCTGCGAATCCCTGCGTGAAATCAAGAATTTCCCCAATGTTGATGCGCTTCCCGCACAGCTTTTCAGTACGGCTAAGTCGCTGGAGACGTTCACCATTCCCGAAACCGTGACCAGCATCGGAAACAGTGCCTTTTCCAACACGGCTATTACAAGCATAACCATCCCCGCCGGGGTGAAGGAGATGGGAAACGCCCTGTTTTCCACGGATGCTTCCACCGTTGAGGGCGAGGAGCCGACCCGGACCGCTCTTACGGTGACGTTTGAAAAGGGCAGCCAGCTGAGTTCCATCGGGAACTCCTGCTTTGCCGGTCTGGACAGCTATCAGCTCCTCTTTGATCCGGCCGATGCAGACGCTTATAACATGTGTGCCCAGCGGGGCTATCAGGTATCCCTGATTGGACAGGAACTGCCCACCCACGAGTATTTTACTTTCGGTTGGGAGAATGCCGACTCTGTTATGATCACCGGACTGACAGAGGCGGGAAAACAGCAGAGTGAGATCGTGATCCCGGACACAGTGTCTGTTGGAGATGCTGCATATTTTGTGACCGGCATCGGACAAGGAGTGTTTGCCGGCACTAATAAGAATGACGGTGCGAACACTACCCTGACCAGTGTTACCATGGGCGCAAACGTGAAACACATCGGCAGCGGCGCATTTCAGTATTGCAGCAAGCTGACAACCGTTGATTTTTCCAAAGCCGCCAAGCTGGAGCACATTGGAGATTCGGCTTTTTACTACACGTGCCAGAAGGATACCGACCTGTCCGCCTGTACCGCACTGACAACGATAGGTACCAATGCCTTCCGCTATAGCACAAGTTCCGGCAAAAAGACCGTCAAGCTGCCCGGTTCTATTACAGAGTGGGGCGCATTTGCTCTGGACAATACCGGTGCGGTCGTATCGTTCCCGATCCCCTCTCAGACAATGGAGACCCTGGACGCAGTGCTGAAGGGCGGAACGGACAAATTTACCTTGGGCGGTGTAAGCGGGACCTGGGAGAACCTCTCCTATGAGCTGCGCTATCAGAATGGAGCGTACACCGCAGTCATCACCGGGTACAAGCCCGATATCGACGATGCGGCCAAGAAAAATGTGGTCATCCCGGGTACCATCGACGGGGTCAAGGTGACGGAGGTTGCCGACAAGGCCTTCTCCAATGACGGAAATGACAACTATAAGAAGATCAAAACTGTGACCATTGGGGCCAACGTGGCCAAAATCGGGGAGTGTGCCTTTGCCTCCGACGGCAACGTAACGGACGGAACGCTGGAATCTGTGACTTTCTTGCCCGGCATCCCCGTGGAGATCGGCAAACGTGCATTCCAGAAGTATTCCAAGAATAAATCTTTTACGACCTTTGATGCAGGTGACCGTGAGATCAGCTTGGGGCTGAATGTGTTCCTCAACAGCAGCCTGACCACCATCAACATCCCCAGTGTGAAGTCTTTGGGCATTGGTGATTTTTATGGCATAGGCGATCAAGACAAAACGCTGGTCATCAACGGCGGCGCTGCCTGTGTTCCGCTGACGTTTAAAGATTCTACCGGGGGAGAGGCCCAGGTAAATTCTATCAAACATGCTACAGTCTATGCCGTGAATGTGGCGGCGGATAAGGTAACACAGGAGATCAAGGATCTGGGCAGCATTCCCAGCAACATCCTCTGCCTGACTGACGGCGGGTCTGTTGACGTTATCAACGGGAACAAAGATGCTGCCACCGGTCTGTACACGCCGGTCTATGTTATGGGCGACGGCAAGGTGTTCGACGGCTGGTATGCCGGTGACACCAAGCTGACCGGCCAGGCTGCTGCCGGCACTACTTACACCGCCCACTGGACCGACAGCCAGTACAAAGTTCCCGACACGCTGGCTCTGGAGGGCTATGTTTACGGCGGCGCCCCCGTTGCCGGAAACACTGAGGTCGCTGCTCCTGCGGAGGAAGCGGATGCTTCTATCACTGTCACCGGCAGCGAACACTTTACGGCGGTGGCAAATGGCTTGAAGATCATCGTCACGCCGAAAGATAAGCTGGCCGCCGGGGAATATAACGAGGCGGTCGTTGTGCGCACCGGCGACGGTGCGACCCACACCATCCATGTGACTCTGACCGTCACCCCCGCTGCGCTGACCATCACCGGCCTGAAGGCTGCAGACCGCAGCTATGACGGGACGACCACCGTTGCCCTGACCGGCGGCGAGCTGGTCGGTGTGCTGCCTGGCGACGATGTGACCGCTGACATGCCTGCCGCCGGCGAAGTGGCGGATGCCAATGTGGGCGAGGGGAAAGCCGTTGCGCTCAAGGACATTGCCCTCTCCGGTACGGATGCCGGGAACTACACCCTGGCCCTGCCCGAGGTGTTTGTGACCATCACCAAAGCCACCCCCACCATCACCATCAAGGCCGACCCGACTGCCCTGACCGGCTCCGGTACCGTGACCCTGACGGTGGAGAAGCCCGAGGACGGCGAGGTCAGCGTCACCTGTGACAAGGCCGATGTGAAGGTGACAGCGAACAAGGAGAGCGGCACGTTCTCCGTCACCCTGCCCAACAGCAGCGAGACCTATACCTTCACCGCCACGGTGAAGTATGGCGAGAATGCCAACTATGTGGACGGCACTGCCCCCTGCACCGTGACCGTGACCTATCAGTCCACCAGCCACGGCGGCGGCGGTTCCAGCCGGAACAACAGCTACGCCGTGTCTACCCCCAAGGTTGACAACGGCACTGTGACTATCAACAACGGCAGCACCGCCAAGAAGGGCGACACCGTGACCATCACCGTGAAGCCTGACGCCGGTTACGAGATCGACAAGGTGACTGTCACCGACAGCAAGGGTAACACGATCAACGTGACCGACAAGGGCGACGGCAAGTTCAGTTTCACCATGCCCGACAGCAAGGTGGATG
>OLFT01001405.1_pt1 | contig 25254 bp, 29 predicted proteins | sample 1604921 | NCBI WGS metagenome assembly OLFT01 (sample SAMEA3888897, study PRJEB22519) | human gut metagenome | biome: human gut; feature: human-associated habitat; material: faeces | place: Denmark | collected 2013 | reverse complement strand
CCGACACACCTGACATTCTTTATTTCATTATTCTGCTCTACCGCGCCAGAATGACCATTTAATTATATTTTTAGCACCTGTTTGGAGATAACTGGACAATGGCCGATATTTCAATTCGACAACCATCGCCGACCGCGTTTTATATAAAAGTTGACCCAACAGATAATGTGGCGATTATTGTCAACGATCGGGGATTGACCGCCGGAACGCGTTTCCCGGACGGCCTGACGCTCATCGAGCACATCCCACAGGGGCATAAAGTCGCCCTGGCGGATATCCCTGCCCGCGGTGAAATTATCCGTTACGGAGAAGTGATTGGCTTCGCGGTACGCGACATCCCTCAGGGAAGCTGGATTGACGAGTCGTTAGTGGAGTTGCCTACCGCCCCGCCGTTGAACACCCTGCCGCTGGCCACCAAAGTGCCCGCCCCGCTACCGCCGCTGGAAGGCTACACCTTCGAGGGCTACCGCAATGCCGACGGCAGCGTGGGCACCAAAAATCTGCTGGGTATCACCACCAGCGTGCACTGCGTTGCGGGCGTGGTCGATTACGTGGTGAAACTCATTGAACGCGACCTGCTGCCGAACTATCCCAACGTCGACGGCGTGGTGGGTCTGAATCACCTCTATGGCTGCGGCGTAGCGATTAATGCGCCAGCGGCGGTGGTGCCGATTCGCACCATCCACAATATCGCCCTTAACCCGAACTTCGGCGGCGAAGTGATGGTCATTGGCCTTGGCTGTGAAAAGCTGCAGCCCGAACGCCTGCTGCAGGGGACCGAAGATGTCAAAAGCATCCCGGTGGACAGCGCCAGCATCGTCAGCCTGCAGGATGAAAAGCACGTGGGCTTTAAATCAATGGTCGATGACATTCTGCAGGTCGCCGAGCGCCATCTGACGAAACTCAACCAGCGTCAGCGGGAAACCTGCCCGGCCTCTGAGCTGGTGGTGGGTATGCAGTGCGGCGGCAGCGACGCTTTCTCCGGCGTGACCGCCAACCCGGCGGTGGGTTACGCCTCCGATCTGCTGGTGCGCTGCGGCGCGACGGTGATGTTCTCAGAGGTGACCGAAGTCCGCGACGCTATCCATCTGCTGACCCCGCGGGCGATCAACGAAGAGGTGGGTCAACGCCTGCTGGAAGAGATGGCCTGGTACGATAACTATCTCGACATGGGCAAAACCGACCGCAGCGCCAACCCCTCCCCCGGCAACAAGAAAGGCGGCCTGGCCAACGTGGTGGAAAAAGCGCTGGGGTCGATTGCCAAATCAGGCAAAAGCGCCATCGTTGAGGTGCTTTCCCCTGGGCAGCGCCCGACCAAACGCGGCCTGATTTACGCTGCCACCCCCGCCAGCGATTTTATCTGCGGCACCAAGCAGGTGGCCTCTGGCATCACGGTGCAGGTATTCACCACCGGCCGCGGCACGCCTTACGGACTGATGGCGGTACCGGTGATAAAAATGGCGACCCGTACCGAGCTGGCTAACCGCTGGTATGACTTAATGGACATTAACGCCGGCACCATCGCCACCGGCGAAGAGACGATTGAGGATGTGGGGCTGAAGCTGTTCGAATTCATTCTCGACGTGGCCAGCGGACGCAAGAAAACCTTCTCCGATCAATGGGGTCTGCATAACCAGCTGGCGGTGTTTAACCCGGCGCCGGTGACCTGATCGAGAGCGTAAGGGTTTAACCACGTTAAGCCCGGATTTATCCGGGCTGGTTGGTTAGGGGTGCTGTGCGGCAAGGAAGGCGGGCTGCACTTTTCTTCCGACATTTCTTCCGACATTTCTTCCGACATGTCGGATGACGCTCAAGCCGCCCTTCACAATCTCAAGGGCGGCTTGCCAGGCTTTCACTGGTTTTACAGGATCACTCCCCCTGCTGCTCCAGGGCATACTTATACAGCGCATTCTTCTTCACACCGTGGATCTCCGCAGCCAGCGCAGCGGCTTTCTTCAGCGGCAACTCCGCCTGCAGCAGCGCCAGGGTACGCAGCGCCGCCGCCGGCAGCGCCTCTTCCTGCGCCTTAAAGCCTTCGACGATCAGCACCATCTCGCCTTTGCGCCGGTTTTCGTCTTCCTTGACCCACGCCACCAGCTCGCCAATCGGCGCCCCGTGGATCGATTCCCAGGTTTTGGTTAGCTCGCGGGCCAGCACCACGTAGCGGGATTCTCCCAGTACCGCGCAGATATCTTCCAGACTCTCCACCAGCCGGTGGGTCGACTCGTAGAAGATGAGGGTGCGCGGCTCTTCTTCCAGCGCTTTCAGGGTATCGCGACGGCCTTTCGATTTCGCCGGCAGGAAGCCTTCATAGCAGAAACGATCGGAGGGCAAACCGGCGGCGCTGAGGGCGGCGATGGCCGCGCAGGGTCCCGGCAGCGGTACGACGCGAATATTCGCTTCACGACAGGTGCGCACCAGATGATAGCCTGGGTCGTTAATCAGCGGCGTGCCGGCATCGGAGACCAGCGCGATGTTTTGCCCTTCTTTCAGTTTAGCGAGAAGTGTTTCCGCCTTTTGCTGCTCGTTATGGTCATGAAGCGCAAACAAGCGGGCGTTAATCGCAAAATGCTGCAGCAGCAAACCGGTGTGGCGGGTATCCTCCGCAGCAATTAAATCAACGGCTTGCAACACTTCCAGTGCGCGCTGCGTGATATCAGACAGATTTCCTATCGGAGTGGGCACAATATAGAGCTGCCCCTGAGAATTATCCGCTGATTCGTGTTGTTTCATTGTCTCGTCCGTATTGCCGATTTAATATTGAGCATTGAGCCAAAAAAATATCACTGGACACTTATGGTACCGTCAACATTTCTTCGTTCTAAGCCCGCGCGCTGTCTGCCCGTATTGCTGGCTACTCTTCTTTTTGCTGGCTGCGGCACCCACACGCAGGATCAAAGTACGGCGTTTATGCAGGGTACGTCGCAGGCCAACTCCAGTTTCTACTTGCAGCAGATGCAGCAAAGCACGAATGATAGCAAGACCAACTGGCAATTACTCGCCATTCGTGCACTGCTGCAGGAAGGAAAGAAGCAGCAGGCCATCGACCTGTTTAACCAGCTGCCGTCGAACCTGGACAGCACCCAGGCCCGTGAACAGTCACTGCTGGCGATAGAAGTGAAGCTGGCGCAGAACGACTATCAGGGGGCCCGTACTCTGTTGGCTAAGCTTGACCCGGCAAGCCTGGAGCAGCCTCAGCAGGCGCGCTACTGGCAGGCGCAAATCGATGCCAGCCAGGGTAAACCATCGGTTACGCTTCTGCGCGCCTTAATCGCCCAGCAGCCGCTGCTGAGCGATGCCAAACAGCGCCAGCAAAATATTGACGCAACCTGGCAAGCGCTGACCGCGATGACCCAGGATCAGGCCAATGCGCTGGTGATCAATGCCGATGAAAATACCCTCCAGGGCTGGCTGGATCTGCAGCGGATGTGGTTTGACAACCGCAACGATCCCACGCTGCTGAAAGCCGGCGTCAAAGACTGGCAGACGCGCTACCCGCAAAACCCGGGCGCCAAAATGCTGCCGACGGCGCTGGTGAACATGCAAAACTATAAGCCCGCCTCCATCAACAAGATTGCGCTTTTCCTGCCGCTGAACGGCCAGGCGTCGATCTTCGGCCGTACCATCCAGCAGGGCTTCGAAGCCGCCAAAAACGGCGCGCCGTCGGTGACGGGCAGCGCGGTTCCCGCTCAGGTCGCCCAGGCGGCGAACGCGTCCGGTAATGATGACGTGGTAAGCCCGTCGCAGGCGGAAATTAGCGATCTTACGGCTACCGGAAGTCGCGCTGAACCGGTGCAGGCCCCGGCGCAAACCCAGGCAACGCCAGCCGCGGAGCCGGCCGCTCAGGCCCCGGCAGCGGTCGCCGCGCCGCAGACCACCGCCTCTCCGGCCACCCAGCCGGTCACTGCCCCGGCCGCACAGCCGCAGCCAGTGGTCGCCACCGCCGCCAACCCCTCTGCAGAACTGAAAATTTACGATACCACCAGCCAGCCGATCGGCCAGCTGCTTGCTCAGGCTCAGCAGGACGGCGCCACCCTCGTCGTCGGACCGCTGCTGAAAGAGAACGTCGAAGATGTTATCAAGAGCAATACGCCGCTCAACGTGCTGGCGCTCAACCAGCCGGAGAAGGTCGAAGGCCGCGCTAATATCTGCTATTTCGCGCTGTCGCCGGAAGACGAAGCGCGTGACGCCGCCCGACATATCCATCAACAGGGCAAACAGACGCCGTTGCTGCTGGTTCCGCGCGGCGCGCTGGGCGATCGTGTGGTCAGCGCGTTTGCCGACGAGTGGCTGAAGCTGGGCGGCGCCAGCGTCCTGCAGCAGCGTTTTGGCTCCACGGCGGAGCTGCGCGCCGGCGTTAACGGCGGAGGGGGCATTGCGCTGAGCGGCACCCCGGTCTCCACCCTGCCATCAGCGCAGAACAGCGTCCTCGGCAGTGCGGATGAGATGCCGGTTAGCAGCGGCGGCAGCGTCGACGCGGCCTACATCCTCGCCACCCCGGAACAGATTGGCTATATCAAACCCATGATCGCGATGCGCAACGGCAGCCAGAGCAATGTCACCCTGTACGCCAGCTCGCGCAGCGCGCAGGGCACCGCCGGTCCGGATTTCCGTCTGGAGATGGAAGGCCTGCAGTATAGCGAAATCCCGATGCTGGCTGGCAGCAACCCGGCGCTGATGCAGCAGGCGCTGTCTGCGGTGCGCAATGACTACTCGCTGGCGCGTCTGTATGCGATGGGCGCTGACGCCTGGTCGCTGGCAAACCACTTCACGCAAATGCGCCAGACGCCGGGCTTCGAGCTGAACGGGAATACCGGCGATCTGACGGCGACTCAGGACTGCGTGATTAACAGGAAACTGTCATGGCTCAAGTACCAGCAGGGACAAATCGTCCCGGCCAGCTAAGCAAACAGACCGGCGATGCATGGGAACACCGTGCTCGCCGCTGGCTGGAAGGCCAGGGCCTGCGTTTTATCGCCGCCAACGCCCGCGAGCGTGGCGGCGAAATTGACCTCATCATGCGCGACGGCGCCGTCACCGTCTTTGTCGAGGTGCGCTACCGCCGCAGCGCCCTGTACGGTGACGCGGCGGCCAGCGTCACCCCGCAAAAACAGCAACGCCTCCTTAAAGCCGCCCGTTTGTGGCTCTGCCGACAGAATGGGAGCTTTGAGACTGTGGATTGCCGTTTCGATGTGGTAGCCTTCACCGGAAACGACATCCAATGGCTAAAAAACGCCTTTGGCGAATAGCGTAATACCAGAAGTAAGGGATCCCGTGCTCGACAGAATCAAAGCCTGCTTTACCGAAAGCATTCAAACCCAAATTGCCGCAGCAGAAGCACTCCCGGACGCCATCTCCCGGGCGGCGATGACGCTCGTGCAGTCCCTGCTCAACGGCAACAAAATCCTCTGTTGTGGTAATGGCACTTCCGCCGCCAACGCACAGCATTTTGCTGCCAGCATGATTAATCGTTTTGAAACGGAACGCCCTGGTTTACCCGCCATTGCACTAAACACCGATAATGTGGTCTTAACTGCCATCGCTAACGATCGCCTGCATGACGAGATTTACGCCAAGCAGGTGCGCGCCCTGGGACACGCCGGCGATGTGCTGCTGGCAATCTCCACGCGCGGTAACAGCCGGGACATCGTCAAGGCAGTGGAAGCCGCCGTGACCCGCGACATGACCATCGTCGCGTTGACCGGCTATGACGGCGGTGAGCTGGCGGGCCTGTTAGGTCAGCAGGATGTCGAAATTCGCATCCCCTCGCACCGCAGCGCGCGTATCCAGGAGATGCATATGCTGACCGTCAACTGTCTGTGCGATTTGATAGATAACACTCTTTTTCCACACCAGGACGATTAAGGAGAACACATGAAGGCTCTCTCGCCCCTCGCCATCCTGCTTTCTGCACTACTGCTGCAGGGCTGCGTTGCCGCCGCGGTAGTCGGAACGGCAGCAGTCGGCACTAAAGCCGCAACGGACCCGCGTACGGTGGGAACCCAGGTCGATGACAGCACCCTGGAACTGCGCGTCAATAGCGCCTTGTCGAAAGATGAACAGATTAAGAAACAGGCCCGCATCAACGTTACCGCTTATCAGGGCAAAGTCCTGCTGACCGGTCAGTCGCCGACGCCGGACCTCTCAGCCCGCGCCAAGCAAATAGCCATGGGCGTGGAAGGAACCACGGAAGTGTTTAACGAAGTGCGCCAGGGCCAGCCGATTGGTTTAGGCACCGCCTCTTCTGATACCTGGATTACCACCAAGGTGCGTTCGCAGCTGCTGGGCACCGATCAGGTCAAATCCTCGAACGTGAAGGTGACTACGGAAAACAGCGAAGTCTTCCTGATGGGGCTGGTGACCGACCGTGAAGGCCGCGCGGCGGCGGATATCGCCAGCCGGGTGAGCGGCGTGTCCCGGGTGACTACCGCCTTTACCTACATCAAATAAAGCTGCAGTTTCCCGGCTGGCGCTACGCTTAGCCGGGCTGCAGTCCCCTGTTCGTTATGTGCCGGGTTAGGCGTAGCGCCGCCCGGCACACCATCCGGCTATCCGTACGTTTACAGCACACTACACCAGCGCCAGCGCACCGACAATCGCGCCGCACAGCGCCACCAGCCCGCCGGTCAGCCACAGCGCTTTGGCCGGGAAGGCTTTGCGCAGCATAATCAGCGACGGCACGCTCACCGCCGGCAACGTAATCAGCAGCGCCAGCGCCGGCGCGACGCCCATCCCTGCCAGCATCATCGTCTGGACAATCGGAATTTCCGCCGCGGTAGGGATCACAAACAGGCAGCCGGCGATCGCCATCGCGATGACCCAGAACAAGGTATTATCCACCACGCCATCGGCGTGCGGGAACAGCCAGACGCGCGCCGCCCCCAGCACCAGTACCGCGAGGATATAAACCGGGATGGTGTTCCAGAACAACGTCCACAGCGCCCGCAGCCAGCGGCTAAAGAAACCGCCCTGGGCCGCTTCCGGTTGCGCTTCAGGCACCACGGCAGGCTGCGTCGCCGCCTCTTTTACCCATTTCTGCACCAGCGTTGCGACAATCAGCACCGTCGCCAGGCCCGCCACCAGGCGAACCAGCGCAAACTGCCAGCCCAGAACAAAGCCCATAAACACCAATGTCGCCGGGTTGAGCAGCGGATTGCCCATCCAGAACGCCAGCGCCCCGCCCATCGACACCTGCTGTTTGCGCATCCCGGCCGCGACAGGCGCGGCGCAGCAGGTGCACATCATGCCTGGCAGCGAGAAAATCGCCCCCAGCAGCGTCCCCTGAAAACGCGATTGCCCCAGGGTGCGCAGCAGCCAGTCGCGCGGGATCAGCACCTGAATCAGCGACCCGAGCAGCACGCCGAGCACCGCCGCCTTCCAGACGGCAAGGAAGTAAACCATCGCGTAGTCCCACGCCGCCTTTAACGGATTAGCGTCGGCCTGGGCGAGAATGGATTTACCGATACTGTGGGTTTCCGCCGCGGTGAAGGCTTTCCCGTAGTACGGCTGCCATTTGACGAACCACAGGCCGACAATCACGACGAGAAAGAAAAGCGCGGGTTTCCACCATTGAAATGGTGACGCCGCCTGAGATGAAGACTGACCAGCCATAGCATTCCCCAGCAAGAAATGTGGATATGAATTGAAGCCGTGAATACTACGCCGGAAGCCTGCGTTTGCAAACCGCTATTCCGCCTGCCGCGCGGCGCGCTCCCGCAGCTCGGACGATGACAGAATTTGCACCCCTTCGTGAGTGGGCGACAGCGCCTCCTCCAGCAGGGCAATCGCCACGTCGCGGGCCGCAATGGATTTCCAGTTCCCCGGTAAGAGTCGGAACAGCGGTTCGAGGAAGGTCTCATTGGTCCGTTTTTTTTCCCGCTCGCCTGACAGCATCGACGGCCGGGCAATGGTCAGCCGCGGCCATCCTTGCTCGATCAGCGCCGCCTCCATTTCCCCCTTCACCCGATTGTAGAAAAACGGCGAGTGGGCGTTAGCGCCCATCGCGCTGACCACCAGCATATGCTGAGCGCCTAGCCGTTTGCCGGTCAGCGCCGTATCAACAACCAGCGTAAAGTCGGCATGGACAAAGGCCTCTTTACTTCCCGCTTCCCGGCGCGTCGTTCCCAGACAGCAGAAGACAATGTCGACCGGGTCGACCACCTGCGCCAGGGCATCGGTCAGCTGCGGATCGTACGGATTAAACACGCCTTCCGCCGGCGCCAGTGGGCGACGCGTCGGGGCGGCGATGGTGCTGATGCGGGGTTCATTCTGCAGCAGCCGGAGTAAGTGACCGCCAACTAACCCGGTCGCGCCGGTCAATAATACCTGACTCATTGATTCTCCTTTACGGAATTCTCTGCCTTGCACTTTCGCGCTCATGTTCCAGGCTTAATACCTTACAAGGTAAGTATCCACCATCATCATGGAATTACCTCATTGACCATCCAGACAGCGGAGGAAGCATGAGTAAAAAGATAGCCGTGCTCATTACCGACGACTTTGAAGATTCTGAATTTACCTCTCCCGCCGAGGCGTTTAAGCTCGCCGGGCATCAGGTCGTGACGATCGAAAAGCAGGCTGGCAAGACGGTGAAGGGTAAACAGGGAGAAGCAGAGGTCGCCATCGATCGGGCCATTGATGACGTCACACCGGGTGAATTTGATGCCTTGTTGCTGCCAGGGGGCTATTCCCCGGACCAGCTGCGCGGGGATGAACGCTTTGTCACCTTTACGCGCGATTTTGTCAACGGCGGGAAGCCGGTCTTCGCCATCTGCCACGGCCCGCAGCTGCTGATCAGCGCCGATGTGATCCGCGGGCGCAAGCTCACGGCGGTAAAACCGATCGTGGTGGATGTGAAAAATGCCGGGGGCGAGTTTTACGACCAGGAGGTGGTGGTCGATAACGAACAGCTGGTCACCAGCAGAACGCCGGACGATCTGCCGGCCTTCAATCGCGAAGCGCTACGCCTGCTCGGCGCCGGCATCGCGCCGCCAGTGTAGCTTTTTCCCGAACCCCAGCGTGTTGTCGGTAAACTTGATTTCGTCCGGACGAATCTCCCAGACCGGCGCCGACAGCATGCGGGCCACCGGGAAGCGCTTGACGTAGCGCTGGCGCATTAGCGCCTCTTCGTCGCCGCGCAGACGACGGATCTCGCCCTGGAACTGCACGCCACGGATCAGGGCCACGGTCTTGGGCTGACCGTTGACCGTCCCGGCCACCTTCGCCCGCTCGCCGGTCATCTGGCCGTGGCGGGTGTGCTCCTCGCTGAGCAGATAAAAGGCCACGGTATCCGGGTCATAGACGTAAAAGGCATTCGCACACCACAGCTCGTCGTCACGGGAGACGCACCAGGTGACGACGTGCTGTTTACTCAGCCAGCGGCCAATGGCGGCAAGCGTATCCATCTTTCTTCTCCGTTATGCTATGGTGCATACACCTTACCATAGTGACTTTGTGACCGTGTGCTGGTTTCTGTATCTCATTCGAACCGCGGATAATCGCCTCTATACCGGCATCACCACCGATGTGCCGCGCCGCTTTCGCCAGCATCAGGCAGGGAAAGGCGCGAAGGCGTTGCGCGGCAAAGGCGACCTGCGACTGGCCTTTAGTCATGAAGTTGGTGAACACTCACTTGCTTTGCGGCTGGAATACCGCATTAAGCAGCTAACGAAGCGCGAAAAAGAGCGCCTCGTTGCCGGAGAGGATACCGTTGAAACCCTGCTGGCAAGGCTTAAAAACGATTAAAGTGGTCGCTGTATTCGACCTGGCCGTGGACACCTTCGAGGGCGTCATCCGCCAGGCGATGCACCTGGAACGCCTCCGCGCTGTCCGGCCAGCGGCAGCGGAGATCGAAGCGCGCGGCCGGTTCAAAACCAAAGCGACGGTATAACGCCGGGTCCCCCAGCGTCACCACCGCGGCATAGCCAAACTCATTCAGCGAATCCAGCCCTTCATAGACCAGCTGCCGGCCAATGCCCTGTCCGCGATAGCGTTCATCCACCGCCAGCGGCGCCAGGCCGACCCACTGCAGCTCTTCACCTTCCACCGCAACCGGGCTGAAGGCAACGTAGCCGATCACCTGGCCTTCATCATCCGTTGCCACTACCCCCAGCGTGATCAGTCCATCTTCACGCAGATCGTGCACCAGCTGCGCTTCGGCATCGCGGCCGAAGGTACGACGCAGCAGCGCGTCGATTCCCGGTGCATCAATCCCAATTTCCACTCGAATCAGCATGCCTCACCTACCGATGTCTGTTCAGGTTTCTGCGGGCTCTTCAGTCCAGCTTCGACAAAATCCGCCAGTTGCAGCAACATCACGCGCAGCGCTTTGGGCATCTGCTCGAGCTCAATGGCGTCCATCAAATTTTTTACATACAGCCCCAGCTCCGTATCGCCTTCAATAACCAGACGACGCTGGAAGAATAGCGTATCCGGATCCTGCTTGCGCGCGGCGATCATTAACAGATCGCTGGCGTCGGCGCTGAAGCTGACGTCGGCGTCGGCCTGCTGGCTGACCACCAGGCGACCATCGACTACCGAGGTATACCACAGCAGACCGATGTCACGCACATGAATACTTAACCAGCGCCCCTCGAGAAACTCCAGCTCACCCTCCGCCAGCGCCTGGCGAAACTGCCAGCTAAGCACCTGCTCCAGCACCTGGCGCTTGAGGGCAAAAGGCGCCAGCTTAACCGGCACGCTCATTAAAGACGGGCCAAAGTGGACCAGCCGGGAACGCAGTTTATCCAACACAAGCTTTACTCCATGAATGCAATTGTGCCGCTATTGTGCCATATCACATAAACAACATAGCGGCGTAAATCAACAAAAACGCGATGACGGCAGCCAGTTATTGGCGCCGCCAATACACTTTTAACTGCCTCAAATCAAAAATTGTCACCAGAAGGTTAACTAAAATCCCTGCTCGTTAACCATTCAGCGTCCCTGACGGGCCGCATTTTTCAGGAAAAATTATGGAGCTGCTCTGCCCAGCCGGTAACCTTCCGGCGCTTAAGGCGGCCATCGAAAACGGCGCCGATGCCGTCTATATCGGGCTGAAAGATGACACCAACGCCCGCCACTTTGCCGGCCTTAATTTCACCGAAAAGAAACTGCAGGAAGCCGTCAGCTTTGTGCATCAGCACCGTCGTAAGCTGCATATCGCCATCAACACCTTCGCCCACCCCGACGGCTACGCCCGCTGGCAGCGCGCGGTGGATATGGCGGCTCAGCTGGGCGCCGATGCGCTCATTCTGGCCGATATCGCCATGCTGGAGTACGCCGCGGAGCGCTATCCGCACATCGAGCGTCACGTTTCCGTTCAGGCCTCGGCCACTAACGAAGAAGCGGTAAAATTTTATCATCGCAACTTTGACGTCGCCCGCGTGGTGCTGCCGCGCGTACTGTCTATTCACCAGGTCAAACAGCTGGCCCGCGCCACGCCGGTGCCGCTGGAGGTCTTCGCCTTCGGCAGCCTGTGCATCATGGCGGAAGGCCGCTGTTATCTCTCTTCCTACCTGACCGGCGAATCGCCCAATACCGTCGGCGCCTGTTCGCCTGCACGCTTCGTTCGCTGGCAGCAAACCCCGCAGGGGCTGGAATCGCGTCTCAATGAGGTGCTGATTGACCGCTATCAGGATGGGGAAAACGCGGGCTACCCAACGTTGTGTAAAGGCCGCTACCTGGTCGATGGCGAGCGCTATCACGCGCTGGAGGAGCCCACCAGCCTCAACACTCTGGAACTGTTGCCGGAGCTGATGGCCGCCAATATCGCCTCAGTGAAAATCGAAGGCCGTCAGCGCAGCCCAGCCTACGTCACCCAGGTGGCGAAAGTCTGGCGCCAGGCGATCGATCGCTGCAAAGCCGATCCGCAGAATTTCGTGCCGCAATCCGCATGGATGGAAACCCTTGGCTCCATGTCCGAAGGGACACAAACCACCCTTGGCGCCTATCACCGTAAATGGCAGTGAGAAACATGAAATATTCATTAGGGCCGGTGCTTTACTACTGGCCAAAAGAGACGCTGGAAGATTTTTACCAACAGGCGGCAAACTGCAGCGCCGACACCATTTATCTCGGCGAAGCGGTGTGCAGCAAACGCCGCGCCACCAAAGTCGGCGACTGGATCGAGATGGCGAAAGCGCTGGCCGGCAGCGGCAAGCAGGTGGTGCTGTCTACCCTCGCGCTGGTGCAGGCCTCCTCTGAACTGGGCGAGCTGAAGCGCTATGTCGATAACGGTGAGTTCCTGATTGAGGCCAGCGATTTGGGCGTGGTGAACCTCTGCGCCGAACGCAAGCTGCCGTTCGTCGCCGGGCATGCGCTGAACTGCTACAACGCCGTCACTCTGCGTCTGCTGCTTAAGCAAGGTATGGTGCGCTGGTGCATGCCGGTGGAGCTTTCCCGCGACTGGCTGGCTAATTTACTGAACCAGTGCGAAGAGCTGGGTATTCGCAATCAGTTTGAAGTCGAAGTGCTGAGCTACGGCCATCTGCCGCTGGCTTATTCCGCCCGCTGCTTTACCGCCCGCTCGGAAGATCGGCCAAAGGATGAGTGCGAGACCTGCTGCATCAAGTACCCAACCGGGCGCAGCATGCTGTCCCAGGAGAACCAGCAGGTGTTCGTGCTCAACGGTATCCAGACCATGAGCGGCTATGTCTACAACCTGGGCAATGAGCTGACGTCCATGCACGGCCTGGTGGATATGGTGCGCCTGTCGCCGATGGGCAACGAGACCTTCGCCATGCTCGACGCCTTCCGAGCCAATGAAAACGGCGCTGCGCCGCTGGCGCTCACCGGCAACAGCGATTGCAACGGCTACTGGAAACGGCTGCCTGGGCTGGCGCTGCAGGCCTGATAAACCGCTCACTTTGTTAACAGCAGTGCTCAGATTTTAATGCATTATTAAAGATGCAGCTTTTCTGGCTGGCGCGTCCTGGATGCGCCAGGCTGGAAGAAGACCTTCAATCTGATGACGATGCTGTAGCAAAGTGAGCCTTTATGACTGACAAATCTGTTCCGTTCTCGGTGCTCGATCTGGCGCCGATCCCGCAAGGATCTTCTGCTAAAGAAGCCTTTACCCACTCTCTGGATCTCGCCCGGCTGGCCGAATCGCGCGGCTATCACCGCTACTGGCTGGCGGAGCACCACAATATGGTCGGCATTGCCAGCGCAGCGACCTCGGTGCTAATTGGCTATCTCGCAGCCAATACCACCACCCTGCATCTGGGGTCCGGCGGGGTGATGCTGCCCAACCACTCTCCGCTGGTGATTGCCGAGCAGTTCGGTACGCTCAATACGCTCTACCCGGGACGCATCGATCTCGGCCTTGGCCGCGCGCCGGGCAGCGATCAGCCCACCATGCGCGCCCTGCGTCGCCATATGAGCGGCGATGTCGATAACTTCCCGCGCGATGTCGCGGAGCTGGTGGACTGGTTTGACGCCCGCGATCCGAACCCGCACGTGCGCCCGGTTCCTGGCTATGGCGAACGAATTCCGGTGTGGCTGCTGGGTTCAAGCCTCTACAGCGCCCAGCTGGCGGCGCAGCTCGGCCTGCCGTTCGCGTTCGCTTCGCACTTCGCGCCGGATATGCTGTTCCAGGCCCTGCACCTGTATCGCAGCAACTTTACGCCCTCAGCGCGGCTGGAAAAACCGTATGCCATGGTGTGCATCAATATCATCGCCGCCGACAGCAACCGCGATGCGGAGTTTCTCTTCACTTCCATGCAGCAGGCGTTTGTGAAGCTACGTCGCGGCGAAACCGGACAGCTACCGCCGCCGGTGGAAAATATGCATCAGCTGTGGTCAGCGTCCGAGCAGTATGGCGTGCAGCAGGCGCTGCGCATGTCGCTGGTGGGTGATAAAACCAAAGTCCGCCACGGCTTAGAGTCGATTTTGCGGGAAACCGAGGCGGACGAAATCATGGTCAATGGCCAGATCTTCGACCACCAGGCGCGCCTGCATTCTTTCGATTTAGCGATGCAGGTGAAAGAGGAATTGTTGGGTTAGTGAGCTATGCGGCATTTTTGCCGCATTTCTTTTCTCTCGCTAAACCATTTTGTGATCGCCTTCATTCATATTTTCGCATAACCCCCGCCTTATTACGTTGAGCGTAATTACATTACCTCTGGAGTAATTGTCACCCTCATACAACGGTGTTAGCTTTCCTCTGTTTTATTATTCAAACCTGAACCTGGTAAAAGAGAATACCCATGAGCCAACCAACTGCCCGTGCTATGTGGATCGGCGAGTGCTTATTAAAAGCACTGTTAATGGAGGTCTCCGCCTGGCCTAAGCCCGGCCTTGTTACACCTCATTCACAAGGGGCGCATAAAGATATGGATATCTGGTTATTTATTACCAGCTCATCGGCTATTGCCCCCTGTTTTAGCGCCTGCGCCTATGCCGGGGAAAATCATCAGGGTTCGCCAGGGGAACTCTTTACAAGAATACGTGCCATTGGCATTCATTATGAAAATACGCTGCTGCGGGCAACACAGCAGGTTAATACTCAGCGCGGCATTCTGTTTTCCGGCGCGGTTCTGGCGACAGCGGCAGGATGGCTTTCCGGGCGCGGGGAAACCCTCTCTTATCACGCCTTAAGCCAGTGCGTCGCTGAACTCTGCCGCGATCTTTGCCGTCGGGATTTCGCCGCCCTGGCCGAACGCCCGGCGCAAACCCACGGTGAGAAACTGTATGTCGGATTCGGAATTACCGGCGTGCGCGGCGAGGCAGAGCAAGGCTTCCCACTGGTTTGCCAGATTGGCTTACCCGCGCTGCATCAGGCGTTAGACAACGGGCTGGCCTGGCGGGAAGCGCTTATTCATACGCTGCTCACCTTAATGGCCCATTGCGATGACACTACCGTGCTGTTTCGTGGCGGCCAGCAGGCGCTGGCGGAAATGAAGCAATATGCTCGGCGTCTGGTGACGCAGGGCGGAATGTTTAACCCTGCGATCGAGCAGGCGCTGGCTGATTTTAATTCATGGTGCCTGGATAAGTGGGTCAGCCCTGGCGGTTCGGCCGATTTATTAGCGCTGTGTCTGGCGATGTATTTTCTTTGCTGCCAGCCGCAAGGAGATATGACATAAGGAAGATTATGAACATCTATTTTTATACTTTATTAACGTATGGCTTAACGATTGTAATTTCATTTGCGGTTGTCGGCATCATTGTTGGCGTCAACAAGATGATGAATAAATTAAATATCACCGACGATTAATTTTCGAATTTTACCTTAGCCATCAGGAATATAGTTATGGATATCTTTGTTAAGCTCTTTTCGGGCATTGGCACTTTTTTTATTGAAGATCCGAAAATAGCCATTGCACGTTTTCTGCTAATTGTTCTTGGCTTTATATTAGCCTGGATGGGATTCCGCCGTAAGCTTGAACCGTTAATTATGGTGCCGATGGGCCTCGGTATGATCGCGGTTAACGCCGGGGTACTGTTTCTGGCGGGGGGACAAACCGGGACCTTAATTCTCGACCCGATGGTCAGCGAGCCTAACGAGCTGGTAAATCTGATGCAGGTAAACTTCCTGCAGCCGGTCTATAACTTCACCTTTAGCAATGGCCTCATCGCCTGTATCGTTTTCTTCGGCATTGGCGCAATGAGCGACATCAGCTTCATTCTGCTCCGCCCCTGGGCCAGCATTGTTGTCGCTCTGTTCGCCGAGGCGGGAACCTTCGCCGCGCTGTTGCTGGGTATTGAAGTATTCGGCCTGCCCGCCAACGAAGCCGCGTCGATTGCCACTATCGGCGGCGCAGATGGGCCGATGGTGCTCTTTGCCTCCCTTATCCTGGCACCGAACCTGTTCGTCCCCATCGCCATTATCGCTTATCTCTACCTGAGCCTGACCTATGCCGGTTATCCGTACCTGGTGCGTCTGCTGGTACCGAAAAAATACCGTGGCATGGAAGTTGAAATTGAATACCCCACCGTATCGAAGAAAGCGAAATTCATCTTTACCGTCTGCGCCTGCCTGCTGTTGTGCCTGCTGCTGCCGGTCGCCGCGCCGCTGATCCTCTCGTTCTTCCTCGGGATCGCTATTAAAGAGGCGGAGATCGAACCGTTCCAGAAATTACTGGAATCCACGCTGACCTATACCGCAACGCTGTTTCTCGGTCTGCTGCTGGGCACGCTGTGCGAAGCGCAAACTATTCTCGACCCGAAAGTTGCCATCATCCTGATCCTGGGTATCGGCGCGCTGGCCATTTCCGCCGTCGGCGCTCTGCTGGGCGGCTGGTTTATCTGGTTTATCTCGAAGGGGCGTTATAACCCGGCTATCGGTATCGCGGGCGTCTCTTGCCTGCCGACGACGGCAAAAATCGCGCAGAAAGAGGTTAACAATGAGAACCCCTACGCCATCATCCTGCCGCTGGCAATGGGTGCGGGTGTGAGCGGTCTGATCGTCTCGGCTATCGCCACCGGGATCTTTATCTCCACGCTATTCCTGCTGAATTAATGGAGTCAACCCATGCTAAAAGAGCACAACTGGCATCAACTTAAGGACGATACAGCACAGCGCCTGAATCAGCTGGCGCCGTATTTCCGTGACGGCAAAATTATCGACGCTAAAGATACTGTCGCCGTGCTGGAAGCCGTTATTCGAAGCTTCGATCGCGTCAATATCGAGGGCAATAACCAGAAACAGGCGGATTTTCTCTCCGAATGCCTGTGCCAGCTTGATCCGCAAAAAATCTACGGCCTGCATATGGTGCAGTCTTCCGTACCGTTGTCCAGCCATCTGGATTTGTTTGAAAAGGGCATCGCTGAAAAGCTCGATTTCGCCTATGCCGGGCCGCAGGATGGCCGCCTGGCGAAGCTGATCCAGGACGGTAAGATCAAGCTCGGGGCCATCCACACCTATCTGGAGCTGTTCAGCCGCTACTTTGTCGACCTCACGCCGCGCGTGTCGCTAATCACCGCCTTTGAAGCGGATAAAGACGGTAATCTCTACACCGGCTTTAACACCGAAGATACGCCTGTTATTACCGAAGCCACCCACTTCCGCCAGGGAATTGTGATCGCGCAGGTCAACAAGATTGTCGATAAAGTGCCGCGCGTTGATATCCCCGGCGACTGGGTAAATGCGGTGATTGAAGCGCCGCGCCCGTTCTACGTCGAGCCGCTGTTTACCCGCGATCCGGGACTTATTACCGACACCCATGTGCTGATGGCAATGATGGCGCTGAAAGGTATCTATGCCGAATACGGCGTTGAGCGCATTAACCACGGCATTGGCTTCTTCACCGCCGCCATTGAGCTGCTGCTGCCCACCTACGGCGAGGAACTGGGGCTGAAAGGCAAAGTCTGTACCCATATGGTACTCAACCCGCATCCGACGCTAATCCCAGCGATCGAAAGCGGCTGGATCCAGTCGGTGCACTGCTTCGGCGGCGAACTGGGCATGGAGAAATATGTCGCCGAACGCCCGGACGTCTTTTATATCGGCCAGGACGGCACGCTACGCTCCAACCGCGCCTTCGCCCAGGCTGCAGGTCACTACGCGCTGGATATGTTTATCGGCGGCACGCTGCAGATCGATAAGTACGGAAACAGCAGCACCGCCACCGCCAGCCGCGTTTCGGGCTTTGGCGGCGCGCCGAATATGGGCTGCGACGCCAAAGGCCGCCGTCATGCAACGCAATCCTGGCTGAAATGCGGCGAAGAGTTCAACGCTACCCAGCAGCAGCTGATTGGCGATATGCCACGCGGAAAACGTCTGGTGGTGCAGATGCAGGAAACCTTCCGCGAGAAGCGACAGCCCGCTTTCGTCGACAAGCTGGACGCCTGGGAACTGGCGGAAAAAGCCAATCTCGCCCTGCCGCCGGTCATGGTGTACGCCGATGACGTCACCCACGTACTGACCGAAGAGGGCATCGCCTATCTGCACCGCTGCGAAGGGCTGGAACAGCGCATGGCGGCCATTCGCGCCGTGGCAGGCTACACCGGAATTGGCCTTGCCGCCGATTCGGCACAGACCGCACAGCTGCGTGAGGAAGGCATTGTCAAAACGCCGGAAGATTTAGGCATTGACCGCCGCCGCGCCAACCGTCAGATGCTGGCGGCGAAAAGCATTCGCGATCTGGTTGACTGGTCTGGCGGACTCTATAACCCGCCCGCTCGATTCCGTAACTGGTAGGGGAAAAGGACATGGCTCTATATCAAATATCACATCATTTCAGCGGCACTCGCGAAAGAGCATCTCTGCCGCAAACTGTGCACTGCGGCGTTGTTGGCTCCGGCGATCTGGAGGTCCTGCTGGAGCCGAAAGCGCTGGCGGGCGGTATTGAAGTCAGCATCTGCACGCCGGTGACTGGTTTCGATCATATCTGGGAAATCGTGCTGAAACGGTTTCTGGAAAACGGACCGCTGGGCAACATGCAAGTCAGCATCAATGACAACAACGCCACGCCTGCGGTCGTCGCGTTACGAATTCAGCAAGCGTTACAGCAGGCTATGCCGGGAGAAACCCATCATGAATGATCTGCGTTTTCTGGAAGCCAGCGCCCGCGTTCGCGCCAGCTCGCTGGTGGATAAAGGTACCTTTACTGAACTGATCGGCCCGGCGGACAAGCGAACCAGCCCTCACCTGCCCGTGCTCAATGAAGCCGTGGAGTTTGACGACGGCATCGTTACCGGCATCGGCCTGCTGGGCCAGCACCCGGCCATTGTCATCTCACAGGAGGGGCGTTTTATCGGCGGTGCAGTTGGCGAGGTGGGCGGCGCAAAAATGGTCGGTGCGCTGATGCTGGCGGACGCACTGGCGGCGCAGACCACCGACCCGGCCCGCCGCCCGATCGTCCTCATCGCTTTTGAAACCGGCGGCGTGCGCCTGCATGAGGCTAACGCCGGACTGCTGGCCCACGCCGAGTGTATGGACATGCTGCAAACCCTGCGCGGTCGCGTCCCGGTCGTGGCGATGATCGGCAGCAAGATCGGCTGCTTTGGCGGGATGGGTTTTGTCGCCGCCGCCACCGACGTCATCGTGATGAGCGAATCGGGCCGCCTGGGGCTGACCGGGCCTGAGGTCATCGAACAGGAGATGGGCCGCAGCGAGTTTGACGCCTCGGACCGCGCGCTGGTGTTCCGCACCACCGGCGGTAAGCATAAGTACATCGTCGGGGACTGTAACTACCTGATTGCCGACTCGCTCGAAGCCTTCCACCAGCAGGCCGCGCTGATTGCCGACCTGGACTGGCCGCAGATTGAAGCCATGCGCCGCATCGGCAGCGAAGCGAAAGTACGCGCCCAGATGGCGCTCACGCAAAAAATCAGCGAGTCAGCGCCGTCAGACGCGCGGGATGTCTGGGCGATGGCGGGCAATACCGCGCCCCAGTCGCTGGTGGATATGGATCTGGAGAAGTTCCTGAGCAACGTTAAACGCCTGCCGGTGGAGGAAGCATAATGGAAAATTTACTCGGCCAGGGCCGCGCCGCTATCGATCTGATTGTTGACGAAAACAGCTTCGAAGAGAACGCGCTGGCGGATCTCAAGCTGCCTTATGAGGATTACGGTCCCGGCGCCGTCATCGGCAGCGCCCGCATTAGCGGTGAAGTCTGCACCGTTATTGCTAACGACGCCATGACCTTTAACCCGCGCTTTCCGGTGGTGTACGCCGGGGTTATCGGGCTGGAAGAGGGTTACAAAATGGCGCTGGCGGTGTATCGCACGCTGGCGATGGATAAAGATAAGCCCGTCGGCGAGAAACGTCCGCTGGTGCTGATCGTCGACACTCCCGGCAACGGGCCGGGCAAGCTGGAAGAGATCATCGGTATGAATAAAGCCACCGGCGCCTATCAGCTGGCGCTGGCTGAGGCGCGCCATGTCGGACACCCGATTATCGCGATGGTCATCGGTCGCGCCATTAGCGGCGCGTTTCTCTGCCACGGTTTACAGGCCGACCATATCCTGAGCCTGACATCGGAATTTGGCACCATGATCCATGTAATGCCGCTGAGCAGTATCGCGCGTATTACCCGCCAGGACGTGGAGCGTCTGAGCGAGCTTTCCCGAACCAATCCGGTCTTCGCGGCCGGGCCGGAGTTCTTCTGGCAGTTGGGCGGGGTGGAAGCGCTGATCAAGGCGATCCCGGAGATGAAAGCGGCGATCGTTCTCCATATCGCAGAAGTGCGCCAGCAGAAACTGGCGGCTGGCGTGACGGCGACAGGCCCGCAGGGGCGTGGGATGGCAGGCGAAGAGCGCGGCGGCAGAAAAATGCGCAACGTGATTCTGGCGCAGATGCGCGAGGAGTATCGGGCGGTCGCGGCGCGGTATCAACCGGCCTGATTCTGGAGTACGCGCTATGAACGATCCCATCGCCACACTCGAATGGCTGGTTGACGCCCAGCAGGGTATCCCCACGTTAACGGAGATGCCGCGTCGCACGCTGAACGATAAAGGCATCGCTGGCCCCACGGCGGCTCACGTTCTCGAGGTGATCCACACGCCGTTGAACCTGGCGCTGGTTACCTTTACTACCGGCAGCAGCGCATTTCAAAACATCGTCGGCGTAACGCGGAATGAACTGCCGTTGCGTAGCGCGGCGGGTAAGCGTGTGCTGGCGGAATGCGGCGTAACCGCCGGGCAGCATATGGTGGTGACCTACGCGCCGCTGGTGAATGTATTCACGCGTCAGGCGCTGGACGAGAGCGGTCTACACTGGTCTTTTTTATCCCGCTCCTGCCGGGACGCGCTGCTGATTGCCCTTTGTCGCCAGCAGCCGGACGTGCTGGTGGGAGAGTCCTCATTTTTACGCGCCACGCTCGAACAGGCGCTAACGATGAACCTGCAGGCGTATTTACCCAAAACGCTGACGCTGATTACCGCAGGCACGCCCCTTGATGAAGCGCTGGTTCCACTGTGCGCTTCGCTGGGCTATGCGCTGCATGACGTCTACGGTTGCCAGGAGTTCGGCTGGCTGATCCTGGACGGCCTTCCGCTGCGCGAAGATATCTCGCTGGTCGCCGCGCCGCAGGGCGGTGACTGGCGGGAGGTGATCGTTGGCGGTCTGCCGACCGGCGACAGCTTTCCCGTTGCGACCAACGGCCATCTGTGTAATGCGCAGGGCAAAATCCAGACCTGGAAGCGTCAGCGCACCACGCCGGAATATGACATGGCGGTGATGGCGACTACCGCCCATCACCGGGAAATTGTGGAGCGGACGGCACGGACGATTTTACGTATCAAGGGGCGTGTTTGCCGGGTCAGCGCGCAGCTACAAACCCAGGCCAGCGCCACCCATATCCGCCTCTACCCCGTTACGGTCCCAGGGGAGGAAGCGGCAAAAACCGCGCCGGTCGATATTATCGGTCCGCAGGCCACCGCGCAGTTTGACGCCATACTTGCGGCGCAGCGGGATTTACAGCAACAGGCGAAAAACGATCCGGCATGGAGCAAGCAGCGATGAGCGCCCTGCAACGCCATACTCTGTGCTGGCTGGACAGCGCTGCGCTGCGGCTGATTGCGAGGCAGTTGAACGGCGCGTTTAGCTCCCTCCCCGCCTCATTGCGGGAAGAGGCGCGTGACTATCTGCTCTCCGGATATCTCCCCGGCATTGTGCGCAGAGGCATCCATGATGAAGTGAATATTTCCCTGGGATTTTGCTTTCCGCAGCGCTGGCAAGGGCAGCGTTTACGGCTGGCGACGGTGGCTTCATTACAGGCCGTCACGCGCGTGTCAACGCCGGAGCAAACGGCCACCCTGCCTGCCGTCAGCCGTACCAGCGCGATACGTGCCTTTAGCGCCCTGCGTCAGGCATGGCGCGGGCCGGAAACCGGGCTCGGCGTGTGGGGGTCGGTGGCGCTGGAGATGGCGACGCCCTGGCTATGGACGGACAGTCGCTCCGATTTAGATATCCGCATTACGCCCTGGCACGAAATGGCGTTAAGCGATTGTTACTCTTTTCTGACTGATATTGCTCAGCAATATTCAGTGCGTATTGATGGGGAAATTAATTTACCCAACGGTTTTTCTATCAATATCCAAGAGTGGTTTAGCGGGAGTCTGACCCTGCTGGCTAAAGGCGAGACCGATGTCGGATTAATGACGCGACATGATGTCGCCGGTTTAATAAAACATCTTCCAATGAAATATATTAAAGGAAATTAATATGTCTGAAGTCAAATCAAAAGTACCGGGTGTTGTCGATGAAGTTAAAGCTGCAGTGGGCGATAAAATTGAAAAAGGCCAGCCGGTTGTTATTCTTGAAGCCATGAAAATGAAAATGCCTGTCGCCTCGCCGGAGGCTGGCGTATTAAAGTCACTGGCGGTGAACGCAGGCGATCGCGTAAACCCGGGCAAGGTCTTATTCGAAATTACTGTTGAGTAAATCGTCACATTTTTAATACTAAATAAATAGTGCGGCATTCCTTTGTGATATAACCATATGCCTGAATCATATCAGCGATAAATATTTCGCTGATATGCCAGGTAAGGTCTGTACGTATAAACTTACTGTTGACTGCCCGCATCATAAAAACATACTGTGCTAAAAGCCCTTGTCTTATTTTATTGTCATTTCCCGGTTCGGGTAGCCTCTTATGCTTTTAGTATGGTTATAGAAAGAGAGACATCATGATTATTTACGGATTGATGTTAATGGGATTATGCATGTTCGCCGGGTTAGTTGTCGGCGATCTTTTGGGCTTGCTGCTTGGAATTTCCGCCAATATCGGCGGCGTCGGCTTTGCCATGCTGTTTTTAGTCGTTATTTCCCAGAAGCTGACGGATAAGGGACTGTTGTCTAAACCTGCCGAACAGGGAGTGGGATTCTGGAACGCGATGTATATCCCTATTGTTGTCGCCATGTCCGCGAACCAGAACGTTGTGGCCGCGCTCAAAGGGGGCCCGGCGGCGCTTATTGCTGGCCTTGGCGCTGTCGTGATTGGTTTTCTGCTGATTAAACCATTGAGCAAAATCGGCAGCAAAAGCACGATGGCACGTTCAGCAGACTAACCGGTGGAGAGCATAAAGAATGGAACAATTTACAAAGATTCTTACCAGTAACTTCACCAGCAATGCCCTGATCACCGCTTTTGTGGTGGTTGGCATTGTATGCTGGGTCGCGGCCTGGCTCTCGACCCACGTCTTTCGCGGTAAAATTCACAGCTCGGCGATCGCCATTGCCGCGGGCCTGCTGCTGGCCTGGCTCGGCGGCGAACTCACCGGCGGCAAAAAAGGGCTTTCCGACATCACGCTTTTTAGCGGTATTGCGCTGATGGGCGGCGGCATGTTCCGTGATTTTGCCATTATCGCCACCGCCTTTGGCGTGAAGCTTGACGAGCTGAAAAAAGCGGGCCTCGCGGGCGCGCTGGCGCTGGTCGTCTCTACCGTACTCTCCTTCTACCTGGGAGCGATGGTTGCCTGGGCCTTCGGCTATACCGATGCGGTCAGCATGGCGACTATCGGCGGCGGCGCGGTGACCTTTATTGTCGGCCCGGTTACCGGTGCGGCGCTTGGCGCAAGCTCGGATGTTATCGCGCTCAGTATCGCTGCCGGGGTGATTAAATCTATCGCCATCATGATTGTCACGCCGCTGGTCGCCAAACCCGCCGGACTGAACTCTCCCGCTGCAGCCATTGTCTACGGCGGGCTGATGGGTTCCACCAGCGGCGTGGCGGCAGGGCTGGCGGCGACTGATCCGAAACTTGTCCCTTATGGCGCAATGACAGCCACCTTCTATACCGGCCTGGGCTGTCTGCTGGCACCCTCTGCGCTCTATCTCTCTTTATCCCCGTTCTTTTAACCGCATGCGCCTGTTGTTTTATGCAACAGGTGCCAGGGAGACTTATGTATTCATTTCAACGTATGAAGCCCGGGCAAATTGCGATGCAGGCCTCACTGTGCACGCAGGAGGAAGAGGAGATTTTTCGGCAAAAGCTACTGGCCGATAAACCCGAACACCGAATCGGCTTTGCGTTTATCAGCGGCACCTCCGACGAACTGCGAAACAAATTGCAGCGCTGCGTCATCGGCTGTGCGTTGAAGAATCAAATCATCACCAGGCAGGAGCCGGCCATTTTCACCTTATGCTCACTCAGCCGCCAGGCGCTGACCCACGCGTTAACGAATACCATCTGCGATGATCATATCCGCATGAAAGTCGCCTTAGTCAGCACCACCCGGTGGCTCGCCGTCGCTATGTACGGCGAAGCCCAAGTTTATCAGCGAATGACCCAGGAAATCATGGGGCTTTGTCTACATCGTTATTCTCCAGCATAAGTTGCCTGGCATACATACGGCATTCAGCGAGAAGAGATAGCAGTCCAGGATGATTTTCCTGACTACGGGGAAAAACAAGCGATATCTCCTGCTCCATACGGTAGGCCTCCTGCAAAGGCAGCAGGCGTATGCCGCTACGAAAAAGCCCGCGCATGCGCCCGGGAATAAGCGTGTAACCCACTCCGGCATTCACCATGCTCATCAACGAAAAAATATCATGCACCCGCAGCGCAATGTCAGGTTCGAATCCAGCGATACGAAACGCCTGCTGGAAACCTCTCCAGGTGGCGAACCCCTCACTCAGGGCGATAAACTTTTTACTCTGCAGTAGGGAAAGGTCAACGGGTACTGATAGAGTATCCGCATCCTGTACAGGAACAGCTTTGTAATTCTGCTTTCATTAGGAAAACGAATGGCAGGGGCAAAGTGTTGTAAAAAGTTTACACAACCAGGTTGCGTCCCTCTCCGCTGATAAATGCCGCGATATTTTTACAGGTCTCCTCCACGCAGCGTTCCCGCGCTTCGATGCTCGCCCAGGCCATATGCGGCGTCAGCTGCGTCGCCAGGGGGTTATCTGCAAGGATCGGCTCCTTTTCGAACACATCCGTGCCCGCTCCTCTGATCTCTCCGTTTACCAACGCCTCATACAACGCATCCGTATCCACAACCGCACCGCGCGCCACATTGATCAACACTGCGCTCTTTTTCATTTTGGAAAAGGCGTCCGCATTCATCAGGTGAAACGTTCTGTCGCTCAGCGGACAGTGCAGAGACAAAATATCTGACTGTGCCAGCAGGGTATCCCAATCCACCCGTTCATAGTCCCTGCAGTCGCTGTGTCCTGAGGTTGCAAAAAAAATAACCTTGCAGCCCAGGGCTTCTGCCGCCTTCGCAACCCGTCTCCCGATATTTCCCATTCCGGCGATGCCCCAGGTCTTTCCCTCCAGCTCATTCCAGGGTTTAAAATGAGCAAACCGGGGCTGTGATGCATACGCGCCGGATTTTACGTAATTGTCATAATACGGCAGGTTT
>OLFT01001391.1_pt1 | contig 25457 bp, 24 predicted proteins | sample 1604921 | NCBI WGS metagenome assembly OLFT01 (sample SAMEA3888897, study PRJEB22519) | human gut metagenome | biome: human gut; feature: human-associated habitat; material: faeces | place: Denmark | collected 2013 | reverse complement strand
CGCCTGCTGGTGACCGAATCTCACACGTGAGGACAGCTTGCGCAGCTCATCCTGCGCGATAGACGACATGATGGACAAGCGCAGTTCGGCATCCTCATCGAATGTGTTGATGTTGTCATTCTGAAAAAATACACCCACGCCGCAGCTTAGCAGCTGGCGCGTGTACCGAATGGAATCAAGCGTGTTTCGGGCAAAGCGGGAGATTTCTTTGGTGATGATCAAGTCGAATTGACCTTCGGCGGCGTCCTCGATCATGCGGTTAAAGTTCTCACGCTTCTTCGTAGAGATACCGGACAAGCCCTCGTCAATGTACCCCGGCACGAATGTCCACGGGAGATTCCTTCGGATCAGATCCTCATAGTAGGAAACCTGATTGCCCAGTGAGTTTAGCTGCTCATCACTTTCAGACGACACACGCGCATAGTAGGTCACGCGCAGCGGCAAATCGTAAATGGACTTTGTTCTTAACTCCATTCTGATCGTATGTATGTCCATTTGGTGCGCTCCTTCGTTTTTCGTTTTATCATGTTTTATCTACCATATCACACCTGCGCGAAACAAGCAAGTGTGAGTTTCTGACAGGAACATCACGCCTGGATGTTCCTGCCAACCTCGTTGGAGGCGGACGGCGCCAATGCACTGATTTTGTTCTTCATGCGGTTGCGTTCCGTCTCCGTAATCAGTCCGGCTTCAAACAGAACCTGATTGTAGTAGCTCAGCCAGAGCTGTTCAGCAAGCTCTTTCTTTGCCTGCTCCGGCGACGGTTTTTTCTGTGTGCTGATGCTGTCCACCTCCTTTTTTGTTGTAAGTATTCCCAGCGGGAATTGGAATCATGCAGTTCTTCTTCGCCACCCCCAACGTCTACATCGTGTCCATTCGCATTTCTTCATGATCGTCCTCGGCATGACCGAGGGCGGTTTTCTTTTGCCGGAGCTTCTTGCGGCGCTTGCTGTCGATGTGCAGCGACGTGGTTGTTCCGTCCCGCTGGGTCCCGTCAAGATTTATGCGCAAAATTGTTTGCAGGCTCCGGCTGAGTGAAGTCAGCCGGCAATAGAGACGTCATCCAGAGCCGCCTCCAAATGCTTCATGTTCATGTATTTCTTGCAGCCTCACTGGGCTTCGCCATGTGGCGGGCACAGACCAGCATCAGGAAGACAAATTTGTTGTCCCCGGCCTGTGTGGTGCCGATGTAGAAGTTCATCAGGCTGTGAATCAGGGTGGAAAACGATATATCCCCCATATTGTCCAGACATGGTATGAGGCCAATAAGAACAAGGGCATCATGTTCAGAATGCAGGATCGGGTAGAATCCGGGAAAAACGGAGAGCACTGGGAGTAGTTCTATCAAACAGGCTTATCAAAACATTCTTATTTCCGGCAGTGCTGGAGATGTCCATGCATTAGGATGCTGGGCCAAAGGTGATTCCGTGCCGCTGACCTACGGCACAAGCCGCAGATTCGGAATCGTGCTGCGTTTTTAGCATTCGGATGGTACGGAGGGCGAGGAGATTGCCAACGTCAATCCGGATTGCAACAGTCAGAACGACTGGCAGCATCTGTCCCTGCGGGCAGTTGCGAAAAAAAGCGTATACCTCCATGCGGATCGTGTTGCGTTATGACAAGTACCCCTGTAACCGTCAGGTTACAGGGGTACTTCTTTTTTCACAGATGGAACATATTCACCAGAAACAGCAGGGCCAGTCCATAGTAGGTCACCACGGCCACCAGATCGTTGACCGTTGTGATCAGCGGGCCGGAGGCCACCGCCGGATCGATGTGGATCTTATGAAACAGCATGGGAACCATTGTCCCCACAAGGCTGGAGATCACCATGGCCACCACCAGCGACACCCCCACGCAGCCGGAGATCAGAAAAGCCGGCCCCCACGCATAGCCCTTGCACACATGGATGTAGACCCCTAAAACCGCCAGCGCCATGAGTCCCAGACACCCGCCGTTGAGAAGACCCACCCGCATCTCCTTGCCCAGCAGGGCCAGCTCCTCCTTCAGGGTAAGGTTCTCGTCCATGAGGACCCGGATGGTGACGGCCAGCGACTGAGTCCCGACGTTGCCCGCCATATCCAGCACCAGCGACTGGAAGCAGATGACGATGGGCAGCACCGCCACCACGGACTCGAAGATGCCCACCACCGATGAAACGCCCATGCCCAGAAACAGCAGCACGATGAGCCACGGCAGACGCTTTTTCATACTGACGGCGGCAGGCTCCCGAAGGTCCTCCTCCGAGGTCAGGCCGCCCAGCTTGGCGTAGTCATCGCCCATGGCGTCATCCACCAGCTCCACCAGATCCTGAGCGGTGAGGATACCGGCGATCCTTCCGTCCTCCGTCAGCACCGGCAGGGAATCCTCCTCATACTCCGCGATCCGGTCGATGCAGTCCTCCACCCTCTCGTGGGCCAGCACATAGGGATAGCTGCGGCGGATGATTCCGCTCAGCGGATCGTTTTCACGGGCGATGATCAGATCCTTCAGGGCGATGGCCCCGGCAAAGACGCCGCTGCCGTCCACCACATACAGCGTGGAGATGTTGTCGTGCTCACCGGCCTGCCGCACCAGCTCGTTCATGGCGCCGCAGACGGTCAGCGTATCCGGGATGCAGACGAAATTGCCGCTCATGCGGCTGCCGATCTCCTCCTGATGAAAGGCCAGCAGCCGCCGGACATCTTTCCGGGTGTCGTCGTCCAGATGGGCGGCCAGGGTCTGTTTCTTCTCCTCCGGAAGCTCCCGCAGCATATCCAGCGCATCCGCCGTGTCCATGTCGGCTATCATTTCTGCCGCCAGTGCCGCCGGAAGCTCCGCCAGATAGCGGGAGGCATCGTCCAGATAGGGGAATATCTCCGCCAGCGTCTGGGCGTCCATCTGCCGGAACAGCCGCTCCCGCTCCGCATCCGCCAGCAGCGTAATGGCTTTGGCCACATCCCGCCAGTGGTAGTGCTTCAGCAGCTCCGGTAGCCGGTCCCCGTTTTTGGCCGTGCGGATAACCGCTGCGATCTCCTGTGCGAAATCCTTTTTTACCATTCTGTTCATCATATTCTTGTCCTCCTTTGACGCTACTTTGGGCAAAATGGGCGCAAAAATACACCGCCTCAGAGATAGTTGCCACAGCAAGACGTCTCCGGTGCGGTGCAGGAGGGCACGGCAAAACAGAATGTGATCAGCTCCTGCTCATGGATGACCACATCCGGTATCTGTGTCTCTGTGCGCCGCATATCCGGCTTCGCCCTGTACTTCCGCAGCTATCCATGAACATTCACCTCCGTTGATGGTTGAAATAGGTCTTTTTTGACCACAGCCCATCATAGCAGAACCCATCGGCACTGTCAACTGTTTCTTTCCCCGGTTTTTTACAGCCCCGGAGGTCGTAAGACCTCCGGGGCTGCACTCCCGGCATTTACTGTCCTTGGGGCCGGATCTCCACAGTCCTGCCGCCAAGACTCTCATAGATGCGGTGGGAAACGGAGAGGACGGTGCGCCCACGGGAGGCCTGACGCAGGGCCTCCCGCACACAGGCCTCCGTCTCGGCATCCAGATTGGCGGTGATCTCATCCAGCAGCAGCACAGCGGGGTCTGCCGCTGCGGCCCGTGCAATGGACAGCAACTGCCACTCTCCCTGAGAGAACATCCCGTCCGTACACACCGTGTCATACCCCTCCGGCAGCGCCTGGATGGCCTCGTCGATCTCCCGGACGATGGTGGCCGGCCCCTCTCCCTGCACGATGTGGCGGAAGAGCTTGATGACGGCGTAGTCCGGCACACTGCACGCCCCGCCGTCTGCGTGCCTCTCCACCACGCAGTAGGAGCCCTTGCCCAGATGCGGGTCCTCCACATACTCGATGCGCTCCAGCTCCATCACCACCTTGGCCGCATCCACCAGCGCACTGCCCCCCTTCTCTGAGGGGGTGGACTTGGAGAGCGCCCAGCGGGATTCCTTTTACTGGCGCTTTACTGCTCTGACAGCACCATGGAGACCGTCCGGGCCACGGAGGAGCGCTACCGACGGTGTTTACTACGCCAGCATCAACATGAAGAACGCCAGCAGTATTCCATGGGCAACGCCTCTCTGCGAGGCAGCGCCAGCCAAGACCATCCATCTGACGGCTCTGGGGACCGGGGTCGCTCAGAGCATCTACGAATAAAATCAAATGCTCCGGGATTTTCTCATCCGGCTGGGCGTCAGCGAGGCACCGCTGCCAAGGATGCCCGCAAAATGGAGCACGCTGTCGGCGCGGCAGGTGGCGCATCTGGTGTACTTTCTCTGCTTCGTCAAGACCCTCCGCAAGGAGCCGGAGACGACGGAGTCCTGAGCCGCTTCTTGCAAAGTGTAAGGCTTCGGGTATATTTTCTTCTTCCTTTTGTTCCGTTTCTCTGCTATACTGGAGCCATACTAGAAAACACACGGCGGAGGTTCTTCCCTTCTCTGCCGGAAAATCGTAAGGAGGATACCACCATGCGTTATGAAATCAAAGGCGCTCCCTTCCCCGTGGTGATCTGTCAGCTGGAAGACGGCGAGCAGATGGTCACGGAGCGTGGCTCCATGGTCTGGATGAGCCCTAATATGGAGATGCAGACCCATGGCGGTGGACTGGGGCGGATGTTCTCTAAAATGTTCTCCGGCGAGAGTATGTTCCAGAACATCTACACCGCTCACGGCGCCGGGATGATCGCCTTCGGCTCCAGCTTCCCCGGCCAGATCAAGGAGATCGCCATCACTCCCGGCCACGATATGATCCTCCAGAAGAGTGCCTTTCTGGCCGCCGTGCCGGGAGTAGAGCTGTCCATCCACTTCAACCAGCGGCTGGGCGCGGGCCTCTTCGGCGGCGAGGGCTTCATCATGCAGCGCCTCAGCGGCAGCGGCATGGCCTTTGCCGAGATCGACGGCACACTGGTGGAGTACGACCTCCAGCCGGGTCAGCAGATCGTGGTGGACACCGGCAACGTGGCGGGCTTCACCGCCGGGGTGCAGATGGAGATCCGTCAGGTTCCCGGCATGAAGAACAAGCTGTTGGGCGGCGAGGGCCTTTTCAACACCGTCCTCACCGGTCCCGGACGTATCTGGCTGCAGACCATGCCCATCTCCGGCGTGGCCGCCGCCCTGCTGCCCTATATCCCCACCGGCAACAATTAAGCTGTCTGTCAGGCCCGCAGAGTCCTTCTTTGCGGGCTTGGCAAATTTTTTTATTTTTCACGCAATAAAACCGCATCTCCACGCATTACAGGGATGACAGGAGATAAAAGCCTATGACTGCATGGCCCGCCACAACCGAATATGCCGGCAGCAGTGCTCATCTGACGGAGCTGCTGGCCGCCATCGCCGCCGGGCAGCAGGATGCGCTGGCGCAGCTCTACCATCTCACCCGAACGGCGGTGTATGGTCTGTCGCTGTCGTACCTGAAAAACACCCACGACGCACAGGATATCACGCAGGATGTATTCGTTCATGTGTGGGATCACGCCCCGCAGTATCGCCCCACCGGCTCTCCCATGGGCTGGCTGCTGACGGTCTGCCGGAATCTGTGCCTGATGCGCCTGCGGCGCACGGAGCGCCACGCCGTTCTCAGCGAGGCAGAATGGGACGCCATTCCCCAGCAGGAGACCGGTCTGACCACAGAGGAGCGAACGCTGCTGCAGCACGTTCTGTCCCGTCTGGGGGAGGAGGAGCGGCGCATCGTACTGCTCCATGCCGTCACCGGGCTAAAACACCGGGAGATCGCCGCTCTGCTGGAGCTGCCCCTCCCCACCGTCCTGTCGAAGTATCACCGAGCAATCCGAAAAATGCGTGCTGATCTGGAAGGAGATAACGCCCATGACAAATGAAAAGCTGGAACAGTGCCTTGCACAAGCGCTGGAAAAAACAGCCCCCCATGACGTGGACGGCGTTCTCTCCCGCTGTGAGAAGCGGAAAGGAACGGAAATCCCCATGAAAACAAAACCTCACTCCCTGAAAAAATGGATGGCGATGGCGGCCTGTCTGGCCCTTCTGCTGCTGTGCGGCGGCGGACTGTTTCTGCGGCAGGCCAATGCTGTGGCCTCCGTGGTCTCTATCGACGTCAACCCCAGCATCGAGCTGCGGGTCAACCAAAATGAAAAGGTTCTGGCCTGCGTGCCTATGAACGACGACGCCCATGCCATTCTGGCGGATATGGGCGACGGCGAGGATCTGAAGGGGGCCAAGCTGGATGTGGCAGTAAACGCCATCGTCGGCAGTCTGGTCCGCAACGGCTATCTGGAGAGCATCTCCTCCGCCATCATGATCTCCGTAGAGGATCGGGATCAGAGCCGGGCTCACCGACTGCAGCAGGACCTCTCCGCCGCCGTGGACGGCATCCTGCGGGACAGCGCCTCTCAGGCCTCCGTATTGACCCAGACGGTCACGCAGGACACGTCTCTGGAGAAGCAGGCCAAGGACCACCACATCTCCACCGGCAAGGCGGCGCTGGTGAACCGTATCCTCGCCCTGAACAACAGTCTGTCCTTTGAGGAGCTGTCCAGGCTCTCCATCGGTGAGCTGAAGGATCTGGCCGAGACCGGCGCTCCTGCCATGCCCATCGGCATGGAGCGAGCACTGGAGATCGCCCTGCTCACCTGCGGGCAGTCCGCCGACCAGCTGACCAAGCAAGAGGTGGACGCTGAGCTGGACGAGGTTCCCGCCCACTACGAGGTGGAGCTGGAGGACCGCAGCGGTACGGAGTACGAGTATCGCATCGATGCCTATACCGGCGCTGTGCTCACCTCCTATGTGGAGCCGGACAGTCATGACGATGTGGATGACCACGATGACGATGATGATGACTACGACGATGACGACGATGATGCCCAGCACACCGGCAGTGCCCAGCCCACCGGGCAGATCGGCCACGCCGCAGCCAAGGCCGCTGCCCTGACCCACGCCGGTGTGTCAGAGAGTCAGGCCTACGACACGGATGTGGAGCTGGATGACGAGGATGGCCGCTGGGTATACGAGGTGGAATTCAAGGCGGATGGCATGGAGTACGAATATGTCATCGATGCCTATACCGGCGCTGTACTGGAATACGATATGGAGCAGGACGATTGACCCCCTATAGCAAAAGAGGCAGGCACAAAAGTGCCTGCCTCTTTGTCGTTATTCCGTTTCCGGCGGCGCTCCGGGGTCTCCCTCCGGCAGCGATGCCTCCTCGTCCTCCGACAGGGTGGGGATAAATGCCTGCGCCAGCTTTCCCTTGCCCCGGTGCTTGATGTAGAAGTAGCCGATGACGCTGAAGGTCACGGCGCCGATGAAGTTGACGAACAGATCCTCCATGGTATCGTACAGCCCGATATCCAGATACCCGTCAAAGCCCAGATCCGTTCCGTTGACGGCCACCGAGTGGATGCCGTCGATGGTGATGGGGGTATTGCTGTTGGTGGGGTCCAGCATCACGGAGGTAATGCTCTGCACCACGGTGTCCTTCTGCATATCCAGATGGAACACCCGGTCCATGCCGAACTCGAAAAACTCCCACAGCACCCCCACGGTCATGGAGAAACAGAAGGCCGCCAGCGCCACATATACCGGCGACAGCTGGAACTTGATGCGGCTGTTGCGGTTCAGGATGTCGATAAGGGCAAAGCCCGTGGCGGCACAGAGGAAGCCCGTGGTGGTGTGGAGCATGGAGTCCCAGTTGGGGTAGGTGATGAAGTAACACTCCAGCTCCCCCAGTATCTCCGCTGCGAAAATGAACAGCAGGATAATGATCTCCAGCACCGACGGCAGTTGGATACCGAAGTTCTGCTGAATGAAAAACGGCAGGATGAACAGCGCCAGCACCAGCAGGCAGATGAAGGCGCTTTCATATTCGCCCCGGATGATGGACATGACCAGCTCCGCCAGCACGATCAACCGCAGGGCCACATATACGGCGAACACCGCCGGCTGCTTGTGAATGGCCTCCTTCAGCCGCTGGACCGTATCTCTGGGTTTGGGCGTTTTTTTCATAAAGGCTCCTTCCCGGCACAGCACTGCGCCGTTGTGGTTTTTTCTGCATGGTATCATATCCCCGGTCAAAACGCAACGAAAAATGTGACAAAAATCGTGGTGGCCCGTCTTGACAAGTGGCCCGCTGTGTGGTAATCTAATAAAAATTTGCCATGCGGAGGTGATCACCGTGACCGTCGTTTTTCAGGATGCCCAGATATTCCGCCGAGGTGTTCTCACCCGTGGGGATGCTGTTTTCTCTTTTGAGATCCGACACGGCACCAGTGTTTCTCCCGTTCATATTCCCGCCTCTTCTTTTGTGATATGTCCCGGTTTCGTTGATGTACACGTGCATCTTCGTGAGCCGGGCTTTTCTTATAAGGAGACCATGTCCAGCGGCACCCAAGCCGCCGCCCACGGCGGATATACCACGGTGTGTGCCATGCCAAATCTGGACCCGGTGCCGGACAGCCTGCCCCATCTGGAGCAGCAGCTGGCCCTGATCCGCCGGGATGCCGCCATCCGGGTGCTGCCCTATGGCTCCATCACCCGTGGCCAGCTGGGGGAGGAGCTGTCGGACATGGCGGCCATGGCCCCCTATGTGGCGGCCTTCTCCGACGACGGGCGAGGTGTGCAGAGTGAGGCGCAGATGCGCCTTGCCATGGAAACCGCCAAGGGGCTTCATAAGCTTATCGTGGCCCACTGCGAGGACAACTCCCTCCTCCACGGGGGCTACATCCACGACGGGGCTTACGCCCGCACCCACGGCCACCGGGGCATCTGCTCCGAAAGCGAGTGGGGGCAGATCCGGCGGGATCTGGAGCTGGTGCGCCAGACCGGCTGCGGCTACCACGTCTGCCACATCTCCACCAAGGAGAGCGTGGCCCTGATCCGCCGGGCCAAGGCGGAGGGGCTGGACGTCACCTGTGAGACGGCCCCCCACTATCTGCTGATGGACGAAACCATGCTGCAGGAGGACGGCCGCTTCAAGATGAATCCCCCTCTCCGCAGTCCCGCCGACCGGGAGGCCCTGCTGGAGGGGCTGGCCGACGGCACCATCGACATGATCGCCACCGATCACGCCCCCCACAGCGCCGAGGAGAAGTCCCGCGGGCTGGAGAAGAGCGCCATGGGCATCGTGGGGCTGGAGACCGCCTTCCCCCTGCTGTATACCTATCTGGTAAAGCCGGGCCTGCTCTCCTTCCCCCGTCTGATGGAGCTGCTCCACGATGCTCCCTGCCGCCGCTTCGGCCTCCCGCAGGGGGAGATGGATGGCCCCCACGCCGATTTCACGGTCTTTGACCTGTCGGCTTCGTATCCCATCGACCCGGCGGACTTCCTCTCTCAGGGGAAGGCCACCCCCTTCACCGGCTGGCCGGTACAGGCCCGCTGCCTGCTGACGGTCTGCAACGGCCGCCCCGTCTGGCAGGACGGTGATCTCTTTTCCAAGGAGGACCGCACATGAAGCAGGTCACATGGACCATTACGGAAAATATGCCCCTGACGCCGGACACCTACCGGCTGCGCCTTGCCGGCGACACGGAGGCCATCACGGCCCCCGGTCAGTTCGTAAACCTGAAGCTCTCCGGCTTCTACCTGCGCCGCCCCATCTCCGTCTGCGACTGGGAGCCCGGTGCCGCCACCCTTATCTATAAGGTGCTGGGCCACGGCACGGCGGCCATGACCCATCTCCCCGCCGGAACGGAGCTGGATGTGCTGACAGGGCTGGGCAACGGCTACGACACATCTCTCGCCGGGGAGCGCCCCCTGCTGGTGGGCGGCGGCGTCGGCATCCCGCCCCTGTACGGACTGGCCCGCCGCCTGACGGCGGAGCATCGTCAGGTCACGGCGGTGCTGGGCTACAACCGGGCGTCAGATATTTTTCTGGCGGAGGAGCTGCATGCGCTGGGCGTCACCGTCCGCCTCCTCACCGCCGACGGCAGCGCCGGGCCCTGCGGCCTTGTCACCGACGGTATGGAGGGCGTGAATTACACCCACCTCTATACCTGCGGGCCGGAGGCCATGCTCCACGCCGTGTGGCAGCGCTGCCGCACCGATGGGCAGTTCAGCTTTGAAGAGCGCATGGGCTGCGGCTTCGGGGCCTGCATGGGCTGCACCTGCCGCACCAAGTACGGCCACAAGCGCATCTGCAAGGACGGCCCCGTCCTGCGAAGGGAGGAGATCGTATGGTAAATACCGCCGTCACCCTCTGCGGCCTGCCGCTGGAGAATCCCGTCATCCCCGCCAGCGGCACCTTCGGCTATGGGTATGAATTTGCACAGATCTACGACATCAACTGTCTGGGGACCTTCTCCTTCAAGGGGACGACGCTCACCCCCCGGTACGGAAACCCCACCCCCCGCATCGCTGAGTACGCCGGGGGCCTGCTGAACTCTGTGGGGCTGCAAAACCCCGGTGTGGAGGCCGTCATCCGGGAGGAGCTGCCCCGTCTGCGGGAGGTCTTTCACAAGCCGGTAATGGCCAACGTCAGCGGCTTTTCCATAGAGGAATACGCCCAAGTATGCCGGCAGCTGGACGGGGCGGAGCAGATAGGCTGGCTGGAGGTGAATATCTCCTGCCCCAACGTCCACGGCGGTGGAGCCGCCTTCGGCGCAGACCCCCGGACGGCAGCCGCCGTCACACGGGCCGTCCGTGACGTGACGAAAAAGCCGGTCATCATGAAGCTCTCCCCGGCTGCGGCGGATATCGCTGCCGTGGCACAGGCCTGTCAGGAGGCCGGGGCCGACGGTGTCAGCCTTATCAATACTCTGCCGGGGATGCGGATCGATCTGAAGCGCCGCCGTCCCCTGCTGGCCAACGGCACCGGCGGAATGTCCGGCCCCGGCATCTTTCCGCTGGCGGTGCGGATGGTGTATCAGGTCTACGAGGCCGTGGACATTCCCATCGTGGGCATGGGCGGCGTCAGCACCGCCGAGGACGTGCTGGAGCTGATGCTGGCCGGGGCCACCGCCGTGGGCGTGGGAGCCGCCAATCTGGTGGAACCCTGCGCCTGCCGGAAAATCATACAGGACCTGCCTGCCGCCATGGAGCGGTACGGCATTCAGCAGCTTACGGATATCATAGGAGGAGCACATCATGGGTAAAGACGTTATCATTGCACTGGACTTCGACAGCCGGGAGAAAACACTGGCTTTTCTGGACCGCTTCACAGAGGAGAAGCCCTTCGTCAAGGTGGGCATGGAGCTGTTTTACGCCGAGGGTCCCGCCATCGTCCGGGAGATCCGCCGCCGGGGCCACCGCATCTTTCTGGACCTGAAGCTCCACGACATCCCCAACACGGTGAGAAAGGCCATGGCCGCCCTGTCGGCGCTGGACGTGGACATCATCAACCTCCACGCCGCCGGTACCGCCGCCATGATGACCGCCGCTCTGGAGGGCCTCACCCGCCCCGACGGCACCCGCCCTCTGCTCATCGCCGTCACCCAGTTGACCTCCACCGATCAGGAACGCATGGAGCGGGAGCTACTGATCCACGCCCCGCTGGAGGAGGTGGTGCTCAGCTACGCCGCCAACGCCGCTGCGGCAGGGCTGGACGGCGTAGTCTGCTCGCCGCTGGAGGCCGGAGCCATCCACCGGCGCTGCGGGGCCAGCTTTCTGACGGTGACCCCCGGTGTACGGTTCGCCGGAGGGGATGCCGGGGATCAGAAGCGGGTCACCACCCCCGCCAAGGCCCGTGAGCTGGGCTCTGACTACATCGTGGTGGGCCGCCCCATCACGCAGGCGGAGAACCCGGTGGCTGCCTATCGCCGCTGTGTAAAGGAGTTTGTAGGCTGATGCGCTGGAATACGGTACTTTTCGATCTGGACGGCACGGTGACAGATCCCAAGGAGGGCATCACCTGCGCCGTGGCCTACGCCCTGCGGCAGCAGGGCATCATCGCTGACCCCGATACCCTCACCTCCTTCATCGGCCCTCCCCTCCATGAGAGCTTCCCGGAGCTGTTCGGCCTGACGGAGACGCAGACGGACCGGGCCATCCGGGATTTCCGAGTGTACTTCTCCCGGCAGGGCTGGGCGGAGAACATCCCCTACAAGGGCATGGCGGAGTTGCTGGAGAGCCTGCAAGGAGCCGGGCTGAAGCTGGTCATCGCCACCTCCAAGCCGGAGGAATTCGCCCTGCGCATCATGGAACACTTCGGTCTGGCCGCTTACTTCCACCGCATCTGCGGCGCACAGAGGGAGGACCGGGCCAGCGCGCAGAAGGGCAGCGTGGTTGCCGACGCCCTGCGCCGCAGCGGCACGGACGGCCCCGCCGTCATGGTGGGCGACCGCCGCTTCGACGTCGCCGGCGCCCATGAAAACGGTCTGCCCGCCATCGGCGTTCTCTACGGCTACGGCGGCCGGGAGGAACTGGAAAACGCCGGAGCCGACTATCTGGCCGCCGATCTTCACGAGCTCAAGCAGCTTCTGCTGCAGGAATAGGAGGAACTTATGGACAACATCCGCACCCACATTGCCCGGCACCTGCTCTCCATCGGAGCGGTGTTTCTGCGGCCCGACGAGCCCTTTGTCTGGGCCAGCGGCATCAAAAGCCCCATCTACTGCGACAACCGCCTGATCCTCACCGCCCCGGAGGCCCGGAACGAGGTGGAGCAGGCCATTGCCGACACCGTCCGCCGGGAGTACCCGGAGGCGCAGGTGCTCATGGGTACCGCCACCGCCGGTATCGCCCATGCCGCCATCGCCGCCCACCTGCTGGGCCTGCCCATGGGCTACGTCCGCTCCGGCAGCAAGGATCACGGCCGCAAGAACCAGATCGAGGGCAAGCTGACCTCCGGCGAGAGGGTGGTGGTCATCGAGGACCTGATCTCCACCGGCGGCAGTGTGCTGGACACCGTGGCCGCCCTGCGGGCGGCCGGAGCGGAGGTGCTGGGCGTCATCAGCATCTTCACCTACGGCATGGCCAAGGGCCGCCAGCGGCTGGCCGAGGCCGGTGTCAAGTGCGTCAGCCTTACCGATCTGGACACCATCGCTCAGGTGGGCGTCCAGCAGGGATACATCACGCAGGGAGACGTGGCCCGACTGCTGGCCTTCCGGGATGACCCTTCCGACGAAAACTGGATCAGAAAAGGAGAATGAACCGTATGAACCATCTCATTGACATTTTGCAGCTGTCCCCGGAGGAGATCATGGAGCTGGTGAGCACCGCCTGCGACATCATCGACCATCCCGCCGCCTATGCCCACAAGTGCGACGGCAAAATACTGGCCACCCTGTTCTTCGAGCCCTCCACTCGCACCCGTCTCAGCTTCGAGAGCGCCATGCTGAGTCTGGGCGGGCAGGTGCTGGGCTTCTCCTCCGCCAGCAGCTCCTCCGCTGCCAAGGGCGAGAGCGTGTCCGACACCATCCGCACCGTCAGCTGTTACAGCGATATCATCGCCATGCGCCACCCCAAGGAGGGCGCTCCGCTGGTGGCCTCCCGCCACTCGCTGGTACCCATCATCAACGCCGGAGACGGTGGCCACAACCACCCCACCCAGACCTTGACGGATCTGCTGACCATCCACCGGGAGAAGGGCCGCTTCGACGACCTGACCATCGGCCTGTGCGGCGACCTGAAATTCGGCCGCACCGTCCACTCTCTGGTGGCCGCCATGAGCCGCTATACCGGCATCCGCTTCGTACTCATCTCCCCGGAGGAGCTGAAGCTGCCCCGCTACGTCAAGGAGCAGTACATCAAGAGCAGGAACATCCCCTACATCCAGTCTACCTCTCTGGATGAGGTGATGCCGGAGCTGGATATCCTCTACATGACCCGTGTCCAGCGGGAGCGGTTTTTCAACGAAGAGGACTATCTGCGCCTGAAGGACAGCTACATCCTCACCCCGGAGAAGCTGAAAAACGCCAAGCCGGACCTGCGGATCCTGCATCCCCTGCCCCGTGTCAATGAGATCTCCGTGGCGGTGGATGAGGACCCCCGTGCCTGCTACTTCAAGCAGGTGCAGTACGGCAAGTACATCCGCATGGCGCTGATTCTGAAGCTGCTGAACATCGCTTGAAAGGGAGGATATCACCATGATTATTGATTCTATTCAAAACGGCATCGTCATCGACCATATCTCCGCTGGAAAGGCCATGGAGCTGTATCGCATTCTGGGGCTGGACAAGCTGGACTGCACCGTGGCCATCCTGAAAAACGTCACCAGCGGCAAGCTGGGCCGCAAGGACATCATCAAGATCGACCGTGAGATGGAGCTGGACTGGGATCTCATCGGCTACGTGGACCCCAGCATCACCGTCAACAGTATCCGGGACGGCCAGCTGGTGGAAAAGCGCACCCTGAAGCTGCCGGAGCGCATCCGGGGCGTGCTGCGCTGCAAGAATCCCCGGTGCATCACCTCCGTGGAGCAGGAGCTGCCCCAGGAGTTCGTGCTCACCGACCAGGAAAAGCGGGTCTACCGCTGCATCTACTGTGAGACGCAGGCGGAAAAATAAGGTTGCACAGAGGAGCGCCCCGATGGGGCGCTCTTTTTTTGCGGCGGCCCGCCATGGGGGTCTCACTCCCCCTTTTATCGCCGTGTGCCTCCGGCATATCGTAATACAATTTTGTATACATAATTTGAATCGAAAACACCGATAGCACGGCCTTATCTCCTGAAATCGCTATTTGCCACTCGTGGAGGCTGATGGTAGAATCTCTGTTGCAAAGTGCTTCGGCAGATCGCTGCCAGTGGGTGAACCATGCGATCAGGACGGTTATTCCGAAGCTTTGAAGATATCGTGCCGTCAAGGCACAACAGGAGGCAGGCAAAATTGCTCACTATGGGAATCGATTCCGGCTCCGCCATGACCAAGGCGGTGCTGTTTGACGGACAGGAGATCGTGAACTTCCGGATGGAGCCCAGCGGCTCCACCCCCGGCCGGGTCATCCATCGGCTCTATGAGGAACTGAGGACCCCCGACACCGCCTTTGTGGTGGCCACCGGCTATGGCCGGGCGCTGCTGCCGGAGGCGGACAAGTCCATTACGGAGATCACCTGCCACGGAGCCGGGGCCGCTTTTCTCTGCCCCGGCTGCGACACGGTCATCGACATCGGCGGGCAGGACAGCAAGGTGATCCTGCTGGATCCCTCCGGCGGACAGGTGAAGGACTTCCTGATGAATGACAAGTGCGCCGCCGGAACGGGCCGGTTTCTGGAAATGACTATGAGCCGGGTGGGCAGCGACATCGCCTCCATCGATACCTTTGTGGAGGGGGCGGAGCCGGTGACCATCAACAGTATGTGCGCCGTGTTTGCCGAGAGCGAGATCATCGGTCTGCTGGCACAGGAGACGCCTCCCGGCAGCATCGCTCTGGGGTGCATCTACTCCATCTGCCGCCGCACCGCTATTTTTGCCCAGAAGCTGGCCCCGGAGCACCCCAAGGTGTTCTTCTCCGGCGGACTGGCCCAGTCGCAGGTGGTGCGGGAGGTGCTGGCCCGGTATCTGGGCGTAGAGAGCGTCACTGCCCATCCCCTGTGCCAGTATAACGGCGCCATCGGCGCTGCGGTGCTGGGCTGGAAGCGGATCAATCGGTAAATGAACAGGACCGGCTCCAGCCGGTCAGGATATATGTGAAAAGAAAGGAACAGTCATATGGTTGAACTGAAAAAGGACCTGCCGGAAATTTTTGAAGAGTTTGCCGATCAGCGGAGAAACTCCTTTCTGGCCATCAAGAAGCTGAAAGAGCAGGGCGTACCTGTGGTGGGTGCCTTCTGCACCTACCTCCCCAAGGAGCTGCCCCGTGCCATGGGCGCCGCGGTGGTAGGCCTGTGCTCCGTATCGGATGAGACCATCCCCGACGCCGAGAAGGATCTGCCCCGGAACCTGTGTCCCCTCATCAAGTCCAGCTACGGCTTCGCCAAGACGGACAAGTGTCCCTTCTTCTACTTTTCCGATCTGGTGGTGGGCGAGACCACCTGCGACGGCAAGAAGAAGATGTATGAGATGCTGGCGGATTTCAAGCCCGTCTACGTCATCGAGCTGCCCAACCGGCAGTCCGAGGAGGGCATCGCCATGTACCGCCGGGAGATCATTCGGTTCAAGGAGGAGCTGGAGCGGCGCTTCGAGACCACCATCACCGAGGAGGCCATCCGCCACGAGATCCACCTGAACAACGAGATCACCAAGTCCCTGCTGCGGCTGCAGTACCTCATGGCCAACGATCCCGCCCCCGTCAGCGGTCTGAACATTGTCAATACCGCCTACGGCAGCGGCTTCAACATGGACGTGGAGTCCCTGCCCGCCCGCATCAACGATCTGGCGGACCAGATCGAGGCGGAGTACGCCGCCGGCAAGAACCAGGGCAAGAAGCCCCGTATCCTGGTGACGGGCTCCCCCTCCGGCGGTGCAGCCCTGAAGGTCATCCGGGCCATCGAGGATGCCGGCGCTGTGGTGGTGGCCTTTGAGAATTGCAGTGGCCTGAAATCCATGCTCCTCACCGACGAGGAGAATCCCGACGTCTACGACGCTCTGGCCCGGCGGTATCTGGGCATCGGCTGCTCCTGCATGTCCCCCAACCCCAACCGGTTGGCCATGCTGGATAAGCTCATTGACGAGTTCCATGTGGACGGCGTGGTGGATATCATCCTGCAGGCCTGCCACACCTACAACGTGGAGACGGCGCTGGTGGGCAAGCTGGTGAAGGAGAAGAAGGGCATCCCCTACACCGTGGTGGAGACCGACTACTCTCAGTCTGACGTAGGCCAGATCCAGACCCGCATGGCCGCCTTCGTAGAAATGCTATGAGGCGGAGCGGCGTATGAAATTCGACTTTACCACCATCTATGACCGCCGGGGGAAGGATGCCATGGCGGTGGACGCCGTGGAGAAGATTCCGGTATTCCAGCCCAACGAGGGCTTCGACGCCATCCCCATGTGGGTGGCGGATATGAACTTCGCCACGGCCCCCGCCGTGACGGAGACCATCCGGAAACGGCTGGAGCATCCCCTGTTCGGCTACTTTATGCCCAGCGACGAGTACTTTGACTCCATCATCCGCTGGCAGCAGCGCCGCAACGGCGTCACCGGGCTGGAGAAGGAGCACATCGGCTACGAAAACGGCGTACTGGGCGGGCTCATGAGTGCCTTGGCCGCCGTATGCGCCAGAGGCGACAATGTGCTGGTCCACTCCCCCACCTACATCGGCTTCACCCGTTCCATTGAAAACGGCGGCTATCACGTCATCACCAGCCCCCTGAAGCCGGACCGCTACGGCGTGCAGCGCATGGACTTCTTCGACATGGAGACTAAGATCAAGCGCAATGACATCCGTGCGGTGGTATTCTGCTCCCCCCACAATCCCACGGGACGTGTGTGGGAGCAGGAAGAGCTGGAGCACTTCATGGACATGGCCCGACGACTGAACGTAACGGTGATCTCCGACGAGATCTGGTCGGACCTGACCCTTCGTGGCCATCAGCATATCCCCCTGCAATCCGTGTCCGACGACGCCCGACAGCGCACCGTGGCCCTGTACGCCCCCTCCAAGACCTTCAATTTGGCGGGGCTTATCGGCAGCTATCACATCGTGTATAACGAAGCTCTCCACAAACGGATGAAGAAGGAGAGCAGCCTCAGCCACTACAACAGCATGAACGTGCTGTCCATGCACGCCCTCATCGGCGCTTACAGCGACGAGGGCAGCCAGTGGGTGGATGAGCTGCGGGAGGTACTGACGGAGAACGTCAAGTACGCCTGCAAGTTTATCCGCAAGAATCTGCCGGGGGTCAGCGTGCAGCAGCCGGAGGGTACCTATATGCTGTTTCTGGACTGTGAGGAGTACTGTCGGCGCAGCGGCCGCACGCTGGATGAGGTAAAAAAGGCCGGGTACGAGGTGGGTGTTGTGTGGCAGGACGGCCGTCCCTTCCACGGAGCGCACCACATCCGCATGAATCTGGCCCTGCCCATGGAGAAGGTCGTCATCGCCATGGATCGGCTGAAGGAATACGTGTTCATCTGATAGATCTCCCGGCAACGGGCTTCTATACATAATAATCATCAAAATCACAAGAGGAGAAAAGACATGAAGAAGCTTTCCAAAGTCATTTGCCTCGTTCTCTCCGCACTGATGTTGCTGAGCCTTGCGGCCTGCGGCAAGCAGGGTGACGGAACGGGTGACACCCAAGGTAAGCCCATTGAGGGCGGTACCTTTGTCTACGCCATCGAGGAGCCCATCACCTCCCTGAACTGGTACAACAACAGCTCCACAGACCTGGGCAAGCAGGTGTTCCAGAATCTGTACGATCCCATGTGGAAGTCCAACACCGATGGCTCTCTGGACTATCGTCTGGCGAAGAGTGTGGACATCAGCGAGGACGGTACCACCTACACCCTGACCCTGCGGGACGATATCTTCTGGAGCGACGGTGAGAAGATCACCACCGACGACATCGTATTCACTCTGGATACGCTGACTGTTCCCGAGGTGGCTCCCAGCACCGCTACCGCCTACAAGGTGGACGGCGAGTTCTGCACCTATGAAAAGCAGAGCGATACCGTCATCGTGTTCAAGGTCGGCCGGGCCTCCAACCTGTTCAAGAAGGCTCTGGGCGCCCTGTATGTCCTGCCCGCCCACTGCTTCGAGGGGGTACCCGCCACTGAGGTACTGACCTGTGAGCAGAACGCCAACATTGCCACCAGCGGCGCTTTCGTGGTAGATAGCTTCAACGTGGGCGAGAAGCTGGTGTGCCTGAAGAATCCCAACTACTACCGCACGGCTGCCCACATCGATGGTTTCGAGGTTCGTTGCGTCTCCGACGCCAGCACCCAGGAGATCGCCTTCCGCAATAAGGAGCTCTCCATCTTCACCATCAGCAATGCCGAGACGCTGGCCAACTATAAGGATAACGACGAGTATCAGGTGGTGTCCTACCCCGACGGCCGCATCACCTTCATGGAGATCAACCCCAACAGTGAGGCCATGTCCACCATGGAGGCCCGTCAGGCTGTGATCTATGCGCTGGATCTGGACGCTCTGGTGTACGGCACCTACGGCGACGAGGCCCTGTGCCGTACCGCCACCAGCATCCTGTCCACCGTTTCCATGTTCTATAACCCTGAGATCACCAACTACAAGCAGGACCTGGACAAGGCCGCCCAGCTCATCGAGCAGACCGGTCTGAAGGACAAGACCATCAAGATCATCTACAACTCCGCCCGTGTGGGTCAGGAGGAGCTGGCCACCATGATCAAGAGCCAGCTGGACGCTGCGGGTCTTAACGCCCAGATCGATTCCATGGAGACCGCCGCCTACTTCAAGTCCTACTTCTATGCCACCGATTCCTATGACATTGCTCTCATGGGCAATGGTATGCTGGACGACCCCAGCGGCTTCGTGGGTCTGTTCGCCCACACCCGCTCCGGTGCCAATATGTACACCACCGACGAGGTGGATAACATGTGGAAGCAGCTGGACCGTGAGATGGATCCCGCTGTCCGTCAGGACATCATGAATCAGGCTCTGCAGGCCCTGAAAGACTGCTGGTCCTGCGTGCCCGTGCTGGATACCAACTATGTCTGCGCCGCCCAGAAGAACATCGGCGGCTTCGAGGCCAGCGACCGTCTCACTGACCTGACCCAGATCTACTTCATCGGCTAACTCCGCCGCTGAGAGTGCAATTGCGTGGAGACTTGCTCCACGCAATTGCACTCTCACGGCGGTATGAGGAGAACACATGAAAAAATACTTTCTGACCAGACTGGCGCTGGCCCTGCCGGTGATCCTGCTGGTATCCGTCTTTTCCTTTGCGCTGGTGTTTCTGGCCCCCGGCGACCCCGCCGCCCAGTACCGGACGCTGGAGATGACCGACGAGGAGTACGAGCAGCTGAAAACGGAGCTGGGCTACAACGATCCGGTCATCGTGCAGTATGGCCGGTGGCTGGGGAAGGTCCTCCAAGGGGACTTCGGCGTCTCCACCAGCAGCCACACCGGCGTGTGGCCCCTCATCAAGGCCAAGCTCCCGGCTACCGTGGGGCTCATGGCCGCCTCCATCGTCTTTTCCCTGCTGGTATCTATCCCACTGGGAATGCTGGCGGGCTACTTTGAAAACTCATGGTTCGACCGCATCACCAACGGCCTGCACTATGTGGCCATCTCCATTCCCTCCTTCTGGTTTGCCATCATGCTCATCATCCTGTTCTCCCTGAATCTGGGCTGGCTGCCCAGCTCCGGGATGCGGACCACCGGCGTACACACCTTCTGGGATCTGTCCCGCCACGCCATCATGCCGGTGCTGGTGCTGAGCATCGGAAAGATCTCCATCTACGCCCGGTACGTCCGGGCCGCCACCATCCAGCAGCTGTCGGAGGACTACGTGCTCTTCGCCATCTCCAAGGGGGCCAGCCGGGTCTATATCCTGCTGCGCCATGTGCTGAAGAACTGCCTGCTGCCGGTCATCACACTGGTGGGCATGAATCTGGGCAGTCTGGTGTCCGGTGCCTACATCGTGGAGACCATCTTCGGCTGGCCGGGGCTGGGTACCACTGGCATGAGCGCCATCTACTCCCGTGATTACAACATGATCATGGGAACCACCATGCTCTCGTGCCTGCTGCTGGTGGGCGGAAATCTGCTGGCGGATCTGTGCTACTGTCTAGCCGATCCCCGCATCAAGGCCATGCGAGGTGACAAGCGATGAAAAAGAATCATAAGCTGCCCCTCTCTATGGTCCTCAGCGGCGGCGTGCTGCTGATCATTATTCTGGCCACCCTGCTGGCCACCCTGTCCCCCTACGATCCCATTGCCGTGGAGACCGGGCAGAAGTTCCTGCCTCCCTCCGCCCAGCACCTGCTGGGAACAGACAACTTCGGCCGGGATACCTTCACCCGCCTGCTCTACGGCGGACGGGTCTCTCTGCTGGTGGGCTTTCTGTCCATGCTCATCTCCATTGTGTTCGGCACGGTGTACGGCATCGTCAGCGGCTCCTCCGGCAAGCTGGTGGACGGCTTCATGATGCGTATCGTGGACATCCTCATGTCGGTACCCAGCTTCCTCATTATCATCACTCTGAACATCTACATGAACGCCGGCATCCGGACGCTGGTGGTGACCATTGGCCTGTTCTCGTGGATGGGCGTGGCCCGCATCGTCCGGGCGGAGGTGCTGAGTCTGCGGGAGCGGGACTTCATTCTGGCCTCCGAGGGGCTGGGCGCCCGGAAGAGCTGGGTCATCACCCGGCACTTTGCCCGCAACGTCTTTTCCCCGGTGCTGGTGGCCTCCACCAACAGCATTGCCTCCGCCATTTTGACGGAGTCGTCCCTGAGCTATCTGGGCTTCGGCATCTCCATCCCCAACCCTTCCTGGGGCGGTATGCTGGAGGGCGCCCAGACCTACATTCTCACCCACCCCTCACTGGCGGTCTATCCGGGCGTGTGCATCCTGCTGACCGTTCTGTGCTTCAATGTGCTGGGCAACGGCTTCCGCCGCCGCTTCAGCCCCAATTCTGGGAGGTAAGCCATGCATCAATATGATATCCGTGACCTCCGTATCCACTTTCCCACCCGCCGTGGCGTGGTGGAAGCAGTGCGGGGCGTCAGCTTCTACATGGATCAGGGCGAGTGCGTGGCGCTGGTGGGGGAATCCGGCTGCGGCAAATCCGTGACAGCCCGCTCCCTCATGGGCCTGACGGAGGTCACCGGCGGGCGCTGTCAGCCCGGCAGCCAGATCCTCTGCCACGGGGAGAACATCCTCGATTACGGCAAAAAACAGTGGCAAAGCTATCGGGGCCGGGAGGCCGCCATGATCTTTCAGGACGCCATGACCTCCCTGAATCCCACCATGCAGATCGGCCATCAGATCGCCGAGTGCTACCGCTTCCATCAGAAGATCGGCCGCAAGGAGGCTCTGGAGAAGGCGGCGGAGATGCTGGCACTGGTAGGCATCTCCGACCCGGAGGCGGCCCTGCACCGCTATCCCCACGAGTTCTCCGGCGGTATGCGCCAGCGTGTGATGATCGCCTCGGCGCTGGCCTGTCAGCCGGAACTGCTGATTGCCGACGAGCCCACCACCGCGCTGGACGTGACCATTCAGGCCCAGATCCTGGACCTGATCCGCCAAATGAAGGAGCGCAGCGGCATCACGGTGCTGCTCATCACCCACGACATGGGTGTGGTGGCGGGACTGGCCCAGCGCATCGTCATCCTCTACGCCGGATGCGTCATGGAGACCGGCACCACCGATGAAATTTTCTATCAGCCCGCCCATCCCTACACCAAGGGTCTGCAAAAGGCCTCTCCCCGTCTGGACGAAATGGGCGGCGGACGGCTCTACACCATCGAGGGGACGCCCCCGGAGCTGATCGCACCGGAGCCGGGCTGCCCCTTCGCCCCCCGCTGCCCCCACGCCACGGAGCAGTGCCGCCGGGAGATGCCGGATCTGCGGGATCTGGGCGGTGGCCATCTGGTGGCCTGCCACCACGCAGAACAGGAGGTGACGGCATGAGTCAGCCCATCCTTCAGGTGGAGCACCTGAAAAAATACTTTCCCGCCGGGGGCCGCAAGGTGCTGCGAGCGGTAGATGACGTGAGCTTCTCCGTGCAGGAGGGAGAAATTCTCGGCATCGTAGGCGAGTCCGGCTGCGGCAAGACCACCTGCGGCCGCACCGCCATCGGCCTGTACAGCAAAACCGACGGCGTCTCCCTGTACCGTGGGGAGGACATCCACCGGATGCGTGGTGCCAAGCGCCGTGCCTTCTGCTGTCAGGTGCAGACGGTCTTTCAGGACCCCTACGCCTCACTGGACCCCAAAAACAAGGTCATCGACCTCATTGCCGAAGGAATGGACATCCACCACCTGTACGCCAGTCAGGCGGAGCGCCGAGAGAAGGTGCAGGCCCTGATGGAGCAGGTGGGGCTGAACCCCTCCGGCATCGACCGCTATCCCTACGAGTTCTCCGGCGGTATGCGCCAGCGCATCGGCATCGCCCGTGCGCTGGCGGTGGAGCCCCGGCTGCTGCTGTGCGACGAGCCCATCTCGGCACTGGATGTGTCCATTCAGGCCCAGATCGTCAATCTGCTGCTGGACCTACGGGAACAGAAGTCCCTGACCTATCTGCTGATCTCCCATGATCTGTCCATGGTGCGGCACCTGTCGGACCGTATTCTGGTAATGTATCTGGGGGAGGTAGTGGAGGAGAGTACGGCGCAGGAGCTGTACACCCACCCCCTGCACCCCTACACCAAGGCCCTCATTGCCGCCATCCCCATTCCCGATCCTAAAGTGGAACGGGCCCGCCCCCGCAGCGTGCTGCAGGGACAGGTCCCCAGTCCCGTGGACCCGCCTCCCGGCTGCCGGTTCGCCGGACGCTGCCCCTACGCCACAGACCGCTGCCGGGCGGAGAAGCCGGAGCTCTGCGACATGGGCGGCGGCCACCGGGTGGCCTGCCATCTGTGCCGGTAACGGACTGATGCATCGCATTTCCCTATGAAATGCCGGCCATCATCGTTTTTTGCCGTTTTACCTGCCCCTATCGGGGCGGTATAATGATCCCAGAACAAAGGATCCTGCCCCCAGCGGGCAGCTTGATAGGAGGTAACATCACATGAGCAAAATTTTAGTCAACGCCGTGGGCGACGCCTGCCCCATTCCCGTCACGAAAACCATCCACGCCCTGTCCGGCATGACCGAGGCCGGTACGGTGGAGGTCCATGTGGACAACGAGACCGCCGTACAGAACCTGAACCGTCTGGCCACCGGCAAGGGCCTGAAGTTCAGCGCCGAGAAGCGGGAGGAGAAGCTGTTCGTGGTGACCCTGACGGTGGACGACCCCGCCGCCGTGTCCGGCACCGCCCCGGAGGAGGCAGCCTGCACCCCGGATAACCGGGACAACACCGTGGTGGTCATCGGTACCAGCTGCCTCGGCTCCGGCGACGACACGCTGGGTGCCACGCTGATGAAGGGCTTTCTCTACGCCCTGAGCCAGCAGGAGCGTCTGCCCCGCACCATCCTGTTCTATAACGGCGGCGCCAAGGTCACCACTGAGGGTTCCGTCTCCATCGAGGACCTGAAGAACATGGAGGCACAGGGTGTGGAGATCCGCACCTGCGGCACCTGCCTGAACTACTACGGTCTCACCGACAAGCTGGCCGTTGGCTCCGTCACCAACATGTATGACATCGTGGAGACCATGACCTCCGCCGGTAAGGTCATCCGCCCGTAATTTTTCCCCAACAGCATAATCAAACAGGGAAGCGCTGTGCGCTTCCCTGTTTTTTGTCGGCCACGGACGAGACGGTGTCAGCGGTGCAGCAGCTGCTGACTGGCCTGTGCCATCTCCTGGAAGATACCTGCGTGACGGCGGGACACAATGGCCCGGATCACCAGCAGTGTGCCGATCATCAGCGCCACGGCAATGGCCAGACACAGCCACACCGACTGCACGAGTCCTGCGATGATGAAGCTGACGAAGGCCACACCGGAGGCGGTGAGGGCATAGGGCAACTGGGTGAACACATGGTTCAGGTGGAAGCAGTGAGCGCCCGCCGAGGCCATGATGGTGGTGTCGGAAATGGGCGAGCAGTGGTCGCCCATAACGCCGCCGGAGCAGGCTGCCGCCAGACCGATGGTACACAGCACCGGCTCCACGTCGTAGTTGAACACGGACACCACGATAGGGGCCATGATGCCGATGGTCCCCCAGGAGGTGCCGGTGGCAAAGCCGATGGCGCAGCCGATGAGGAAGATCACCGCCGGCAGGAACACCTTCAGATCCCCGGCCCCTGCCATGGCGTTCTTGACGAACACGGCGGAGTACATCCCGAAGCGGGTGAAAGAGCACAGGGTCCATGCAAAGGTCAGAATGAGGATGGGGGCGATCATCTGGATAAAGCCCTGCGGCACAGACTCCATAGACTTTTCAAAGGAGATGGCCCCCCGCAGCCAGAAGTACACCACCGTGAACAGCATCCCCATAAGGCCACCCAAGGCCAGCGCCATGCCGGAGGAGGAGTTGGAGAAGGCCCCCACGAAGTCGTGGAAGTACTCGCTCTCGCCGTCATAGTAGCCGCCGGACCAGATCAGGGACACGATGCACACCACGATCAGCACCACCACCGGCAGCAGCAGATCCAGCACAGAGGAGCGGCCACGGGCGGGCTTTTCATAGTCGTCGGCCCCCTCGAAGGGGCGCTCCGGCGTGGTAAAGAGATCGTCCTTCACCTGAGCGTTATACTCATGGGTCAGCATGGAGCCGTAGTCGATGTTCATCACTGACAGCACCACGATCATCACCAACGTCAGCAGACAGTAGTAGTTCCACGGGATCTGCTTGATGAACATCTCGATGCCGTTGACGGCGTCGGACTGTACATAGCCGGATACCGCCGCCGCCCACGAGGACACCGGGGCGATCATGCACACCGGGGCCGCCGTGGCGTCGATGAGGTAGGCCAGCTTGGCACGGGAAATTTTGTGACTCTCGGTGACGGGCCGCATCACAGCGCCCACCGTCAGGCAGTTGAAGTAGTCGTCGATGAAGATCAGCACGCCCAGCACGATGGAGGCCAGCT
>OLFT01001372.1_pt1 | contig 25689 bp, 22 predicted proteins | sample 1604921 | NCBI WGS metagenome assembly OLFT01 (sample SAMEA3888897, study PRJEB22519) | human gut metagenome | biome: human gut; feature: human-associated habitat; material: faeces | place: Denmark | collected 2013 | reverse complement strand
TATTATGCGGGAGTTAGGACAGCCGCTGCACGCATTTGACTGTGATTATCTGGAAGGCAATGCCATCTGCGTAAGACGTGCAACAGAGGGCGAAAAGATCGTTACTCTGGATGAGAAGGAATTTACCTTAAATACAAATAACCTGGTGATCTGTGACGGCAAGAAGCCAGTTGCACTTGCAGGTATCATGGGTGGTTTAAACTCTGAGATCCGCGATACTACTACAGAGGTAATGTTTGAGGCAGCTAAGTTTGCCCGTGACAACATCCGCAAGAGCTCCCGTGCCTTAGGACAGTCTTCTGACGCAAGCCAGAGATATGCAAAGGGCGTTGACGAGTATGCAACAGAAATGGCTATGAAGCGTGCTCTGCACCTGGTAGAAGAGCTGGGAGCAGGAAAGGTTTCTAAGACCCACAAGAACGTAAATACAGGAAATTCCTTGGAGCCAAAGACTTTCAAGACCAGCATCAAGAAGGTAAATGGTGTATTAGGTATCACTGTTCCGGACGAAGATATCCTTCGCATCCTGAAAGGTCTGGACTTTGATCCTGAGATCAACGGAGACGAACTGACCTTACATTTCCCTGCATACCGTGAAGATATGGAAGATTACCCGGATGTTGCAGAGGAAGTGATCCGTATGTATGGCTATGAGCATGTAATCCCAACCTTTATGCCGACTGCGAAAGTGACATTAGGTGGATTAAACTTAAAACAGAAGACAGAACTTAAAATCAAACGTGCACTCTGTGCAGCAGGAGCTTATGAGGGAATTCATTACTCCTTCTTCTCACCGTCTGATCTGGATCTGTTAAGACTGCCGGAAGATGCAAAAGAGAGACATGCAATCCGTCTGATCAATCCAATTAATATTGATCTTTCACTGATGAGAACTACACTTGCACCGCAGATGATCCATGCGATGGCAAGAAACCAGAAAAAAGCAATTTTAGAGGGAAGAATCTTCGAACTTGGAAATGTATTTATTCCAAAAGATCTCCCACTTACGGAGTATCCGGATGAGAGAGAGACACTGTGCGTTGGATTATTTGGCGAGAAGGAATCTTTCTACACATTAAAAGGATTTGCAGAGACGGTTGCAGATGCACTGAATATTACATTCACATACGAGGCAGCCGAGAATACATTCCTTCATCCATATCAGACAGCAGAGATTTTCTGTGAGGGTGAGAAAGTCGGATATCTTGGAAAGGTTTCTTACGAGATCATGGATGAACTTGATATGCGTGTACCGGCTTACGTCATGGAGATTGATCTTGCATCCCTGAAAAAATGGTATGGAAAAGAGCAGATCTTTACTCCGTTGCCAAAATATGCAGAAGAAAAACGTGATTTCGCATTTGTGGTAGACAAAAACATCACCTGTGCGCAGATTGAAAATGGTATCAAAGAGGCCTGCGATTATGTCACAGATGTAACATTATTCGATGTCTACGAAGGAATCCAGCTTGGACCGGATAAGAAGAGCATGGCATTCTCAGTTGTATTTACTCCGGCTGACGAAGAATTCACAACGGAAAGAGTGGAAGGTTTTGTCAAGAAAATCTTAAAGAACTTAGAGAAAACACTTGATATCAGGCTTCGTGCATAATATGATAGAAACATGGCAAAGAGTCGCAGCAGCGGCTCTTTGTTATGTACAGAAAATGCTAATAGATGGAGAACAATCATGGATGTAAAAGATTTTTATTATGATCTTCCACAGGAACTCATTGCACAGGATCCATTGGAGGATCGTTCCAGCTCCAGACTGATGGTTTTAGATAAGATCACAGGAGAAGTGGAACACAGACATTTTAAGGATATTACAGAGTATTTAAGACCGGGCGACTGCCTTGTCATTAATAACACAAAGGTAATCCCGGCACGTCTTTATGGCGTGAAGGAAGGTACCGAGGCCAAAATCGAAATCCTTCTCTTAAAAAGAAAAGAAAATGATATCTGGGAAACACTCGTAAAACCGGGAAAGAAATGCAAGATCGGAACGAAAATTGTTTTCGGCGAAGGGATTTTGACCGGTGAAGTTGTCGATATTGTAGAGGAAGGCAACCGGCTCATCCAGTTCCATTATGAAGGGATTTTCGAAGAGATATTAGACCGGCTTGGCCAGATGCCGCTGCCACCGTACATTACACATCAGCTTCAGGATAAGAACCGTTACCAGACAGTCTATGCCAAATATGACGGATCCGCTGCAGCTCCGACAGCAGGGCTTCATTTCACACCGGAATTGTTGCAGCAGGTGCGTGACATGGGGGTAGAAATTGCGGAAGTAACACTGCATGTCGGACTTGGAACGTTCCGTCCGGTCAAGGAAACAGATGTGTTAAAGCATCATATGCATTCTGAATTTTATAAAATCGAACAGTCAGAAGCGGATAAGATCAATAAAGCGAAAAAAGAAGGCCACCGTGTCATTGCAGTGGGAACAACAAGCACCAGAACTTTAGAGTCTGCTGCGGACGAGAATGGTTTCCTCACAGAAAAAAGCGGATGGACAGAAATTTTTATTTATCCGGGATATCAGTTCAAAGTCATCGATGCACTGATCACTAATTTCCATCTGCCGGAATCCACACTGGTAATGCTTGTATCCGCACTTGCCGGAAGAGAACATGTACTGGCAGCCTATGAGACCGCAGTAGAAGAAAAATATCGTTTTTTCAGTTTTGGCGATGCGATGTTTATTGTAGACCGGGAGTCTTAAAACTACTTGTAATCGCAAAGAACTTGTTATACAATTATCTTAAATATTTCATGAAGGAGAAGTGAGGTATGGAGGAGCGGAGAAAGCATAAGAGACTTGATCTGGAAGTCATGGTTGAATTAGAACGATTAGATGAAGAAAGCGTGACCACTTTGAAATATGTCCATGTCGAGGTGACAGATATTTCAAGAAGCGGTCTCGGATTTAAGTCGAAGGCAGATCTTGAGATTGGGAGCTATTACGATACAAGGATTCAGATCTGGACGAAAGAAGTTGTGGATGCTGTTATTGAAATCGTCCGGAGAGATGCTTTGCCGGAGGGCGGTTATAAATATGGATGCAGGTTTATTGGGATGACGGATACTGACGCACTCAAGATAGATATTTACCAGATATTTAATGATCTGTAAAAGAACCGGGGATCCGATACTACAATGCAGGAGTATATCGCTATGTCGTTTCAAAAAATAAAATCATCTACATCACGGTGTTTTGATATCAGCACAGCAGCATTGCATATCATTGCAATGCTGTTCATGCTGATGGATCACCTTTGGGCAACACTTCTTCCGGCGCAGGAATGGCTGACCTGTGTTGGCAGGATCGCATTTCCAATTTTTGCATTTATGTCGGTAGAAGGTTATTTTCATACCCATAATTTCAAAAAGTATTTATTGCGAATGCTGGTTTTTGCAGTGATCTCGGAGATACCGTTTGATCTGATGTATGGTGGAACATGGTTTTATCCGGTCCACCAGAATGTGATATGGACGTTTGTCCTTGGTCTTTTAGGAATCCATATAATGGAAACAGTGCGAAAGAAAAAGAAAACACCTGTTTTTGTACTGACAGCCATACTGGTTACGATTGCCGGAGGTTTACTCGGAACATTGACAATGGTGGATTATTATGGAATCGGTGTACTGACTGTTTTTATTTTTTACTTTTTCCGCGGACGCAAATGGTGGTGTCTGCTTGGTCAAATTGCTGCTCTTTATTGGGTAAATGTGGAATTGCTTGGCGGATTAATGTATCCGGTCCGTTTGTTCGGCATGGAGTTTGAACTCTGCCAGCAGGGGCTTGCATTGCTTGCATTAGTGCCAATCTGGCTTTACAGAGGACGACAGGGATATCACAGCAAACCATTCCAGTATTTCTGCTATGCATTCTATCCGGTCCACATGCTCATTCTGGTGCTGATACTGGGCTTTGTGAACCGGTGATCTGTCTGATGTTGACTGGTCAGGAGAATATTTTTAATTTGTTGTCTCCCGGCGGATAAGGATAGGCGTAATTTGTTTATGGATTGGTTCTGCCAGCGGAACTGGTTTTCTCTTTTTACGTTCTTCCATCTGCTGCACTAATAATTCCATGGAGGTGTGTGCGATCACATCGATTTGCTGTCCAATGGTTGTGATCGGCAAAATAGCTTCACTGGCAATCGGAGAGTTGTCAAACCCTACCAGTTCATATGTGTCAGGGAGACATCCATATTTTTGAAAGATTAGATTCAGGAACATATTTGCATAGGTGTCGTTCGCAAGAAAGACACCTTTTTTTTGTCCGGGATATTTTTCATCGATATCAGCAAAGATGATTTTCATTTGTGAAAAGAGCTCCTGATAAGAATCTCCACACACATTAAGATTTAATTCATAAGGCACATGATGTTCTTTACAGGTGTCTTCAAATGCACGAATTCTGTTGTAGGCAGGAATAATCTTTGGCACATCTGCATTAATATGAATCAGCACATCACAATGGTCACGGATCAAAAGTGATGCAGCCTGCAGAGCTCCCATATAATTATCAGTTGTGACACTGCAGATATGTTCTGCCTCACGTTCAATTGCTATGACAGGAATCTGATAAGAAGCAAGCTTTTCGGAAGAAAGCGTATGGCTTAATACGATCAGGCCTTCGATCTGATAAGACATCAATTCTTCAATATACTGCTCCTCCTCATCCGGTCCGTTATCACTGACAAAAACAAGAAATTTATAATGATAATCACGGTAGCTGGAAAGAAGCTGGGTTAACATTTCTGAGTAGTAGTGAAGGTAAAGATTTGGTACGATAATCCCGATAAATTCACTTTTCCCATTTGCGAGCACCTTTGCGAGTTTGTTCTTTTTATATCCTAAATCCTCAAGAGCCTGAGATATTTTTTCCTGATTTTCAAGTGTCAGTGAATCCGGATGATTAAAATATCTTGAAATTGTAGTTTTGGAAAAATGCGTGTATTCTGCAATGTCAGCAAATGTCACCTGTTTTTTCGCCATAAGTATCTGTCTCCTTTACGCATTGTCTATTGTATTTATTAGTATGTTAAAATATGAATTGTTTCGTTACAGTTTCATATTACACATAGTATAGCAATTAAGTTCTTGAATATCAATAAAAAAATAACTGGTTACGTAACTGGTTACTTTAACTTAAAAAAGTGTTGACATCTATTGGAAAATAGGTTATTATCCAATTATAAAGTAACCGGTTACTTTGCCGGTTATACAACAAGACTAAATGGAGGAATAGTGTATGAAAAGAGGGTTGAAACAAAAAAAGTCTACAGGCAGACAAACGCTTGTAAGTAAAGTTTCCTATGTCAAAAGAAACTGGCAGCTGTATGTGTTTTTCCTGATGCCGGCATTGGTGTTAACAATTATATTTAAGTATCTTCCGATGGGTGGGCTGCTCATCGCATTCGAAGATTATAATGTGATCAAAGGTGTTTTTGGAAGTCCCTGGGTAGGGCTGGAATACTTCAAACGGTTTTTATCCTCACCGGATTTTATGAGTTATCTGTTAAACACATTAAAACTCAGCATTTATGGACTGCTTTGGGGTTTTCCGATTCCAATTATCCTGGCATTATTACTGAACCGGATCCGTAAGCAAGGTATAAAAAAGAAAATACAGCTTTTAATCTATGCACCTAACTTTATTTCCGTTATCGTACTCTGCGGTATGGTACGTATGTTTTTATCACCGGTTGGTCCGATGAACCGTATTCTCGGTATCACTACAAATTGGATGACAATGCCGACTGCCTTCAGGACAATTTATATTGCAAGCGGAATCTGGCAGGGAGCAGGATGGGCATCCATCATGTACACGGCAGCTTTAGCCAATGCCAGTAAAGAATTAGAAGAAGCGGCTGTTATGGATGGTGCAAATCTGCTGCAGCAAATCTGGTATGTCGAGTTGCCGGCCATTAAAGATATTATTGTAATTCAGTTTATTTTACAGGCCGGAAACATTATGAGTATCGGATTTGAAAAAGCATATGCATTACAGACGGATATGAACCTTCCGGCATCTGAGATTTTATCAACTTATGTGTATCGGATCGGACTTCTGAACGGAGATTATGGCTACTCAACGGCTGTCGGATTGTTCAACTCTGTCATTAATGTTATTTTATTGATTTTCGTAAATTTTGTAGTAAAGAAAATAAACGATGGAGAAGGATTATAGGAGGATGAAAAGATGGAAACATCAAGAAAAATAAAATATTCGAGAATTGACCGTCTGATTTTAGGTATAGCATATGCGCTTCTCGGTTTGTTTGTTCTTTCGATTGTTATTCCTTTGATATATGTGGTTCTGGCATCTTTTATGGATCCGACTGTTTTAAATAATCAGGGACTGAGTTTTCGGATAAAAGACTGGACATTAGATGCATACCGGCGTGTTTTAGAGAATGAAATGATATGGAGAGGATTTTTTAATTCATTTTTCTACTCGCTGGCGTTTACTGCAATTTCTGTTTTTATAACACTTCTTGCAGCTTATCCGATGTCAAAAAAAGAGTTTGTCGGCAGAAATTTTTTTAATGTAATCTTTCTGATCACTATGTTTTTTGGTGGTGGAATGATTCCGACATTTATATTAATCAACCGTTTACATATGGTGAATACTGTATGGGCTATTTTAATACCCGGAGCATTCAATGTATGGAATATGATTCTTGCAAGAACTTATTACCAGTCAATACCAAAGGAACTCAGAGAGGCGTCATCTATTGATGGTGCAAATGAAATCCAGCATTTTTTCAAAATTATGATTCCGGTGTGTAAACCAATCATCGCCGTACTGGCACTCTGGTCTTTTGTTGGAATGTGGAACAGCTATTTTGATGCACTGATTTATTTGAATGATGCAGATCTGCAGCCATTACAGCTTGTGCTTCGTTCCATTCTTGTACAGAATACACCACAGCCTGGAATGATCGCTGATATCCAGAGTACGGCTGAGATGGCAAAAGTAGCGGAACAGTTAAAATATGCGACTATTGTTGTGTCAAGCTTACCATTATTAATTATGTATCCATTTTTCCAGAAATATTTCGATAAAGGAATTATGGTTGGATCTGTAAAAGGTTAAAGAAGGGGGACTTCCTATATGCGTAGAAAAATAAATAGAATGTTGTCATTCGGGCTTGCACTGATCATGATGTTTAGTATAGCCGGCTGCGGAAGCAATGCACAGCCACAGGCAGAGATAGATCCGGACACTCCGGTTTCCGAAGTACAGTTTCCGTTAAAAGAAACTGAGGAATTATCCTTTATTACCAGTGCACCGGCAACCTCAACGCAGGATCCGAATGAAAGGATCATTTTTCAAAGACTTGAGGAACAGACGAATGTGCATATTAAATGGACGTGTTTTGTATCGGATCAGTTTTCTGATAAAAAAAATCTTGCATTAGCACAATTTGGCAATCTGCCGGATGGTTTGTTTAATGCCGGAATGAGTGATTACGATCTGCTTCGTTATGCAAAGCAGGGGATTATTATTCCCCTTGAAAATCTGATCGATAAATATATGCCAAATCTTCAGGCTGTATTTGAAAAATATCCGGAATACCGCACAATGTGTACCGCACCGGATGGACATATATATTCATTTCCATGGATCGAACAGCTTGGTGCCGGTAAAGAAGCCATACAGGCCATCGGAGATATCGCATATATCAATAAAAAATGGCTGGATTATCTTGGATTGGAAATACCGACAACAACGGATGAACTGGAACAGGTATTAATTGCATTCCGGGATCATGCGGATGAATTGCAGGAAGAATTTGATATTGAAGGTGATGTGATACCGATGTCCTTTATTATCAACAATGGAGATCAGGATCCCGCCATTCTGATCAATGGATTTGGAGAAGGCTATGGTGATACCGGGGATCATTTTGCAGTAACGGATGAAGGAAAGGTCATTTACACAGCTGTTCAGGAAGGGTATAAAGAAGGCATTGAATGGCTGCATAAATTAGTAACAGAAGATCTTATAGATCCGGAAGCGTTCACGCAGGAATGGTCTACCTATGTTGCAAAAGGTAAAAACCACCGATATGGTCTTTGCTTCTCCTGGGATATTGCAAATATTGATAACAATGTTGATTATGTAATGCTCCCTGCACTTACAGGTCCGACGGGTGTGCGGAATATCACAAGACAAAACAATAGTGAGACCAGTGGTTTTGACAGAGGACGCTGTGTACTTACGACCAGTTGCAGAAATACTGCACTGGCAGCAGCATGGATCGATCAGATGTATGCACCATTACAGTCTCCACAGAACAATTGGGGCAGTTATGGTGAGACAGATTCCTTTAATATTTTTGAATTATCTACAAACGAAAAAGGTGACCCGATGTTAAAGCATATGGATTTAGGCGACCAGTCTCCGGTAGAAGTCCGCGAGGCACAGTCAGTCAATGGTCCGCTTGCCATCTTAAATGAATATTATGGTGAGTATGTAACACAGCCGGAAGATGCAAAATGGCGGCTTGACAATATGCATGAGACATATTTGGCAGATATGAACAGTAAATACGTTTATCCGAATGTATTTATGAGTATAGAAGACACGAATAAGGTGTCGCAATATGACACAGATATTAAAAAATATGCCGAACAGAAAAAAGCCGACTGGATTTTAAATGGCGGCATAGAAAAGGAATGGGATTCCTATCTTGAAAAAATGGAAAAATATGGATTATCAGATTATCTTTCCATTAAGCAGAAATACTTTGACAACTATCAGAAATCATTATCAGAATAATTAGGAGAGAAATAATATGAGCAATATGTTAGAAAAAGCCAGAAAATACGAGACAGAAAAAATTGCTGCTACAGATCCGCAGACAAAACCTTTATTTCATGTTTCTGCTCCAACCGGATGGATCAACGATCCAAATGGATTTTCGTTTTACGATGGGCAGATACATCTATTCTATCAATATCATCCATATAACAGGGAATGGGGACCAATGCACTGGGGACATAGCGTTACGTGCGATATGATCCACTGGGAACAGCTTCCAGCGGCACTTGCTCCGGATGAAGAATATGATAAAGCCGGATGCTTTTCAGGAAGTGCGATCGAAGCAGATGGTAAACATGTACTTGTATATACAGGAGTAACCAGAATAAAACAGCCTGACGGAAGTGAGCAGGATCGTCAGAATCAGTGTATTGCATTTGGTGATGGAAAAGATTATCAGAAATATGACAAAAATCCTGTCATGACCGGAGAAATGCTTCCAGAGGGATGCAACAGGGTGGATTTCCGTGATCCGAAGATCTGGAAAGAAAATGATACCTATTATATGATCGTTGGCAATAAAAATGAAAATCAGATCGGACAGGTTGTGTTATGTTCAAGCAAAAATCTGACTGACTGGAAATTTGAAACAATTCTTGCTTCAAACGAAAGCGGAAAAATTGGTACAATGTGGGAGTGTCCGGACTTCTTTCAGCTGGGCAGTAAAAGAGTGCTGATCTGTTCACCGCAGGATATGAAAGCGCAGAAATATGAGTTTCATAATGGACATAACAGTGTTTATTTTCTTGGGGACTATGATGAAAAAGCACATACATTTGTAAAAGAATTGCCGCATGCACTTGATTATGGAATGGATTTTTATGCACCGCAGACAACTGAACTGCCGGACGGCAGACGTATTATGATCGCATGGATGAAATCCTGGGATGCATGTGTGATTCCAAATTCACAGGTTTGGCAGGGAATGATGACTCTGCCGAGGGAATTGGAATTAAAAGATGGTAAAATCTGGCAGACACCGGTGCGTGAAATTGAAAAGTATCATAAAAATCCATGTCGATATGATCATGCAGAAATAAATCAGGAAACAACACTGTGTGGAATTGAAGGCCGGACGATCGACCTTACCGTTTTACTGGAAGAGGATGAATTTCAAACATTTTCCATGAAACTTGCCGCAAATAAGGAATATGAAACAAGCTTTACTTATCATAAGGCTGAAAATATGCTTGAGATCGATCGCACTTATTGCGGTGTGACAAAAGATGTTGTCTGCGTGCGGAAACTGAAGATTTCAAATCCGGAAGGGCTTAAGAAAATGAGATTTATTTTGGATCGTCAGTCGATCGAACTATTCCTGAACGATGGGGAACAGGTTGCGACAACAGCCATCTGTACGCCGTTGGAAGCGCAGGAAATCCATTTTTACAGTGACAAAAAAATACATATTAATGTTGAAAAGTATGATATAATGAGTGCAAGTGAGAAGAATGCATTTATGCATTCGGCGAACGACGAAATTATTGAGTGATGAAATCACGATATAGTAAAATTATAAAACAAAAACTACTATCAGACACGGAGGAAAAAGTATGGATGTTGTAGCTTTAGGCGAATTACTCATTGATTTTACTGAGAATGGGATCAGTAGTCAGGGAAATCCATTATTTGAGGCAAATCCGGGCGGTGCTCCATGCAACGTACTGGCAATGTTAACAAAGCTCGGACATAAGACAGCTTTTATCGGAAAAGTGGGAAATGATTTTTTCGGAAAACAGCTGGAACAGACGATTATGGAAGTCGGGATTGATGCATCAGGCTTACAGAAAGATGATGACGTACATACAACGTTAGCACTGGTACATACTTATCCGGATGGAGACAGGGATTTTTCGTTTTACAGAAATCCTGGTGCAGATATGATGCTGACAGAAGCGGAAGTACCGGAAGAGTTGATAAAGGGAACACGAATCTTTCATTTTGGCACACTGTCCATGACACACGAAGGTGTACGAAATGCAACAAAAAAAGCACTTCGTGCTGCAAAAGAAGCTGGTGCTGTCATTTCCTTTGATCCGAATCTGCGCGAGCCGCTCTGGAACTCCTTAGATGAAGCAAAAGAACAGGTGCTTTACGGATTAGGACAGTGTGACATTTTAAAGATTTCTGATAACGAGATTCAGTGGCTGACCGGAGAAGAAGATTTCACAAAGGGTGTACATTGGATCCTTGAGAGATATCATATTCCATTGATCCTTGTATCCATGGGCAGGGAAGGAAGCCGTGCTTATTATAAAGATCTTATTGTAGAAGTGAAACCTTTTATACAGAAGAATACAATTGAGACAACCGGAGCCGGAGATACCTTCTGTGCATGTGTTCTCCATTATATTTTAGAGCATGGACTTACCGATCTTACAGAGAATGACCTGAAAGAGATGCTGACTTTTGCAAATGCAGCGGCATCCATTATCACTACACGCAAAGGCGCACTCCGCGTAATGCCGGAACGGGAAGAGGTTGAGAAATTGTTATCCTGTTTCAATTGATACTGTGTATACAATATATGAGCGGCAGATTACCGCTCATATATTGTATAATGATGTTTTCTAAGCAACTGTACTGCTGCATCTAATGATATTCTGTCATACATTTCCAGACGTAATACTCCATCTTCAAACTCACGGTTGTGAATGATGCCGATATTTTTAATACTCAGATGATTGCTGGCAAGGATTGTAGCGACAGTTGCAATCCCGCCGGCTTCATCTAACAGATCTAAATACAGTTCATATATTTCTTTGATCGGACCTTTGTTCGTGATCGCAATCGAATCCCTGTAATCTTTGGCGGACTGAAAATCCTGAAGCAGTGCATCTGCATCAGAAGATAAAATATCATGTTTGGTTTTCTCTAACATTTCCTCATAAGCATCGATCAACCGCACGATCTGTTCACTGTTGGACTGGCAGATATTCTGCCACATAACAGGAGAGGAAGAAGCGATTCTGGTCAGATCTTTAAATCCCCCGGCAGCGATCGTCTTCATCGTCTCGTCTGCGTCGTCGGATTTTTTGACAAGGTTGACGAGACTGTATGCGATGATGTGCGGCAGATGGCTGATGGCAGCTGTGGCATAATCGTGTAAATGATAGTCTAATACCAGGGCGACAGCACCTAACTGGGTCACCAGGGAACGAAATTCTTCTAAGCGTTCCGGTGATGTCTTCGTTGTGGGTGTCAGGATATAATATGCATTTTCCAGTAAATATTCATTTGCATTTTTTAAGCCTGTTTTTTCAGAGCCGGCCATCGGATGCCCGCCGATAAAGCAGTCCTCCATTGCGAGGGCAGTCACTTCTTCGTGAATATCTGTTTTGACGCTTCCGACATCTGTGATGATACATCCGTTTTTGATATTTCCCTTTAACTGGCGCAGGTATTCGATATTTCTTTTTACCGGTGTGCACAGAAAAATATAATCGCAGTCATAAAAATCTTTGATCTCACATAAATTCTGATTGGAGATCAGATGTTCTCCGTAAGCTTCTGTAATGGTTTCCTGATGACCGGCAGTTGCGATAATGGTTACATCAGGGTAAAGTGTATGAATTTTTTTTGCAATGGACCCTCCGATCAAACCAAGTCCGATAAATCCTATTTTCTGAAACAAATCATGTTCCCCCATAAGTCATTTTTGTATATTTAGAAAGTCTTATACATCATATCCACATTTTATGAAAAAGTCAACACGTTAAAGTATAAAAGTGATTGGTTAAAGCATAAAAGCGATTAGTTATCTCATGAAAAAGGAAAACAGAACATTTTCTACGAATATGTACAAATTGTGAATATTGTGTAAACAATCAAATGAAAATTGCTAAAAATGTTCAAAATGCATACATAATATATAAGCAATCCAATGATAATATAATAATAGTTAGTAAATATGAATAAATATATTGTAAAAAAGTGGAAAATTTAGTAAAATATAACCATTAACAACATTCGGTGATGACGAAACAAAATCATCAATGAAAAATGTATGGGAGGATTTGCTATGAACGTTTACACAACTGACAAAATTCGCAATGTGGTTCTCTTAGGCCATGGGGGATCCGGCAAGACAAGTCTTGTCGAGGCAATGGCTTATCTTGCAGGAATGACAACCCGTATGGGAAAAGTTGCAGACGGCAACACGATCAGTGATTACGACAAGGAAGAGACAAAACGTCTTTTCTCCATCAACACTTCCGTGATCCCGGTTGTCTGGGGCGATACGAAGATCAACATCCTTGATACACCCGGATATTTTGATTTTGTAGGGGAAGCAGAAGAGGCAGTGAGCGTGGCAGATGCGGCGATCATTGTAGTTTCCGGTAAGGCAGGGATCGAGGTCGGAACGAAGAAAGCATGGGAGATGTGCGAGAAATACAAACTTCCGAGAATGGTATTCGTAACGGATATGGATATTGACGAGGCAAGCTACCGGCAGGTTGTGGAAGATCTTCAGCAGATGTACGGCAAGCGCATCGCACCGTTCCATCTTCCGGTCAGAGAGAATGGACAGTTTGTCGGATATGTCAATGTGCTGCAGCAGAGAGCCAAGAGATGGAAAGAAGATGGAACCGTAGAAAAGTCTGATGTTCCGGATTACTCCAAAGACAACTTAAATATCTGCAGGGAAGCATTGATGGAAGCTGTCGCTGAGACGAGTGAAGAGTTTATGGAACGCTATTTTAACGGCGAAGAGTTCTCGGAGGATGAGATCCGTCAGGCACTCCGTGTGAATGTGGCAGACGGCAGCATTGTTCCGGTTCTGATGGGTTCTAACACACTAGCAAGAGGAATGTATACATTGCTGGTCGATATTGTGAAGTATCTGCCAAGTCCGGAAAAACGTTCCTGTACCGGTATCAATGCCAAGACGAATGAAGTGTACAGTGCAGATTATGATTTTGCAAAACCAAAGTCAGCTTATGTATGGAAGACGATCGTAGATCCATTTATTGGAAAATACTCCCTGATCAAAGTGAATTCAGGCGTTTTGAAAACGGATGATGTGTTATATAACCATCACAAAGATGTGGAAGAAAAAATCGGAAAACTGTATGTGCTCTGTGGAAACAAACCGGAGGAAGTAAAAGAACTTCATGCAGGTGATATCGGTGCTTTGGCAAAATTAGCAAGCCCGGCAACCACGGATTCCCTTTCCACAAAAGCAAATCCGATTTTGTATATTCGAACCTCAATCTCCACACCATATACTTACATGAGATATAAGGCAGTGAATAAGGGCGATGAGGATAAAATCTCACAGGCTCTCCAGAAACTCATGATGGAAGATCTTACACTGAAAGCGGTCAATGACAGTGAGAATGGCCAGACACTCCTCTATGGAATGGGAGACCAGCATTTGGAAGTTGCAGTCAGCAAACTTTTAAACCGCTACAAAGTGGAAGTTGAACTGAAGAAGCCTAAGATTGCATTCCGGGAAACGATCCGCAAGAAAGCAGATGTGGAGTACAAGTATAAAAAGCAGTCCGGCGGTCACGGACAATATGGACACGTCAAGATGACATTTGAACCATCCGGCGATCTGGAACAGCCATATGTATTTGAACAGACGGTTGTTGGCGGAGCAGTTCCAAAGAACTATTTCCCGGCAGTAGAAAAGGGAATTCAGGAATCCTGTCTGAAAGGTCCTGTCGCTGCATATCCGGTTGTCGGTGTGAAGGCAGTTTTATACGATGGTTCTTATCATCCGGTAGATTCCTCAGAGATGGCATTTAAAACCGCTGCAAAGCAGGCATTTAAGAAAGGCTTCTTAGAGGCTTCCCCGGTTCTCTTAGAACCGATCGCATCATTGAAAGTGGTCGTGCCGGATAAGTATACCGGAGATATTATGGGAGATCTGAACAAGCGGCGTGGACGTGTGCTTGGAATGAACCCGACAGATCATGGTTATCAGGAGATCGTTGCAGATATTCCATATATGGAATTATTTGGCTATAACACGGATCTTCGTTCCATGACAGGTGGAAGCGGTACATATTCTTATGAGTTTTCAAGATATGAGCAGGCTCCGTCTGATATACAGGAGAAAGAGATTGCTGCAAGAGCAAGCAAAGTAGAGAAACTCGACGAGTAAAGGAGGAGATGTGGATTTATGAAGATCACAAGAAATATTTTCATAATTTTATATGCAATACTTCTTGTGATCAACGATCCACAGGTCGCACGTGCCCATACGATCGAAGGAATCGGAATCTCTCAGGCAGGTATCATTGAAAACAAACCTGTTTATGTTGATCCGTATGAAGAAACCGGTCAGAAGGCATATCATATTACCTATATTCTGAATGGAGGAGAGAACAGCATTTCCAACCGTGAGGTCTATCACGAAAAGGAACTTCCGGTGACACTGGATGTCCCGGTGAAGGAAGGTTATAATTTTGCCGGATGGTATACAGACAGCAGTTATACAAAGAAGGTGACAGAGATCACAAAGAAAAGTCCTTCTGAACTTGTTCTTTTTGCAAAATGGACAAAGAAGATCGACAGTTATCTGAACGTTGAGATGTATTCTTATCACACCGGAAATCTGCTTGCGATGAACCAGAAAGAATTAAGACAGTGCAGTTATAATTTTATGGATGAATTATCCATTCCGGGAATGCCTTCCACCAGAGAAAAAGATTATGTAAACAACTATATCAACACAGCAGATATGTGCATGCAGGGACTTTGTTTTACACCGGATTACGTGATCATGACAGCATACACTGAGGATAAAAATGAACCGGGAGCCCTGATGGTATTTGACCGGGAAACCGGAGATTATCTTGTGACACTTGGAATGAAAAAAGACAGTCACCTTGGTGGTGTTGCTTTTGACGGAGAAAATTTATGGGTATGTCACTCTAATTCCAATACACTAGAGCGTATCTCCTATGAATATATCAGGCTGATCGCGGAAGATGCACCTGGTTATTGTATTGATGCATCTGCAATTTCAGACGAATATTATCTGAGAAATACACCTTCCTGCATTACCTGTTATGGTGGCCGTATCTGGGTCGCAACTTACAATAAGATGTTCCGCTCCAAAATGTATGCATACACCTATGACACACAGTTAGACAAATTGGTTGCATTGAGTAATTACAATATTCCATGTAAAGTGCAGGGAATTGCATTTGATTCACAGGGTGCCGTATACTTAAGTACATCGCTTGGAAGAAGCAATTCTTCTTACCTGAAAGTATATTCTTCTCTGATCGCATTGAACCAGAGCCCGTCAACACCATCGGTTAAGGTGGAGATGCCTCCGTGCTCCGAGGAAATCGCAATTGTGGACAATAACCTTTATGTTTTGTTTGAGTCTGCAAGCTCAAAGTATTTTGAAGGTACAGATGGAAAGGGAACCAGTGTAGCACCAATTGATAAAGTACTAAAAGTGAATGTTGCAACTATCTGGTAAGAAATTGCCAGATGGAAACATGCATCATAAAGTGTATGAGAAAGAAGCGGGCGGCCTCTATTGAGACTGTCCGCTTCTTTCTTTCATGAGCCGGATGATTTTATCTGCTTTTTCTGCTTCCTCAGGTGACATGCTCTGTTTTAATATCGAAATCATAAGTTCTGTTTCAGGTTTTGTGAACTGGATATTCTGCTTTTTGGCGGAGGAGAGCGTTCCGAGCAGAAATGGCATCATGTCTTTCATTTCGGTAGGTTTTTTACTGTTTGCAAAATTCATTAAAAAAGAAAGCTTTTCCGGTGACAGATTCTGAAATACCGGATTGGTTTTAAAAACATCATTTTCCATAGAAAATCCTCTCTGATTTTTTTTACAACAAATAAAGGCTGATGGTGTTATCCTGCAAAAATTGTTTCATAGGTTTCAAGCATGGAAAACATATTGGTCAGCATATCGATCGTCTCAAGCTCTTTTGGGGTACAGAAAGGGCGGAGGCTGTTTAAAAGTGACTGTGGGTTGTTTTCCTCTTCCGGCAGAGAGCACATGGATAAGACCTGCTCTTCCTGTGAAAAGATATGAAGCGTATTTTGAAGTTCCATATACTTTATTAATATGGCAAATTGTTTTTTTTGTGAACTTTTCATGTATGGAATTACGGTTTTTAACATCTGGATCTCTCTTGTCTGTGTCATCGTATCGAAAGGGGTAAGTGGTGTAGCTTCGTCCATAAGAATTGCCTTTTTCTTTTATTTTATGTGGAAAAAGAAACAATATGCCAGATATGTCGCAAACGGATTTTCGCAGCATAGGATAGAGAGAGGAGGAAAAATGTCATGTTAGTGGTGGAAAATAACAGTGTTTATGAGATAGATGAAGAGTGTCTCAAAAGAAGAAGTGTGCCAGAGGAATGTGAGGTATACAAGAAGATTGTCAGAGAGCGGGAAGCGGCAAAGAGCAAAGAGAAAACGAAAAAACCAAAGTAAACGACAGTAAAAAACCACCCAGACTATGAAGTCTGAGCGGTTTACCTGTCAGGGGAACTTTAGATTCCCCATTGATGTCTGCCTGCGATTAGCAGAAGCCGTTTCCGTTACCACATCCGCCACAGCAGAGAAGAAGTAAGATGATCCATAAGCAGTCATTTCCACCGCCACATCCGTTGTTGCCACAGAATCCGCCGTTATTACCACAGCAGCAGCTCAATAAAATGATGATCCAGAGAATAGAGTTGCATCCTCCCTCATTACATCCACATCCACCACAGTTTGTTGCAGCTAAATCACTCATGTTAAATCCTCCAAATTTTTCTTACACTGTATCTTATGTAACAGAGGAGAATGTGTTACAGTTTTTGAAAAATAAATTTTTTTTGCTATTGAGATATAAAAATGGGTTTGCTATAGTTAAGTTAATCATAACAATAAAAGTATAAAATAATGATATAGAATCACAACGTACACAGGAGGATGAGGATGGAATTTGTAATGATCGTAGAGCCGGATGAGGTGGGGAGAAAAAGACTTGAGGCAGTTTTCCAGACAGAAAAGCCTTCTTTTTCTTATCAGATTACAGGGAGACCGGAGGAGGCACTGGATATATTAGAACATCAGAAAACAGATGTTTTAGTATGTGAGACGAGTCTTTCCGTACTCAGTGGAAGAGAATTTTTCACCATGGCAAAAATGATCTCGCCGGATACGGTCCGTGTGGCAATGACGAGTGCAGAGCATGTAAAAGACATCCTCTCTTTTCTGAATGAATGTGATATCTACAAATTGATCATGAAACCGTGTGCGTCATTTGCTGATTTTATCGAACCGGTGAATGCGGCATTGGAGTATCACCGTCTGAAAAAACAGGCAGAATCAGATCTTGAGCAGGCAAATATGAATCTCTTTTTCTCGGAGAAGGATTTTGAGAGAATTGAAGAGAGACAAAAGGAGAATGTCATGCTCTATAAGCAGGCAGCAGAGGTTGTCATGACGATGCTGAAGCAGCATTTGACGATAGGGCAGATGGATTCCGTGGGAGAATACATGATGGAACATTATCTGAGGGATCTGCTCGGATATTATCTGGAGACAATGATCCATGAAAATGGTAATTATCTGATGGGGTATAACCGGTTAAAAAATGAATTTCATCATGAGGATGCCGGACAGAGTTTCCATATGATAAAGAAAGAAGACTGTGAGATCCCACCGGAGATTTTCCGGAAGATTCTTTTTCTCCTGATGATACTCACAAAAGCATGCAGGCAGATTCTGGGTAAATATGCTGTTTCGGTTACCATGGAGACGGCATCTGAAAAGTTTTTTGTGGTACGTTTCAGTTGTGACTATTCGCAGAATCTCGATAAAAATGGACAGATCATTTACACCGGAGAGAATCAGGAATGTCACAAAGATATTATGGATCTGACAGAAAAAATTACGGACAGTATCGTATATCGTACCGTTTCTCTGGAAAAAGAAAACAGATATATCTTAAACTGCGCGATTGAGCGCAGTCATCATGAGGCGGATTCATGACCATAGAACAGACCATAACTAAACGTTATAATAAATATAATATATTAAATATATTTTATTTTAGGCAACATAGGTTTGCTTTGTCAAGGGGCTTTGCAGCAATGACCGATCTTATTTCCCTGGCCCGACAAAATGGGTTTACTCATGTGGCTCCGGTGAATTTGTCCGCCGCCGTCCCCCTGGATGAGGTGCGGGATATGTGCCGTGCGGACCGGTGCGGCTGCTTCGGCAAGAACTGGGCCTGTCCCCCCCACTGCGGCACGGTGGACCAGGCCGCCCGGCGGCTGGCTCAATACCGCGCCGGGCTGCTGGTCCAGACCACCGGGGAACTGGCCGACCAGTTTGACTATGACGGCATGACCGTCCTGTCCCGCCTCCACCGCAAGCGCTTTCTCAACTTCGCCCGCCAGGCCCGGTTAGTTTCCCCCGGCTGTCTGCCCCTCAGCGCCGGGCCATGCACCCTGTGCGCCCGGTGTACCTGCCCGGACAAGCCCTGCCGCCACCCCAAGCAGCGCCTGTCCTCGATGGAGGCCTATGGCCTGTTCGTCAGCGACGTGTGCGTCCGCTCGGGGCTGGCCTATAACTACGGCCCCAATACCCTGACCTATACCGCCTGTGTGTTTTATGATTCCGAGGAGTGATCGTCATGTCTACGCCCAAAGAGATATTCCTGGAGCTGCTCCGTCCCGACGGACAGCCGGAGCGCCAGCTGCGCCAGTATGAGGCCCTGGCCATGTATCTGGCTGACCCCATCAACGTCTTCCTCCGGGGCAACCGGAAGCGGGGCACCACCTCGGTGGACCGGTGGGGCGTGACCATCGATTTCCCAGAGGACGCCCCCGGCCCCATCCCCGTCCACACCGGCGGGCTCACCGTCTGCCCCGACGTGACGCGTTGGCGGGAGGTGGTCCACGCCCCCGATCTTCAGGCCAACTGCGCCCAGGGGTGGGAGGAGGCCCGGGCCGCCGCCCGGGAGGCCGCCGGGAACGACCGCCTGGTCACCGGCTTTATGGGCACCGGCATCTTCGAGCAGTGCCACTTCCTCATGGATTTTGAAAACACCCTCACCTCTCTCTATGAGCACCCGGACGAGATGCACGAGCTGATCGAGTACATCACCCAGTTCCGGCTGACCTATGCCAAAATGCTCATCGACGGCCTTCAGCCCGACGTGCTGTTCACCCACGACGACTGGGGCACCAAAAACGCCCTGTTCATGAATCCGGAGATGTGGCGGGAGTTTTTCAAGGAGCCCTACCGCCGCTTCTATGGCTACATCCGCTCCCGTGGGGTCATCGCCATCCACCACGCCGACTCCTATCTGGCCCCCATCGTGGACGACATGGCGGAGATCGGCATCCAGGTGTGGCAGGGGGTGTTGCCCGAAAACGACATCCCCGCCCTCCAGCGGCACCTGCGGGGCAAGCTGGTGCTCATGGGCGGCCTGGGCGCCGCCATCGACCGGGCGGATGCCCAGCCGGAGGAGATCCTGGACTACACCCGCAGGGCTCTGAAGGCCTATTGCCCCGGCGGGCACTATATCCCCTCCATCACCTATGGTCTGGCGGGCACCGTCTTCCCCCACGTGGACCAGTATCTGGACCAGGCCATTGACGAATATAACGCCCAGCTCCACGTGCCCCACATGGACCTGCCCGCCGAGCCCCGCCGGAGGCTGGACGGGGCGGGACAGGCCGCTCCCGTGGAGCAGGCCGCCCAGGAGGAGGCCCCCGCCGACCTGCTCTCCGCCATCGCCTCCGCCCTGGAGCACGGCCAGCAGAAAAAGCTCCTCTCCCTGTGCCGACAGGCCCTGGACCAGGGCTATTCCCCCGACGACATTCTGTCCCGGGGCATGGTGAAGGGCATGAGCGACCTGGGCGACGCCTTCTCCGCCAACCGGGCCTTTGTCCCGGAGATGCTCATCGCCGCCCGGTGCATGACGGCGGCCATGGACCTGCTCAAGCCCCATATGGCCGCCAGCGGCCACGAGCCGGTGGGCAGCGCCTGCCTTGGCACCGTCCAGGGGGACATGCACGACATCGGCAAGAACCTGGTGAAGATCATGATGGAGGGCAGCGGCATCCAGGTCATTGACCTGGGGGTGGACGTGTCCCCCCAGCAGTTCATCGACGCCGCCCAGCAGCACCACTGCGGCATCATCGCCTGCTCCTCCCTGCTCACCACCACCATGCAGGGGATGCGCCAGGTGGTGGAGCTGGCCCGGGCCCGGGGCATCCGGGACCAGGTGAAGATCATGGTGGGGGGCGCCCCCATCAGCCAGGCGTTCTGCGACGAGATCGGGGCCGATGCCTATACCCCCGACGCAGGCTCCGCCGCCCGCACCGCCGTGGCCCTGCTCCAGGCCCTGAAGCACTAAAATAGCACTAAAATTTCAGCCCGCCCCCTTTTCTCAAGGGGGCGGGCGTTTTCACAGACAAAAAGCGCCCCCGCCTGACAGGTTTTCAGCTGTCGGGCGGGGGCGCGGTGTTTCGCTTTTCAGCGGCTCAGGCTCAGCCCAGGTTCAGGGCTTCCTTCACCTTGGCGATGATGTGCTGGCCGATGTCGCGGGAGGCGTCCACGGTCTGAGCGCCGATGTGGGGGGAGACCACGAAGTTGTCCAGGTCGAACAGGGGGGAGTAGAAGCGGGAGTCCTCGGTCAGGCCGTCGCCGGCGACCTCGTTCTCCAGCACGTCGGTGGCATAGCCGCCGATCTTGCCGGCCTTCAGAGCCTCGTACATGTCCTTCTCGTTGACGATGCCGCCGCGGGCCATGTTCAGCACAACGGCGTCGCTCTTCATCTCGGCGATGGAGGTGGCGTTGAACAGGTTGCGGGTCTCGTCGTTCAGGGGCATGTGGATGGTGACGAAGTCGGCGACCTCGCACACCTCGGCAATGCTCATAGAGGTGGCCTCGTTCTTGGTGAAGATCTCAGCGGGCAGATAGGGGTCATAGGCCACGACCTTCATGCCGAACACACGGGCGATCTCGCCCACGCGCTGGCCGATGCGGCCAAAGCCCAGCACGCCCAGGGTCTTGCCCCGCAGCTCGCGGCCCACGAAAGCGTACTTGTCCCACTTCTGGTTCACGGTCACGTCGCGGTGAGCGGGGATGGTGTGGCGGGACAGCTCCAGCATCTTGCAGATGGTCAGCTCGGCCACGGCGTTGCCGTTCAGGCCGGGGGCGTTGAAGACCTTGATGCCCTTCTCCTCGGCATACTTGGTGTCGATGTGGTTCAGACCCACGGAGCACACGCCGATGACCTTCAGGTTCTTGGCGGCGTCCAGGACCTCCTTGTCGATCATGGGATCGACGCGCATGATCAGCACGTCCACGTCCCCGATCATAGCCTTCAGCTCGTCCTTAGCGGGGGGCAGCTTCTCGCTGACCTTGACCTCCATGTACTTGCCCAGCTCCTGGGCAATGGCCTCGTGGACGACGTCGATGATAAGGCACTTCATAGTGAAAACATCCTTCCTTATTAAAATATGATCCAGCTATGTTTTGTGCATACAAGCGCCGGTTTCGGCGCAATGATCCATGGTTCTATTATGCCACGGATATTCTTTGGGGAACACCAGCTTTTTATCGTGGGTTGCCACAGGCTTTTGATTGTGGTACAATGCCAGTAACAGCCCCTCCGGGCCCGCTCATGCCGGAGGGGAGCCGGTCCACCCTTTGCTGCAACAAGGAGGCATCCGTGAACTTTTTACATCTGAAATACTTCCTCATGGTGGCCGAGGAGCTGAACATCACCCGGGCCGCCGAGCGGCTTTACATCTCTCAGCAGTCCCTGTCCAGCCACATCAGCAACATGGAACGGGAGCTGAACGTGAAGCTGTTCACCCGCTCCCCCAAGCTGGCCCTCACCTATGCCGGGGACCAGCTGGTGCAGACGGCCACCCAGATCATCGACCTGTACAGCCAGTATCTCAGCAAGGTGGGGGACATCAACCGCCACTATCTGGGCGTGCTGCGGGTGGGCATCTCCCACACCTGCGGCCTGGCCCTGCTGCCCGACATCCTGCCCCGCTTCCGGGAGGAGTTCCCCATGGTGGACTTCTCCCTGTACGAGGGCAACTCCAACCAACTGGAGGACGAGCTGTCCCACGGCAGGGTGGACCTGGTGATCTGCTTTCAGCCCATCATGCTGGACGGGGTGGAGACCGTCCCCCTCACCCAGCAGCGGCTGGTGATGGTGGTGCCCCGCTCCTTCACCGACCAGCTCTTCGGGGACCAGGCGGAAGTGATCCGGGAGCAGTTTTCCAACGGGGCGGACATCGGGGCCTTTCAGTCCATGCCCTTTGTGCTCATCAAACGGGGCAACCGCACCCGCAGCATTGTGGACCAATATTTCAGCCGGTATTACTTCAAGCCCAAGCTGATCTTAGAGACGGAGAACACCGTCACCACCCTGGCCATGGCCCAGGCGGGGGTGGGCATCACCATCTGCCCGGAGCTGTTCCTGCGGGCCATCCCCGCCGCCTCCGCCTCCTCCGCCGGGGTGGACTTCTTCCCCCTCACCGACCCGTCCACCTTCAGCCGCCTCATCGCGGGCTATCGCCTGGACCGCCCCCTGTCCCACTTCGGCGAACGCTTCATCGCCATCGCCCAACAGGCCACGGCGGATGATTAAAAAATAATATATCTTTCACGCTTTTTGAAAATAATGCGTGTCGTTTTCATGATGGCCAACGCCGGGGGATTGACAAATCCTCTTTCTGACAGTAGAATAAAGACAAGAGGAAGGCGCTGCCGGTAGACGGGCCCCTTCTCAGTTACAAACGAGGTAACCGGACAGTTGGGGAACTAGGGCGGTTACTTCGTTTTTTTGTTTATCTGGACGACCAGAGTAATGATGTTTACGATCAAGATCCCAAGCTGAAACAGATCGGAATAAGTGACCATTTCCATCACCCCCCTCCCATGTAGTGGAGGAGGAAACAACATATGAAGTTCGGCCTCCTCCCTAATGAAGGGGCCCCCGCCTACCGCTACTGGCAGCGCCAGCGCATTTCCATGCGCCACGGTCAGTATGCCATATTATCCAAAATATAGCAAGAAAAACATGGCTCTCCCATCGTTCGGGAGAGCCATGTTTTTGGTTTTACACCTCCATGATAACAGGCAGGATCATGGGGGAGCGTTTTGTCTTTTTGTACAGGTAGTTGGACAGGTCGCCCTTGATGGCGCTCTTGATGGCGGACCAGTCGGTGGCGTAGCGGGTGTCCACGCCCTGGATGGCCTCCATGGCCACCTGGCGCAGCTCCTCCATCAGGCCCTCCGACTCCTTTACATATACAAAGCCCCGGGTGATGATGTCCGGGCCGGAGACCAGGGCGCCGTCCTCCCCGGACATGGACAGCACCACCACGATCATGCCGTCCTGGGCCAGGTGGCGGCGGTCCCGCAGGACCACGCTGCCCACGTCGCCCACGCCGTAGCCGTCCACAAAGACCTGGCCGGCGGTGACGGTGCCCGCCAGACGGGCGGAGTTGGGGGTGAGCTCCATGACCCGGCCGATGTCGCTGACCAGCACATGGTTGGGGTCCATGCCCATGCCCTGGGCCAGGCGGGCGTGGATCTGAAGCATCCGCTGCTCGCCGTGGACGGGGATGAAGAACTTGGGCTTGACCAGGGCGTGGACGATCTTCAGCTCCTCCTGACAGGCGTGGCCGGAGACGTGGAGGGCCAGCTCCCGCTCGTTCATCACCTCGGCCCCCTTGCGATAGAGCTCGTTGACCACGTTGCCGATGGCGTTCTCGTTGCCGGGGATGGCGGAGGCGGAGATGATCACCCGGTCCCCGGGCATCAGGTCCACCTGGCGGTGGGTGTTAAAGGCCATGCGGGTCAGGGCGGACATGGTCTCGCCCTGGCTGCCGGTGGTGATGATGCACACCTTGTTCTTGGGCAGGGACTTGATGTGGTTTAAGTCCATCAGCACCCCGTCGGGCACGTTCATATAGCCCAGCTCGGTGGACACCTTCATGATGTTCTCCATGGACCGGCCGGTGACGGCTACTTTCCGGCCATAGCGGGCGGCCACGTCGATGATCTGCTGGATGCGGTCCACGTTCGAGGCGAAGGTGGTGACGATGATGCGCTCCTCGCAGCCCCGGAACAGGGCGTCGAAGGAGGCCCCCACGCTGCGCTCGCTGCGGGTAAAGCCGGGGCGCTCCACGTTGGTGGAGTCGGCCAGCAGGGCCAGCACGCCCTCCTTGCCCAGCTCGCCCAGGCGGGCCAGGTCCATCATGCCCCCCTGGATGGGGGTGGAGTCGATCTTAAAGTCGCCGGTGTGGACGCAGGTGCCCACGGGGCACTTGATGGCAAAGGCCACCGCGTCGGCGATGGAGTGGTTCACGTGGATGAACTCCACGCTGAACTTGCCCGCCTTCACCACGTCCCCGGCCTCGCAGGTGATGAGCTTGGTCTTGGACAGCAGGCGGTGCTCCTCCAGCTTCAGGCGAATCAGGCCCATGCTCATGCGGGTGGCATAGATGGGGGCGTTGATGGACCGCAGCACATAGGGCAGGGCCCCGATGTGGTCCTCGTGTCCGTGGGTGATGAAGATGCCCCGGATCTTGCTCTGGTTCTTGATGAGATAGCTCACGTCGGGGATGACCACGTCGATGCCGTACATATCGTCATCCGGGAAGCCCATGCCGCAGTCCACCACGATGATGTCGCCGCCGTACTCATAGACCGTCAGGTTCTTCCCGATCTCATTCAGTCCGCCCAGGGAAATAATTTTCAGTTTTTCTGCCATAATAGCTCCTTTTCTATCAAAATTATTATAAAACGTCGTAATACTTCAGACCTGGTGTTTCCCGCCCCCTGCGGGGGCGGGAAACACATGATATTAAAATGGTCCGCAG
>OLFT01001341.1_pt1 | contig 26095 bp, 18 predicted proteins | sample 1604921 | NCBI WGS metagenome assembly OLFT01 (sample SAMEA3888897, study PRJEB22519) | human gut metagenome | biome: human gut; feature: human-associated habitat; material: faeces | place: Denmark | collected 2013 | reverse complement strand
CTTTTGTTCCGGAACCTCCGTTGCCGCCATTGCCATTGTGTCCTCCGTTGCTGGAATTACCACCGGATCCGCCATTGCCTCCTGCGATGGTTCCCCCATCGTTATCGATCTTTCCGGCTTCTGCTCCGGAGCCGCCGCTGCCGCCGTTTCCACCGTTGCCCTTATTGGAGTTACCGCCGTTTCCACCGGCTCCACCATGGACATCCGTTTTACCGGGGCCGATCACGATATCGGATCTGCCGCTGTCAATACCGCTTCCGCCGTTTCCTCCGTTTCCTCCGGCGTTTGTATTGTCACCCGTTGCGTTGCCGCCTGCTCCTGCATCTCCGCCCTTTACGGTTCCTTCCAGGATGGTTACTTTCTTATCCTCCGTGTCAATACCTGCTCCACCGTTGCCGCCAGCTCCGGGCTTTGTGCTGTCAGCGCTTCCACCAGCTCCGCCGCTTCCTCCGGATACGGTTCCGCCGTCCACAGTAGGGGTAATCTCTCCCTCAATGCCGGCTCCGCCGTTTCCTCCGTTTCCTGCATTCTGGTTTCCCTTTCCATCTGTGCCGGCTGCGCCGTTACCACCCTTGATAACGCCGTCCTTTCCTACGGTAATCTCTGCCTTTGCAGGGGCAGGCGCCTTTCCGGTGCTTACACCCGCTGCTCCGTTCGGATGGGCTGTGGAACCGTCTCCACCCTTTATCGTACCGTTTACGATTTCCAGGCTGGTTCCCGGATGTTCACTTCCACCGTCTTTCTTAAAAATCAGTCCCGGCTTTGCACTGTTCGCAGCATCGGCGTCATTACCGTTAATGCTGTTTCCACCCAGGTCAACCTTAACATCTCCCCAGGTATCCGGGATTTCCACGCTGTGGTTGATATCCTTCTTGACAATCACTTTGTAATTGCCGTCATCATCTACTACTACCTTGACATTCGGGTTTTCTGCCTTTTCATCTTTGTCCTTTTTCCCATTCGTCTTAGTATCACCCTGTTTATCTTCAAACTGTTTTGCAATGTCTTCTGCATCAACAAGAGCAGTTTTTCCGGTTGTGGAGCCAAGGACATCTCCATCAATCTTATACTCGGTTCCCTTCTCAAGCCCTGTGATCCGGTAGATGCCGTTTGCTGTCTCTTCAATCGCTGCCCCCGCTACCACTGCGCCTGCCTTGCTGTATACTTTGTATTCTGCTGCACCGTTTGGCACACCTTCAAAGGTCAGGGTATAGGCTGTCTTGCCGGTCACAACAGGGATCTCATTGGTCACTGTAACAGTCACCTCTACGAAAGCATCGTCATACCTGAAGGTCAGCTGGAAGTCTCCTTCTCTCTGCACTGCATCTATTCCTTCCACAGAAATGAGGTTCGTGACATCCTTACCCTTTGCATCATACGCTTCTGCTTTGGCACGCTTGACTGCCTCCGCATTATTAAATTTTCCATTTTTGATCGAATCCAGATGGATCTTGAAATCGTTGGCTGCAATGGTATTTCCATTTGGGGAAACCCCACTGGCCTTCTCCCGGAATACCGCATGCAGGTCTGTATCCGCACTGATCTCAACCTGATCGGTATAAACCTTTCCTGCTGCATCCTTCCATGCCATAAACTGGTATCCCGGCAGGACTGCAGCTGCCGCCATTTTCGCATAGGCTGCCTTATCCAGCTTTCCGCCATCCATGACCACCTCAGTGCCGAGCTTCTTTACCGGGCGGACTTCTTTATTCCAGAATGTCACAGTATGCGATGGAACCAGAGTGACATCAATGATCGTTGCCTCCCCGATCGTACTGCCCGCAGTGCCATTCGTATAGGCAATGATTCTGTCATTCTGATCTTTCACCGCTTCCACCATTGAAGTAACGTCTTTGGTGTTCGCAAGAATGCTTTTTAATATATTGCTGCCTTCCACATTGATCTTAAATTGTACGGTCTGGTCATTCTCCGGTACCACTAACTGATATTCATGGTCAAATCCGGTTGAGGCTGCTGTCTTGGTGATCCATTTTCTCACAGGATTACCGTAAGCTGTGTCCAGCGTTCCACCCTTGATACGGATCGTCAGCATGTTGCCTGCAACAAAGCTTACGTTCAGATAACTTGGCTGTGTGACTGCCAGTGTACTGCCTTTCCAGCTTCCTGCGCCCTCACTGAAGTTTACTGTTCCCAGGTCTGTCTTATTATCATGAGAGAGCCATTTTGCTGTAAATGAAGGATTCTGTAAACTTCCATCCGGTGTAAATTTCAGATTGTCAAGCGTCGTCTGATCCGGGACAATGATACGGATATTGCCCGCACTCTGTGTATTCACTACCAGTCCTGTCGGAATCGTGCTTGTATCCATGGAACCTCCGGAAACATGGATATGCACGACATGGGACTTCTGATAGGATGCTTCCAGACTGTGATCTGCCGATGTAGGCGTGAACTTATAGGTGTAACTCTTATCCGCCCAATCAAAGTCTTCCTTCAGGTCTGTGGCATTTCCTGTCTCTGCCAGCTTCGTAAGTATGTCGAAGGTTTCATTCTCAGTGATCCCTAACTTTCCTTCCGTAGGGTTCGGGTCTGATGGGTTCATGGCAGGGAACTTCAATGTGACTTGCACATTCTTAAATACTTCCACTTTACCATTCTGACTGTTTACCGTGACATCTTTACTCTTCTGCTCGTCAAAATAAGTCGCTGTAAATTCCGGTGTTGTCACAGCGGAGCCAGCCGCTGATGTCACCTGAATGGTTGTCATGTCATGGGTTACGGTGGAGCCGGAACTGCTTCCGCCGTTCACCTTACCAACATAATAGATCAGGTTGCCATCAACTGGCTTCTTAACGGTTACCGTGATGTTGCCGGTACCCTGGTCCTTTGATATATCAAATTCGGAGGCAGCCAGCATCTGTGGCGCTCCCTTTGCATCCACGCCCATGGATACCCATACCTTATTTGTATCAATGGAATAAGCCTCTCTTGGCTTAATGGTCACCGTGTAAGAGGTAAGCTGATGATAGGGATTAGCAGGCTGTGTCTGTGGCTTCACCAGTTCAGCCGGAAATTCCGGTGAACCAATTGATGCCAGTGCTGCCACTTCGCTACGTTCCTTCCAGTTCAATTCAGCGGAGTATTCTCCAAGGTAAAAGGTCTGGTTATTCTTCGTTGCGGTGTAGTTATAAGTTGCACCATTCTTCACAGCAGTGAAGGTATCTCCAATAGCTTTTAATGTGACACTCGCCCGGCTGTCACCTGAGGTGGTATTGTTGTTCGTATCTGTCTTCTTGACCGTATAATCTGTCGTGGATGTAAGCACATAGCCGTCCACCGTGAGCGTTCGTGGATTCGCATCCGTGTTGCTTACCGTGACCACACCGCTGCGGAGTGTGACTGCACCGGTATCACTTACATCAATGTTCGTACCATTGCTATCTGCATGGACGGTGTTGCCGTTCATTTCCTTAATAGAAGAAGTATTGTATAGCAACTCGTTACTTGCAGGTGTCAGGCCACTAGCTGCAAGCAGTTCCACGATTCCATCTTCCCTTACCTTTTCTAAGGCTTCCGTGACGGTCTGATACTCTGTTGTATTGATTCGTGCCTGTGCATTCGACGTTGTTGCATTTGGATTGACACCAGCTGCAGCAGAAATACGATTTTTACAGGAATCTGACAGCAAATTTCCAGCAAATATTCTGGCATTCTCGAGCTGGCTGCCTTGAAAAGAAGACACGCACCACATATTTGCATCGGTGGAAACTGTCAGTCGTCCCCATTTAACTCCATTCAGATTTCCAGCCGCCTGGTCAACGCACCAGGGTTTGATGCCCTGCTCCTGAGGCAATGTAGCAAATCCTGGTGTTCCCACCCAGTTATAAGTTTGTGTTGACATCAAAACTACAACATCTGTCGCTCCACTCGGAACATCAATTGGGCTTGCAGCTGCTAAAGACCAGGTATTCATTCCAGCAGTAAGTCCCGTTCCTGTCGTTGTTTGAGCTGTTCCAAACAGCACTCTGCAGTCACGGCCTGCTTCCTGCAAAGCCATACCCAAACTCCGATTCACGGTAAACTGCGCACCGAGTGCTACTGCAAGTTCAGATGCTTTTGCATTCATTTCTGTAAAAGAATTCTTTGCTCCATTAGCTTCTATCCAATATGGATGAGAATCCTCTGCCTGAATAAAAACACGCCCACCGTGACTTAAATAGTTTAACAGGATTGCTTTGTCACCTTCCGTAAGATCAATATATGGAGCACGAATATAAATCAAATCGTACTTTCCTACAGATTCCTTGGTCTCACCTGCCGCTACAAGAGTCATCGGATTGCTCTTATTGGTTCCTCTATATTCCTGCACTTCTGCCCCTGCACTCCGAAAAGATGTCGCAGTATTTTTCCATAAAATACCTGGTGCTCCTGATGAATTATCATGACAATAAGAAACCGGATCCCAGATTAAAACCTGCTTTTTGCTGAGATTCAAGATCAGTTTGTCATAAGCATAGGAAATGACACAGTCACTACGGTCTGCTGTAATAACAGTTTCGTTGTTTGTGTTACTGTCCTGTTCTCCTTCAATTGCATATCGTCCACCCTGCATCACCTCTTTGGGAGTGCTTGCGTTCATATCAGCCGCATGGCTGATGCCAATCGGCTGCAAAGGCTTTGCATTCAACCGCACTCTTGCCCCATCAGCAACCACAAGGTTCCGTGCTTCGCCGTTCTGTGTATTACCACTGATTTGTGGTGTTATGGATGGATTCTTATCATTATATCCCAGGTCAAGCAGCGCACCATTTTGTACACACACCGCTCCCTGGTTATCTGCTGTATTTCCGGTGATCGTAACATTATCCAAAGTCAGGTGTCCGCCATCCTGGACATTGAACAGCGTATTGGTTCCACCTGACAGTGTACCATTGCTGACCGTCATGGTCTGTCCGTCGCGTACAGTTATCGTTTTTCCCGGTGTGATCGTTATGCCATCTTTGAAACTAATTTCAATGACATCATCCAATAAAAGAGTTTCATCTGGCCATGTGTCCAGATCCTCCAGAAGTCCTGCACTGCGTACTAAAGACGGTGAAACAATTACCTTTCTGGTAAAGGTCGTGATTCCATCTGGAATCACAAAAATATCCTCCGTCTGATCCGTGTTGTCTGTATTGTCATTTTCTTCTTTCTTATCTTCTACATTACCACTTTCTGTATTGTTATCTTCTGTATTTTTGTTTTCTGTTTTATCATCTGCATTTTCAGCAGAGCTGTCCATACTCCGGGTAGCGCCAAGTACTTTTTCACTCTGATCTCCATCCGTCTGATCCGGATCAGAAGTATCCGCATCGCCTGTATTGTTCTCAGAATCCGGATTCCCTTCCAGCGGATTAAGAACAAATGTCACCTTGTACTCTCCCGAAAGCATAATGTCAAAATTCCCATCATCCTTTATATTCAGTTTGTACTTATTTTCATCATAAACAAGTCCTGCCGCAAGGTCATAGTCTTCCTGCCCCTGCTCCAGGTAGAGTTCCGGAACTTCAAACTCCCCGGTTTCTTCCACGGCTGCTTTCACAGTAACCGTTCTCTGAAATGTGATGACCTGATTTTCCTGTGTGTCATCCTGTCCATTTTCCTGTGTTCCTTCTGTTGTCACAGGCGTAAGGGAATAGGTTACTTCGTAGGAGCCGATCACATTAATATCGAAACCACCAAGTTCCACTACTTCCAGTGTATATTTTACATCATCATAAACAATTTCATCTGTCAGGTCGTAGTCTTCTTCTCCCTGTGTCAGCACCAGTTCCCGTGCTACATACACGGGTTCTTTGTCCTCAGAAGCCGCTACTACATGAACCGTTCTTGTAAAGGTGATGACCTGCTTTTCCTGCGTATCAACGGTATTGGTGTCATCCCCTTTTGTTACATCAACGGCTTCCGCACCCACGGGCTCTGACTGATAGCTCATATCTACACCCGTTCTCGGCCTGGATACACCCAGTACACCGGTGTCTCCGGTATTCTCTTCACTCTGTGCTGCATCCTCTCCGCTGACCGCATCTGCAGTATCTTCTGCATTGCTGCTGTCAGAATTCGTATCTCCCTGTCCGGCATCCGTGCTGTCTCCTGCATTGCTGCTGTCAAAGTTCGTATCTCCCTGTCCGGCATCCATGCTGTCTTCTGCATTGCTGCTGTCAGAACCCGTATCTCCCTGTCCGGCATCCGCACTGTCTCCTCCATTGCTGCTGTCGGAACTGTCGGATCCGTTATCAGAACCCGCATTATCAGAGTTATCGCCGGTCTGGGTGTTATCCCCTCCCTGATTGTCTCCACTGTTCTGGTCTTTGTTTTCATTATCCGAATTGGAAGCATCCCCCGAATCTCCCGGCTCCAACGTTCCATCATCCTTGGAAGTCAGGGAATAGGTTACCTCATAGTCTCCCACGGTATTGACATCAAATCCGCCATCATTCACTACAGCCAGTTCATACATGCTGCTGTCATAGGTAATGTCTTTCATCAGATCATAGTCTGTGGCTCCCTGCGTGATGGTAAGCTCCGGTGCATCATACAGTGCACTTTCCCCATTACTTCCTTCTAAAGCATCCACAAGATTGATGGATCCGATTACCAGCACTGCCGACAGGATTCCGGCAAGCCATCGTTTCGTCTTTCCTTTACGCTTTTTCATACGTTCTCTCCTTTTGCATCGTATTCATTAAAATCTATGTAAAATCAACAGGTACCTTTGCGTACCTGAAAATGTTCCGTCAGTTCTTTTAAGATCTGTGCCTGGTTTGCCAGTTCCGAGGATGCGGCTGCATTCTGCTCGGATACGGCAGAACTGTTCAGTTCCTCCCTGAGGGGTCTTGATCCATTGTTTTCCTTTTTCATCGTTTTCTCCTTCTTATCCTTATTTATTCTTCCAGGAAGTTCCTTTTTCCGTTTTCCTCAAGGAAGGTGAGAAGCTTCCCATAGCTGAGAGGCGGTGCGATGAGATACCCCTGCAGGTAATCACATCCCCAGGATGCCAGGGTTCTCGCCTGGTCCAGTGTCTCAATTCCTTCTGCCGTGACCTGGATGTTATGACGGTGTGCAATACGGATTATCTCTTCGACCAGATCCTCTGCCATCCTGCTTCCCTCCGTTCCCCAGACCAGTTCCTTATCGAGCTTCAGGGTCTGGAACGGGATCTGGGACAGCCGAAGCAGGTTGCTCTCCCCTTTGCCGAAGTCATCTAACGCCAGCCGGATCCCCTGGCTGCTCAGCTGTTCCACCATGCAGCTGAAATTCTCTGCATTCCTGACCTTGCACATCTCGGTGATCTCCATGCAGACCTCACTTCTTGATACTTCATACTTTCTGAGTATCTGCATGATGTTAGGTACGGTCTCCGGAACCTCACAGACCTCCGGGGATAAGTTGATGTTGATCCTCTTAAGTCCGTAGGCTCTCAACTCCGGGATCCTTCTGCAGGCTTCCCGGAACACCCATCTGTCGATCTCAGCGATCCATCCTTCTTCTTCCGCTTTTGCTGCAAGCTGATCCATGTTGTAGTAATTGCCGTTTTCATCCTTCAGACGGAACAGGGCTTCCGCTCCCCAGATCCTCTTTTTCTCCACGTTGTAAAATGGCTGGAAAAAGCACTCCTTTTCCCCATGGAATGCCTTTTCGCCGATACAGCCATCCTCCTTCAACAGTTCCATGCCGTTCTCCTTATTTCTCATGTTGGTATTTTTCTTTTGTACGAAAGCTCCGGGCAGATTCCCGAATGGTCACTTTACCGATGACAGCCGGAACTGTGCGAGAACCTTCCCGGTAATCTCCCGCCTGCGGAATGCTCCAAGCTCTCTGCTGTCTTCTGACCTCGGGCGGTTATCCCCCAGACAGAAGTAGCTTCCTTCCGGTACGGTATAGGGAAAGGTGATCCACTCATCCCTGTCCTGTTCCCCGAACAGGATTTCCGTTTCCGCTGCCCGTTCCCCATTTCTGGTCAGATGTCCCAGCTCATCCAGATCGATCACATCTCCCGGCTTTCCTGCAATGCGCTTTACAATGTCCCGTTCCAGGTCCTGCCTGTGGATGACCACCACATCTCCATAATCCAGCTCCCGAAAGAGCCGTCTCTGGTATAGAAACAGATCTCCATCCCGGTAGGCCGGGCGCATGGATCTTCCGTGTACCATGCCGATGCCAAACATCCAGTAGAGCAGTACAAGTACCACGCCCAGGTGTGCACCGATGATCAGAAGCTCCATCCTGCGCTGTTTTCGTTTCTGCAGTTTCCGTTTCTTAAACTCCAGTTCAAATTCCAGCTCAGTCATGCGGTACTCCTGCACTTTCCAAAGAGTCTGTCTGCACCCCGTTTTCCGGGTCAAAGTCCAGTATCACATTGATGATCTGCCGGAAGTCCTGTAACTTCCTCCGCAGCTGCTCTGCCCGATTGTTTACCCCTTCCGCTTCCTCTTCTGCCTGCGCAAGGATTTCTGCTTTCTCTGCCTCCAGCCCCTCCTGGAACTCTTTCTTTATCTGCTCCAGCTCCGCTTCTTTCTGCGACTCCATTTTTAACAGGGCAGCTTCCCGTTCCTTCATCTGCTGTTCCCGCAGATGGTAGGCGGAAAGCTCGGTTTCCCGTTCAATGGCATTTTCCGAAATCCTGCTCAGCTTTTCTGCCAGCTCCTCATATTTCTTCTGCATGGTATTCTGCTGTTCCATCATCCGCTGGTTTTCCGATTCCAGGGAGTCCACCTTCATCAGAAGCTCTGCCATCTGCGTGGTCAGTGCTTCCTTTTCTTTCACCAGTCTCTGGTTCTTCTGGAGCAGGACACGGTGTTCTTCCTTCTTCTCTGTCTCCATCGACCGGATGAGCGTCTGCAGCAGTTCGCAGGTAGCTTCCTTGTCATAACCACGGAATGCTGTTTTCATCGAATCCAGCTGATCCATCAGGGTCTTTTCATTCACGGTCTCCACTGCTTCTTCCCCTGCCTGTACTCTGGCAGTCTTTTTGGTTTCCTCACTCATTCTGGTTTCCTTTCCGGTTTATCCTTAAGTATCTATTTTCATTCCTTACAGACAGCGTTCTGTCCTTTTGATAATGTTTCCATTCCTTGCATCCAGGATGATATCGTAAGAAGTCAGGTCGGCATACGCTTTCAGAAGGTACACCGAAATTCCTTCTTCATAGGAAAAAGCAGGAAAAACCCATAAATGGATCTTTTCTCCCCGGGGTAACTCTCTGCCGGCAATCTGCATTGCCGTTTCTCTGCTGATCCTGTTCAGATGTTCCTTTCCTTCCATACGCATCATCACGTCTTTCGTTTTGTACTGAATTTCGTTACAAAATGTTTGCCCCCCCCCCGAAAAAATCGGGAAGGGGAACATTTTAAAGGAGAATTCTGTTACACAATTCTTTTACACACATTATTCATAACGGAGAGCTGTTACTGTGGACTACCACTGAGCGAACGATCTGCTCCATGCAAAGACAAGCTGCCGAATATTGGGGACAAAATTGTATGTGGGCAATATTTCCGGGCAATACCACATAATCTGCATTATGTGGTAGAAGCAGACAGGGATTGCCTTATGCAAAACGTATTAAAAATATGTTTTATACGCTGATTGTATTGTGAAAATAGACCCTTTACGGATTCTGTATCAGATTCTGCACAATTTTTTGCGAAAAAAGTCGAATTGTATCATTGACATACAAATTTATTTTTGGTATATATGAATTGCGGAGAAAAATTATGGTACTTTTGGACAATGTTTCCAGGTAAGGAAACATACCATTATGTATAGACACAGCTTTTGGATACGATTCCTACCACATAATGCAGATTATGTGGTATTTTTGTTTTTCTGCCCCGATTTTTCTCACATCTGCTCTGATTCTTCTCTTATTCCGCTCTGATTCAGACCTGATCGGTAAGCTTATGTTACTAATCCCAGCACCTGCATCCGTCTTCCATGGTTCTTAACAGTGGTCATGGTATAGATCCTGGTGGTATTGACATTGCTGTGTCCCAGTATATCCGCCAGGTAAAAGAGATCCTTCCATTTTTCCCAGAACACCCTGGCAAAAAGGTGGCGGAGGTTATGGGGGAATACCTTATCCGGACAGATTCCGGCTGCGGCACCGATGGCTTTCATCTGCGACCAGATATTACTGCGGTCCAGTGGATTCCCGAAGCGGCTGACGAACACACTTCCCTTACAGATCCCTTTTTTTCTGCAGTATTTGAGCAGCTTCTCCCTCAGCTCTTTCACCAGATACACCTGTCTTTTCTTTCCCTTGCAGGAAACCTCTGTTTTCCCGCTTTTCACAGCGGCTACGGTGATATATTTCAATTCACTGATCCGGATCCCGGTCGCTCCGATGGTCTCCATGATGAGTGCGGTCTGCTCCCGTCCCATCCGGTAAGCCTTTTCGATCAGCTTTTTGTATTCTGCCCTGCTCATTTCCTTTTCTGTGGAACGGAACATCTGCTTCTGTACCTTTACCGTCTTCACCCGGCTCTGCGTTTCTCCCATAAAGTCCAGAAATCCATTCAGGGCTACCAGCATGCTGTTTGCACTGCTCGTTTTGTAATGCTCCTGCAGCCATGCCTTGTAGGCGATCACTTTTTCCTTGGTAATGCTCCGGTTTTCTCCCATCCACTGCAGGAAGGTACGGATATCCCGCAGATATTTGTCAATGGTGGCGATGCTTTTTTCCCGATCCGCCAGATATCCCCTGTACTGCTTCAGTGTCTCTTCTCCGATTTCTGTCATTTTCACCAGTCTCCTTCCGTCCGGTTCTACCCGGGTCTTCCTGTCCACATTATGGTATACCGGATGGTGGATTCCTATCCTTTTTCCAGCAATAAAGAGTTCGCCTGCGGACTCTTTGCGTGCGAGCAGTGTTGCAAAGCAAAACAACCTGTACACTCCTTAGAGTGCACAGGTTGTTCCTGTCTGCGTTCTGTCATGCTGTTTTATTCCGGGGAATGGAGTGGGAAGATCCTGCTCACGGTGCCATCCAGACACACCGCTTCCCCACGGAAGCTAAGCGGTACCGGGTGGCTGCTCCTGTTATTGACGGTCAGCGCATTCTTCGTTACCTTGATATCCAGGGTGCTTTTCCGGTAACAGATGCGGAATTTCACGCTTTCCCACTTTTCGGGAAGGCAGGGATCGATCCGCAGGGCATCTTCCTCGATCCGTACCCCGCAGAAGCCCTCTACCACACACTGCCAGATGCCGCCCATGCAGGCTGCATAGATTCCTGCCGGTGCATTCTCCCCATCGGAGCTTAAATCCACATCGCAGCACTGGCAAAACAGCTCATAGGCTTCCTGTGTCCTTCCCAGGGAAGCTGCCATCAGGGAATGGGTGGCAAAGCTGTAGGATGCTTCATGGAGCGTGTGTTTTTCATAAAACTCGTAGTTTTTCTCCCGTACCTGCCTGCGCTGTGTCCCACCGGCTTCTTCCGGAAGTTCCGGGAACAGCTGCAGCAGCAGGACGAGGTCTGCCTGTTTATGCACCCGTAAGCTCTCAAGCTCCATAACGGTATGTTCCTTCCGTATTTCGGCGGCTGCGTTTTTTCCAAAGCTCTTGTAGTAGCTAAGATCCATCTCCTGCAGCTTCCCGTAACCGGCAAACTGGGGAAGGATGCCATCCTTTCCCACAGGCGGCAGATATATTCCTTCCGCCGCCCTGCGGATCTTTGGCAGCATCTCACAGATCTCCCAGCGGTTATTCAGCTCTTCCAGATATTCCGGATCCTCTTTTTCCAGTCTTTCTGCGATCTGCACCGCCAGGCGGAGGTTATTCCGTGCCATGTAGTTGGTATAGGTATTGTCCGTCAACCGCTGTTTGTACTCATCCGGTCCGATCACATCACGGATATGGCATACCCTGCCATCCTCGTCCCATTCCACACGGTCTGCCCAGAATACTGCAGTAGCCAGAAGGATCTCATCGCCCCACTGCTTCATGAACTCTTCATCACCGGTAGCCTGATAATATTTCCATACGGCATGGCTGATATCTGCTGAGATATGCAGTTCCTTTTTCCCGGTATAGATGGCGGTTCTCTCCCCTGTCTGCGGATCTGCCATGCCTCTTTCCGGGGTGGTCTCCCCGTACTCCGGTCTGGCAGCCTCCCAGGGATACATGGCTCCCTTATATCCGTTTCGGTATGCCTTGGTCTTTGCTCCCTGTAAGCCCCTGCCACGGTAGATGAGCAGACGCTTTGCCTCCGCAGGTTCTGTCAGGAGAAAGAAGGGGAGGATACACATCTCGGTATCCCAGAAGCAGTGTCCCTTAAAATCCTCCCCGGTCAGTCCCTTTGCCCCGATGCCTACGGTATCGTCTTCCCGGTCTGCCATGATATTCAGATGGTACAGGGCAAACCGTATGGCAAGCTGGTCGTAATCATTCTCTCCACGGATCAGGATATCATTCCTGTTCCAGAATGTTTTCCACTCCTTCTGGCTGCGCTTTTTTAAGACGTCATATCCTGCTTCCAGATATTCCAGTGTCTTTTTCCTGCCTCTACTGCAGGTGTCCCATGCCTTTTCCCTCTCGGCTCCGGGATCCCGGTCGGTAAATACGGTACAGATCTTGTCCACGACAAAGCTCTCCCCCGCAGGCACTTCCGCCTCCGCTATGATTACTGCGTACCGCTGGCCGATCAGCGGAGTTTTCTTTGGATGGATGGGACTGCCGTTTAAGGCAAAACGGTGTCCGCAGTACTGCAGCACATGGATCTTCGATTCCCCGGTCACCGTATGGTATTCCATCATCTTCTCCTTGTGCATCCGTGCTTCCACTTCGTGGAAGTGCTGTGTGCCGTTGTTGGTCATTCTCCCGTTGATCCCGCTGATGATCTTCACCTTCACATTCCGGTGATATGGCATGATCCGGACTCTGGATGCTATGACGTGTTTATCCGCCAGGGATACGAAACGCTCAAAGAAAAACTCTGCCTCCACACCGTTCCTGCCCTCCCAGCAGACATGGCGGGTGATGACCCCATCCTTTAAATTCAGCCTTCTGCTGTAAAGCACGGTCTTCCCCTGCACCATGCGGAATTCCTCATCATCCAGAAAAATGCGGATGTTGCAGAAGTCTGCCAGGTTTGGAAGCTCTGTCACTTCCTCTTCCCCGAACCGGTCATAGAGTCCTGCAAGGTACAGTCCCCTGGTTTCCGTACTGTATACCTCCTCCAGTGCTGCCCTCTGTCCAAGGTAGCCGTTTCCCTGGGCAAAGATGGCTTCGATCTTTTTCAGTTCCCTCCGGCTGAACCGGCTTTCCTCGATCACCCAGTTTTTGTCAGACTTCACGCCTTTGTTATAACTTAAGTTTCCACTGCTCTCCATGATGTTTCCTCCCTGCCATTCCTTATTTCTGTATGCTTTCCAGTACCCGGATCAGCTCCCTGCGGGGCTTGCTCTCTATGAAGGACTCCACTCTCCTTAGCTGTCCGGTAATGATCTGCTCCCTGGTGGCCGGATTACGGATCACGCTATCCAGCACCTCTGCGATTTCGTCCGGCTTGCAGGTCGGCAGCAATACGCCGCTCCCGCCCAGCGTTTCCGGTACGGCTCCCGATTCATAGGCAACTACGGGAACGTGATAGAACATTGCCTCCACCAGCGCCATTCCGAAGCCTTCCTCTTCGCTCATACAGACAAAGGCATCGGCAATGCGGTAATAGGCGATCATCTCGTTAAAGGCTACGTGACCGGTCATGATGATCTGGTTCTCCTTATATCCCAGCTTTTTCCGGTATTCCTCAAGATAGGTATAGTATTCCGGTACTTCGCTTATGCTTCCGACGAGGAAGAGTCTGGCATCCGGATCCTTGGTACGGCAATAGACATCGTACAGCTCCATCAGCCGTTCGATCCTCTTATGCGGGATCATCTGTCTGAATTTTCCATTGTCGTAAATGTATGCCACTTTTCTTTTTTCTCCTTCTGTTTTCCGTAGTTCTCCTGCTGTCTTTTGTAGTTCTCTTTCTGTTTTTGTGTTTCTCTTTCTGTCTTTTCCAGGATTCTCTTCGGTTCTCTTTCCGAAGAAATGTTCCTTTTACCATTCATCTAAAACGTTTTAGATAAATGGTAAAAAAATATCCTTTTGGCATTTTATGCATTTGTTCTGTCCATCACACTGTCTCTTCCTGCAATCCGGTACGGAATAAAGCTTTTCTCCGTATCCTTCTTCTGGCGCATTCGTTCATGGAGCAGTTTTGCTGCTGCATACCCACAGTCCAGGGGATCCCACTCTACCGTGGTCAGTGCCGGTTCCATATATTCTCCGATGCTGCTGTCTCCGAATCCGGTCAGGGAAAAATCCTCCGGAATCCGGTATCCTGCCTCCCGGATGGCTCTCTTTATCCCAAATGCCAGGTAATCACTAAAGCAGAGGACAGCCGTATGATGTCCGGTTCCGTAATGGGAAAGGTATTCTTTCATCTTCCGGTATGCCTGCTGTTCCTCCCCGGTGATCGTTGCATCCTCCCCGGCTTCTCCCTGTCCCCAGTCCAGGATATCTTCTTCCTGCAGGGATAGGTTTTCCTGTCCCATTGCGGAAAGCACTCCGATCATGCGGTCAGCCTGTTCCATGCTTCCCTCAGATCCGGCTGCCACAAGGATCTTTCTGTGCCCGTTCTTTAAAAGGTATCTTGTCATATCTGCCGCTGCGGCGGCATTGTCCATGCCAATGCGCTGTTCCGGAGCCAGACACTCGCTATGCATTGCCACAAAGGGAACGGGAATCTCCATCAGTTCCTGCAGCCTCTGATCCTCTGTTATCAGGTCACTAATCAGGATCCCTTCCACTGCATGGCTCTCACAGAACTGCCGGTAGGTCATTTCTTCCGGATCATGGGCATATACCGCAACCTCAAGTCCGTGGCTGCTGCAGTAGCCATACACCCCCTGGATCATGCGGAAGGTGATGTTGTCCTTCCGCTCCCGTTTCAGCAGATCCGGAATGATCAGGGCGATCCGGTTGCTCTTTTTACTGGCAAGGTTACGTCCGTTGACATTCGGCTGATACCCCAGTCTGCGTGCCGTTTCCTGTATTTTTTGTCTTGTTTTTACGGATATATCCGTATACCCGGTCAGGGCGTGGGACACGGTCGCAACACTGACTCCCGCTTCCCTTGCGACGTCACGTATGGTTACTGCCATAAGCTCTCCTCCGGTTATTTTTTTCTTCTGTTTGATACGGTGCCTTCCACTCTTTTGGAATCCAGAAAGCTGTTCATCTGCGCCAGCAGACCGATCATTCCATCCATCTCCTGTTCGGAGAAATTCTTCGTCATGCCTTTCACGTTGCTGCGGATCCGGTTCCGGTAATAGACCACGGCCTCCATCCCCTTATCCGTAAGAATGAGCCATTGGGATCTGGCATCGTTCGGGTTCGTCATCTTGGTGATATATCCTCTCCGGATGAGGCTGCTGGATGCATGGTGTGCCGTCTGTCTCCCGACACGCAGGTAATCACCGACCTGGGTGATGGTCCTTGGGTGGCTCCCTTTTCCTACGGCGGACAAAAACCGCATATCCGAGCTGTTTAAGTCTGCATACCGGTCATTGGCCGCAATACGGTCTTCCATCTCGATAAAGTTATAGAATAAATCTGTTAACTGCTCATTGATAATCTTTGTACGCAACTACTTCTCCTGTCTGTCTTAACGGACCTTCTCAGCATCCCACTCCATTACGGATCCGGTCGATGCATCAATCGTGAATTCGTATTCCGTTCCACCGTAGATGATCTTTCCTTCATATTCCGGACGTCCGTCATCATAATCAAGCTTCCATTCATAGAGATCCTTGTCTGTTGCACCGCTTACACGGTCAAGGGCTGTTTTCTTTGCATCTGCCTCACTGACCGTAACGTTCCTGCTGTCTGCTCCCATCGTTTTTTCTTCATATGCGGAGCTGATGATCTCTCCGGTGTCTGCCGCAATCTCATAGTCATACTTGGCACCGCCTGCATACCATTCAATGTCATATACCTGACGTCCGTCTTCATAATCAAGCTTTGACTTGGTGATCGTTGCGTCCGCTGCCTTCACTCCGGCATGCTCCAGTGCGATCTTCTGTGCTGCTGCTTCATCCACGGTTCCGGTACCTGTTGCATTCTGTGCCGGTGCAGCGGCTGAGGTCTGTGCCTGGGCTGAGGCTGAACCTGAGGTCTGTGCCGGAGCCGAGGCAGCGGGGTCTGCCGTTTCCGTCTGCGTCCCGGAAGTCTGTGCATTCTGTTCCTGGCTGCTCATTTCCATGACAGCTCCTGTCTCTGCATTGATTGTGTAGGCGTAGGCATACTCTCCGGAAGTAAATTCCACCTTATAGCAGGCCACTCCCGCCACCTCACTTAAGGTCGTGGCTGAAATGTCTGCATCTGCCGCTTCAATATCCGCTGCTTTTAACGCCGCTTCCTGTGCCTCCTCCATAGGGATCATCTGTGTCTGCTCCTTCGTCTGCTCCTGGCTGCTTTGCTGCGGAATACTTGCCGCTGCATTATCTCTGCATCCGGTCAGGGTCATTGCAAGTGCAAATGCCGCTCCGGTAAAAATCCATTTCTTTCTCATACTCTTTCTTATCCTTCCTATCAGATTGGAATGAGTAAAGTGTAGCCGATATCCTGCCAGATTACAAGTGAAATTTTTGTGTACAGGGTATATTTGTAAAAATCTAACAAATATAGTAACACTTGCAATACCGTAAATTGCGCCGCCCATGCCTCTTTTTACGGATTCCCTGATTGTCTCCATTTTGTATAACAAAAGGCAGCCCACTATGGACTACCCTGATAAAAATAAAAAGCAGCAAATTCCGGCAATCCACTCCTTACTATGTATTATCCTTCAACCCATAACACTGGTATAGCATTTCTGTCATTTTCTTCTTATCTGTTCCCCTTATACCCAAGGACTTTAAATCCACTGTTTCATCAGCTATTTCAGATAAGAACTTTTTCATATCCTCTGCTATTTCCGGACTGAGGACTTGCCTTGTATTGGCTGTGATTAACTGTGCTAATCGGAACACATCGTTTTTATGTTTCTTTATGTTTTTGCTATCGACCTGCTCTCCATTCAACTTGCGTTCCTTTAAATCCAGCCATGCTTTCGTCTTAAATGGAATCAGGCAAGTCGGACTTAATACCGGAATGCCATCAACCATCATTTGTCCGGTTTTTAACAATTCATAATATGCTTCATTTAAAAGGATTGCCGACAAACTGGACATTTCATCATCTATCGGAAGCGGAGTGAGAACTGCATCATCTTCCAATATAATAAAATCCGGATTTCTGGAAAATATTTCTATCATATATGGATATTCTTTACTTTTCGGAGATGTGAAACGATAAAACTGTGCATTTCCAGTGCTTTTATTCAAATGCTCATATCCTGCTTCTTTGACATACTCCCAAAACTGCCTGCCAAACTCCGCTGTTATGGATTCAACAATCAATACAATATCTACATCTTTTGTAGCACGAAATGGTAATTCTTCATTTTCCATAATCAAATCACACGCCGTCCCACCGATGATGACATATTGATTTTCAAAACCTTGAAATCTTTCCTTAAATTTTGTAAATCCACTGACCATTACTCATGCAACCTTCTTTCCTGCAATTCATCTACTGCTTCTTCAATTCTTTCATCATTTGTATTTGTAAAAGATAAAACAAGTGAAATATCATCAGCACTGTTATCCTCTGAAAATTGTTTTGGGTTGTATGCCCATAATTCAAGGCTGACCTGTTTATCCGGGTCTATCAATTCATCAGTCAGCAAGGCTTTATCATAATCTTTCTCACTAATTGCATAGGTAACAACTCGGCTTGGATTTAGCATTGTTTTTTTAGAAAGTGCTGTTTCCCCTGCAAAGACCATATTTTCTGTAACTTGCGTCTTATCTATATATCCTGTTTTTCGAACAGGAGTCGTCAAATATACTTTTGCTTTTTCAAATAATTCATCTCGCTTATATTTTGACTCAATAAACTTATTGACACCGTCTTTTGCTACAAGAAACAAATCTGTCGTTTCCAACTGCTTCACTGCTCTGGTCAAGGTCATTGCTGTAAACGGAAGCACTTTTCCGGCTTCTGAAGTATACAATCGTTTTTTCTTACTGTACAGATAAAATAAAAACAACTGCTGCGTGGAGTAAACAAACTTACCCGTCAGCTTTTGGGGTTCTTTTTCATCAGAAAGCATTGTCCCAATGAAAGGAAGAAAGACCTGCTTATCAGTAATAAATGGTATATTATTTTCTATAAGGCTTTTTCTTCGATAATTTGATACCGTTGTAAGTTCAAATACGACTGGCACATTATCAATCTGCTGTATTTTTACAATTTGTTTTTTCAATGCCGGAAGTGTGGCAAGTTCTTCTGTTGGAGCAAGCATTATACAGCGTCTGTTTCCAATATATGCTGTATGAAAATCATAACTCCCTGCAATATAAACAGGCAAAGAATCCTGATGATTCCATGCTTCATATTTTATAGAAATCCCGAATACGCTTGTAAGCATATTTCTCATTCTCCTTTTAACTTAATTTGTTTTATTTTAACTTATCCAATGTTAAAAGTCAAGTTTTTGAGTTATTTTGAATTTATATTTCCTTTTTCCGTGACCGGATACTGGTTCAATAATGTCTGCCTTTGAAAGGCTTACCTGAATATTCTGATCCTGCGGATCTCTGACTTGTTTTTCCGAAACTTCACATTGCTTTGTGCAAAGACGCTCTTTCAACGATGTGCGTCCCTGCTGCAGCTTCTGCTTATCTTCTTTACGATTAAATTTTTCCACACCATTGTTAAGCACATTGTCAATCATGTTATAATTCTGCTCTTCCATTTCCTCGACCTTCGCAAGCGGCTTGTACTCTGCCACTTTTACAAGCAGCTCTTTGGCTCTCTGCTCACTGTTCTCATCGGTGCCTTCTTCTATGGAAGTCTGCAAAAAATTCTGCAAATGTCCGATGTTTCCATTGCGTATATCTTCTGCGATCCTTTGCACCTGCGCTTCCTGATCCGATACCGTATCCCTATACTCATAAGGATCCATGTCATAGGATAACCGGTCAAGTTCTCCCGCAAGTGCCTGTATTTTCTGCTCTTTCGTTTCCCGGTCATTGACCTCTTTCTCCGGGAATGCTTCTACCAGCTTTTTAATAGCGTCCTGCACGCTCGGATGATCTCTCACATCCGGCATATAGTTGAGAAAATCTACATCAATCGTCTTTCCGGTAAGAAGATCCACCTGGTCATCCTCCAGGCAGTCGGTTCCCTCTACATGAAGATTCACTCCGATTGCCGGAACTCCATTTAACCGTGCCGGATCCATTTTCCGGTAAATCCGGATAGCATCTTCAATGGTTGGAATATCCTTATAATATGCTCCGATGCCATGAAATTCTCCACACTCTGCCACAGTAAATGTGACCGTAAGATCTTCTGCTTTCTCTTCCAGTTCATGCAGAAATTGTGGCAGACCGGTAAATCCGAACGTATCCACAAAATGTGCGCTGTTTTCTCTGTTTTCATGCAGTACCACAATGTCACTGACAGAAAGAGAATGTGCCTTGTAGTCTGCCGGGTGGTCAATATTGAACTTCGTATAGATGACTTCCAGTGTTTCCCCCTGCGTCCTTCCCCGGAATTCAGACAATTCCCCCATATACACCTGTTCATAATTTTCCGGCACTATGGAATCCAAATTATACTTGGTGAGTCCCATACGTTTCAGACTTTCCGTTCCTTCAAAGCGGAACTTATCCAGTTCAGGATTATTCTTTAACTGGTAAATGCCATATTTATCCATACTTCCATGGAGTAACTGTGCAGCCTTTCGTGCATCAGAAGCTTCTTGCTGTTTCTGTGATTTATTGATTTCTGTCTCCGAATCCTGCAATGCATCAATCCCTTTCTGCGCATCCATCATAGTAAGCTCCACATCCTTGTCTGTAATTTCCTGTACTTTTTGTTTTTCTGTCTGATTATCTGTCATAGATTACCTCCATTTTTGCATGATAAAAGGCAGCCCACAATGGACTGCCTTGATAAAAGAAAAAGCAGCAAATCATTTACTGATCTACTGCTTGTTTCTTTGGTATTTACTTGTTACTTATGCCATCACGGGTTCTTTCTTCTTAACGATTGCTTCCACAACCTCCACACTGGTTTCTGCCACGTCTGCGATCTGATCTAATGTATAACCTTTTTTATACATATTCATAATAAATTTTTCACTCGTTTTTTCTGTGGCTCTTTCTTCAATTCCTGTACTCAGATTACACATAATTCTCACATCCTCTCTAAATTCACTGCTGATTGGGATATTATACTCATGTTCTATAATATCCAGTTTTTCCTGCTCTTTCAATTCGCTTGAGAGAAGTGCACCAATCAAACGATGCATTTCATATTTTTCCTCATGATCTGGAATATCATTCGTAATTCCAATTAAAACGATATTCAGCAGATCCATATTGCCCTTCCAGTCATATGGACTCAGCATCTCATCCTTCGTAAGATGAATATGGCTTAAGCTGTTGCAATCCATATTCATGCAGATCCAAATGCTGAATACCTGTTTTATGTCATCATAATTCGTGTTTACAAAATCTCTCTCTTTTTGTGAAGAGACAAGCCTGCTCACATAAAAGATTGCCCGATTTAATAGCTTATATTTGTCGGGTTCATCCTTTTGAGCTTCGACATTCACGATAATCTGGGAAAGACCATTTTTCATGCGGACATAAAAAATAATATCGAATCTGACCAGTCCCTCATTGATCTCGGCATTCTCTGTATTTAGTCCAACAATCCTCTGCCCAGTGGCATCTATTTTTTCTACATTCGTCAATCCTGGTTCAACCGGTACAATCCCAACTTTTGGTTCACCTTCAATGTATGTTACTACATCCTCCGGCTTCATTCCCTTGAACTCGTCAACTGTCTTTACCAAAATATGTGCCAGAATATTCTTTTGTGCTAATATCCTTTTGACACGGGCATCATACTGTGCTTTATCTCCCGCTGCATTCACAGCATTTGTTATTTCTGTATTCAAGTCGGCATTCCTCCTTTTGTACTGTGCATAGCACCTTTCTATTTCCTCAAAAGGCTCTCTGCCTTAATATTATTATAAGCGAGAGCCTGTGCGGAATCAACTGAATTTTCCATAAACATTTTTCTATCGTATCGTTTCATTTCCTCTTGTCTTATCCACTGCATCCCTTCCTGCAGGTGTCCCGGACACCCTTGCCTTCATTTCGGAGAGTTTCCCCTTCAATGAAGTCCGTTCTGCTGGTCGGTCTGCAAGTTTTCTTTCCGGTTCTGCTTCCTGCCCTTCCTCGTCCATGCCAATCGCATCATTCCCTTTTTCATCCATGTTCAAAAGAGCGTTCAATGCTGTCAGACGATCCAGCTTCTCACTAAGCTCCGCTTCCTGTGCAAATGGCTTATTTACCCCTGTTTTCGCTGTTTCCAGCTGATGTTCCACATTGGAAAGTTTCGTCTGTGCTCCCTCAAGCTGTGCCGGCATTGCTTCCAGTGCATTGTTGATACGGGTAATATTGCCGAGGGGATCAGCGCCGACTTCCATCGGATGGCTCATGGCACCTTTGACATTCATCACGAATTTATTGTTGAAAGAATCAAAGGTCACATTCAGCTTAAATCCAAGGTATTCCCCCACATCGGCACTGGCATTGATGCCCTTGATTTCCTTACACATGGCAATGATGGCAGTTCCGGCTTCTTTTTTATCGGTATATGCCTTTCCCCCGATGGTTATAGAGAACTGTTCTTTATCTAATGGCTTATTCTGCTCATATTTTTGCATATCCGCAGTAAAACCATTGATCCGCTCCTTGAAAATGGCGATCTGCTGTGGGTAATGCTTTGTAATGTTATCTTCCAGACGGTATTTCTGGCTTGTATGGTTCGCCTTCATCAGTTTCAGCTTCGATACCTGAATGTCCAGATCCATCTTTTCCTTGATATACGGGTTGCCTGTGGCTAGTGCCTTTACCTCTGCATAGGAAAGTGCCGCTTCGTCCACATCCTCACAGCTTCGCACCGGGGATTTACTGGTCATGATCTGGCCGATGAATTTCTGCTTGTTCTCTATGAGCTGCCAGGAGTAACTGTCAAACGTACCTTCCGTAACATAACGAAAGATCTTAACCTTGTCATTCTGATTGCCCTGTCGTAAGATTCGTCCCTCCTGCTGTTCAATGTCAGAAGGTCTCCACGGCACATCCAGATGGTGCAGTGCGATAAGCCTGTCCTGCACATTGGTTCCGGCTCCCATTTTTGCTGTGGAACCCAATAAAAAACGAACCTGTCCGCTTCTTACTTTTGCAAACAGCTCCGCTTTTCTCAGTTCTGTATTCGCATCATGGATAAATGCAATTTCTCCTTCCTGTACTCCCTTTTCCATGAGTTTATTCTTGATTTCTATTTGCAAGGCTTTCCTACACAATGGAAACACGTTCTTTCGCAAATCTGTTCATTTATCAGGCTTTTTAGCTTAAAAAAATTTTTTTCACACATACAAAAAAAGAGAAGACAGATACAATCTCCATCTTCTCTCACTGAATTTTTATACAGTATTACAATTTATATCATCCTGAAATGCTTAAATGCTTCCATAATCAGCTCACGCTTTTCATCAGGACATTGTGGCACCTTGTGCCCTTCCGCACCTGTATTATAGTTTTCACGCTTCTCAAATCCGCATGAATCTTTCACCTGTGCAATATACAGATTCGATACAGAAACATTATACTGTTCCTTTATCCATGATTTTATCTCTGCATACGTTGCTGAACCCTTTGTATTACGCATATATTCGTTATCTTTAGGCTCATAATCAACATACTCATATTCAATATTCCTATCATCGACCATTTTCCTACCCAAAAGGACTACCGTCTCTACCTGTGTCGTCCCCGGAAACATGTCGACACAGCATACTCTTGTGACCTCATAACCTTTTGCCTGCAGCACAACGAGATCTCTCACAAGGCTCGTTGGTTTGCAGGAAATATAGATCATTTTTTCGCATCCATAATGGTCGATGATCTTTGGAAGCGCCTTCGGATGGATTCCGTCTCTCGGCGGGTCCAAAACGATGAGATCCGGGCGTTCCTCTAAGGTATCTAATACTTTTAAAACATCCCCTGCGATGAAGTCGCAGTTTGTCAGTCCATTCTGCGCCGCGTTCACCTTCGCCGCCTCAACAGCTTCCTCAATGATCTCCACGCCGGTCACATGTTCTGCCGCCGGAGCCAGGATCTGGGCAATGGTACCGGTTCCGCTGTAAAGATCGAAGACCTTTCTTCCGTCTGTCTCACCGATGTATTCGCGGGCCGTCTCATAGAGCACCTCCGCACCGAGAGAGTTGGTCTGGAAAAAGGAGAATGGAGTGATCTTAAATTTTAATCCGAGAAGTTCTTCCATAAAGAAGTCCTGTCCGTAAAGGATCACCGTACGGTCATTCTGAACCACATCCGCAAGGCTGTCGTTTTCTGTGTGGAGGATTCCGGCAAAAGAGCCTTCCAGATCCAGTCCCAGAAGTTTTTCTTTCCAGCCCTCAAGCAGCACTTCCTCATTCTTATCACTCTTCCAGGTTCCCTCCGTCTGGGTGGAGGTCACAAGATCCACAAGGATCTCCCCGGTCTTCACACCGCGACGGACAAGAAGATGTCTCAGATATCCGACATGCGCCATTTTTTTATAGAAGACTGCTCCGTGCTCCGTAAAATAATCCAACGTCGCTCTTAAGATCTTACAGCAGTCCGGATGCACCAGCACACATCGGTCCACAGTCACGATATCATAAAAGCTGCCGCGTTTATGCATTCCCAGAGTCATGGGACCGTCCTTAAACTCATCTCCGAAGGAAAATTCCATTTTGTTCCGGTATGCCTTTGTCAACGGACTACCTTTGATCCCTTCAAAATTGTAGCCTGCCGGAAGTACCGGATCTAAAAGAGCCCGGACCTGCTGCTCCTTGATCTTTAACTGTTCCTCATAAGGAACCGTCTGGTACGTACATCCACCGCAGTCCGCACGATGAGGACATGCACCCTCTTTGTTTTCGTATGCTGCGGGAGTCACGACCTTAAGAAGTCTTCCCTCACATCTTCCTTTGCGCTGCTTGGAGATCGCGATCTCGACGGTCTGCCCCGGGAGCGCGTTCTTTACAACTACCTTTTCCTCTCCGATATGGAGGATTCCTTTATTTGGAAAATCCATCTTTTCCACTGTACCGGTGTAGATCTCACCTTTTTTCATATTATTTTTGTACTCCTTTTTTCTGCCGGGAATCGGATTTTTCCGTTTCTGATCGCACAGCGCGTAAACGATGCCTCGTTCCCTGATATGTTTTTATGCACAGAAAAAGGCTGTGCAAGCGATCCCTGCCACAGCCTCGTTCTCATTGTGTTTGTAAGCATTTCGGCTTAAGCTTCTTTCTCGTCATCCTTCTCGACAGCTTTTTCCGTTTTTTTCGGAGCTTCTTCCTCTTCCTCGAAAAAGTCATCGTCGAAATCATCGTCGAAATCGTCTTCAAAATCTTCCAGATAATCCGGTGTAAAGAAGCGATATACTGCGTATGCGATTCCGGCTATAGCAGCAACAGCGCCGATGATAGCAAGCACCCAGAGGATACAATTCTTTTTCTTATCCTCTTCTTCTTTTTTATGAAGCAGTTCATTCAGCTTGGACGCGTTTATAAGCTCTTCCATTTTGCTGAGTGCGTCTTTACTCATCGTATCGAATTTGTTCATCCTCACACATCCTTTCTGTTTCACAGCCGCCCCGGACAAGAATAATCCGCACGGACAGATACTTTGTAATAGTATATCATGATTTTATGGTTTTTACTATCCCTAAATTTTCATAGTTTTAGACACCATTTTTTTATACCGCAGTATATGGAGTTCTACAAATAAACATGATAAAATAAAACTGCTGTCGCACCTCCAGCAGAAAGGAGGCGGTATTTATAGATTACATAAACACTTTCCTTGTCTCTGTCGCGGCAAGCATAGTTGGCTACTATGTTTGCAAATGGCTGGATAGGGACAACCGACAGTAACAGCCTAAATGGTTTAGCTCACCGCAAAGAGCAAGAAAACCCCCGGAGTGGCACCTCCGGGGGTTTTCGCGTACTCATAGACATATAAGCACTTTCCTTAGCTGTTTTTAATTATATGCGATTGCCTAAAAAAAATCAATACTAAATTTCTTTTGGCTGATTTATTTACAGCTTCTTCAGCTTCGCAAAGGAAGCAAACATCTTCCTTGTCCCGATCGCCGCATGATCAAAATCGACTGTGACCTCGAAATCTTTTCCGCCGTCCGCGATGGATTTCACGGTTCCGTCACCAAAACGCATGTGATGGACGCGGTCGCCTTCGGAGAAATCCAAAGACTTCGGTTTTTCTACGGTAAACGCCTTTCCGAAGGTCGGCGTGTTCTTCGGCGCCGCAGAAGTCCCGGAGGCATATGGATTCTTATAGGCATCGGATTTCTGTCCAAAAAGACTCACCCCCGCCGGGCGGTTCTGGAATCTTCCGGTGTGACCGTCAGCCGCTTTTCCGTCCGCGCCGGAAGCCTTCGCCCACGGAAGTCCTGCTTCCTCCGGAAGATTCCTGTATGCGTCCGCCATTTTCTTCCATCCGGTCTTTGAATCATCCCGATCCGGACGTTCCAGGCACACATCCGGGATCTCGTCAATAAACCGGCTCGTTCTCGCGTACTGCATCTCGCCCTTCACCATACGGCTCTTTGCGGCGGTCAGCGTCAGCCGCTTCTCCGCCCTCGTGATTCCCACATAGCAGAGACGGCGCTCTTCCTCTAACGCCTCCGGTCCCTCCATGAGCGACATCATGCTCGGGAAAAGTCCGTCTTCCATTCCGACAAGGAACACAACAGGGAACTCAAGCCCTTTTGCCGCGTGCAGGGCCATTAAGGTGATTTGAGAAGCGCTCGTATCTTCTTCGCTTTCCATATCCGTCATTAACGATAAGTCAGTTAAAAATTGGACAAGTGGCATTTCTTCCGCATCAGAGTCTAAACGATTATC
>OLFT01001334.1_pt1 | contig 26215 bp, 18 predicted proteins | sample 1604921 | NCBI WGS metagenome assembly OLFT01 (sample SAMEA3888897, study PRJEB22519) | human gut metagenome | biome: human gut; feature: human-associated habitat; material: faeces | place: Denmark | collected 2013 | reverse complement strand
GACCCTCTGATTAACAGTCAGATGCTCTAACCGACTGAGCTAAGGAAGAATGTTTTGTTTTTCTCAATTGCGATGCAAAAGTAATAGGATATTTTGAAATATGCAATATCTTTGCAAAAAAAATTAGTGAAATGGATAAAATAATTGGATTGGGCAACGCCCTGGTAGACGTACTTGCAACCCTGAAAGATGATACACTCCTTGATGAAATGGGATTACCCAAGGGAAGCATGCAACTTATTGATGATGCTAAGTTACAGCAGATTAACGAACGATTTAGCCGAATGAAAACCCACTTGGCAACCGGTGGAGCGGCTGCAAATACGATCCTCGGACTCGCTTGTTTGGGTGCCGGGACCGGTTTTATCGGAAAAATCGGAAATGACGCTTACGGAAACTTTTTTCGGGCAAATCTGCAAAGAAATGGCATCGAAGATAAATTATTAGTGTCTGATCTGCCATCGGGAGTTGCTTCTACTTTTATTTCTCCGGACGGAGAACGTACTTTCGGTACTTATCTCGGCGCTGCCTCTACGCTGAAAGCCGAAGATTTAACGCTGGATATGTTCAAAGGGTATGCATATCTGCTTATCGAGGGGTATCTGGTACAGGATCATGATATGATTCTTCATGCCATCGAGTTGGCAAAAGAGGCCGGATTGCAGGTTTGTCTGGATATGGCCAGTTATAATATCGTAGCGGGTGATCTTGAATTCTTCACCTTATTAATAAATAAATATGTAGATATTGTTTTTGCCAATGAAGAAGAAGCGAAAGCGTTTACGGGCAAAGAAGATCCGAAAGAAGCTCTTGAGTTGATCAGTAAGAAATGCAGTATTGCCATTGTAAAGGTAGGCGGCAATGGTTCTTATATTCGTAAGGGTACTGAAGAAATTAAGGTAGAAGCTATTCCGGTGAAAAAAGTGATTGATACAACAGGAGCAGGCGACTATTTCGCATCCGGATTTCTGTACGGACTGACTTGCGGATATTCTTTGGAGAAGTGTGCTAAGATTGGTTCAATTCTCTCCGGAAATGTTATACAGATAGTTGGAACCACGATTCCCGGTGAGCGTTGGGATGAAATAAAGTTAAATATTAACGAAGTTCTGTCAGAGTAAGCAGGCAATGAGTTACTTTTACGTCTCATTTTAACGAAAAGTGTATGAAAAAGTTTCTGAATAGACGAAATGGTGTCCTGTTGGCAGCAGTGTTGGTTGCTGTAGCATTCTTTAGTTTCAAGAGCGGTGACGACCGTAACTTCCAGATTGCTAAAAATCTGGATACCTTTAATTCTATCGTCAAAGAACTCGATATGTTTTACGTAGATACGCTTGATCCGAATAAGACGGTCCGTGAAGGGATCGACTATATGTTGTCTTCGCTCGATCCCTATACGGAATACTATCCGGAGGACGATCAGGCCGAACTGCAGCAAATGTTGAATGCCTCGTTCGGAGGTATCGGATCTTTGATCACGTACAATCAAAAGCTGAAACGTTCGATGATAGCCGAACCGTTTGAGGGAACTCCTGCAGCTAAGGTCGGATTGAAGGCCGGTGATATACTGATGGAGATTGACGGAAAAGATTTGGCGGGGAAAAATAACCAGGAAGTCAGCCAGATGCTTCGGGGAGCAGTAGGTACCAGTTTCAAGCTGAAAGTGGAGCGTCCGGACGAAAAAGGAGGAACACGGCCATTGGAATTTGATATTGTGCGTCAAACCATCCAGACTCCGATGATTCCTTATGATACCATTTTTAATAAGAATGTAGGTTACATCAATCTGAGTACTTTTTCCGGCACTCCTTCGAAAGATTTTAAGAAGACCTTTCTGAAACTGAAGAAAGAAGGTATCACTTCATTGGTGATTGACCTGCGTGGTAACGGTGGCGGACGCTTGGAAGAAGCGGTAGAGATTGCTAATTTTTTCTTGCCTCGTGGTAAAGTGATTGTAACGACGAAGGGAAAGACCAAACAGGCCAGCAATACTTATAAGACATTACGTGAACCGCTGGATCTCGATATCCCGATTACTGTACTGGTGAACGGTGCTACGGCTTCCGCTTCCGAAATCCTTTCCGGAGCTTTCCAGGATTTCGACCGTGCTGTGATTGTAGGTAGCCGTACGTTTGGAAAAGGACTGGTGCAGACCACTCGCCCATTGCCTTATGGAGGAGTAATGAAGCTTACTACTTCTAAGTATTACATTCCCAGCGGACGCTGTGTGCAGGCCATCGACTATAAACACCGCAATGAAGATGGCAGTGTAGGTACTATCCCCGATAGTCTGACTACCGTGTTCCATACGGCAGCCGGTCGTGAAGTTCGTGATGGGGGAGGAGTGATGCCGGACATCGAAGTCAAGCAGGAGAAATTGCCTAATATTCTTTTCTATCTGGTACGTGATAACCTGATTTTCGATTATGCGACGCAGTATTGCCTGAAGCATCCGAGTATTCCTTCTCCACAGGAGTTCAAGGTGACCGATGCCGATTATAACGACTTTAAAGCGATGGTGAAGAAAGCTGATTTCAAGTACGATCAGCAAAGTGAGAAGATTATGAAGACGCTAAAAGAGGCTGCCAAGTTCGAAGGTTATCTGGATGAGGCTTCGGAAGAGATAAAGGCATTGGAGAAGAAGCTGACTCATAACTTGGACCGTGACCTCGACTATTTCTCTAAAGATATCAGGTCGATGATCGCCGATGAAATCATTAAGCGTTACTACTACACACGTGGCGGCATCATCCAGCAATTAAAAGATGACGACGGGCTGCAAGCTGCTCTTAAGATATTGGCCGATCCGGTGAAATATAAAGAGACCTTGAGTGCTCCGGTAAAGAAATAAATATCCGGCCAGCCGGATCAGAACACCACGGATAACTCCGATTTTCGCAGAAGTTCCTTTAGGAAGCATACATTCTGTGCATCCGGGTTATCTGTGGTGAAAACAAACTATCAACGTTCGATTGGGTAGCTCTACTTTTTCCGCACAAAGAATTTTTCTAAAGACGACTGACTGATGAAGAATCTGTTATTGTTCCTAGTTTTTGCCTGTACCTTTTCTTTTTCTTGCCTGGGGAGTCCTGTCCCTTTCTCACCCATTGTCCGCAACTATTCTGTTCTTGACTATAATGCCGGAAATGAAAATTGGGCGGTTGCCCAAGATGAATGCGGGGTGATGTACTTTGGCAACAACAGTGGACTGCTCCGGTATGACGGAAGCCGATGGAAGCTGTTTCCACTGCCGACTTCGGGTATTGTGCGTGCGGTCTATGTGGCTTCCGACAGGCGGATCTATGTCGGATCGTTCGAAGAGTTCGGTTATTTTGAACAGAACGACCTGAACTTGCTGGAGTATCATTCTCTGAAAGAGCAGGTAAAAGGATTCGATTTCCATAATGACGAGATATGGACCATTGTAGAGCAGGGAGGAAATATAATCTTCCAGTCATTCGGATCCTATTTTATATACGACGGTAAGGGGACGAAGGGAGTCCGTTGCCCTGAACTTCCCCTGAACCTTTTCCGGATCGGGGACACGCTGTATTCCCAACTGATCAATGGAGGCGTCTGTACTTTTGCAGGCGATAAGTTTATTCCCCTGATTTCTCGTCAAGAGTTGGGTGATAGCGATGTTCTGGCAGGGTTGCCTTATCCCGGCGGAATGTTGTTGCTGACCCGCAATAGCGGAGGATATATCCATACTTCTTCCGGCATCCGCCCCTGGCACACGGATAGTGATGAAGAACTGAAGCGCCATACTGTTAATCGCGCGGTAATGACAAAAGACTCTTGTTACGTGATAGGCACTATCTCCAACGGGCTGTATGCTTTCAGCAAAGAGGGACACTTGCTTTGGAAAGAGAATGCTGATAACCAGTTGGAGAATAATACCGTTCTGGGCCTGTATTGTGATATGGACAATAATATCTGGACAGCCCTTGACAATGGTATTGCCTATGTCCGCAATAATTCGCTGATTTACCATTTCGAGCCGGTTCGCCGCAAAGTCGGGATGGTTTATGATGTGCTGGTACGCGATAAGGATGCTTACATCGCATCCAATCAAGGACTGTACCGGCTTGAAGATACCCGTCTGGAGTTGGTTCCGGGCCTTGAAGAGCAGGCATGGACCATTGGAGAGTGGGGCGGCCAGGTGCTTTGCGGTCATAATAAAGGTACTTTCCAGATTAAAGGCATGCAAGCCCGGCTTCTTTCCGATGTGCGGGGGGCTATGTGTATGCGGCAGGCGCAGATCAACGGCGAGCAACTCCTGATACAGGGCACCTATACCTTTTTGAATATTTACAAGAAGAGTGCTGCCGGCGAATGGTACTTCGCTAACTCGGTGGGTAACTTCAGTCACATGGCGAAGAATATCGAAGTAGACGCTCATGGGAATATCTGGGTACAACACATGCGAAAGGGGCTCTACCGGCTACGTCTCGATGAAGAGCTGAAGCAGGTGACGGACCTGAAACAGTATGATTCCTTGTCCGGCAATCAGGGTGGAAACTGCTATTTGTTCAAGGTGAACGGGCGTGTCGCTTTCTCGGATGGGCGAAACTTCTACACTTACGATGACATGGCAGATTCCATCATCCCCTACAAAGCGATGAACGAACAGTTGGCAACGCTCAGGGGCATTCATACCGTCGACGTCATGAAGGGAGATCTCTACTGGTTTCTCAGTGACCGCGAAGCCTATCTGGTGAGATGTACCGTAAGCGACTTTAAAGTTGAGAGGAGAATACCTTTCTCTATGTTCGGCAACCTTCCCATCGAAGGACTGGCACGGATGGTATACGACAGGCGGAACGACTGCTCCTACCTCTGCCTGAACAACTCTTTTGCCCGCATTGCTGCCGACAGCACCGGTTTGTACAAGTCACGTCAGAAGCCGTCTTTGTGGGTTTCGGGTTTTTCGGCATCCGACGAGCAGACGGGAGAGCGGATACAACTGCCAGTTTCCGGTACCGACGAGATAGCTTCAGCTTTCAATAATATCAGCATTTCCCTGGCCTATCCTGTCTACAACGATTTTGCGCTGAACGTGCGCTACCGGCTTGAAGGGCTGTCCGCCTCCGGTAAGTGGACCGAAGGCCTTCCGGACTTGCAGAAAGAATTTACCCGTCTTCCGTTCGGCTCTTATTGTTTCCGTGCCGAGGTATACGACGAGAACGGAGTGATTTCCTCTGTCGACCTTCCATTCCGCATTTTGAGGCCCTGGTATCTTTCGTATCCGGCTGTCGCTGTCTATGCGCTTTCCGGGATAGCCTTGCTGCTGGGGCTGCTCTATGGAGTCTACGTATACACCAAGAAGAAAAAAGATGCCGTCATTGAGCGGCAACGTGCCCGTCACGAAGCGGAGATAGAGCAGCAGGAGAAGAAGATCATGGAACTGGAGAAAGAGCAACTCGAGGCCGACCTCCGTTTCAAAAGCAAAGAGCTTTCGGGGGTAGTGATGACCAATATTGCGCATCAGGAATTTCTGAATTCACTCAAAGAGGAGTTGCAACAGCAGAAACTCTCGGGGCAATATACGCGCAAGAACCTGGATAAGCTGCTTTCAATGATCAACCAGAATATGGTTTCGGATGAAGAGAACTGGAACATGTTCCAGTCCAATTTTGACCGCATCCACGAGAACTTCTTCCGAAACCTGAAAGAGAAGTTCCCTGACCTGACTTCCGGCGATTTGCGTTTGTGCGCATTGCTCCGGCTCAATCTGCCGACAAAGGAGATTGCGAAGCTGATGAACATCTCCGTGAGAGGTGTCGATGCTGCCCGCTATCGTCTGCGCAAGAAGCTGGGCCTTCCTCCGGAGAGCAGCCTGACGGATTTTATGATTGCGTTCAAATAGTTGGCAATGAACTGTTTGATATGGAAAGAAGTACCAATGCAGTACTTCTTTTTTTGTTTTTCCCGGTTTGCAGTATTCTTGCCGTATGGGTAAATGAAGTCTGTTTGCCGCAGATTTGTTTTATTTGCATCCGGAAAGTCAGAACATTCATAAATAGATACTAAAACTGTAAAGACCATGAAACATTTTGTACGAAGAATGCAGGCGCTTGCCGCTTCTTTGGTCGTAGTGGCCGCCGGGTTACAGGCACAGAAGGCTCCCCGGGATATGGACCGCTTTATCGACCAGTTAATGAAAAAGATGACGCTGGAGGAGAAGATCGGCCAGCTCAACCTGCCCGTGACCGGAGAGATCACTACCGGACAGGCGAAAAGCAGCGATGTAGCCAAACGAATCCGTAACGGAGAGGTGGGAGGACTGTTCAACCTGAAAGGAGTGGAACGCATCCGTGAAGTACAGCGGCAGGCGGTGGAGGAGAGCCGCCTCGGCATTCCCTTGTTGTTCGGTATGGACGTAATCCACGGATACGAAACCATTTTCCCTATTCCTCTCGGCCTGTCGTGTACCTGGGATATGAAAGCCATCGAAGAGTCCGCCCGTATAGCTGCCGTCGAAGCCAGTGCCGACGGTATCTCGTGGACATTCAGCCCGATGGTGGACGTCAGCCGTGATCCCCGTTGGGGGCGCGTGTCGGAGGGAAACGGTGAAGACCCGTTCCTCGGCGCAGCCATCGCCCGTGCCATGATACGCGGATACCAGGGAAAGGATATGAGCCGGAATGACGAGATAATGGCTTGTGTGAAGCATTTCGCCCTTTATGGAGCATCAGAGGCGGGGCGCGATTATAATACGGTGGATATGAGCCGCCAGCGTATGTTTAATGAATACATGCTGCCCTACCAGGCCGCAGTCGAGGCAGGTGTCGGCAGCGTAATGGCTTCGTTCAACGAAGTGGACGGTGTGCCTGCCACCGGAAGCAAGTGGCTGATGACCGATGTGCTGCGCAAGCAGTGGGGCTTCGACGGGTTTGTGGTAACGGACTATACCGGTATCAACGAGATGATAGACCACGGCATGGGTGACCAGCAGACTGTTGCCGCCCTCGCCCTGAATGCCGGGGTGGATATGGATATGGTGAGCGATGCCTTCAGCGGCACTCTGAAGAAGTCGGTGGAGGAAGGCAAAGTATCCGCAGCTGCCATCGACGCCGCCTGCCGCCGTATTCTGGAAGCGAAGTATAAGCTGGGACTGTTTGACGATCCTTATAAGTATTGCGACGTGAATCGTCCCAAGAAGCAGATCTTCACCAAGGAACACCGTGCCATTGCCCGTAAGACTGCTTCGGAGAGCTTTGTGCTGCTGAAGAATGAAGGTGTGTTGCCACTCAGCAAGAAAGGAACCATTGCCGTAGTCGGTCCGTTGGCGAACACCCGTTCCAACATGCCGGGCACCTGGAGCGTAGCTGCTGTGCTGGATAACGCCCCCTCGCTGGTCGAAGGACTCAGGGAAGTAGTCGGTGACCGGGCAAAAGTGGTAACCGCCAAGGGAAGCAATCTGATTGGCGATGCCGACTATGAGAAGCGCGCCACCATGTTCGGACGTGAACTGCACCGGGATAACCGTACGGATCGCGAACTTCTGGACGAAGCTCTGAAAGTGGCTGCCGGGGCCGATGTCATTGTCGCCGCACTGGGCGAGTCGTCCGAAATGAGTGGAGAAAGCAGTTCGCGTACCAACCTAGAGATGCCGGATGTACAGAGAGCGCTGTTGCAGGAATTACTCAAAACCGGAAAGCCCGTTGTGCTTGTGCTTTTTACCGGTCGCCCGCTGGTGCTCACCTGGGAAGAAGAACACGTGCCTGCCATCCTCAACGTATGGTTCGGAGGGAGTGAAGCCGCTTATGCCATCAGCGATGTGCTTTTCGGCGATGTCAATCCCAGTGGAAAACTGACCGCTACTTTTCCGCAAAATGTAGGCCAGATTCCATTGTTCTACAATCATAAAAACACCGGGCGTCCGTTGCAAGAGGGACGTTGGTTTGAAAAGTTCCGCAGCAATTACCTCGACGTGAGCAACGAGCCACTCTACCCGTTCGGCTACGGATTATCTTATACGACTTTTGCCTACAGTGATATTCACCTGAGCAGCACGGAGATGAGTGCTGATGGCGAACTGACGGCGACTGTTACCGTCACCAATACCGGCAGCCGTGACGGAGCGGAGGTGGTTCAGCTTTACATCCGCGACCTGGTGGGCAGCGTCACCCGTCCGGTGAAAGAACTGAAAGGTTTTGAGAAGATTTTCCTCAAGGCCGGAGAGTCTCGTAAAGTAAGCTTCAGCATCACGCCGGAATTGTTGAAGTTCTATAATTACGATTTGCAGTTTGTCTGCGAACCGGGTGATTTCGATGTAATGATTGGCGGAAACAGCCGGGATGTAAAAAAGGCACGATTTCTTCTGAAGGGAGAATAATAAAGAAAATAAGATTGTATTTTTGATTTATTGTCCTATCTTTGTAGAACCATAGAATCAATCCGAATGTACTCCCTGTTACGATAAAACATGATCGGAAAAGAGAATCTGATACTAAATCATAAATAATTATATATTATACGGAAAACCGCTACTTGTAGCGGTTTTCTTTTTATACAAAATTCAAAAAAATGAAAATTGTCGCTCAGATACCGATATGCTGTCATCGAGACGACAGAGAGACATCGTCTCGATGATGAAAAATCATCGTCGAGATCTCAATTTTTAATGGATGAAATACTCTTATATAGCTTTTAGTAATTAGTACGAACATTAAATAAGGCATAATACTATTTCTTTATTTGTACAAAACTACCTTATATCCTTAGCGTTTTTTCTTCTCCTTTTTCCTTTTGGAAAAAGTCCTGTTCATGCACCAACCGGTTCTGATATTTTCATCCCGGAGTGCAGAATCTAAAAAGTCTTTTTTCCTCTCCGGAGTCTTTAAAGCAAATATTTCATCGACGGAAAGGAGTAGAACAGATGAAGTAGTCATATTCCGGTCTCCTTTCAGAATCTATTTTTTATTTTATTGAATATTAATTAATTATATTCCTTTGCAGTAGGGATGAAGTAGTGCGGAAATCTTGTTTTTTTCTGCACGGTACTCTTGTAGTACCCCTTTTTTTGACTTACATCAATTTACCGTCTAAGTTTGCAGCAGAATTTTAAATCAGTACCAAACGATGAAAAAAAATCTGTTTACCCTATGTATGATGTTGCTGCTCTCCATGCTTTCTTTTGCGCAGGGCAGTCTGACCATCTCGGGTGTTGTTACCGAGAAAAAGACAGGGGAGCCTATCATTGGCGCCAGTATCCTGCTGAAAGGTCAATCGTCCGGAACCATTACGGACTTTAACGGCAACTATTTTATTTCGAATGTTCCTTCGGGCGCCACTCTTGTTTTCAGTTATATCGGCATGAAAACGCAGGAGGTCAAGGTGACTGCCTCCTCGAAGCTGGATATCTCTCTTGAAGAAGATAACCAATTGATAGACGAAGTTGTCGTGATCGGTTATGGTATGCAACGTAAGTCCGACCTGACCGGTTCGGTAGGTGCGGTGAAGAGCAAAGACCTCACGAAAGTTGCCACTCCCAACGTGGCGAATGCCCTTCAGGGACGTGTCTCCGGTGTGTATATCTCGGCTAACGGTGCTCCCGGAAGCTCGCCCGAAGTACGTATCCGTGGTATCGGCACAACGAATAACAGCAATCCCCTTTATGTGGTGGACGGAATGTTTATGGACGACATCTCTTTCCTGAGCACACACGACATCGAGTCGATGGAGGTGCTGAAAGATGCATCGGCGACCGCCATGTACGGTTCGCGCGGTGCCAACGGTGTGATTATCGTCACTACCAAGCAGGGAACGGAAGGAAAAGCGGTGGTGAACTTCACCGCCAGCGAAGGATTCCAGTTCAACAACAGCAGCTTCGAGATGGCCAATGCCACCGAATACGCGACACTGCTGAACGAAGCACTGGTCAACACAGGCGGAAAACCCAAGTTTGACGACCCTGCTTCACTGGGCAAAGGAACCAACTGGTTCGATGAAATCTTCCGTGTGGCTTCCGTACGCGACTATCAGCTCAGCGTCAGCGGCGGATCGGAGAAGGTGCGCTACAACCTCAGCGCTGGATATTACCAGCAGGACGGCATCATCACCGGAAACACCTACAACCGCTTCACTCTGCGTGCCAACAATAGCTACAAGATCAGCAAACGGCTGACCCTCGGGCACAATCTGTCGGCCTCTTTCAGCCATAAGAAGAACGAAAACAGCGCGGTAGTGAAAGCTGCCTATACCATCAGTCCCGTGAAGCGTCCCTACAATGAAGACGGGAGTTTTATGGATTCCGAAAGCGCCTCTTCTGCCAATCCCGTCGCCACACTCCATTATACAAACAATGACGACTGGAAAGAACGTATCGTGGGCAGCGCCTTCCTGAACTGGAATATCCTGAACGGGCTTGACTTTAAAACTAGCCTCGGCATCGACTACATCAACGGACGCCGCCGCAACTTCGTGCCGAAATACTACGTTTCGGAAACACAGAAGAACGAAACCAACAGCCTCTCCAAAACCTGGGACCGCGACTTCACCTGGTTGTGGGAGAACCTGCTGACTTATGACTGGAAGATCAATGATAAGAACCGGCTCAACCTCTTGGGAGGTATCACGGCGCAGAAGCGTGTTTACGAGTTGCTGGAAGGCACCGGACGCGATTTCTTCTCCGATAACGAAAACTACTGGTATCTCGACCAGGCTTCGGCCGGCTCCAAGTCGGTGGCCAACAACGGATACCACGAAACAATGATGTCTTACCTCTTCCGTGCCAACTATGCGTTGATGGACCGCTATCTGTTGACTGTCTCGGTCCGTGCCGACGGTTCATCCAAGTTCGGTCCTGATAACCGTTGGGGCTACTTCCCCTCAGTAGCTGCCGGATGGAGAGTCTCCGAAGAAGCGTTCCTGAAAGACCGTGTGCAGTGGCTGAGCAACCTGAAGCTCAGAGGAAGCTGGGGACAGATCGGTAATGATAAGATAGGTAACGACAAATACCGGGCGCTCGCCAATATCTCTCCGTCCTATGATGCCGTGTTTGGCGGCGTGTTCTATCCCGGCGGAACCATCACGTCACTCTCCAACCGGAGCGTCCATTGGGAACGTTCGGAGCAGATGGACCTCGGCTTCGACCTCGGACTGCTGAACAACCGCTTTTCACTTGAACTGGACTATTATCGCAGGGACACGAAAGACATGCTGGTGACGGTGGATGTACCGGCTTCCGTAGGCCTCACCCCGGTAGAAACAAACGTAGGGGCGGTGCGCAACAGTGGTGTGGACTTTACCGTGAAATGGGAAGATTCGCTGAAAGACTTCCGGTACGGTATCCGTCTGACAGGAACGACCATCAAAAACGAAGTCATCAGCCTGGGCGGCAAACGCATCGCCAGCGGTGACATCGGCGCCGGAAAATCCGTACAGATGACCGAAGAGGGAAAGCCGATTAAATATTTCTATGGCTACAACGTGATCGGCATCTTCCAGAACGAGGCACAGATCAAAGACTACAACGAGCGTGCCGCCGCTGCCACCGGAAATGCCGGACAACAGTATCAGAACAACGTAGGTCCCGGCGACCTGATATACGAAGATGTAGACGGTGACGGATACATCACGGCCAACGACCGCAAGGATCTGGGCAGTCCCACTCCCAAGTTCATCGGCGGTCTGGGCATCAGTGCTTCCTGGAAAGGATTCGACCTCTCTATCGACTTCCAAGGCAACTTCGGAAACAAGATATTCAATGCCAAGCAGGTGGAACGTTTCTCCGGTTCGGACAACTGGGACCGCTCCTTCCTCGACCGCTGGACACCTGAAAATCCGAATACAATGACACCGCGAATGACTCTGGAAGGCAATAACTATCAGGTGTCGAGCCGCTACGTAGAGAGCGGTTCGTACGTGAAACTGCAAACGGTGGAACTGGGATATACTTTCCCGAAATCATGGATGCAGAAGGTATCTGTGCAGAATCTGAGAGTCTACTTCTCCGGCAACAACCTGGCCTATTTCACCGGCTATAACGGCTTCACACCCGAAGTGCTGGGCGGCATCGACCGTCAGATCTATCCGGTGACAGCTACCTGCCGCTTCGGCCTGAACGTAACTTTCTAATATTAAATGATATAGACATGAATACGATTTACCACAGAGTAACACAGAGTCTCACAGAGATGATTTTCTTTTAAACATTCTATGTGATTAAACTCTGTGAGACCCTGTGTTACTCTGTGGTGAACCCAAAACCATTACAATGAAAAAGATATATTCAATATTACTGGCTTCGGCACTGACCCTTTCTTCCTGTGCCGATTTCCTCGATGTAGATTCGCAGGGAAAGCTGACCGAAGATGTCTTCTTCGGCGAAGAAGAAGGCGCGTTGATGAGTATTAACGCCATCTATACCCAACTCCGGGCGTGGGACATCATCGGATTCTCATGGTTTGCCATCACCGAGCTACCCGGTGATAACTCCGATACAGGCAGCGAACTGGCGGACGGCAGTGTGGCACGTCTGAACCAGTTCAACGACTTTACTTACGACGCCTCTACCTCCGAGATCAACGGCTGGTGGGAAGGCAATTATAAAGCCATCGCTTCATGCAATGTGGCTCTGGACAATCTGGGTGCGGTGAAGAACGAAGAACTCCGGGTGAAGTGCGTCGCCCAGGCCCGTTTTTTCCGGGGATTCTTCTACTTCAATCTCGTACGCGCCTTCGGCGGGGTGCCTCTGGTGACCAAGGTGTTGCAGCCCGGCGAATACAATCAGCCCCGTGCAACCGAAGAGGCTGTCTATCAACAGATCATTGAAGACCTGACCTATGCAGCCGAGCATCTGCCTACCCGTCAGGAGTGGGGTGCGAAAGAGTCGGGACGCGCCACCAAGGGAACAGCCGAAGGATTGCTGGCCAAGGTATATCTCTTCCGTCAGGACTATGCCAACGTGAAGAAATACACCGGTCAGGTGATTGCCCGCGGCGAGTATAGCTTGCACCGGGATTATCGCGACCTGTTCAATCCGAACTCTTACTATTCGGACGAAGTGATGCTTGCCGACCAATACCTCTGGGGCGAATCGACCGAACGCAACCTCGAGTCGGAGTATGTGAAATGGCAGGGCATTCGCGGTGAGATGGGCTGGGGGATGTTCTCTCCTTCCGAAGCTCTCGACCAAGCCTATGAAGCGGGAGATCCCCGACGCACGGCAACCATTTTCTACGATGGAGAGACATTGGAGGGAAAGGGCGAGATTCATTTCAAGAAAGAAGTGCCGCCCCGTGCCAATAAAAAGACCATCTGGCCTACCGGTTACTGGAACGAGAACTCGTTTGCCAAACAGAATTGTCACCTGATCTTCCTGCGTTATGCCGATGTACTGCTGATGTATGCCGAGGCCTGCAATGAACTGGGCGAAAGCCGGGAAGCACTCGACAAGCTGGAAATGGTGCGCGCCCGTGCCCGCAGAACGGTGCATCCGGCGGATATGACAGTGGGATTGCCCGAGATTACGGAAACCGGTAAAGAGAAGCTCCGCGAGATCATCTGGAACGAACGCCGCATCGAACTGGCTTTGGAGGGACACCGCTTCTTCGACCTGATCCGTGCGGACAAGGTGGTGCCGGGCTATGCGGAGAAGATGATGAAGGCACACGGGAAGACAAACTTCTCGATAGCAAAACATGCAACGTTCTTCATCCCGCAGAAGCAGGTGGATATCTCGCAGGGAGTCCTCAAAAACTGATATGAAACATGTATAACCAGTTCATTAAAATAGAATCATTCCAATAATATCAATTCCATGATTACACACAGCGTCTTTCCGATTGCCCTTTGCGGCAACGGAAGCCGCTATCCCCACTGCACGATGGAATCTCCGTGTCTCTGCCGTGCAGCCACCTGAGGGCGTGTCATTATTCACCAGATATGAGTCTCGACACGCCCTCTCGGGGGATAAAATCTTGAATTAACAACAACAATGAAACATACCCTTTTATTTCTTCTTATGATCTGTGCTTGTACGTTGCAAGCCACCGCTACAGGCAAACAGCCGAGACTGACCGATGATGAGTTGATGACTCTTGTCCAGAAACAAACTTTCCGTTACTTTTGGGATTTTGCCCATCCCGAGTCCGGTCTGGCCCGTGAGCGCAGCAATGACCGCCTCGAGATAGCTACCATCGGTGGTTCGGGCTTTGGGGTAATGGCAATTATAGTCGGTGTGGAACGTGGGTTCATCACCCGTGAGCAAGGCGCTGAGCGGCTGCTCAAAATAGTGGAGTTCCTCAATAAAGCCGATAGCTATCATGGCATCTGGGCACATTGGATGGACGGGGCTACCGGAAAGACCATTCCTTTCAGCAGGAAAGACGATGGAGCCGATTTGGTAGAATCTGCCTTTATGTTCGAAGGACTGCTGGCGGCACACCAGTATTTCACTCACGATAATCCGACAGAGAATCGGATACGAGGGCTGATCAATACCCTGTGGCATCAGGCAGAGTGGGACTGGTTCACCCGTGGAGGTGAAGATGTGCTTTATTGGCATTGGTCACCCAATAACGGATGGGCGATGAACCATCAGCTGAAAGGGCAGAACGAGTGCCATATCACTTATATTCTGGCGGCTTCTTCGCCTACTTATCCGATTCGTGAATCGGTGTATCATAAGGGGTGGGCCAACTCCATTACATTCAAGAACGGAAAAGAATATTACGGCATCCGCTTGCCCCTGGGCACCGACTTTGGCGGCCCTCTCTTCTTTACACATTATTCCTATCTCGGACTCGATCCGCGCGGACTCAAAGACAGTTATGCCGACTACGGTGAGCAGATGAAAGCACATACCCTGATCAACCGTGCTTATTGCATCGATAATCCGAAGAAGTATAAAGGATACGGCCGCAAATGCTGGGGACTGACAGCGAGCGACAATCATCAGGGTTACTCGGCACATTGCCCGCAGAACGACTTGGGAGTGATTACTCCGACCGCAGCCATCTCTTCCATTCCTTATACTCCGGAACATTCTCTGGAGGCTATGCGTTATTTCTACGAAGAATTGGGCGACCGCCTGTGGGGAGAATATGGCTTTAAGGATGCCTTCAACCTGACAGAAAACTGGTTTGCTTCCTCTTATCTCGCCATCGATCAGGGACCGATTATTGTGATGATTGAAAACTATCGCTCAGGCTTGATATGGAAACTCTTCATGAGTCATCCCGATGTACAGAGAGGATTGAAGAGACTGGGGTTCGGCTCAGAAGAATAAGATATACCATAGATTACAACCATGAAACAACTATTCCTTCTTTTACTCGCTTTGGGGGCTCCCGCCCTTGCCCTTGCGCAAGACATGCGGCAAGATACTTATTGCAACCCGCTGAACATAGATTATACCTATATGATCTATAACTCCGACAAGGACATTTCCTACCGCTCGGGTGCCGATCCGGCAGTGGTCAGGTTCCGTGGAGAGTATTATATGTTCGTCACCCGTTCCAATGGATACTGGCACTCTAAAGATCTGCTGGACTGGGATTTTATCGCTCCCAAAGACTGGTATCCGCAGGGGAGCAACGCTCCGGCCGCGCATAACTATAAAGACTCAGTGCTTTATGTCACCGGTGATCCTTCGGGTTCTATGAGTATTCTCTATTCCGACAATCCGAAGAGCGGCGAATGGAAAGCTACACCCGCCATCCTTCATAATCTGCAGGACCCCGATCTTTTTATCGACGACGATGGCAAAGCCTATATGTTCTGGGGTTCGTCCAATGTTTATCCCATCCGGGGTATGGAACTGGATAAGAATCACCGGTTCCTTCCGAAAGGAGAAGTGAAGGAGCTTTTCAATCTCGACATGCCGCGCCACGGCTGGGAACGTTTCGGTGAGAATCATAGCGATACCGTTTTAGGAGGGTATATCGAAGGCCCGTGGCTGACCAAGCACAACGGGAAGTATTATATGCAGTATGGTGCTCCCGGTACCGAATTCAATGTCTATGCCGACGGTGTTTATGTAGCCGATCATCCGATGGGGCCTTACACCTATCAGAAGCACAATCCCGTGTCATACAAACCGGGGGGATATATGAACGGAGCCGGACACGGCAGTACGGTTCAGGGACCCGGCGGAGAGTATTGGCATTTTGCTTCGATGGCTCTTTCCATCAACGTCAACTGGGAACGCCGGCTCTGCATGTTTCCTGCCGGATTCGATAAAGACGGTATTATGTACGTGGACACCCGCTTCGGTGATTATCCCCGCTATGCTCCGGCCGTACCCGGCAAGAAGGGGCAGTTTCGTGGATGGATGCTCCTTTCTTATCGCAAACCGGTGACGGCATCTACTGCGAAAGGTGAGTTCGGACCGGATGCATTGACGGATGAAAGAACCAAGTCTTTCTGGCTGGCGGAAGCAAATGATGAACGTCAGTGGGTACTGATCGACCTGGAGAAACCTGCCCGTGTCTGTGCCGTACAGGTGAATTATCACGACTATCGGAGTAATCTATACGGTCGGATTCCCGGATTGCGTCACCGCTATGTGATTGAGGGCTCTTCCGACGGGGAGACCTGGAATATACTGGTCGATCGCCGGAGCAGCTATAAGGATACGCCGAATGACTATGTAGAACTTGAAGTCCCGACTACCGCACGCTATATCCGCTATAAGAATATAGACGTACCTACTCCGAATCTGGCTATTTCTGAACTGCGTGTATTCGGACTTGGGTTCGGCAAGGCTCCCCGGCCACCTCAAAAGCTGGCTCTGGATCGGCACACCGACCGTCGTGATGTTACTGTTCGCTGGGAGCCGGTGAAAGGGGCTCAGGGATACAACGTCCTGTGGGGGATCGCCCCTGATAAGTTATACAGTTCGTGGATGGTGTACGGTGGCAATGAGTTGGAGATGAAATCGCTGACTATCGATCAGGATTATTATTTTGCTGTGGAAGCCTTTAACGAAAATGGTGTATCTTTACCTTCCGAAACTAAATATGTAGAATAATACCGAATAACCATGAAACAGTTTGTCCTTTTCTTTATCAGTCTCTTTCTTTTGGGCGTGGGTACCCGTTCGCAAGAGATGTATCAAAAGAAAGTTTTTATCTCTTCCCGGGGTGATTCTCTCAATTACCGTCTACTTCGTCCGGAGGTGGAAAAGACGGGACTGCAATATCCTTTGGTACTCTTTCTGCACGGTGCCGGTGAGCGGGGGAGTGATAACGAGAAGCAGTTGACACATGTTGGTCAGATGTTTCTCAATCCGGTGAACCGAGAGAAGTATCCGGCATTTGTCCTTGTACCTCAATGTCCCGAAAAAGACTATTGGGCGTATACCTCCCGTCCCTCTTCCTTTATTCCTTCGGAGATGCCGGTAGGACAAGAGATCACTCCTGTACTGCGTGCAGTAAAAGAGTTGTTGGATACCTATCTTGATTTGCCTCAGGTGGATCGTAACCGTATCTATGTGGTCGGTCTTTCTATGGGAGGCATGGCGACGTACGATCTTGCTGTCCGTTTTCCCGATACGTTTGCTGCTGCCGTTCCCATCTGCGGGACCGTGAATCCGGTGCGTCTGGCCGATGCAGCAAATGTTCGTTTCCGTATTTTTCACGGTGATGCCGACAATGTAGTGCCTGTAGAAGGCTCGCGTGAGGCTTATAAAGCGTTGAAGAACTTAGGAGTGGAAGTGGAATATATTGAGTTTCCCGGTTGTAATCATGGAAGCTGGAATCCGGCATTCAACTATCCCGGATTCATGGAGTGGGTCTTTGCTCAGCGTAAGAGATAAAGAACTTTATAGTTAAGTATACTATTCAAAGAGGAAGTCAAAATTCGTATTCACCACAGATTACACGGATTTGCACAGATAAATATTATTGATTGTCAGTAGATTAAAAATCGTTTTGTGTAAATCTGTGCGATCTGTGGTGAACTATGATATACTCTCTTTGAGGTAACGGTTATCCATCGTCCGCAAGAACTATTTGTCTTCCTTTTCTTTGGGAGAGGACAGGGAAGAAGTCTTCTCTTCATAGTCCCCGTTTGCTTTAATCAGTTCTATCAGCTTTTCTACGGCTTCTTCTTCCGGAATATTCTTTTCAATGCATTCCTTCTGTTTATAAAGACTGATTTTGCCACGTCCGGCTCCTACATAACCGTAGTCGGCGTCTGCCATTTCGCCTGGTCCGTTGACAATGCATCCCATGATGCCTATCTTGAGCCCCTTCAAGTGGGAGGTGGCTTCTTTGACGCGGGCAATCGTACTTTGCAGGTTGAACAGTGTTCGTCCGCATCCCGGGCAAGAAATATATTCAGTCTTACTGGTACGGATACGTCCTGCCTGCAGAATTCCGAAAGCAGTGGCATCAATCACTGCATGGCTCAGTTTGCCTTGGTTGAAGAGATAAATTCCGTCACACAATCCGTCAAAGATCAAGGCTCCCATATCCGCGCCGGCTTTGACCTGCAAGTCTTCAGCTGTATCTTCGGCATAGTGTTGGAAGAAGATAACCGGATTCTGTAATCCCTCCACCGCCAGTTGATGTGCCAGGGCACGATGTTCGCCTACACGGTTCGGGTGGTTGCTTTGTGAGACAACGACTGCTTCGGGGTGTTGCTTCAGGCATGCGACAACTTCCCGGGTAAGCGCCATGTAAGGGGTAAAGAGGAATTTCAGTTCGGCTGCGCATGTTTCCATTAACTCCAATTGTGCATAATTGAAGGCAGGCCACGTGTCAGGTTCTCCTTTCCATACGTCGGCATCGAGGATATATTGAACTCCGGGTTCTGTCTGTTCGGGTAAAGCACGTCCGGCATAAATGTAATCCGGTGTAAATTGCGGATGGGTCTCCATACGTCCGTCCATGCGGTCGGCAAGTACCACGGGCAGATGGTTTCCGCCGATATTGCGTACCGGCCGTGTTTTACGGCGTACCGGAGAAAGGTAGTTGAAATCCGGAGCTTCCATGCCGGGAATGTACGGATGGTTCCGGCGACTTGTAATATAGTCCACCAACTTGCGTGCCACGGGAATCTCAGCTTCCGGTTCTTCACTCAGCGAGACACGGATCGTATCGCCCAGCCCGTCAGCCAACAATGCGCCGATGCCCAAGGCCGATTTGATACGTCCGTCTTCTCCGTCGCCAGCTTCCGTAACACCTAAGTGGAGAGGGAATGACATGCCTTCCTGTTCCATCACTGATACCAACAGGCGTACGGTCTTTACCATTACCACCGTGTTGGATGCTTTGATTGAGATGACGACATCCGTAAACTTCTCGTCTACGCAGATGCGCAGGAATTCCATGCACGACTCTACCATACCTTCCGGCGTGTCACCGTAGCGTGACATGATGCGATCGGACAGTGAGCCGTGGTTCACCCCGATACGGACGGCTGTATGATTCTCTTTACAGATATTCAGGAAGGGGACGAAGCGGTCACGTATCTTTTGCAGTTCGGCGGCATATTCCTCGTCGGTATATTCCAGTTGTTTGAAAGTGCGTCCGGGATCTACGTAGTTTCCGGGATTGATACGCACTTTCTCGGCATATTGTGCCGCTACATCGGCTACTTTCGGGTTGAAGTGTACATCGGCCACAAGCGGAACCATATAGCCGGTACTGCGCAGGCCGATATTGATGTTCATCAGGTTTTCGGCCTCTTTCACCCCCTGTGTAGTGAGACGGACATATTCTCCGCCGGCATCTACAATGCGCTTTGCCTGGGCCACACAAGCCTCGGTGTCTTGTGTGGGGGTATTTGTCATCGACTGGATACGGATAGGATTGGGGCCGCCCAACGGAACGGCCCCAATATTCACTTCCGAAGTTTCCCGTCGGGAGTAGTTGAATAAATCCATCTTTTTAGTTTGTTTTAAACTCGTACTTAATTTCTTTCAGTTCTTCGTTAGCCTTTACGATTTTCTTTTTCAGTCCTTCTTTATAGGCAATGAATTTTGTTTCGAGTTCTTTATCTTCCAATGAAAGCATTTGTACGGCAAGGATAGCGGCGTTCAGTGCGCCATTGATACCCACAGTCGCTACAGGAATCCCCGGAGGCATCTGTACGATCGCCAGAAGGGCGTCCATTCCGTCAAGAGACGATTTGATGGGTACACCGATGACCGGCAGCGGGGTCGATGCGGCAATCACGCCCGGCAGATGGGCAGCCATACCGGCAGCAGCGATAATTACTTTAATGCCGCGTGAGCGGGCATTCTTGGCAAACTCTTCCACAGCTTCGGGAGTGCGGTGAGCCGAGAGGGCGTTCATTTCGAACGGTACATGGAGATCGTTGAGCAACTGTGCGGCCTTCTCCATGACAGGAAGGTCGGAAGTGCTACCCATGATAATGCTTACGATTGGAGTCATATTTATTCTACTTTTGAGATTGATTGATAACGAGATGGAATGAATCAACTTCACCACAGATTACACAGATTCTCATAGATTAATGATTTACTTTATCGATAACAAGATTAAAAGTTCTGTGAGAATCTGTGTAATCTGTGGTGAGACCATTCAAGACTAAGCAAGTGGTAATGAATGAATCGGGAAAGCCTTTATGCATTTACCACTGCTTTGTATCCTTCGGCATCCAGCAAGTTGTCAAGGTCTGCTGCATTGGCAGGTTTCATTTTGATGAGCCAGCCTTCGCCATACGGATCTTTATTCACTAATTCCGGATTCTCTTCCAGTGCCGGGTTTTGTTCTACCACTTCACCGGCTACGGGCAGGAAGAGGTCAGAGATTGTTTTAACTACTTCGATCGTACCGAACACTTCTCCCGCTTCCAGTGTTTCGCCTTCAGTAGGAATATCGACAAATACGATGTCGCCCAGTTGCTCCTGAGCGTAGTCGGTGATACCTACATAAGCTACATCGCCTTCGAGGCGGATCCATTCGTGTTCGTTAGTGTACTTTACATTCTGTGGGAAGTTCATAATGATTAGTTTTTAGGATTGATACTATGTTTAAAATAAAAATATACGGAACAAAACATTGCTGAGCGGATGGAGCACCAGCAGTGAGCAGACGAAACCGACGGTAAAGCCGGCAAGTACTTCGCCGAGGGTGTGATGTTGCAGGATGATGCGTGCCGAACCCAATATCCCCGCCACGAGGATGAAGAGGCATAGCCACCACACCGGATTATAACTGAACAGCGCGCTGAACGAAACCAGTCCGCCCACGATGCCGCCCATACCTGCCATGTGTTCGCTCAGTTTCCACTTCAGATTGACAATGATGCAGATGACCAGCACCACCAGTGAAGCCAGTATAATGCCCGTCATGTACCAGGGAATGTTCAGTTTGTGCATCATCATCAGGCAGAATACGTACGAGATGATGGTAAGCAGGATCGGTACATAGCGTTTCTTACGGTCGCTCAGGTCCTGGCGGGCAAAGCCATTCACTTTGCGGAACAGGAAGATGGTCATGGTGGGCATCAGGATGGTGAAGCAGTAGACAATTCCCAATACGATGAGTTTGTACTGCAACGGCATGATGCGTAGGTAAGAGAACAGGAACAATACCAGAAAAGCCAGGAAGGGGATAGAGAATGGAGTCAGTATTCCCGAAATGATTCTGGCCGTACGGATCAGTGTCCTGTCAGCTATGATATGTTGCTCTATCTTCTCTTCTTCAGCCATTTTGTTTGTTTCTTTTATTATGCTTTTTTATTTTCTCAGTCTTGCCACCGGAATGTTGAGTTGCTGGCGGTACTTGGCCACCGTGCGGCGTGCGATGGGATATCCTTTCTCTTTCAGTATTTCGGCCAGTTCGTCATCGGTCAGCGGTTTCTTTTTGTCCTCGCTGTCGATGCATTCTTTCAGTATCTTCCGTATCTCGCGTACCGACATCTCTTCACCGTCTTCGGTGGTGTATCCGTCGCTGAAGAAGAACTTCAGGGGATAAATGCCGTAATTCGTTTGCACGTATTTGCTGTTGCTGACTCGTGAGATGGTCGAGATGTCCAGCCCGGTGCGTTCCGCCACGTCCTTCAGGATCATCGGGCGGAGCAATGACTCGTCGCCTTCGAGGAAGAAGGGGCGTTGCAGGTCGATGATGGCCTGCATGGTGGTCATCAATGTATTCTGGCGTTGCTTCACGGCGTCGATGAAGCCTTGTGCGGCGTCCATCTTCTGCTTGAGGAACATCATGGCCTCTTTCGATTCTTTTGATTGGTTGGCCTTGTTCTTCGTATGTTCCTCTACCATCTCCGTGAAGTCGCGGCTCATGCGCAGCTCCGGTAGATTGCGGTTGTTGAGGCTGATGTTGATGGTTCCGTCATCGTAGGTGTCTACTATGAAATCGGGGACGATCTGTTGCAGGTTCCGTCCGATGGCTTCACCCAGCGATGCGCCCGGACGGGGGTTGAGCTTGGTGATCTCTTCAAGTGCCTTATAGAAGTGTTCTTCGTCCAGTCCCAGCTTTTTGATGATCTTTTCCCAATGCTTGCGGGTGAACTCTTCGTAACATTCACTGATGATTTTTTCTTCCGTCTCCAGCAGAGGGTCTGTGCAGTGGGACTGTTTTTTGCGGCGGATCTGTATCAGCAGGCATTCCTGCAGGCTGCGTGCGCCCAGTCCGGGAGGGTCGAAATCTTGTACGATTCTCAGGGCTTCCTCCAGTTCCTCTTCCGTAGCGTTGATACCGGCGTAGATGGCCAGTTCGTCACCGATGCTTTCGAGGGATTTGCGGAGCAGGCCGTCGTCGTCCAGCGAACCGATCAGGTATTCCGCCAGTTCGCGCTGATGTTCGGTCAGGTTGCGTTCGCCGAGCTGTTCTCTCAGGATTTCGTAGAATGACGTTGCGTCCGAAAATGGAATCTCTTCTGCCTGCTCGCCTTTGGAGCGGTTGTTTTCCTGAAGTTTATAGTCGGGGATGTCGTCTTCGGTCAGATAGTCGCTCAGCGAGTCATAGTCCGTATCGCCTTCCGTCTCTCCTTCGGAGGTTTCGGCAGGGGTAGTCTCGTCGGAGGTGCTTTCTTCTTTGCCTTCTTCAAGGGCGGGATTCTCCAGCAGTTCGGCATGTACACGGTCTTCCAGTTCCACAGCCGGTAGCTCCAGTAGTTTCACTACCAGAATCTGCTGCGGTGAGAGCGTTTGTATCTGCTGCTGCGCCTGCGATTGTATCTGACGGGAACCTTGTGCCATACGTTTAATGCTTTACAGTTTTTGTTTCTCGCTACAAAAGTAATGAATTGTTCGATATAGCGAAATGATTTATCCGATAAAAGGAGTTAAAGGAAAAACCGGAGGGAGCGGGGAAGACATGGAGGGGGTGTTCCGGAAAGATATTCCCGGCCTCTTCCATGGCGGGACGGTTATTGCTCTGCTGTGAATCTTATTTGCTTTATCTCCTTTGTCAATTCATCCTTTGTTCCTATCTTTGCCATCATAACTTTAATATATACCATTATGTTCAGCAAAGAGACATATACGCAGCGCAGAGCCCTGCTGAAAAAAACATTAGGCTCCGGAGTACTGTTGTTTCTAGGAAACGACGAGTGTGGATTGAACTACGAGGACAATACGTTCCGCTATCGTCAGGATTCTACCTTTCTCTACTACTTCGGCCTTTCGTTTGCCGGGCTTTCGGCTATAATCGACATTGATGAAGATAAGGAAATTATATTCGGTGATGAACTGACCATCGATCATATCGTATGGATGGGGACTCAGCCCACACTGAAGGAAAAGAGTGAGCGGGTGGGAGTGGACATCACCATGCCTTCGGCCGACATTGTGAGCTATCTGCACAAGGCGGTACAGAAGGGACAGGCCATCCATTACCTGCCGCCCTACCGTGCAGAGCATAAACTGAAGTTGATGGACTGGCTGGGAGTGCCTCCCGCGCGTCAGGAGGGTTCGGTGCCGTTTATCCGTGCGGTGATCGCGCAGCGTAACTACAAGTCGGTCGAGGAGATTGTCGAAATCGAGAAGGCCTGCGACATTACGGCGGATATGCACATTACGGCCATGAAGATCCTGCGTCCCGGGATGCGCGAGTGGGAAGTATCGGCAGCCATGGAAGCCGTGGCGCATGCCGCAGGAGGTGACCTTTCGTTTGCTACCATCGCTACGGTGAACGGACAGACGCTCCACAACCATTATCATGGCAATATCGTCAAGCCGGGCGATCTGTTCCTGATCGATGCCGGCGCAGAAACGGAGATGGGTTATGCAGGCGATATGTCGTCTACCGTTCCTGCCGATAAAAAGTTTACCCGGCGCCAGCGCGAGGTTTACGAGATACAGAACGCCATGCACCTGGAGTCGGTGAAAGCACTTCGTCCGGGTATTCCTTATATGGATGTATACGACTTGTCGGCACGTGTGATGGTCGAAGGTTTGAAAGGACTCGGGCTGATGAAGGGAAATGCCGAAGACGCTGTGCGCGAGGGTGCACATGCTTTGTTCTATCCTCACGGGCTGGGACACATGATGGGGCTCGACGTGCATGACATGGAGAATCTGGGTGAACTCTGGGTGGGCTATAACGGACAGCCCAAGAGCACGCAGTTCGGCCGTAAGTCGCAGCGTCTGGCCATTCCGTTGGAGCCGGGTTTTGTACATACCGTGGAGCCGGGCATCTACTTTATTCCCGAACTGATAGATCTCTGGAAGGGCCAGAAGAAGTTCACCGACTTTATCAATTACGATAAAGTGGAGACTTACAAAGACTTCGGAGGCATCCGCAATGAGGAGGATTATCTGATAACCGAGACAGGCGCCCGCCGCTTAGGAAAGAAGATTCCGCTGACACCGGACGAGGTGGAAGCGTTAAGATAGTTTTTTTTTTTCATTAGTTGAAGTATTACTAAGATGTGAATCCAGGTAATACATATTAAGTTTTTATTATGTCCGGATAGTGATCCGGTCGATTTATTTTAAATTTTGTTAATATGGGGTTGCCCGGATGTGAATCCGGGCAATCTTTTTTTTTATCGATTTTTTTAAATAAAATCAGGAAAGGATTGTTTTTCTGATTTTAATAAGATACTTTTGTTGAAAATCTGAATCGTTTACTGTCTTAGGCGGAATTTAGTCATTGAAACGGATATTTGCCGTTTACGAAATAAGAATGTTACTGATTCTGATAAGACATTATACGGAGATAACTTAACTTTTTTTTTTCATAGCATTATGATGTCACTTAGATGTGAATCGGGGTGGCAGATCTCTTTTATAATAAGATAATATTAATGAATTTTTCTAATTGACAAAGATTGTTTGGATGTGAATCCGGGCAATCTTTTTTTTGTTGTTTTTTGAAAAAAAAGAGAAGAAAGAGTTGTTTTTAAAATTTTAAGGGCATACCTTTGGGAGAATTAAATAATTTTCTAATACTAACCTTTACTAATCCTATAAAAACATGAGTGGATTGTATTATAACTTGGCGTTGCGAAACAGTGATCTGAGAGATAAAGATTCTGAAAAACTGTATTATTGTGTTTTAAAAAACAGAGGAATGGTGGACCAGGAAACATTTGTCAATTATCTGAGCCAGATTTCCGGGGTTCAAGAGGCCTTGTGCTTAGCAATGATTTCAAAATTAGGCGCAGCCGTTATCAATTATCTGCAAGACGGGCGAAGTGTGGATATTCCGCATTTGGGTACTTTTAACCTAACGGCGAGCAGTACCGGCGTAAAAACGCTTGATGAGGCGAAAGCATCACAGATAAAGGCCATCAACTTGCGCTTTTCCACTAAAGAAGAGACTGACTTAGTGTTGAGCCGTTGTGCATTAACCCGAAGTGTCTCATTGACAAACTTAAACGATGTAATTAAAGAAAAGGATCCGGGAGGTGATATCGTAGATGATCCCACTGCATAAATAGTATCAAATATTTATTCATAACTTTAGATAAGCCGCTGGAAACAGCGGCTTTTTTATTACAAATAGGATTTTTCGGTAATCTGACTGGGAAATATCAATATGCCGTTCTCAGGGCTACAGAAAAGTGTCATCGAGATGACAAAAAATCATCGTCTCGATCTCGATTTTTAAAGATTGAAATAACAATTTCTTGCTTCTGGTAAAATAAGTATATATTATCCTCTCCTATAAATAGGTATTAAAAGGATACAGGTGTAAACAGGCTCTTCTTCTTTCTCATACTTTATTTTTAAATACTTCTTTCGATTACTTTTGTTTTTACCCATCGATATATTACTTTTGTCCGTTACAGACAGAAAAACGATAAAACCATTCACAAATATTCAATT
>OLFT01001332.1_pt1 | contig 26239 bp, 16 predicted proteins | sample 1604921 | NCBI WGS metagenome assembly OLFT01 (sample SAMEA3888897, study PRJEB22519) | human gut metagenome | biome: human gut; feature: human-associated habitat; material: faeces | place: Denmark | collected 2013 | reverse complement strand
ATATCTTCATTAATTCCTAACGTAAAAAATAAGCTATTTATAAGATATTTTATACAAAAAATATATACAATCATTAAAAATACACTATATATTCTATTCAAAACATTCACAGCATTCTACCTCACTATTATTAATTTTACTTATTTGAATTATAGCAAAATTTAAAAACTATTCAATACTTTTTATGATATAATATAATGTAAAATGTAAAAATCAGATTGGTGATATTATTTTCCAAGATTTTTAATAAATAGGAGATGAAAAATGAAGAATTTAATTGTAGCAATAGATGGACCTGCAGGAAGTGGAAAGAGTACCATAGCAAAACTTCTTGCTAAAAAATATGATTTAACATATATAGACACTGGTGCTATGTATAGAATGATAACTCTTTATCTTTTAGAAAATAATATAGATATCAATGATTTAAAAGAGGTAGAAAGAGTTTTAAATACTGTAAATTTAGATATGCAAGGAGATAAATTCTTTCTAGATAATGTTGATGTAAGTACAAAGATAAGAGAAAAAAGAATAAATGATAATGTATCTAAAGTTGCAAGTATTAAGATAGTTAGAAGTAATTTAGTAGATTTACAAAGAAAGATTAGCAATAATAAAGATGTTATCTTAGATGGTAGAGATGTTGGAACTGTTATCTTTCCTAATGCACAAGTTAAGATATTTTTAATAGCTAGTCCTGAAGAAAGAGCAAGAAGAAGATATAATGAATTTCTTGAAAAGAAAACTGAAATAACTTATGATGAAGTTTTAAAATCTATAAAAGAAAGAGACCATATAGACAGTACAAGAGATGAAAGTCCTTTTGTTAAAGCTGATGATGCTATTGAACTGGATAGTACAAATTTAACAATAGAAGATGTAATTAATTTCATATCAAAAGAAATTGAAAAAGCTAGATAAAATAAAAAATAATGAGGGAAATCTATGTATAATTTATTAAGAAAAATAGGCTTGACCTTATACAGACCTTTTATGAAGGAGAAGATGAAAACCTTCATAGATAAAAGATTAAGTCAAGATTTTTCAGATTTAAAAGATGAAGAATATATTTGGATACATTGTTCATCAGTTGGGGAAGTGAATTTATCAGAGGATTTAGTAAAAAAATTCTATTCTATATCAAGGAAAAACATATTAATTTCAACTTTTACAGATACTGGTTATGAAAATGCTGTAAAAAAATATTCTGATAAGAAAAAGATAAAAGTTATATACTTTCCAATAGATGATAAAAAGAAAATAAATGAAATTTTAAATAAAATCAAATTAAAACTTTTAGTTTTAGTAGAAACTGAACTTTGGCCTAACCTTATAAATGAAGTTAATAAGAAAAATTCAAGAATTATAGTTGTAAATGGTAGAATTTCAGATAGAAGCTATCCAAGATACAAGAAGCTTAAATTTCTGTTGAAATCTATGTTACAAAAGATAGACTACTTCTACATGCAATCTGAAATTGATAGAGAAAGAATTGTAAGCTTAGGTGCTGATGAAAAGAAAACTGAGAATGTTGGAAACTTAAAGTTCAGCATATCTCTTGAAAAATATTCTGATGATGAAAAAGATGAATACAGAAAATTTTTAAACATTGGAGATAGAAAAGTTTTTGTTGCAGGTAGTACAAGAACTGGTGAAGATGAGGTAATTTTAGATGTCTTTAAAAAGATTAAAAACTATGTTTTAATAATAGTCCCAAGACATTTAGATAGACTGCCTAAAATAGAAGAGCTAATAAAAGAAAATAATCTAACTTATGTTAAATACAGTGACTTAGAAAACAATATTTCAACTGGAAAAGAAGATATAATTCTAGTAGATAAAATGGGAGTTCTTAGAAAACTTTATTCTATATCTGACATTGCCTTTGTTGGAGGAACTTTAGTGAATATTGGAGGACATAATTTACTTGAGCCTCTGTTCTATAGAAAGGCTGTCATCTTTGGAAAATACACTCAAAATGTTGTGGATATTGCAAAGGAAATTTTAAGAAGAAAAATAGGTTTTCAAGTTAATGATGTGGAAGAGTTTGTTGAAGCAATTAAGAATATTGAAAGTGGTAAAATTTCAGATGAAGAAATCAACTCTTTCTTTGAAGAAAATAAAATGATAGCATTAAATATTGTGAAAAAGGAAAATTTAATTATGAATAATATAAAAGATGAAGCAAAAGACTTATGGAAGCACTTCTTCCACTCAGAGAAATCAAATTATAATATCTATATGTATAAATTACTTGATTATCCTGAGTATATAATGTATGATAATGATGTGATGAAAGCTAAAAAATCAAAATGGAATGAATATTTTGGAAATTCTAATCCTATTGCTGTGGAAATAGGTACTGGAAGTGGAAACTTTATGTATCAACTTGCTGAAAGAAATCCTAATAAAAATTTCATTGGTTTAGAATTAAGATTTAAAAGATTGGTTTTAGCTACACAAAAATGTCAAAAAAGAAATATAAAAAATGTTGCCTTCCTTAGAAAAAGAGGAGAGGAGCTTGAAGATTTCTTAGCTGAAAATGAAATATCTGAGATGTATATAAATTTCCCAGACCCTTGGGAAGGAACAGAAAAGAACAGAATTATACAAGAAAGATTATTTGAAACTTTAGATAAGATTATGAAAAAAGATGGAGTTCTATACTTTAAAACTGACCACGATACTTACTATAGTGATGTTTTAGAGCTAGTAAAAACTTTAAAAAATTATGAAGTGGTTTATCATACTTCTGATTTACATAATTCAGAAAAAGCTGAAAATAATATAAAAACAGAGTTTGAACAATTATTTTTACACAAACATAATAAAAATATAAATTATATTGAAATTAAGAAATTGGTATAAAACTACACTTTAAAAATAATTCGTTACTGAGTAGATTTTAAAATTTCTTTAACGATTACTTGCCTGCCATTAGTGTTTCAGGAGCTCCGAAATGCTCCTTCAACAATAATGGACGTCGCAGTAATCTTAATAAAGTAATTAAGTCAATTTTTAAGGAAAATTATAAGTTTTAAAGAATATTTATCTAAAAATAACAGAGAATATAGGAGGAAAAAATGGCTGGTTATGTTGTAGTAGGTACTCAATGGGGAGACGAAGGAAAAGGTAAAATCATAGATGTTTTATCAGAAAAAGCTGATTATGTAGTAAGATTTCAAGGTGGAAATAATGCAGGTCACACAGTTGTTGTGGACGGAGAAAAGTTTATTCTACAACTTCTGCCATCAGGTGTACTTCAAGCTGGTACTTGTGTGATTGGACCAGGTGTTGTTGTAGATCCTAAAGTTTTCCTAGACGAAATAGATAGAATAGAGAAAAGAGGAGCTAGAACTGATCATGTTATTATAAGTGATAGAGCACATGTTATTATGCCTTATCACATTGAAATGGATAAAATTAGAGAAAGTGTTGAAGATAGGATAAAAATAGGAACAACTAAAAAAGGAATTGGACCTTGTTATGCCGATAAAATTTCAAGAGATGGTATAAGAATGGCTGATTTACTTGATTTAAAACAATTTGAAGAAAAATTAAGAGCTAATTTAAAAGAAAAAAATGAAATATTTACAAAAATTTATGGTATTGAACCACTAGATTTTGATACTATCTTTGAAGAATACAAAGGATATATTGAACAAATAAAACATAGAATAGTTGATACTATCCCAATAGTAAATAAAGCATTAGATGAAAATAAACTTGTACTTTTTGAAGGAGCACAAGCTATGATGCTAGACATCAACTATGGAACTTATCCTTATGTTACTTCATCATCTCCTACACTTGGAGGAGTTACAACAGGAGCAGGTGTTTCACCAAGAAAAATAGACAAAGGTATTGGTGTAATGAAAGCCTATACAACAAGAGTTGGAGAAGGGCCTTTTGTAACAGAACTTAAGAATGAATTTGGAGATAAGATTAGAGGAATCGGTGGTGAATATGGAGCTGTAACTGGTAGACCTAGAAGATGTGGTTGGCTTGATTTAGTTGTAGGAAGATATGCAACTGAAATCAATGGACTAACTGATATCGTTATGACTAAGATAGATGTCTTAAGTGGATTAGGAAAGCTTAAAATATGTACTGCCTATGAAATAGATGGAGTAATTCATGAATATGTACCTGCTGATACAAAATCATTAGATAGAGCTATACCTATTTATGAAGAACTTGATGGTTGGGATGAAGATATCACTCAAATTAAAAAATACGAAGATTTACCAGTAAATTGTAGAAAATATATAGAAAGAGTTCAAGAGATATTAGATTGTCCTATATCTGTTGTATCTGTTGGACCAGATAGAAATCAAAATATATATATTAAAGAAATATAGAAAAAAGTTTCATATAAAATAATCCAAGGTTGTTGTAAGCATATTTTGTGGAAATAAAAATAAACGAGTTACACTGAATATATTAGTAAAAAACAAGTGAATCTGCATTCTAAATTTTAGATAAAAAATCAAACAGAGTGAGCCGAGTAATTCTCAGCGTGTTTGAAGCTGACTTGTCAGCAAGTTTGCTGAAATTACAGCGAACTCTTGATTTTTTATCGTTAAGAAATTTAGCTAGCAGTGAACTGTTTTTTACTATACTATCTGACTGTAACAAACTATTTTTATTTCGTTATTTACAGCAACCTTTATTTTATATGTAAATATCGAAAGGAAGAATATGAGAACATTATTATTATTAAGAGGAATACAAGCAAGTGGGAAGTCCACTTGGATAAAAGAAAATAACTTAGAACCATACACATTAAGTGCTGATAACATAAGATTAAATATTGCAAACCCTGTTTTACTTGAAGATGGTTCTTATGAAATTAGTCAAAAATACAATAAAGTAACTTGGGAACTTTTATATAAGTATTTAGAAATGAGAATGCAAAATGGTGATTTTACTATAATAGATGCCACTCACTCAGACCTTAAACTTTTGAATAAATACAAAGATTTAGCAAGTACATACAAATATACTATGTATTGTCTAGAGTTTGATGTTCCTTTAGAAGAAGCTTTAAAGAGAAATAAAGAAAGAGATAACTATAAATATGTACCTGAAAGAGTTATAGAAAGAACTTATGAAACTATTAAAAATAATGAAAAATTCCCAAGTGCTTTAAAGAAAATAGAATCAATAGATGAGATAATAAATTTCTATACAGCCGATGTAAATCAATATGAAAAAGTTGTAATTATTGGAGATATCCATTCTTGTGCTGAACCTTTAAAAGAAGTTTTAAAAGATTTTAATGAAGAAACTCTTTATATCTTTGTTGGTGACTATTTTGATAGAGGTATACAGCCAGTTGAGACTTTTAATATAATGTTAGACTTATTAGAAAAACCTAATGTTATTTTAATTGAAGGAAATCATGAAGAAAAGAGCATGAAAAAATTCATCTATGATGAAGAAAAATATACTAAATCTTTTGAAGAAACAACTTTACTACCTCTTTTAAAAGAATATGATGTGGACTATGTGAGAGCCTCTTTAAAGAAAATATACAAGAAGTTAAGACAATGTTTTGCCTTTGAATTCAGAGATAAAAAATTCTTATGTACTCATGGAGGTTTACCTCTTGTTCCAAAGCTAACTTTAGTTTCAGCTAAAGAAATGATACATGGAGTTGGAAAATATGAAACAGAAATAGGTGAAATCTATTCTGAAAACTATAAGAAAGGTTTATGCCAAGGTTTTATACAAGTTCATGGACATAGAGGTGTAAATGACGGGCAATTCTCTTATTGTCTTGAAGATAGAGTAGAGTTTGGTGGAGAATTGAAAGTTTTAACTATTGATAATGAAGGAAAAATAAAAAAGACTGGTATAAAGAACTCTGTATATAATAAAGGTTTAAAACTACCAATGTCAGGTGCTGTAGAAAAAGTTGAATTTAATACAGCAAATGAACTTATCAATGAAATGATAAGACATCAATTTATTACTGTTAAAGAATGTGAACATAACTTAATTTCATTGAACTTCAATAGAGAAGCATTCAATAAGAAAAAATGGAATGATTTAACAATAAAGGCTAGAGGGCTATTTGTTGATAAAGACAGTGGAGAAGTTAAAATCAGAAGTTATAATAAATTTTTCAACTTTGGAGAAAGACATGTAAACTTAGGTTATTTGAAGAAATATGCAACTTATCCAATTAAAGCATTTAAAAAATACAATGGTTTCTTAGGTTTAGCCTCTGTTGTAAACAATGAAGTTGTACTTACTTCAAAGTCTGTAACTTCTGGAAAGTATAAAGATATTTTCCAAGATATTTGGGATAAGGTAGAAAATGAAGTAAGAGAATTATTAAAGCAAACTATGATAGAAAATAATTGTACAGCTGTTTTTGAAGTAGTTTCTCCTGAATATGACCCTCATATAATAAAATATGATAAAGAACATCTATACTTATTGGATTTCATAGAAAATAAATTAGATTTAGATACTCATAATATAGATTTAGAGTTTTCTGAAAAATTAATGAAAAAAGTTGAATTTTCTTCTGATTTACTTACTAAAAAAGAAGAACTTACAAGATTAGAAAACTATGATGAGTTGTATAATTTCTTAGCTGAAAAAGAAAAAAGCTTAGAAGAATTTGAAGGTTATGTACTATGTGATAATTCTGGTTTCATGTTTAAATTTAAATTACCTTATTATAACTTATGGAAAACAAGAAGAGCTTGGCTTGAAAGATATCGTTCAGCCTTAGCTAAGGGTAAAAAAGTTGAAGTAACTGAAAAAGATGAGCATAGACATTTCAAGAAATTTCTATTAAAATTAGGCAAGGATAAATTACAAGAATTAAGTATAATAGATGTAAGAGAACTATATGAAAAAGAAAATTAAAATAAAAAGAGAGGGCTAAAATGAGTAATAGAGTTTTGTTTTTATTGATTGCTGGAGTTTTTTTTGTTTTTGCTTCTATATTTTTAATAATTGGAATTATATATGAAAAAATATATCAAAATAATATGAAAGGTTATGATAAGGAAGTAGAAGGAAAAGTTTTAGAAGTTATAAAATCTGGGAAAGATGGTGTTGTTGGGAAATTATTTGCTACTTTTGTTGTGTATCAGTATGAAATAAATAATCATAAATATATTGTTAGACCTTATAGTTTTAGAAAAAATTCAGCCATAAATCAAAGATATTTTGATTCTGAAAATGTTACTTGTATTATTTATAGAGGAAATCATGGTGGAACTAGTCAAACAAAATATCGTACAGGTGAAGATATAATAGTAAAATATAATTCTAATAATCCTGAGAGGCACGAAATTCTTAATGATAAGGATAAAACATTCGCATCTAAAGTATTTAAAATAGTGGGAAAAATACTTATGATTCTCCCAATAATTTTCCTTATCATATCATTTTTTGTAAAGGGACAGGTTCAATAAGTAAGGAGACTATATGAAAAAAGAAATCAAAGTCCTAATAAGTGCTTGCTTATTAGGAGACAATGTGAAATATTCTGGTGGAAATAATCTTACACCAGAACTTGTTACATTGTTGGAGAAATATAATGTGGATATTGTGAAAGTTTGCCCTGAGTGTTTTGGAGGTTTACCCATACCAAGAGTACCCTCTGAAATTAGAGAGAATAAAGTTTTTAGTAAGGATAACAGAGATATTACTGAAGAATTTTTAGCAGGAGCTGAAGAAACTTTAAAAGTAGCTAAGGAAAATGAAGTTAATTTTGTTATTTTAAAAGAAAGAAGTCCCTCTTGTGGTAGCACTCATATCTACGATGGAAGCTTTTCAGGTAATATTATTCCAGGACAAGGAATTACAGCTAAAAGATTGACTGAAGAAAAGATAAAAGTTTTCTCTGAAGAGAATTTAGAAGAAATTGAAAAATATTTAGTAGAATTAGATAAAAATTAGGAGATCTTATGGAAAATCTATACAATGAGGCTTATTCCCTTTTACCTATGGAAGAAAAGAAAGAGATTTTAGAAAATTTAGCCAAGAAGCTCAATATGGAGCTTTTAAGATTTGAAACTTTCTCCAAGTATTCAAAATCAACTTTTACAGCTGTTTTTAAATACAAGGAAAGTGAGTTTGTTTTTGTTCCAGGGGATACTGTAACTCTAGGTTATGAAGGACTACCTAAGAATTTATCTGATGAAACTTTAAAAGGTTTAAAATATTGTTTAGATGAAACTGAAGACTTAGATACAGTTTTAGCAGAATATATCAGAGATAATTTTAGTAAACTTAGAAAAGTTACTATAAAACCCATGTTAGTTGAAAGAGAATTACAAACTGTAGCTTGGAAAAAATCTAATTTAGATGAATTAAAAGAGTTTGACAGTGATTTACTAAAAGACTATAATGAGTTTAAAAATTCTGACTACAATAGATTAACACTGGATGAAACAGCTAGATTTACAAAAGTTGGAAATGACATAGAAATAGAGTTATATGATGATATTAGCTACGAGGAACTTTGTGAAAATTTAAAAGATGAAGGATTTTTTTTAGCTAATTTAGATGAATGGGAATATCTATGTGGTGGAGGTTGTAGAACTCTATTTCCTTGGGGAGATGACTTGGACTACAATATGAACTTGCTATATTTCTCTAAAGAAGACAATGATAAATATGACTTAGAAGAGCCAAATTTCTTTGGACTTTCTATTGCTTATGACCCTTATAAGATGGAAGTTATAAAAGCTGATGAATTAACATTTAAAGGTGGAGATGGAGGTTGTAATATCTGTGGAGGCTTTGGAGAATTTTTAGGCTATTTATCTTGTTCTCCATATTACACTCAAAAACCTGTTGGTGCTATAAATATTGTTGATGATTCTATTGTTAATGAGTATGATGATGAACTTGATGGAGATTTCAATTTTTATCGTAGAATTATAAGAATAGGAGAGTAAAATGAAAAAAATATTTATACTATTAGGAGTATTATTTTTAGGAATTATTAGTTATGCTAAAGAAGATGATATACTTGGAACTTGGCTTATTAAAGAAAATGGAAAAATAGTAGAAATCTATAAAAATGAAAATGGAGAGTACACTGGAAAGATTAAAAAAGATAATTTTATTTTCTTAAAACAAGCTAATGACTTAACTTACGATAAAGAAAAAAATAGCCTAGCCTATTTTAATTTAAAATTTCCAGAAGATAAATTTTCTTGGTATGTTTGGATAAACATAGAAAAAGATGGAAATCTCTTTATCAAAGGTACAGGAAATACTGAAGTTGGAAAATATGTTAGAGAATTACATCTTATTAGACAAAAATAATTTTTATTAAGGAGGAAATAAAATGGTAGAATTATTGACGTCAGGGGCTATGAGTAATAGAATGTTACTTACAATCTTTGCAACATTTTTTTCTATCTTTCCAGCTATGTTTTTAGTATTTGGAATTATGATGCGAAGAGGACAACAAAATAATATTAGTAGTTATGATGGTGAAGTTAAAGGAGAGATAATAGAAGTTTTAAACTCTGAAAAAAGTGCAATGTTTGCTACTTATCCTATATATCAATATGAAGTAAACAAACATAAGTATATTGTTAAACCTAATTTTACATTTTTTAACTCTAGTTTAGATAAAAAATATCATGATAGTGAAAATGTAACTTGTATTACATATCTAAATAAACATGGTGGAAATACTAGAACAAAATATAAGGTTGGAGAAAGTATAATAATAAAATATGATATTGAAGATCCTAAAAATCATGAAATTCTAAATGATAAAGACAAAAAATTTGCATATGATAGTAGGAGAATTGTTGCACTTCTTCTTATGATTTTTCCTCTTATTTTCTTTATCGCTTCATTTTTTATAAAAGGACAGGCAATTTTTACACCAGCAAATTAATCAAAAAAACAGAAATCTTTTTAGAATTTTTTTCTAATTTGATTTCTTTTTTTATGATAAAATAACTTTTTTTCATCAGATTTTCACACTAGCCTTTTTACCATAAATCCATTGATAACATTGACAAAACAGGTTTTTTTGCTATAATAAAGTAACTTACAAAATTTATTTACTTAAGCAAAATTAGAGGCAATTTAGATACACCAGCAACATTATTTAACTTTATAAAAAATTAAAAATATAAATAAAATTTCAGGGGAGAAAAAATGACAAATAATAGCCTACAAACTACGGAAAAAAATCTTCGTTCTATTGCTAAGAGATATGAGAATGTAAAATATTCAGTTGGGCTTGCAGTACTTTTTTTAATGAAAGGAACAAGTGCCTTTTCTGAAGATAACAAGATACGAGAAATAGAAAAACAAAAAGATATTTTAACTGATGCTAAAAAAGAAAAAGTAGAAGTAAAAGAAAGAAAAAAAGTAGCAAAGGCTACACAAAAATTAAAAGCTTCTTGGGCAAATGTACAATTTGGTGCTAATGATTTGTATAGCAATTTTTTTGTTACACCAAAAACTAAAGTGGATAAAGCTTCAATAGTAAAGAGCGAAAATACTATTTTACTAGCTAGTGCAGATAATAACATAAGTTTACCTACTTTTTCTAAAATTGCATCTGACATAGAAGAAACATACGCACCTACAACAGAAGATATAAACACAAGTAAGGGAAACTTAAGAAATTCAATAGGAAATTTACAAGAAAAAATAAATAATGCTAGAACAGAAAATGCTAAAGAAGTTCAAGGTTTAAAACTAGAATTAGTTCAACTTATGGAACAAGGAGATCAAGTAGTTAAATCACCTTGGTCATCTTGGCAAGCTGGAGCTAACTATATGTACAATGATTGGAATGGTGCATATAAAGGAAGAGGAGATAAAGTAGTAGATCAAGTTCTTTCAAGAGATAGCTCAGGAAGTATCAGTAGATTTGTAGCTGGTAGTTCAACTACAACTTCATATGGATCTACAGACTTAGCACTAGTTGAAGAACCTTTTGCTAAAATTGAAATAACTCCTGGAATAAATCCTAAAATTATAAATAGACAGGCTCCAAGTTATAGACCTTCTACACCAGAAGTGTCATATCCAACTTTTGATCCTAGATTTATTAGAACTCCTGTTAAACCATCTGCACCAGCAGAGTTAACACCTACAACTTTTGATCCACCTAATTTAACTTTTGTGGCAAGTGGTTTCTTTCAAAACCAAACAATTGGAATGACAAAAACTAATATCATTGTAGAAAATTATGAAAAATATTCTACTCCTAATGGAGTATTTAAAATACAATCTGGTGATTCAGGAACTTCTTGGACAGGAACACTTAAGCTTGAATCAGTGGCAGATCCTACTAAAAGTGGAGATTTAACAGATGGTAGTACGACAAATAAATTAAATACATTTATTAACGATTTAAGAGATCACAGTGCGGTTATATCTGGAGAATATGAAATGACTGACTTAGGAGGAACTGCTCGTACAAAAACTTTCATAAGTTATAACCCAGCTGGGGTTGGAGGAGAGTATGGTGGACAATATGCTCCTAACGATAGAGTATCTACCTTTAATGGGAAATTAACCTTGCATGGAATTCCTGTTACAAATAATTTAAATGTTTTAGTTGGAATAGAACATCAATTATGGGCTTCAAATGGGAACCATGTAGGTTCAAGTTCAACTCTTTTAAATAAGGGAGAAATAATACTAGCAAGTGGAAATAACACTATTGGTATTATGGTAGATATAGAAAGAATGACAAAACCTGAAAGAAAAGCTCATAAAACTATAAATGATGGAAAAATAATTATCAATAACCAAAACAGTATAGGTTTAGATTTTGGACAGTATAATTGGGCATATAGTGGGGTATTTAAAGTAGATGTATCATTAGGAGATATAATAGTTAATGGTAAAAATAACTATGGTGCTAGAATGAAAAATATTTTTGTAGTACCACCAACACATACTTTGTATCCTACATGGTCAAAATACTATGATATGGTTACAGTAACTTCTGGTACTGGTAAGAAAATAACTGTAAATGGTGAAGAAAATGTTGGTATGGCTATTGGAAAATCATTGTCAGCAGTAGCAAGAGAATCAGCACCAGGAGCTAATGATACTAACCCTATTGCAAATATATCTGATTTAAATATAGAAGTAGCTGGAGAAAAGAATATAGGTTTCTTAAGACTTAAAGATTATTCAGATAACAATACTAATGATATGATACTTGACTCTACTACAATGGGAACATTTACTTTTGGAAATGGTGCTAAAAATAGTAGTTTAGTAAGAACAGATAAACATGGTATTCAAGTGAAGAAAGATATTTCTATCACAGGAAAAGATGCTGATGGAAATGACTATACAGGAAGTGGAAACACAGTTTTACACTCAAATGGTGAAACTCAACATATCTATAACTATAATACTATAACAGTTGGAAAAGGATTTACTAAAACTGTTGGTATGGCAGCTACAGGAACTAAAGCATCTACAATAGATAATATCGTAAATGAAGGTACTATAGCTTTACAAGGTAAACAAAGTATAGGTATGTATACTGATAAATTTAGCCAAGGTAAAAATACTGGCTCAATTAAATTATCAGGGGTTGGAGATACAGATCCAAGTGGTAATATAGGAGATGCAGAAAATATTGGAATTTCTAATAAAGGGAAATTCACTTTCTTAGGAGATCTTGAAGTTAATGGTAAAAAGTCCTCTGGAATATATAACACTGGAACAACTACAATAGCAGTTGGAACTAACCCTAATGATAAGACAAATATTAAGGCGACAAATGGGGCAACAGCTCTATATAGTAAAGGTACTGGAAGTACAATAACTTCTAATGCTGGAAATAAATTAAATATAACTGTTGAAGCAGGAGCAACTAAAGAAGGACTAGCAGTTTATGCTGAAGATAAAGGACAAATTACTTTACATAATGCTAATATAAATGTAGTTGGTGGTTCAGCAGGTGTTGCTGCCTATGATGCTAATACTAAAATTGACTTAACAGGATCTACATTAAAGTATGATGGAGATGGTTATGCAGCATATTCTGATGGAAATGGTCAAATTATTTTAAATAATGCTGATATAGAATTAAGAGGAGAATCAACATTAATGAATGTGGATTGGTCAGTTCCAGCTGCAAATAGACCTATAAAAACATCTGCAACTAATGTAACAGTATTTTCAAATGATGTTGTAGGAATAAATATAAATAATCTGGGAACTCAAAATGTTTCTAATTTAAGTGCAATAAAAAATTCATTGGGAGTTGTTCTTAACCCAGGAACAGAAGGTGGACAAACTTTCAATAAGTTCAAAGAGCTTGCAATAGATGATGGAACAATCAATTTTGATGTTGCAACAGATAAAAATGAAGGAGATTCAACTCCTGGTGGATTCTTCTTTAAAAAGGTTTTAGGTCAAAGATTAAAACTAAATGTAAATGAAAACTTAACTGCCAGATTAAGCTCTGCAACTACAGATGAATTCTATAATGGGCAAGTTGTTGGTCTTGAAGCTAACTCAAGTGACAAAGCAACAACTAATAGTGAAACTCAAGTAAACATTGCTGCTGGAAAAATTGTTGATGTTGCTAGAACAGATGGAACTGACAAGGGTGGAGTAGGAGTTTTCGTTAACTATGGACAAGTTAATAATAGTGGAACTATAAATGTTGAAAAAGATTCTTCTGCTAATAGCAATGCAGTTGGAATATATGCAGTAAATGGTTCAGAAGTTACAAATAATGGTTCTATCAATGTAAGTGGAGAACATTCTATAGGACTATTAGGAATGGCATATAGAGTAACTCCACTTGAAGTAGATCCAATTACTGGCAAGATTATTGTTCCTAGTAAGATTGTTGTTGATGAATTTGGAACTGGAGCTGTTGGACAAGGAATGGTAAACATTGTAAATAAAGGTTCAGTTGACTTAGATGGTCAGGGAGCTATTGGAATGTTTGTTAAAAACAATAAAGCAGGAACAACATTTACAAATGCTGTTGCACTAAATGATACAACAGGAGTAATTGCAACAACAGGAGATAAAGCTGTTGGAATGGCTGGAGAAGAAGCAACTCTAACTAATAGAGGAACAATAAATGTAAATGGACAAACAGGAACAGGAATGTTTGCTAAGTCTAATTCAAAAATTGAAAATGATGGAACAATAAATATAGCTAGTTCAACTTCTGCCACAGAAACTAATATTGGTATCTTTACTGAAGATCAAAATACAGTAATTGAAAACAATAAAGATATAGTAGGTGGAAATAACACTTATGGTATCTATGGTAAAACTATAAATATGGGTGCAAGTGGAAAAATTCAAGTTGGAGATAACTCAGTTGGTCTTTATTCAAATGGACAATATGCAAGTTCTGCAACTCCAAATGTAACTTTAGCAGCTGGAAGCTCAATAACAGTTGGAAATAATCAATCTGTTGGAGTATTTGTAACAGGACAAAATCAAAATATATCAAGCCAAGCTGATATGACAATTGGAGATAACTCTTTTGGATATGTTGTAAAAGGAACTGGAACTAAATTATCATCAAATGCAACAAATCCTGTGACAGTAGGAAATGATACAACATTTATATATTCAACTGATACAACAGGAAATATAGAAAATAGAACTAAATTAACTTCAACTGGAAATAAAAACTATGGAATATATGCAGCTGGTAATGTTACTAACCTAGCTGATATGGACTTTAGTTCTGGAATTGGAAACGTTGGTATGTATAGTATTGCTGGAGGAACAATAGTAAATGGTAGTCCTACTGTTAACTCTATCATAAAAGTAGGTTCTAGTGACAAACCAAACAAACTATATGGTATAGGAATGGTAGCAGGTTACACAGATGACAATGGAAATGTTATTCAAACAGGAACTGTTGAAAACTATGGTACTATCAAAGTTGAAAAAGATAATGGTATAGGAATGTACGCTACTGGTAGTGGTTCAAAGGCTATAAATAGAGGAACTATTGAATTAAGTGGAAAAAACACTACTGGTATGCACTTAGATAATAATGCTGTTGGAGAAAACTATGGAACAATTAAAACAGTTCCTAATCCAACAAATGATGGAATAGTAGGAGTATCTGTACAAAATGGTGCTGTTATTAAAAACTATGGTAATATAATAATAGATGGAGCTAACAATACTGGAATCTATTTATCAAGAGGTAAAAACGAAGGTGCTACACCTACTGCAACAAATGGAGCAGTAGCTGTTAGAAATAAAGTTCAATCTGATACAAGTAAAAAGGTGGCTGGTATTGAAATTAAAGCACCTGGAAATGGTACTGCAACTGTTTCAAGAGACGGAAAACTTGAAACTCCAACTTTTGTAGACACAACTGTTGCATCACCATTAGCTTCAAGAGTAATAGTTGGAGCTACAGAATTAGATTTAACTTCTACTAAACTAGGAGACACTCCATCTGGTGGAATGGCTTCAGAAATAGGAATGTATGTTGATACATCAGGAATTAACTATACAAATCCTATACAAGGTTTACAACATTTAACAGCTGTAAAAGATGTTAACTTAATCTTTGGTACAGAGGCTTCAAGATATACAACTAGTAAAGATATTAAAATTGGTGAAAATATCTTAAAACCATATAATGATGAAATAAGTGCATTAACTGCTAGTGCTAGTGGAAAGAATTTCTATGTTAGTTCAGGAAGTTTAACTTGGATAGCAACTGGAACTCAAAACCCAGATGATACTTTCAATGCAGTATATCTATCTAAGATACCTTATACAGCTTTTGCTAAAGATAAGGACACATATAACTTCATGGACGGTTTAGAACAAAGATATGGTGTTGAAGGTGTAAACTCTAGAGAAAAAGCTCTATTTGATAAATTAAATGCAATAGGAAAAGGAGAACCTAGACTATTTGCTCAAGCTGTTGATCAAATGAAAGGTCATCAATATGCTAATACTCAACAAAGAGTACAAGCAACTGCTGATATCTTAAATAAAGAATTTAACTATTTAAGAAATGAATGGTCTAATCTAACTAAAGACTCTAATAAGATTAAAACTTTTGGAGCTAGAGGAGAATACAATACTAAGACTGCTGGTATTGAAGATTACAAGAGCAATGCTTATGGAGTAGCCTATGTTCATGAAGATGAAACTGTAAGACTTGGAGAATCAACAGGTTGGTATGCAGGTATGGTTCACAATAAGTTGAAATTCAAAGATTTTGGAAGATCTGAAGAAGAAATGCTACAAGGTAAACTTGGAATATTTAAATCAGTTCCATTTGATGAAAATAACAGCTTAAACTGGACAATATCTGGAGATATATCTATAGGATACAATAAAATGCATAGAAAATACTTAGTAGTAGATGAAATTTTCAATGCTAAATCTAGATATAATACTTATGGAGTAGGTCTAAAGAATGAAATAAGTAAAGAATTTAGATTGAGTGAAGGTTTCTCAGTAAAACCTTATGCAGCATTAAATGTAGAATATGGAAGAGTATCTAAGATAAAAGAAAAATCAGGTGAAATGAAATTAGAAGTTAAGGGTAATGACTACTTATCAGTAAGACCTGAAATAGGAAGTGAACTTGCTTATAAACATTACTTTGGAGCTGGTGCATTCAAGGCTGCTGTTGGAGTAGCTTATGAAAATGAACTAGGAAGAGTTGCAAATGCTCATAATAAAGCTAGAGTAGCTAATACTTCTGCCGATTGGTATGATTTAAGAGGTGAAAAAGAAGATAGAAGAGGTAATGTTAAGGTTGACTTAAATGTTGGTTTAGAAAGTGAAAGATATGGAGTAACTGCTAGTGTAGGTTATGACACTAAAGGTGAAAACCTAAGAGGTGGAGTAGGATTAAGAGTTAAATTCTAATCTTTCAATTAATTCAACACTAACCCTAGTGTATATAGATTATTATTTCCCTAAGAAGAAGACTGAGAAATCAGTCTTTTTCTTCTTTTTAAATATCTAAATTAATAAAAAGTAAAAAATAGTTCGTTACTGAGTAGACTTCTTAAATAATATCCTGCTACTTGCCTGCCATTAGTGTTTCAGGAGCTCCGAAATGCTCCTTCAACAATAATGGACGTCGCAGTAGCTAAGTCTATTTAATCTATATATGAATTTTTCAGTATTTCTACTTTTATTCCTGTCTTATGATTTGCTTTTAAAGATAGTAAACTATCTTGTGAAATTATAAGACTTGGAATAGTATGTCCGCAGTCGAAGTTATAAATAATAGGATAATTTCTTTCTCCTAATACTTCCTTAATAATATCTATATATTCAAGATTTGAATTTTTATTGTTATATACTTCTGGCTTTCCAAATATAAGTCCTTTTACTCCTTCAAAAACTCCACTCAATTTTAAAGTATTCAAGTTTCTTTCTTCTGAATCTATTGTAGCATTCATTTCTTCAAGAATTAATATTTTATCTTTAAAACTTGGAACATATTCAGTTGCAAGAAGTGACACTAAAGTATCTATATTAGCAATGATAACTTCCCCTTCAGTTTCTCCTTCATTTAAAATTTTCCAACCTTCATTTTTTATATATTCTCTCTTTTTAGTTTTCCATTCATCTGTAAAAGCATTTAACAATTTATTAGAATAAAATTCAGGTTCTTCTAAAGTGTAATTTTCTTTAAAAAATAAATTATCTAAAGTATTTTTTAAAAATGAAGATATACCCTCATATTCTCCAAAAGTAGGAATTAAACTTCCACCATAAATTGGTTTTAAATTAGTTTTTTTTAAGATTGCAAGTTGAATAGCTGTTATATCACTATATCCAAAAAATTTCTTTTTACTTTTTTCAATTTCATCAAAATCTAAATATGGTAAAAGACTTCCTGAGTTATAGCCTCCTATCACAGGCATCATAATATCTATATCTTTATTTTTTACAAGGTTCATCATCTCTTCAGCTCTTTCCTTTGCAGAAGCTGTTCTGTAACCTTGGTATACTCTATCTTTTACCAAATCTCCTTCCACTATTTCAAAACCCATATTTTCAAGTTGTTTTTTAGCAAATAAATATTTTTCTTCAAACCATATATGAGCAGGGTTTGATGGAGCATATACACCTATTACTTTCTTTTTCATTTTTACCTCCTATCTAAGAAATAATTTATTAAATTTAATCGTACTATATCATCATAATTAAGTCAATATATAGTTTTTTACCTAATTTTAATTTTTATATTGTAAAATAGTAAAAAATAATAGATAAAAAGCTTAAATTAAAGTATAATAAAAGGAAAATTTTAATTTTATAGGGTGGAAATTAAATGGAATATAAAATTATTAAAAACGATACTAACTATAATTTAGACGATTTAACAAAACTATTAAATACTTCATATTGGGCAAAGGATAGAAAAAAGGAAACTGTAAAGAAAACAGTTGAAAACTCTCTATGTTATTTTGCTTATGATAAAGATAAATTAATTGGTTTTGCAAGAGCAATAACAGACTATACTACAAATTATTATATATGTGATGTAATAGTAGATGAAGAATATAGAGGAGAAGGAATAGGAAAAAAATTAGTTGAAACATTGATAAATGATGAAGACTTATTACATGTAAGAGGTTTACTAATTACAAAAGATGCTAAGAAATTTTATGAAAAATTTGGTTTTTATAATAAAGAAGATGTTATGCAAAGAGATAAGAAATAAATGGGGGTAGAAAATGAAGATAGCATTTTTAAGACCTAATTTAGGTGGGCAACGTTCAAATGATGCAATAGAACCTCTTGGTTTTGCAGTTTTATCAGGACTTACAGATAGAAATAAACATGAAGTCCTATTATTTGATGAAAGAATAGAAGATATTCCAATGGATTTAGAAGTTGATTTAGTTGTTATTACAACTTTTACTTTAACAGCAAAAAGAGCCTATACTATAGCTGATAATTATAGGAAAAAAGGTATCTATGTTGTTATAGGTGGATATCATGCCTCACTTATGCCAGAAGAAGTTCAAGAATATGCAGACACTGTCTTTGTTGGGAGTGCAGAAGGAAATTGGGAAAAATTTTTAATTGAATTAGAAAATGGTCATCCTCAAAAAGTATATGAAGAAATTAAGTTGCCAGATATCAGTGAAGTTGTTTACGATAGAAGTCTATTTAAAGATAAAAAGTATTCCTTTGTTGTACCTGTACAATTTGGTAGAGGTTGTATGCATCAATGTGAATTTTGTACTATAGGTTCTGTTCATAAGGGAGATTATGCTCACAGAAAAGTTGAACTTGTAATAGAAGAAATTAAAGAAATTTTCAAAACTAATAAAAGAGCAAAGGTTATATATTTTGTAGATGACAATATCTTTGCAAATAAGAAGAAAGCACTACACTTATTTAATGAATTAAAAAAATTAAAGATAAAATGGGCTTGTCAAGGAAGTATTGATATTGCAAAAGATGAGGACTTAGTTAAACTTATGTCTGAGTCAGGTTGCATCGAAATGCTTTTAGGTTTTGAAAATATTAATATAATGAATATCAAAAAGATGAATAAAAAATCTAATTATGATTTTGACTATGAAAATATCATAAGAATATTTAAAAAACACAGAATTTTAGTACATGCTAGTTATGTTATAGGTTATGACTATGATACAAAGGATTATTTCCAAGAAATTCTAGATTTCTCAAACAAGCACAAATTTTTCTTAGCAGGTTTCAATCCAGCATTACCTATTCCAGGAACTCCTTTTTATGACAGATTAAAAAATGAAGGAAGATTACTATATGATAAATGGTGGCTAGATGACGATTTTAGATATGGGAAAGCTGCCTACACTCCACATAATATGACAGTAGAAGAATTTGAAGCAGGAATATTGAGATGTAAAGTAGAATATAATACTCATAAAAATATATGGTTAAGATTATTTGATGGGGCAGCAAATTTTAGACATGCTTTAATTTTTCTAGCAGTTAATTACATAAATAGAAAAGAAATTTATAATAAAAAAGGTATAAAATTATGAGAATAATGTTAGTTTTAGCAAAGGATAATATATATAGATTTGACTCACTTCATCAAAGAAAATATTATCCTCAAATTACATTGATAACTTTGGAATCATTGATTGATAAAAAATATAATACGGAGATTATCCTAGTAGATGAGGGAGTGGAAGAGTATGATGCAACTTCTTCAAAATATAGTGATGATAAATTTGATTTAATTTGTATATCAGCTGTGATTTCAGCATCAAGGAGAGCAAAAGAAATTTCAAAATTTTGGAAGGATAGAGGAGCATATACTCAAATAGGAGGACATTATGCCACTGTACTTAGTGATGAAGCCCTAGAATTCTTTGACACTGTTATAAAAGGCCCTGCTGAAATTGCTTTTCCTACATTTATTAAAGACTTTGTGGAAGAAAAGCCTAAGAGAGAATATTTTGAATTAGTAGGAAATGATTTCGAGTATAAGCCATTGAATAGAAAGTTACTTACAAATAAGAAATACTATAAATCTTTTGGTACTATAGTAGCAAACAATGGTTGCCCTAACAAATGTACCTACTGCTCAGTCACTAAAATGTATAGTGGAAAGAATCAATTAAAAAATATAGACTTTGTTGTAAGTGAAATAAAATCAAACAAACATAAAAAGTGGGTATTCTATGATCCAAACTTCCTAGCTGATAAAAGTTATGCAATCAATTTAATGAATGAGCTAAAAAAATTAAAAATAAAATGGACAGCCTCAGCAACAATCAATATCGGAAATGATATAAAAATGTTACAATTAATGAAAGAAGCAGGTTGCATTGGCTTGGTTATTGGCTTAGAAAGCTTCATACAAGAAAATTTGAATGGAGTAAACAAAGGATTTAATAATGTAAAAGAATACAAAAGATTGGTAAGTACCATACAATCTTATGGTATATCTGTCCTATCAACTTTAATGATAGGTATGGAAACTGATACAGTAGAGTCTATAAGACAGATACCTGATATAATAGAAGAAATTGGAGTAGATGTACCAAGATATAATATTTTAACTCCATATCCTGGAACTCCTTTCTATGAACAGTTAAAAGCTGAGAATAGACTGCTTACAACTGACTGGTATTACTATGATACTGAAACAGTTGTATTTCAACCTAAGAATATGAGTCCTGCAACTTTGCAAGAAGAATTCTATAAGTTGTGGCAAGATACATTTACTTATAAAAGAATTTTTAAAAGATTAAAAACTTCAAAGAATAAAGGACTAAAATTAATACTAGAAATTTTTTCAAGACAACATGCTAAGAAATTTAAAAAATACACAAAATTAGATTTCATAAATTAAAAGTAAGTTCTTCAATTAATTAAATTTTCTTTGAAAAAGTTATTTTATAATTCTAAATGAGATTACTGCGACGTCCATTATTGTTGAGAGAGCCTTTGTGGAGCTCTCGAAACACTAATGGCTGGCAAGTAATCACTATATGTAATTAACAAATACTAATATTTTATTTCAAAGAAAATTTCTTAAAATTTAGCTAGCAATGAACTGTTTTTTACTAGATATAACTTATTTTTAATTAAAAAAAATATAAGATAAGGTAGGAGATATATTTTGAAAATTACATTTATATTACCAGCTATTGGTAAAAAGAAAGGACAAAGATATATAAAAACTTGGAAGCATATGGAGCCTTTAATGATAGCAGTTTTAAAATCTTTGACTCCCAACGATATAGAAACAAACTTCATGGACGATAGAAATGAATTGATAAACTACGATGAAAAAACAGATTTAGTCGTTATTTCTGTTGAAACATATACTGCTAAAAGAGCCTATGAAATAGCTAAAAAATTTAGAGAAAAGGGAATTAAAGTTCTTGCTGGAGGATATCACCCAACAGTTGAGCCAGAAGAATGTTTGGAGAACTTTGATTCAATAATTATAGGAAATGCAGAAAATGTTTGGCTAAAGATGTTAGATGATTGCAAAAATAATAATTTACAAGAGAAATACTTTGGTACAAGCACATCTTTTGCTATGCCAGATAGAAGTATTTACAAAGATAGAAAATACTCACCTTTGGCACTTATTGAAACAGGTAGAGGTTGTAATTTTAGTTGTGAATTCTGTGCTATACACTCATATTATGAGAAGAAATACTATCGTAGACCTGTGGAAGAAGTGGTACAGGACATTAAAAATTCAGGTAAGAAATATGTATTTTTCATAGATGATAACTTTGTTGCTGACCATAATTATGCCTTAGAAATCTGTAAGGCTATAGCACCACTTAAGATTAAATGGGTAACTCAAGGTGCAATTACTATGGCAAAAAATGATGAGCTACTTTATTGGATGAAGAAAAGTGGTTGTAAGATGGTACTTATAGGTTATGAATCAATGAATCCTAATATTCTAAAAGATATGGGTAAAGGTTGGAGAAGTTCAGTAGGTGAGATAAACGAGCTTACTAATAAAATTCATAGCTATGGAATAGGAATTTATGCAACTTTTGTTTTTGGTTTTGGTGATGATAGCCAAGAAGTTTTTGATGAAACAGTTAAATTTGCAAAGAAACATTCATTTTTCTTCGCAGCCTTTAATCACTTAGTGCCTTTCCCTAAGACAGGAGTATATAGGAGATTGAAAGAAGAAAAAAGACTTTTAAGTGATAAATGGTGGCTAGATTCAAGATATCCTTATGGTAGAATTTCATTTTTACCTTTGGATCAAACTCCAGATGAACTGTCAAAAAAATGTGCCAATGCTAGAAAGAAATTCTTTGAATGGGGATCTATTTTGAAACGAGCCCTTGTTCAATTCAAACGTAGCTTTGATCTAGGAATGCTCTTTATCTTCTTGACACAAAACTTTAACTTAAAAAACGAAGTTTTAGAAAAATACGATTTACCTTATGCAGATAATTTAGATGAAATGCCAAAATAGCATTATCATATGAAAGGAGATATAATGAATAACTCAATAAATAGTATAGCTCTTAGACATTTAAATGGAATATATATAGCTAAAAATACAGATAATAATATCAATGAGACATTGAGTATGGCAGAACTTGCGACTCTAATAAAAAAATTTGAAGGCTATGGCTATATTTTCAGTAAAGAACTTGCTATTGCTATTTCAAAAGAAGAAAGAAATACAATAATTGATAGATTGAAAGCTGTTATAGAAGTAATTGAAGATTTTAAATCAGATAAAAATTACACTGTATTCTACAAAAATTTTCCTGATGAAGTTATAAATATGACTGAAACAGAACTATATATAAATCAGATTCTTCACTATTGGTTTGGATATTTACCAAGCAATAATGAAAATATTATAAAGGGAGATGTTGAGTCCTCTAAGTTAGTTAAAGCAAGAGAATTAAATTTAGTTGATGATGAAATGATAGAAAAACTATTTATTGACTTATTATCAAGTAATGTAACTCTTTCAGAGCAATATTTAGATGATGTTTGTGTTTTAACTAATAATAAATCAATTAAAAAATTAGAAAAATATATGGAATATATCCAAATGAAAGAAACTCTTACTACTGTTTCAAATTATATATTGCAAAAAGAAGGAGTTTTAGTAGGTAATTTTAAAACAGCAACAGATATTTTAAGGCTAATAGCAAAGATATCTGAGGCCGAATTAAATAATAAACATATACATTTTGCATATTTTTCAAGAACTGTACTAAGTCAACTAATGAATAAGCTTGAAAACTTAAAAAATATTATGCCAGATATTAAAAGATATTCTAAACCTTGGCATAGTTTCTTTAAGCTTTATGCTAAAAAAATAAACTTTAATAAATACCCTAAGGTAAGAAATGCTGTGGATATGCTGTTTGGAGATATTTCATATATGACTGAAAGAGGAAAAATCAACGAACAAATTAACAGACTTCCTACTATGTCAGAAGAAGAATTAGATAATTTTGTTAAAGAATATACAGTTTTCTATGGAGACTATATAAGAGAAATTTTATCTTTACTGAATAAAGCTAATGAAAATCAATATGAAAAATTATTGCTAGGTTTAGAAAATTGTGTAACTAAGGTTAATACAAGAATATTATTTCAACTGTATGATAGAATTATAAATTTAAAAGCTAATAATAAAACCGTTCCTCGTCTAGTAAATAGTAAAGGAAAATGGAGAATCTTACAAGAAAGTATTAATCTGTCTGATGAATTATTAAATAGAGTTCTACAAATTGTAGAAGATGGAATAAAAGCGCAATTAAAAGAAAAGGAAAGTCTTGGAAAAGTTTATATTGATGAAGACTATAAAGATATTATGTTGACTACAAGTGAAAAAGATAGCAATGTAAGTTTAAGACCTATGACAAGAGGTTCAAGAATAAAGTTTAATCCCAATGCAGAAGTTTTAAGATTTTTTGTTGCTTGGAAAAATTTAGATGAAAAAACTTTAAAAGAATTAAATGCTTATTCTGATAGAGTAGATGTAGATTTATCAGCACTTACTTTTGATGAAAACTTAGAATTTAATGATGTAGTTGCTTACTATAATCAAAAGAAATCATATTTTGCTTTTAGTGGAGACATTACTGATGCACCAGAGGGAGCATTGGAATATATTGATGTTTTTGATTTAGAAAAACTAAAGAAAAGAGGAGACAGATATGTCTTAATAGAAATTCGTTCATATAATGGCTATACATTCAAAGAAATAAATAGTGTTTATGCTGGTGTAATGGAGTTAACTTCTAAAGAAGCTAAAGAAAAGAAAAATATGTATAGTACTGCAATTACAGAAGGCTTTCAAATTGTATCTTCTGAGAGAACAACTAATACAATTTTAGTTGATTTAGAAAAATTTGAATATATTTGGTTAGATACAAATATGGCCAGCTATATGTTAGGTGTTATGTATGGAAATGCTTTAAGTAATGAAGAAATACCTTATTTAAATGATTTGCTAAGATATTTCTCAAGAAAACAATATGTTACTATGTATGACTTATTAAAATTAAATGCTGATGTTAGAGGAGTTTTAACAAAAGATAAAAAAGAAGCAGATATTATATTTGAAAAAGTGGATAATAAAAACAATTTAGCACTTGCTGATATTTTAAGCAATTACCTTTAATTTATTCTTGTAAAAAAATATGTTTTATGTTAGAATAGAAAAAAATTAGAGGTTTTGCTGTTCAAAAGTTATTCCTACTTCTATTATTGAAAGTGGGAGGAAAGACTTCGAGTCCCCTCCATTAACTTGAGTAACACACACAGCAAATGATACCTCTATTTTTTATTTATCCATCTATCTTGAAACCAATACCATTGTTCTGGTTTATTTAAGATAATCTTCTCATAAACTTTTAGAAGCCTATCTGTTAAATCACTTTCATTAGTATAGTTTTCAGGGTGGATAATTTCATCAATATAGATATTACAGATATTATTGCTGTCCACTTCATTATGAATAACTATAATAGGTAATTTCTCTCTCATAGAAAAGAATGCTGTAAAACCTGAAGCTGTTGTTGGTAAATTAAAAAAGTTTACTTTCTCTCCATTGGGTTTTCTAACATCATTTAACATAATAAAGAAACCTTTAGTTTTCTTATGCTTAAAAAGTAATTTAATATTTTGTTCTGTGAAAGAAAACATATTTTTCTTGAATCTAATTTTATTCATGTAGGTTTCAATAAATCTATTGGGAACAGGTCTTATAATTATAAACATCTGTTCATCTATGATGGGATACATACTCATATGAAAGAAGCCATAATGTAATGTTGCTAAAACAATTCTATCATTTGTTTCTTTCAATTTTTCAAGTAGTTCTATATTGTGAATGATAGGTGGATACTTCTCAGCATATTCATAAATCCAAAAAGGTAACAAGAAAGACTTCATAGTATTTCTATAAGATTTAATAGCTATATCTTTAATTTGCTTGTCTGTTAAATTACAGTTATATTGTTCGTTTAAGATTAAATTTAGATTTCTTAACGATAGCTTTCTACCTTTTGGAATTAAATAATATAAAAATAAACCTAGAAATTCAGAAAATTTTAATTTGATTTTACTAGGTAAAATTTTAAAAATAGATATAAATATTAAAAATATAAGATAGATTATAAAATCAAATATTAGTTTCAATATTATCACAACCTTAGAAATTAGTTTTAATAAGAAAATAAATGAGTAGCGAATGTAAAATTTTAGATGAAAAATCAAATAGAATGAGCCGAGTAATTGTCGGCGTGTTTGAAGCCAACTTGTT
>OLFT01001329.1_pt1 | contig 26262 bp, 23 predicted proteins | sample 1604921 | NCBI WGS metagenome assembly OLFT01 (sample SAMEA3888897, study PRJEB22519) | human gut metagenome | biome: human gut; feature: human-associated habitat; material: faeces | place: Denmark | collected 2013 | reverse complement strand
GGCGGCTCTCCCCCTTTGACGCAGTTCCTGCCGCTCTTTGCGAAGACGATTGTATCCGAAAATGGATACGGAAGCGGGAGACGGAAGTGTCGATGAAGCGGCACGTCATTTGACAGGAAAGATGACTGACGGCCATGGAAAATGATGCCGGAGGAAGTCAGAGTTTTTTCATATGCTGATATTCCTGTGAAACTTTGGTACTTCTGCCGAAATTTTTCTTCGGAAATCTGCTATTTACCAAAAAAACCGGGGTGAAGGTACAAATTCTGCAAAATGACAAAAAAGTTGATGTTTGTGTTGAAATGCAGACGGAACTGTGGTAGAATCATAGTAATATCGGTGTTCACAGAAAGGCAATAAATGTACGCCTACTGTGTGTACCATGATCTCAGCGGCTGCCGGAGGCGGCCCTCGGAAGGAGCAGGCATGGCTGACAAGAAGAAAAAACAGGCTGGCCGCCGTGCCTATCTCAACGATTTTCATCGGGATCTTACCGGGGCCTATATCTATGACGGCAGCCATTTCCACTTTGCCGGGGACGGCTGGAAGCAGGTGCTCCTGCGGCTGTGGGCGCTGGGGATCGTGCTGGTGGTGCTGGTGCTGGCGGGAGGCTTCTCCGGCGAGACCATGTCCCACTGTGTGTTCCAGATCCTGCCCTATCTCGTGGAGGTGGGGGCCGTGGGCAGCGTCGTCTGGGCGCTGGTGCGGCTGACGTCCGGCGGCGAGACGCTGCGGGCCTACGTCTACAAGGCCACCGTTCAGGCGCTGCCGGGACGGGCCGTGCTGGTGATGTGCGCCGCCGGGGCCGGAATACTGGGAACGGCGCTGTGCATGATCGTCCACGGGACGGCGGGACGGCTGGCGGGGCTGCTGCTGTGCCTTCTGCTGAAGGCGGCACTTCTGGCCGGGGCATGGCTGCTGCGGCGCTATGTGCAGACCCTGCCGTGGGAAGGGCCGCCGAAGGAAACGGCGGACTGATGCTTCATGTGTGAACGTCGGATAGCGATATCCGTTTTGTTCAAATATATTTAAGGAGGATCCCAATGAAAAAAGTAACTCGTATCCTTGCTCTTGCGCTTTCCGTTGTGATGTGCCTGAGCTTGGTCGTCGGATGCGGCAAGAAAGATGGCGGCAATTCCGGCGCAAAAGACACGCTGGTCGTGGGTTATTCCCCGTTCAGCAGCAAGTTCTCCCCCTTCTTCTCAGAGACTGCTTACGATCAGGATGTTTACACCATGACCGCACTCGGCCTGCTCACTAGCGACCGTACTGGCGCTATCGTTGAGAAGGGCATCAAGGGCGAGACCCGCAGCTACAACGGCACCGACTATACTTACTATGGTCCTGCTGACATGACCGTCACCGAGAACCCCGACGGCACCGTGTACTATGATTTCACCCTGCGTGACGATCTGAAGTTCTCCGATGGCGAGCCCATCACCATCGACGATGTCATCTTCTCCATGTACGTTCTGTGCGACCCCACCTATGACGGTGGTAACACCCTGTACGCTCAGCCCATTCAGGGCATGGCCGAGTACCGTTCCGGTATGTCCACCATGTCCAAGTATCTGGGCGAGCTGGGCGAGGGCAGCACCGATTTCTCCGTGGTTGACGAGGCCACTCAGAAGGCTTTCTGGGATGCCGTCAACGACGGCGGTGTGAAGTTCGCTCAGGAGATCGTGGACTACATGGTCGCTAACGCCGGCGTTGCCGAGGGCGATGTCAAGGCCGCTGCTGCCGGCTGGGGCTTCGATGGCCTGGCTGACGATGCTACCGCTAAGGATCTCTTCCTGGCCATTGCTGCCAAGTATGACTGGAACTTCTCCGCCATGGAGGCTGAGACTGCCGGTTCCGCTCTGTCCGATCTGCTGCCTGCGGATGTGTACGCCACCTCCACCAAGGCTGTCACCTTCGGTGAGTCCGCTGCCAACATCACCGGTATCCAGAAGACCGGCGATTACAGTATGCGTGTTGTGTTCACCGAGGTCTCCGCTACCGCCGTGTATCAGCTGGGCGTTGTGATCGCTCCTATGCACTACTATGGTGAGAAGGACAAGTACGATTACGCCAACAACAAGTTCGGCTTCGACAAGGGCGATCTGTCCCACGTCCGCTCCGTCACCACCCAGCCCATGGGCGCCGGCCCCTACAAGTTCGTTAAGTTCGAGAACGGTACTGTGAACTTCAAGGCCAACGATTCTTACTATCTGGGCGCTCCCAAGATCAAGTACGTCAACTTCCTGGAGTCTCAGGAGACCGATAAGCTCAACGGCGTCGTCACCGGCACCATTGATATCACCGATCCTTCCTTCAGCGCCGACACCGTGGACGCTATCCAGCAGCAGAACAGCAACGGCGAGCTGAACGGCGACAAGATCACCGTCGACACCGTGGATAACCTGGGCTACGGCTACATGGGCATCTCCGCTGTGGCCGTGAATGTGGGCGGCGATCCCGGCTCCGATGCCTCCAAGGACCTGCGTAAGGGTCTGGCCACTGTGTTTGCCGCTTACCGTGAGCTGAGCGTCGAGTCCTACTACGGCGAGCGTGCCACCGTGATCAACTACCCCATCTCCAACACCTCCTGGGCTGCTCCTCAGCCCACCGACGCCGGCTATCAGGTGGCCTTCTCCGTGGATGTCGATGGCAATCCCATCTACACCTCCGGCATGAGCGCCGATGATAAGTATGCCGCCGCCAAGGCCGCTGCTCTGGGCTTCTTTGAGGCCGCCGGCTACACCGTCGAGAACGGCAAGATCACTGCCGCTCCCGAGGGCGCCAAGATGCAGTATGAGGTTCAGATCCCCGCCGACGGTACCGGCAACCACCCCGCCTTCATGATGGTCACCGAGGCTAAGAAGGCCCTGGCTGAGATCGGTATGGATATCGTGGTCACCGACCTGTCCGATGCTACCGCTCTGTGGGATGGCATCCGGGCCCGTCAGGTAGATATGTGGTGTGCCGCCTGGAGCGCCACTCCGGATCCTGATATGTATCAGGTCTACTACGCCGACGTTGCCGACTTCAACGGCGACATGGGCAATGGCTTCAACCCCCAGGGTGGTCCCGATCAGGGTAACTCCAGCTATATGTACTGCGTCGCTGACGAGGAGCTGGATAACATGATCATGGAGGCTCGTAAGTCTCTGGATCAGTCCTATCGTAAGACCCTGTACAAGGCTTGCCTGGACACCATCGTTGACTGGGCTACCGAGGTGCCTGTCTATCAGCGTCAGAACGCCATCATCTTCAGCGCCGAGCGTGTGAAGATGGAGACCGTGCTGCCCGATATCACCACCTTCTACGGCTGGCTGAACGGCATCGAGAACATGGAGCTGAACTAAGCTCCGTGCTTATAACGGTATCCGGTCGGTCCTGCTGACTGACTGAGCAGACCCGGCGAACCGGTGGCCATTGCGGTCACCGGTTCGCCCCGGCTGCATATCGGGAAGTGACTTTCAAAAATTGCAGGTCGCTGCCTGATGTGCAGTGGGCTTTGCGGCATGGCGCCTGAGCGGCGCCGGCCCGTTGTATCATCAGAACGGAGGTTGAATTTGTGCGAAAATATGTTTTGAAAAGAATACTGATTTCCATTGTGATCCTGTTCTTTGTTTCGTTCATCATCTATGGCTTGATGCGCTGTCTCCCGACGTCCTACATCGAGAGAATGGCACAGCAGAAGGCCATGGCGCCCGGCTCCAAGAGCTATGAGGAGTGGCTGGCCCAGCTGGAAGAGATGTATCATATGAACGGCGGGATCATTTCCGGCTTTTTTGCGTGGCTGGGCGAGATGTTCACTGGCAACTTCGGTGACAGCTGGCTGTACACGGTGCCGGTGCTCCAGAAGTTTAACGACACGGTGTGGCTGTCCTTCATCATGGGCGGTATCGCCTTCATTCTGGAGATCATCATTGCCATCCCCCTGGGCGTGCTGGCTGCCACCAAGCAGTACAGCAAGACGGACTATGCCATCTCTGTTTTTGCGTTGGCCGGTATCTCCCTGCCTACGTTCTTCTTTGCGTCCCTGCTGAAGCTGGTCTTTTCCGTGAAGCTGGGCTGGTTCGACCTGTACGGTCTCATCGGCCGTAACTACCAGCAGCTGTCTGCGGCCGGTCAGTTTTGGGACAAGGCGCATCATCTGGTGCTGCCCATCGTGACGCTGGTGGTCATCAGCGTCGGTTCTCTGATGCGCTATACCCGCACCAATATGCTGGAGGTGCTGAACGCCGACTACATCCGTACCGCACGGGCCAAGGGCCTGTCCGAGCGGAAGGTCATCTATCACCACGCCTTCCGCAACACGCTGATCCCGCTGGTCACCATCATTGGCGGCAGCCTGCCGGGCCTGTTCTCCGGTGCTCTGATCACCGAGACCCTGTTCGGCATCCCCGGCATCGGCTTGACCTCGTATAATGCCATGGTGGGCGGCGATATCCCGTTCTCCATGTTCTATATGACGTTTTTGGCGATCCTGACCCTGCTGGGCAACCTGATCTCCGACGTCCTGTATGCGGTGGTCGATCCCCGTGTACGTATCGCTTAAGAAAGGAGGAAATAAACGATGGCAGATCATAACGAGAATCTGAAGGATACTTTGAATGAAGAGATCGAGCACGCCGACCAGAAGCCGTCGGAGGAGCACTATTCTCTGAACGACGACCGCCGTGTGAAGGTGCTGTCCCCCGGTATGCTGGTGGCCAAGCGCTTCTTCCGGAACCGTCTGGCGGTGACCGGTATGGCGATCCTCGTGTTCATGTTTGTTTTCTCCTTTATCGGCGGACTGATCTCCCCCTATAAGCAGGATCAGTTCTTCTACGCCGATAAGACCATCCGCCGGGAGTTTGCGGCGGTCATCAAGAATACGGAGTTCCGCTATTCTTCGGCGGACGATTCCGTGTTCGGCCTGCCTGCTCAGGCGCAGGCTATGCTGGCCATCCAACAGCAGAAGGACGGCTTTACCTACCGTGACAACCGCTTCACCCTGACCAAGGAGGCGGAGGACTTTTACAGCGTCTCCGTAAATGGTCAGGTGGTGGGTCTTGCCTACAAGAGCGTGGTGAGTCCCTCCGCTTCGGACGCCACCCTGTCCTTCGAGTTCACCTATCAGGCCCTGAAGGCCTATCTCACCGACGGTGCGGATACCTTCACGGAGGACGGCAAGACCTACACCGTGGATGAAAGCGGCAGCGTCATGGACGGCGCCACCGAGGTGGCCTATGTCAGCCCCTACGTGGTGCAGGCTCTGATGCCAGACGTGTTCCTGTCCCGTGACTTCAAGGATAAGCTCATCGACACCATCAACGCCGGCGGCGAAAAGTTCACCTACACCGACGAGTCCCTCATCGTGGATGAGGAGCCCGCCACCGATGAGGAGGACGGTACCAGCAGCGCCATCACCCCCGACGACAGTCAGATGCCGGATGACACGCCCCAGAGCGCTACGGCGGAGTATGATATCTCCTTCGACGCTGCCACCAACAGCTGGTCCGTTCTGCAGGAGCAGACCAGCCGCCAGTACGATAAGTATTCCGCTCCCAGCAAGGAGCACCTGATGGGTACCGACGGCTACGGCATGGATATGCTGACCCGCCTGATGTACGGCGGCCGTGTGTCCCTGATGATCGGCTTCATCGTCATCGTCATTGAGACCGTCATCGGCGTGATCTTCGGCGGCATTGCCGGTTACTTCGGCGGCTGGGTGGATAACCTCATCATGCGTGTGGTGGATATTTTCTACTGCATCCCCTCCATGCCCATCATTATCATTCTGGGCGCCGCCATGGACGCTCAGCGTGTGGATGGCTGGCTGCGAATGATATACCTGATGCTGATCCTGGGCTTCCTGGGCTGGGCCGGTATCGCCCGCCTGGTCCGTGGCCAGATCCTGTCCCTGCGTGAGCAGGAGTTCATGACGGCCACCGAGGCCTGTGGCATCAGCGTCTCCCGCCGGATCTTCAAGCACCTGATCCCCAACGTCATTCCTCAGCTGATCGTCAACTGCACCATGGGCTTGGGCTCCGTGATCATCACCGAGGCCACACTGTCCTTCCTTGGCTTGGGCGTGAAGTTCCCCTTCGCTTCCTGGGGCAACATTATCAGCGACGTGAACAACACCCACGTGCTGACCAACTACTGGTGGGTGTGGATCCCCGCCGGTCTGCTGCTGCTGCTGACGGTTCTGGCCTTCAACCTGGCCGGCGACGGTCTGCGGGATGCGTTCGACCCGAAGATGAAGCGCTGAGAAAGGAGGAGCCTGTATGTCTAAGAAGAATGAGACCGGCTATCTGTCCGCCAAGGAATCCCGGCGCATCTCCCGTGAGAACCGCCGCATCACAGATCAGCTGGAAAAGCGCCATAAGCGCAAGAATGTGCCGGAGTCCGAGTATCTGACTCAGATGAAGGATCCCAACAACGCACTGGAAATCGAGAATCTGCATACCTACTTCTTCTCGGATGTGGGTACCGTCCGTGCTGTGGACGGCGTCTCCTTCGACGTCCCCATCGGCAAGACCGTGGGCGTGGTGGGCGAGTCCGGCTGCGGTAAGTCCGTTACCAGCCTCTCCATCATGCAGCTGCTGCAGCGGCCGCAGGGCCAGATCGTGGACGGCGAAATTCGCCTGAACCTCGGCAACGGCAAGTGCTACGACATCACCAAGACCCCCACGGAGCGGATGCAGAATCTGCGGGGCAACTATATGTCCATGATCTTTCAGGAGCCCATGACCAGCCTGAACCCGGTGTTCCGCATCGGCGCTCAGCTGGACGAGGTCATTGCCCTCCACGACGGCGAGGGCAAGAGCAAGGAGGAGATCAAGGAACGCTCCATCCACCTGCTGGAGATGGCCGGTATCGCCAACTGCGAGGGCGTGTACAATATGTTCCCCCACGAGCTGTCCGGCGGTATGCGCCAGCGTGTCATGATCGCCATGGCCCTGTCCTGCAACCCTAAGCTGATCATCGCTGACGAGCCCACTACGGCTCTGGACGTGACCATTCAGGCACAGATCCTGGATCTGCTGCGGAATCTGAAAAACAAGATCAATTCCTCCATCATGCTCATCACCCACGATCTGGGCGTTATCGCTGAGATGGCGGATTACGTGGTGGTCATGTATGCCGGTCGTGTGGTGGAGAAGGGTACGGTGGAGGAGATCTTCGCCAATCCCGCCCACCCCTACACCATCGGCCTGATGGCCTCCAAGCCCGTGGTGGGCAAGAAGGTGGATAAGCTGTACTCCATTCCCGGCAAGGTGCCTAACCCCATCAATATGCCGGACTACTGCTACTTCAAGGACCGCTGCGAGATGCAGGTGGAGAAGTGCAGCGGCGAGTATCCCCATATGATCCAGCTCTCCCCCACGCATATGGTCAGCTGCTATCGTTACTTTGACGGAAAGGTGGGTGAATAACCATGGCAAACGAGAAGAAAACCGTTGAAACGCCGGTGGAGTATGATCCTCAGTACATTCTGCAGGTCAAGGACCTGAAGAAGTACTTCCCCATCAAGGGCGGTATGATCAGCAAGACTGTGGGCCATGTGAAGGCCGTGGACGGTGTCACCTTTAACCTCAAGCGTGGCACTACCATGGGTCTGGTGGGCGAGTCCGGCTGCGGCAAGACCACCACCGGCCGTACCATCCTGCGTCTGGCCGGTGAAAAGACCGGCGGTCAGGTGCTGTTCAACGGCAAGGATGTGTACGCCCTCTCCGACAAGGAAATGCGGGATATGCGCACGAAGATGCAGATCATCTTCCAGGATCCCTTCTCCTCTCTGCAGCCCCGTATGCCCGTGGGCGAGATCATCGGTGAGGCGGTGCGTGAGCACGGTCTGGTGAGCAAGGAGGAATTCGATGATTACATCGATCAGGTCATGGACAACTGCGGCCTGCAGCCCTTCCACAAGGATCGCTATCCCCACGAGTTTTCCGGCGGCCAGCGGCAGCGTATCTGCATTGCCCGTGCGCTGGCCCTGAACCCGGAGTTCATCGTCTGCGACGAGCCTGTGTCGGCTCTGGATGTGTCCATTCAGGCTCAGATCATCAACCTGCTGAAGAATCTACAGGAAAAGTACAACCTGACGTATCTCTTCATCTCCCACGATCTGTCCGTGGTGGAGTACATCTCCGACACGGTGGGTGTCATGTATCTGGGCAATCTGGTGGAGTACGGCGCTACGGAGGACATCTTCCGCAATCCGCTGCACCCCTACACCAAGGCCCTGTTCTCTGCCATCCCGGTGCCGGATCCCACGGTAAAGATGGATCGTATCGTGCTGGAGGGCTCCATTCCCTCCCCGGCAAATCCGCCGGCTGGCTGCAAGTTCCATACCCGCTGCGCCAACTGCATGGAGAAGTGCAAGACCGAGGTGCCTCAGCAGCGTGAGATCGAGCCGGGCCACTATGTGGTCTGCCATCTGTACGACGAGGCATGAGCGGCAAGCGCAAGGAGTGGGAGGACGACGGCCGCACGGTAGCGGATATGTCCGGTTTGGACCGACCGACCCTGTTCGGCCATAAAGAGGGGACCTCCCGGAAGAAGCAGCAGGAGTCGGAGCCGTCCGACGGCGACTATGTGCCGCCCTTGTCCCGAGGTGACCGATGGGCGTTCCTGCTGGGTACCATGAAGGCGTCCCTGCTGATCGCACTGGCGTTTCTGGGCGGCCTCGGCCTGTGTATCTGGCTGTTGACGCTGCTTCTGCACTGAACCACACCGTCCGAAAGGGTGTGCTGCTTCCGGCAGCGCACCCTTTTTCCATACCATACGCTGCTCTCCGGGAGAGCAGCCACCCATGATGAGAAAGGAAGAATAAGATGATCTCTGCAATGCTGCAATACATCCAGCGCAGCCCCGACTGCTTCCACGCCGTGGAGGAGCTGCGCCAGCGTCTGCTGCGGGAAGGATACACGGAGCTGCGGCCCGGCCGGTGGCAGCTGACGGCAGGAGGGAAGTACTTCACCACCAAGAACGGTTCCTCTCTGATGGCTTTCCGCATCCCGCAGGAGGCCCCTGCCGGCTTCCTGCTGACCGCCAGCCATTCTGACTCCCCCTGCTTCCGTCTGCGGGATCATGCGGAGCTGACGGGGGAGTATATCCGCCTGTCCGCCGAGCGCTACGGCGGCATGATCAACGACAGTTGGCTGGATCGGCCCCTCAGCGTGGCGGGCCGGGTACTGGTACGCCGGGAGGGCGGACTGGAGGCCCGTCTGGTGGATTTGAAGCGGGATGTGGCCCTGATCCCCCGTGTGGCCATCCACCTGAACCGGGAGACCAACAATGGGGTCAAGTACGACCCGGCCCGTGATCTGGTGGCCCTGTACGCCGCCGGAACCGGCAGCGGCAGCTTCTATCGGGAGGTGGCCAGAACGGCGGACTGCGCCCCGGAGGACGTGGTAGCCGGGGATCTGGTGCTGTACAACAACCAGCCGGGGACCGTCTGGGGGCCGGAGGGCGAGTTCGTGTCGGCCCCCCGGCTGGACGATCTGGCCTGTGTGTTTGCCTGCACCGAGGGCTTTCTGACGGCGCAGGAGCGGGACATGGTGCCGGTGCTGTGCGTGTTTGACAACGAGGAGATCGGCTCCGAGACCAAGCAGGGGGCGGCCTCCGTATTCCTGCCGGAGACGCTGGCGGCCATCTCGGAGGCGCTGGGCCTCTCCGCCGCCGACCACCGGGCGCTGCTGGCGGACAGCATGATGCTCTCCTGTGACAACGGCCATGCCCGCCATCCCAACCACCCGGAGCTGGCGGACACCAACGAGGCCCCGGTGCTCAACGGCGGCGTGGTGGTGAAGCACTCCCCCCGCTACGCCACGGACGGCGTGTCCGCCGCCGTGTTTACGGAGCTCTGCCGCCGGGCAGAGGTGCCGGTGCAGCACTACGCCAACCGTCCCGATCAGATGGGCGGGTCCACGCTGGGGAACATCGCCGACACCAAGCTGCCCATCCCCACGGTGGACATCGGCATGGCCCAGCTGGCCATGCACTCCTGCTTCGAGACCATGGGCAGCCGGGACGTGGAGACCTTTGTCCGGGCCGTGCGGGCCTGCTATGAGAGCAGCCTGCGCTTCACGCCGGAGGGCGTGGCGCTGCGGTAACGGGGCAGGGAAGCCCACACACCCCATGAGAAAACCATAAAACCCACAGGGCGGCGTAGAAAAACTCTGCGCCGCCCTGTCGTTTATGGGAAATTTTGCAGGTTTTCATGGTAAAACATTCCTGTTATATGGATATTGCTACCGAGCAGTAGATGGGAAAGCATTCGTTTGCACATCGTCAGGTCTTAGAAGATGTGTATGCGGGTGCTGTTTTTTTGGAGGCCGACCTTATGTGGAGAAAGCTGCTGCAATATTTTTCCAGAGCCGAGAGGCTCCTGTGGGGCCTGTCGGTGGTGTTCATCGTCGGATCCTTCTGCGTCTTTGACCGGGAGAATTATCTGACGCTGGCCGCCTCGCTGATAGGCGTCACGTCGCTTATCTTCAACGCCAAGGGAAACCCCATCGGACAGGTGCTGATGGTGCTCTTTAGCCTGCTGTACGGATTCATCTCCTATACATTTGCCTACTACGGCGAGATGATCACCTATCTGGGCATGACCATGCCGATGGCGGTGCAGCCAACAAAAACCGGCAGACGCCATGCGTCTGCCGGTTTTTTCCTAAAGCTATATCCTGAAAAAGCTGCCCATCAGGGCGTGACGGCGCAGGTGTGTCCCAGCGCCTCATAGCTGTCGCCGCAGACCTGCCACGAGCCGTCCGTCTGCCGCCGGAGGGTCAGGGTATGATCCACGGAGGTCCGTGTGGCGGCGATGACGCCCTGCCGCAGGTGATCCACCCGTAGGATCTCCCGAAAGGTCACCTGCACCGTCTCGCCGCTCTGCTGCATGGGGGTAAAGTAGGCGGGGCGGCACTGTACATCGTAAATGACGGCGTACTCGTCCACGGCGGCCTCCGCCAGAGCCTGTGCATCCTCCCGCAGGGGAGCGGTGCAGCGATCCGGGGCAGCGGGGGTTCGCCCGGCCATGACGGCGGCCCGCAGGTCCAGATAATTCTGGATGGCGGCGAGGATGTCCTCCGACGGGAGGGAGGCGGTGCCGCAGCCGCTGAGATAGCCGCACAGATCGGACTCCTCATAGTCATCGCCCACCACCTGCCAGCCTTGGGCGGTACGGTTCAGGGTCAGATGGTGCAGAGAGCCGTAGCCGAAGGTATCGCCGGTGGTCTGGGTGAGGTCGCTGGAATAATTGGCCTCCACCCGGAGAGAGGCCCACACCTCCACCGCATCCTCGCTGCGGTAAATAGGGTTCATGGGATACACCTGTACCCGCTGCTCCCCCCAGATATAGCTGGACCACAGGAAGCCACGGGTCAGTGCCTCCTGACGCAGGGTGTCCGTGGTATAGGGCTCCTCCGGCAGAGGATCATCGGGTCGGGCCAGAGCGGTGCAAAGCATGGTGGTATAGGAGAGGATGGCCTGCTGCTGTTCCTCCGTCAGGGTCTCCGTCTCCCCGGCCAGCTCACAGGTGATGACCGGCTGGAAGGCCCCACGGCGCAGGGCCTCGTCCTCCGCCGTGGGGGCCTGAGGTGTGGAGGGGCCAGAGGGAGCGGCAGGGGATGTACCGCAGCCGCTGAGAGCCGTTATCAGCAGCAGTAGGACGCACAGAAGAAGTGATAGGCGGCGGAACAAACGGTTCATGGGATACCTCCTTTTTTACACCAGATGACGACAAATTATGACTATAATGTATAATATAGAGTGCAATATGTCAAGAAAAAAACAGAGAATTTCACAAAAAGTGGGCGCTGCATAGCAGCGCCCATCGGCAGGAAAATTTTCGGCAGCCTCACGCCTCCCGGCGAAAGACATGGATATCGAAGCTGATGGTGACCGCCAGCTCCTCCAGCGCCGCCAGACGCTGACAGCCGGACTTGGGAGTTTTCCAGTAGTAGGGGGTCATCTGGAACAGGGCGTGGATGTCCTCCTGCCCCAGCACCCGGATGCGGTCCTCCACATGGCGGATCTCGGCGTAGGCGAAGCCCTCGTAGGGAGTCTCCTTCACCTCGTTGGGATAGGGGTGGTCATAGAGCACCTGCTTTAGCTCCCACAGGTGCTTTTCCGACGGCACCACATAGAGAAACGTGCCGCCGGGCCGGAGCGCCCGCCGAAATTCCTCCAGCGCCAGCGGGGAGAAGCAGTTGAGCAGCAGGTCGATGGATCGGTCCGCCACCGGCAGGTGATAGGAGGAGGCCACGGCGAACTCCACATCCTTTTCCCGCTTGGCGGCCCGGCGGAGGATGGCCTTGGAGATGTCCGTCCCCGCCATGCAGGGGGCCTTCCCGGCGTCCCGCAGCGCCCGGTAGACGGCGCTGGTGTAGTATCCCTCGCCGCAGCCGGTGTCCAGAACCGCCGGATGCTCCGGGGCATAGTCCAGTGCCAGACGGCACAGGGCATCCCGCAGGGCGGCATAGTAGTCCTTGCTGAGAAAGACACTGCGGGCGGCGGCCATGCCCTTGTCGTCGCCGGGCATTTTGGAGTGCTTGCGGTTGGCGGGCAGCAGATGGGTGTAGCCCTCACGGGCCACGTCATAGCTGTGGCCCGCCGGACAGCGGTAGCGCCCCGGCTCCCGCTCCAGCGCCGCCCCGCAAATGGGGCAGACGAACAGGCTCATTGCCCACGCTCCTTTCGGACGGTGACGTCGTGGATCCACTGTCCCGTGCGGATACGCAGGGCGCACAGCGGCACCTTCAGCAGGCTCTCCGACTGGATGGCGGCGGCGATCCACCAGTAGTCCGCCTTCAGCACCAGCGCCAGCAGCGCCGTCAGGGGCAGGGCCATGCACCACTGGGGCCCCACGTCCAGCAGGGTGGACCAGAACACGTCGCCGCCCGCCCGCAGCACGCCGGTGACGGCGGAGATGGAGTAGGCGTGGAGGGGGATGGACAGAAAGCCCGTCACCGCCAGCGCCGTGGCGATGGCGGCGGACTCGCCGTAGAGCTTGAACAGCGGGAACACCACCGGCACGAACAGCGTCGGCACCAGCAGCAGAGACAGGGCCGTCAGCCCCGCCCCCACCAGCGCCGTGAACACCAACAGCGTCCGGCTCAGGTCCATGACCTCCTGATGGCTGCGGCCCTCACCGATGGATTTGCCGATTATCACGGCGGTGGCGGCACCCAGACCGAAGCACACCACCAGGAACAGGCGGTTGAGGTTGCCCATCACGGCGTTGGCCGCCAGCATCTCCACGGAGTTGTCGGTGTAGCCCAGGATCACCGTCAGCATACTGTTGCCGAGGCCCCATGCCGTCTCATTGAGGATCACAGGGGAGGAGTACTTCACGAACCGCCGGAGCATCTCCCAGCCGGGGCGGAAGAAGGCCCGCCACTGGATGGGCAGGAGCCTGCTGCGGACGGCACAGAAGCTGCACACGGCGAACTCTGTGATGCGGGCCAGCAGGGTAGCCACGGCGGCACCCTGAATGCCCAGCGCAGGCAGGCCGCACTTGCCGAAGATCAGCAGGTAGTTCAGCCCCGTGTTCAGCACCGTGGACATGGCGAACAGCTTCATGCCGAAGCCGGCGTCCTCGGCGCTGCGCCGGGCGCTGACATACAGGGACGAGAGCATATTGAACACATAGGAGATGCCGATGAGCTTCAGATACGGCGCACCCAGCACCGACAGCTCATGGTTATTGGACAGCAGATCCATGATCTCCACCGGCCACAGGTACAGCACCGCCGCCAGCACCACCGTCAGGCCGGTACCCAGCATGGCCGCCACGCCGATGGCACGGCTGATGTGCTCCATATCCCGCTTGCCCCAGTACTGGCTCACCAAAATGCTCAGGCCGCTCTGCACGCCGAACACAATGGAGATCAGCAGGAACACCGGCACGTTGGCGGTGGTGACGGCGGCCATCTGGGTGTTGCCCAGCCAGCTGACCATCAGCGTGTCCATCAGGCCCAGTGTAAAGGTGATGAGGTTTTGCAGGGCGATGGGGCCGGTCAGACCCCACAGATACCGGTAAAAGCCCGGTTCACGTTTCAGACATTGCAGCATGGTTAACCTCACAGCATGGAAAATCTCGTATTTTTGTGGCGCAGCAGCGCCTCGTACAGGGCATCGATGTCGCCCTCCGTGGTCTCCGGCCCGAAGCTGAGCCGCAGCACCCCGGCGGCGGTCCTTTTATCCAGCCCAAGGGCGGCATAGCCACGGCTGGCCTTGCCCCGGTGACAGGCGGAGCCTGCGGACAGGCAGATGCCCTGACTGCCCAGATCGTTGATGACGTTGGCACTGGGATAGCCCACCAGCGACACCGCCAGAATGTGGGGGGCCTCGCCGCCGCCTACCGGTACCACGCCGGGGATGCTCAGCAGCCGTTCCCGGCAGTAGGCCTTGATGCGGGCCATGTGGGCCAGCTTTTCCTCCAGCCCCTCCTGCCGCAGCGCCACGGCCTTGGCAAAGCCCGCTATCTGGGCGGTGGCCTCCGTGCCGGAGCGCAGCCCCTCCTCCTGCCCGCCGCCGGCCAGCAGGGGCCGCAGGTTCCGCAGGTCCGGACGGACGTACAGAGCGCCGATCCCCTTGGGGCCGCCGATCTTGTGGGCGGACAGGCTCATCAGATCCACGCCCCACCCCGCCGGAGCGCAGGGAACCTTCAGAAAGCCCTGCACGGCGTCGCAGTGGAGGAGCGCACGGCTCCCCCGCTCCTTCAGCAGCCGGGCGATATCCGCCACGGGGAAGAGACACCCCGTCTCGTTGTTCACCAGCATCACGGACACCAGTACCGTGTCCTCCCGCAGGGCCTCCGCCACCTGCCCGGCGGAGATATGCCCCGTGCGGTCGGGCTTGAGGTAGGTGACCTCATACCCCTCCTGTTCCAGCTGGCGGCAGGGCTCCAGCACGGCGCTGTGCTCCACAGCAGTGGTGATGATGTGCCGCCCCGTGTGGCGGCCCTGCCATGCGGCGGCCCGGATGGCCCAGTTGTCCGACTCCGTGCCGCAGGAGGTGAAGTGCAGGGCCGATGGCTGGCACCCCAGCGCCCCGGCGATGGTGCGGCGTGCCTCCTCCACCAGCTCCTTGGCCTCCCGGCCCAGAGGATACTGGGCGGAGGGATTGCCGAACTGATGGCGCAGCACATCGTACATGGTATCCGCCACAGCCTCCGGCAGGGGCGTGGTGGCGGCGTGGTCCAGATAGATCATAGCGCAGACCTCCCGTTTTTTCAGAAAAACCGGCGCCGGACAGGGGGGAGGGGCAAAGACCCTCTTGCCACCGGCGGCCGGATACCGTATAATGTAGACAAATTCTTATTATATCGGAGAAAACCGCAAAGTGCAAGGAGAATCCCCATGCGAGTTGCTATTTACACCCTCGGCTGCAAGGTCAACCAATACGAGACGCAGGCCATGGAGCAGGAGCTTCAGCGGCGTGGCCACACGCTGGTGGACTTTGAGTCCCCGGCGGACGCCTACATCATCAACACCTGCTCCGTCACCGCCGTCAGCGATAAAAAATCCCGGCAGATGATCCGCAGGGCCAAGAGCCGCAATCCCCAGGCCGTGGTGGCTGCCTGCGGCTGCTATGTGCAGACCCACACCCCGGAGGCTCAGGAGCTGGGCATCGACCTCATCGGCGGCACCGGCGACCGGATGGAGTTTCTGACCCTGCTGGAGCAGGCGGCGGAGGACCACCGCAGCCGTGTGGCGGTGGACGAAGCCCTACGCCGCCGCACCTTCGAGGTGCTGCCCGCCGGGGGCATGGCGGCCCGGACACGGGCCATGCTGAAGGTGGAGGACGGCTGCGTCAACTTCTGCACCTATTGCATCATCCCCTACGCACGGGGGCCGGTGCGGTCCCTGCCGCTGGAGGAGGCGGTGCGCCAGACGGAGCAGCTGCGGCGGGAGGGCTACCGGGAGGTGGTCTTTACCGGCATCGAGATCTCCTCCTGGGGTCAGGATTTCAAGGACGGCCGCAGCCTCATCGACCTGCTGGAGGCGGTGTCGCAGGCGGCGGGAGAGATGCGCCTGCGGCTGGGCAGTCTGGAGCCCCGCACCGTGACGGAGGATTTCTGCCGCCGGGCCGCCCGGCTCCCCAACCTCTGCCCCCAGTTCCACCTGTCCATGCAGTCCGGCTGCGACGCCACCCTGCGGCGCATGAATCGCCGGTATGACACCGCCCGGTTCCTCCGGTCCGTGACTCTGCTGCGGCAGTACTTTCCCCGGCCCGCCATCACCACGGACCTGATCTGCGGTTTCCCCGGCGAGACGGAGGAGGAATTTTCCCAGACGCTGGCCTTCCTGCGCCGCTGCGACTTTGCCCAGATGCACATCTTCCCCTACTCCATCCGCCCCGGCACCAGGGCGGCGGAGATGGAGCAGATCCCCGGCCCGGTGAAGGAGGAGCGTGCCGCCCGTGCGTCGGCGGTGGCGGCGGAGCTGCACCGTGCCTATCTGCAGGGCTGCGTAGGCCAGACTTATCCCGTGCTTTTCGAGCAGCGCAAGGACGGCTGCGCCGCCGGCCATGCCCCCAACTATATGCCGGTGGAGGTGCAGACACAGGAGGATTACCATAACACCGTTCGTCATGTGAAGATCACAGGCGTAGTAAACGATATCCTGATGGGAGAGGTGACATAACATGGAACACTTTTTTGCCTATACGTCCCGGATGCGGTTCATCTCCCGCTGGGCGCTGATGCGTAACAGCCAGCCGGAGAACATTCAGGAGCACAGCCATCAGGTGGCGGTGCTGGCCCATGCACTGGCGGTGATTCGCAACCGCTGCTTCGGTGGCCGGGTGGACCCCGGCACGGTGGCGGTGGCGGCCCTGTACCACGACGCCAGCGAGATCCTCACCGGGGATCTGCCTACCCCCATCAAGTACTACAATCCCGCCATCCGGGATGCCTATAAGCAGGTGGAGCATATCGCCTGCGGCAAGCTGGTGGGGATGCTGCCGCCGGAGCTGCAGCCGGACTTTGCCGAGGCCCTGACCCCCACAGACCCGGAGGTGGAGGAACTGGTGAAGGCGGCGGACAAGCTGTCTGCCCACATCAAATGTCTGGAGGAGCTGAAGGCCGGGAATCTGGAGTTCCGCCGGGCGGCGGAGCAGACAGAGCAGGCGCTGGATGATTTTCATCTGCCGGAGCTGACCTATTTCCGGGAGCATTTCCTCCCCAGCTTCCGGCTGACGCTGGATGAGATGGAGTAAGATCAAGCGCAGGGGAGACGAGCCGTCTCTCCTGCGCTTGATTCGTTATGAAGCTTGCGCCTTGCGTTCTGCGTATGGCGGCAGGCTTTTCGCAGCTGCGTCCTCCGACCACTCCGCAGCGATCTTCTGCCGTGGCACGGCATCACCCATGCTGCGGCACCGACCATGATATCCCGCCGAAGCAGGCACCATACATACAGACCTTCCCTGCAAAAAGAAAAGCAGGCGGAAAGCCACGCTTCCCGCCTGTCAAGGACACACGATCATTATTTGCCAGCGGCCACGGACTTGACCTGCTTGACCTCACGGCCATTGTAGGTACCGCACTCCGGGCACATTCTGTGAGGCAGATGCAGCGCACCGCACTTGGTGCAGGCCACCAGACCGGGAGTCGCCAGCTTCCACACGGAGCTGCGTCTCTTGTTGCGTCTTTGCTTGGATACTTTTCCCTTGGGTACTGCCATGTTGACACCTCCTTGGTCTTAACTGCCTGAGCAGTAATTGATAGTATAGAGAAGCGCTTTACTCCTTCTCCTGCAGGAGACTGGCCAGCTTGGCAAGCCTCGGATCCACCTGCTTTTTACAGCGGCAGGGCTCCCGGTTGAGGTTCACGCCGCAGCCGGGGCAAAGACCCTTACAGTCCTCGGAGCAAAGAGTTTTCGTGTCCATGTCGAGAATGAACGCATCTCTGGCCAATTCCGCCAGATCCACCTCGTCGTGCTCCAGCAGGATGATCTCGTCGCTGTCCTCCTCCTGCTTCTCCTCGGCCAGAACGCACGAGTAAGAAACGGACTTGGGCGCATCGAACTCCTCCATGCACCGGTCACACACGCAGTGCAGCGTCGTATGCATCTCCAGCTGGCACAGCAGAACCCCGGCCTGATTCCGAATACGGCCTTCCACAGTGACCGGACGGATAATGGGCGCAGCGCCGCCGAAATCCAGCTGAGACAGATCCATCTCAAACCGGACCTCCTGACTGGCGTCGGGGGTATGCAGCAGTCGGTTTACATTCAATCGCATAGTACACCTCTTAATGACACGAATAGTATTATAGAGGATTGCACCCGGCTTGTCAAACATTTTCTGCGAAATATTTTGACAATTTCCGAAAATCAGGTACAATAGCCTTAAACAGCATCCATCAAAGGAGGAAACACGCCATGCGGGAGCTGACCATCGGGAAAAATGACGCCGGACAGCGGGTAGATCGCTTCGTCTCCAAGGCTCTGCCGCTGCTGCCGCCGGCCCTGCTGCAAAAGTATATCCGCCTCAAGCGCATCAAGGTCAACGGAGGCCGGGCCCAGCGGGATCAGCGCCTGCAGGAGGGGGACGTGCTGCAATTATATATCAACGACGAGTTCTTCGACAAGCCCAGGGAGGATAACCTGTTCCTAACCCTGTTCCGCCCCAGTCTGGATATCGTCTACGAGGACGAGAATCTGATGCTGCTGAACAAGCGCCCCGGCCTGGTGGTCCACGCCGACGAGACGGAGAAGGTCAACACCCTCATCAACCACATTCAGGCATACCTCTACCAGAAGCGGGAGTGGAATCCCCGGTGGGAGAATGCCTTCACCCCGGCGCTGTGCAACCGCATCGACCGCAACACCGGCGGCATCGTCATCGCCGCCAAAAACGCCGAGACCCTGCGGATCATCAACCAGAAGATCCGGGATCGGGAGATCGACAAGCGCTACCTCTGCATCACCGTGGGTGCGCCCCGGCCGCCGCAGGGGGAGGTATCCTGCTTCCTGCTGAAGGACGAGAAGAAAAAGCAGGTGGCCGTATACCACAGGCCCGTCCCCGGCGGCAAGACCGCTGTCACCCGCTACCGGACGCTGGAGACCCGTGGGGAGCTGTCCCTGCTGGAGGTGGAGCTGCTGACGGGCCGCACCCACCAGATCCGTGCCACCATGGCGGACTTGGGCTGCCCCCTGCTGGGGGACGGCAAGTACGGCGACGGGCAGGTAAACCGCCGCTACGGCGAGACCCGGCAGGCTCTGTATTCCTACCGCCTGACCTTCGACTTCCCCACGGACGCCGGCCTGCTGAATTACCTCCGGGGCCGCAGCTTTCAGGTGGAGAGCGTCCCCTTCCGGGAAAAATACTTCGGCTGACCGCCGCCCCGGCTGCCCGGTGCAGCCGGGGCTTTTTTCTGCCATTCCCCGGAAATCTCCGGCAAAAACGAGTAAAATTCTCCACCGTGCAGAATTTTCCTTAAACAGGGAAAAATATTCATTGACATTTCTTCGCTTTTTATATATAGTGAATCTGCCAAATTTCAACGAGAGATATCAGGCCTGTCCGCAAGGCCTCCCTTTGAACAGAGAAAAGAGGTAGATATTATTTAACGAACGGGGGAGGATAAATGTCCAAAGAGTTGATTCGCCTGCGGGACCTCTGCATGGCGTTTGACGACGAGCTGGTTCTCGATCACATCAATCTGTATATCAACGATTCCGAATTCCTCACACTGCTTGGCCCCAGCGGCTGTGGCAAGACCACAACGCTGCGGATCATTGGCGGCTTCACGACGCCCACGTCGGGAGACGTCACCTTTGACGGTGTGAGGATCAATGACGTTCCGCCGCATAAGCGGCAGATCAACACCGTCTTTCAGAAGTATGCCCTGTTTCCCCATCTGGATGTCTTTGAAAACATCGCCTTTGGCTTGCGGATCGCCAAGGTGCCTGCCGACGAGATCGAGCAGCGGGTGACAGAGATGCTGGGTGTGGTGAGCCTGAAGGGCTTTGAGCACCGGAGGATCCATCAGCTCTCCGGCGGCCAGCAGCAGCGTGTGGCCATTGCCCGTGCGCTGGTGAACCGGCCCAAGGTGCTGCTGTTGGACGAGCCGCTGGGTGCCTTGGACCTGCGCCTGCGGAAGGATATGCAGATCGAGCTGAAACGGATCCAGCAGCAGATGGGCATTACCTTTGTATACGTTACCCACGATCAGGAGGAGGCCCTGACCATGTCCGACACCGTGGTGGTGATGGACAAGGGCCGTATCCAGCAGATCGGCACCCCGGAGGATATCTACAACGAGCCGAAGAACGCCTTCGTGGCGGACTTCATCGGTGAGAGCAATATTTTGAACGGCGTCATGGTCCGGGATAAGGTAGTGAAGATGTACGGCCGGGAGTTTCCCTGCGTGGACGGCGGCTTCGCACCCAACGAGCCGGTGGACGTGGTCATCCGTCCGGAGGATATCGACATCGTCCCCGTGGAGCAGGGGCAGCTGGTGGGTACCGTCACCAGCGTCACCTTCAAGGGGATGCAGTACGATATCATTGTGGACTTCCGGGGCTTCAAGTGGCTCATTCAGACCACGGATCACTCTCCGGAGGGCGCCCGCATCGGCGTGAAGATCGATCCCGACGGCTTCCACATCATGAAAAAGAGCGAATACTCCGGCCAGTTCGGAGATTACAGCTCCTACTCCGAGGAGTATGAGGAGCTGGCGGACGCCTCTCTGGAGACGGACGAGGAGGAGAGCGGGGATGAAGAATAAGCTCTCCCGGTTCGCCGTACCCTACGAGGTGTGGATGGCGATCTTCGTGGTGGCCCCCATTGTCATTATGGTGGTCTACGCCTTTTCTTCCGCCGACGGCGGCTTTACGCTGGATAACTTCGTGCAGATGGGGGGCTATACGGAGGTGTTCCTCCGTTCCTTCAAGCTGGCCATCATCGCCACGATGATCTGTCTGATCATCGGCTACCCGGTGTCCTATCTCATGAGCCGGGAGGGTGCCTCCTTTCAGCGGACGGCCATGGTGCTCATTATGCTGCCCATGTGGATGAACTTCCTGCTGCGGACCTATTCGTGGATGACCATTCTGGAAAACAACGGTCTTTTGAACCAGCTGTTCCAGAAGATCGGCCTTATCAGCCTCTATAACCACATCTTTGGTACCAGCTTGGAGTATTTCCCCATGATGAATACCCAGGGGGCCGTGGTGCTGGGCATGGTGTATAACTACCTGCCCTTCATGATCCTGCCCATCTATTCCGTCATCATCAAGCTGGACCACTCCCTGCTGGAGGCCGCCCGTGATCTGGGGGCCGGCAGCCTGACGGTGTTCCGCCGGGTGATCCTGCCCCTGTCCCTGCCGGGCGTGGTGTCGGGCATCACCATGGTGTTCGTGCCGTCGGTGTCCACCTTCGCCATCAGCCGGATGCTGGGCGGCGGCACGGAGCTGCTGCTGGGCGACCTCATTGAGCGGCAGTTTCTGGGGGGTGCCTACAACCCCCAGCTGGGCGCCGCCATTTCGTTGGTAATGATGATTATCGTGCTGGTGTGTATGCTGGTGATGAATCGCTTCGGTGAGGGCGAGGAACAGGCGGTGAAGCTATGAGCCGCACCCAGAATCGCTTTGGCGACCGGCTGCTGATGGCGCTGGTGTTCCTGTTTCTCTATGCCCCCATCATCATCCTGATCGTCTTTTCCTTCAACGCCGGCACCAGCTCCAGCGTGTGGAAGGGCTTCTCCCTGAAATGGTACGAGTCCCTTCTCTCCAACCGGCTCATTATGAACAGCGTCTATACCACCCTGCTGGTGTCGCTGCTGTCCACCATCGTGGCGTCCATCGCCGGCACCTTCGCCGCCATCGGCCTGTACGCCATGAGCCGCCGCCGTCGTGCGGCGGTGAACGCCGTCAACAACATCCCCATGATGAATGCGGATATCGTCACCGGCGTCAGCCTGTGCCTGCTGTTCGTGGTGTTCTTCAACGGCTGGGGCGCTTTCGCCGGGTGGATGAATTCGTGGCAGTCTTTGGTGGTGCTGCCGGAGCGCCTGACCATGGGCTTCGGCACGCTGCTGATCGCCCATATCTGCTTCAATATCCCCTATGTGATTTTGTCCGTGGGGCCCAAGCTGCGGCAGATGGACCGCAACCTCATCGATGCGGCGCAGGATCTGGGCTGCACGTGGATGCAGGCCTTCTGGCGTGTGGTGATCCCGGAGATCAGGCCCGGTATCGTCTCCGGCGCTCTGACGGCCTTCACCATGTCTGTGGACGACTTCATCATCAGCTACTTCACCGCCGGTACCAGCTCCTCCACGCTGGCCATGACCATCTACGGCATGACCAAAAAGCGGGTCAGCCCGGAGATCAACGCCATCTCCACCCTGCTGTTCGTGACGGTGCTGGTGCTGCTGGCCGTCGTGAACCTGCGGGAGAGCCGTGCCGACCACCGCCTGAAGGCGGAGCACCACACCGCCCCAGCGGCCCCCCACCCCAACCGCAGCAAGCTCCATAAGACCCTGCGCCGTGTGGGGGCGGGGCTGGCGGCCTGCGTGCTGGTGGTGACGCTGATCGTCACCGGCCGCTCCGCCCGGTCCGACCGGGTGGTGAACGTGTGCTCCTGGGGCGAGTATATCGACGAGAGCCTCATCACCCAGTTTGAGGAGGAGACCGGCATCCGGGTCAACTACCAGACGGCGGAGAGCAACGAGGCTCTGTACTCCCTCATCAAAATGGGCGGCGCCGACTTCGATGTCATCGTCCCCTCGGACTATATGATCGCCCGGCTCATTGACGAGGATATGCTGGCGGAACTGGATTACAGCCACATCCCCAACTTTGACCTCATTGCCGATACCTATAAGAACCTCAGCTACGACCCGGAGAACAAGTACACCGTCCCCTACACCTGGGGTACGCTGGGCATCATCTACAACACCACCATGGTCTCTCAGCCCATCACCAGCTGGAGCGCCATGTTCGACACCCAGTACGCCGGACAGGTGCTGATGATCAACAACTCCCGTGACGCTCTGGCGGCGGCCCTGCTGTATCTGGGATACAGCATCAATACCACCGACGAGAGCCAGCTGGAGGAGGCCTTCGCCCTGCTGAAGCAGGCCAAGGACAGCGGCGTGTATCAGGCTTTCGTCATGGACGAGGTGTTCCAGAAGATGGAGGGCGGCAACGCTGCCGTGGCCATGTACTATGCCGGCGATTACCTGACCATGCTGGAGAATAATGAGGATCTGGCCTTCGTTGTCCCGGAGGAGGGCAGCAACTGGTTTGTGGATGCCATGTGCATCCTGAAGAGCAGCCAGCATATGTCCGAGGCGGAGGAGTGGATCAACTTCATCGCCTCTACAAAGGCCAATCTGGCCAACATGGACTACATCTGGTATGCCTCCCCCAACGGCGAGGCGCTGGAGGAGTACCCGGCCTACTATGAGGAGGTCAACGAGGAGCCGCTGGATCCGGAGATCTACGAGATCATGGCCCCCTCGGAGGAGGTGCTCCGCCGCTGCGAGATCTATGAGAATCTCCCCGCTGAGACCCTGCGCCTGTACGATCACCTCTGGACCCGTCTGGGCGTGTAGGGGAAGCTGCCAATGTAAAATATCCGGTCAGGCGTATTGACGTAAAATCGAATCAGTCCCCCGGCCGGATGGATGTCCGGCCGGGGGACTTTACCGGTCGTGACGGAGAGCATCCAATTTGGGAAAAACGCTTGTCAGTCCGGGAAAAATCCGGTATAATAATGCGTCAGGAAAGCGTCATTTCTCTGTCCACTGGACAGAGAAATGTCAAGCTGACGGAAGAATTACAGAACGGAGTGGAAAAATATGAAAGCCATCGTGACCGTGGTAGGAAAAGATCAGGTGGGCATCATTGCCGGTGTGTGCGGTACACTGGCCCAGCATGGGGTCAACGTGCTGGAGATCAGCCAGACCATCATGGAGGGGTGCTTTACCATGATGATGGTGGTGGATCTGGCAGGGTGCCAGGGTTCCTTCGAGCAGCTGCGGACCGACATCACCGCCTACAGCGAGGCCCGTGACCTGTCTCTGCGTATCCAGCGGGAGGACATCTTCGACGCAATGCACAAGCTGTAAGAGGGGGAGCCATGCTGAGTATACATCACATTTTTGATACCATCGACATGATCGATAAGCGCCATCTGGATATCCGCACCATCACCATGGGTATCTCCCTGCTGGACTGCGTCAGTGAGGATCCCAAGCGCTGCTGCGAGAAAATCTATGACAAGATCTGCCGCCGGGCGCAGCATCTGGTGCGGACGGGCGAGGAGATTCAGGGGGAGTTCGGTATCCCCATCGTCAACAAGCGCATCTCCGTGACCCCCATGGCGCTGGTGGCCGGCGGCTGCGACACGGAGGACTACGTTCCCTTTGCCCACGCCATGGACCGGGCTGCCAAGACCTGCGGCGTGGACTTCATCGGCGGCTACTCGGCGCTGGTGCAGAAGGGCTTTGCCCACGGCGACGAGCTGCTGCTGCGGGCCATTCCACAGGCACTGGCGGAGACGGATATCGTCTGCTCCAGTGTCAACGTGGGCTCCACCAAGGCGGGCATCAACATGGACGCCGTGGCCCGCATGGGCCGCATCATCAAGGAGACGGCCCATCTGACCCGTGACACCGACGGGCTGGGCTGCGCCAAGCTGGTGGTGTTCTGCAACGCCGTGGAGGATAACCCCTTTATGGCCGGGGCCTTCCATGGGGTGGGTGAGGCCGACAGCGTCATCAATGTGGGCGTCTCCGGCCCCGGCGTGGTACACCACGCCTTGCGGTCCTGCAAGGACCAGCCCTTTGACGTGGTGGCGGAGACCATCAAAAAGACGGCTTTCCAGATCACCCGTGTGGGTCAGATGGTGGCCACCGAGGCCTCCCGGCGGCTGGATACTCCCTTCGGCATCGTAGACCTGTCGCTGGCGCCCACCCCCGCCATCGGAGACAGCGTGGCCCGGATCCTGGAGGAGATGGGGCTGTCCGTCTGCGGCACCCACGGCACCACGGCGGCGCTGGCGCTGCTGAACGACGCCGTGAAGAAGGGCGGCGTCATGGCGTCCTCTCATGTGGGCGGACTGTCCGGCGCCTTTATCCCGGTGTCGGAGGACGAGGGCATGATCGCCGCCGCCCTGGACGGTACCCTGACGCTGGATAAGCTGGAGGCCATGACCTGCGTATGCTCCGTGGGGCTGGATATGATCGCCGTGCCCGGCAGCACCACTGCCGAGACCATCTCCGCCATCATCGCTGACGAGGCGGCGGTGGGCATGGTCAACAGCAAGACCACCGCTGTCCGTATCATCCCCGTGGAGGGGAAGGATGTGGGCGACATGGTGGAACTGGGCGGCCTGTTGGGTTCTGCGCCGGTGATGCCGGTCCATGAAGCCACCAGCACAGATTTCATCGCCCGTGGCGGCCGCATCCCCGCTCCGCTGCAGAGCCTGAAGAACTGAGAAGCGGCAGATTGCCGTGAAAAAGGAGCCTTGCGTGCGCCACCATGTGGCGGCTGCCGGTAGTCGAAATCATAAGAAAATGTAAAAAAGCCAGTCAGAGATTTGTGACGGGCGGATAACGAAGTTTTTATGCAGGATACGGTGCAGTCTCTGAAAAGGAGCCGCACCGTGTTCTGCTCTATGCAGAAAATTTGAACTGCTGCGGGTTTTGGCGGGTCTCCTGTACACGGTCAAACAGTTCCTCGGAGATGATCGGCTCCTGCATATTCGGAATGATTTGCTGCTCCTCTGCGGGGTTGTAGATCTTCTTGTGAACCTTGAAGCTGACCGTTGTACTTTTGAAGTTTACAGCGTACCCGGTGTACTGCCTATTTTCAAGAATGTGCTTTACAGCTTCGTCTGCCCATAGATACGGATTTGCCGGGATTTGGTTGCGGGTGGCCCTGCCTGCGCTGGCATAATATGCCGTAGGGGTGAGAATTTACAAGCCGTTCATAGGTGGACAACCACCCGTGAACGGCTTGTATGGAAACTAAACCCATAAGGGATCCAAGCAAATTCATCTTGCCCTGCGAAGTTCTGTCAAATGTAGATGATCTGAGAATACGAACATGGCTCACACGTGGTTTTCGACTCCGAATATCAGTCCGTATCTATATGAGGACGGAAATTGCAGCGGCGTTTGAAAAGAAGATTGCTTTTTTCTGCCCCAAGCGTTATAATCGGCATATACCGGAAATAAAGGAGGCGTGTCCATGCCAAGACCGCCACGGTGCCGTCGGATTTGTGGCGTACCACAGGTTGATACCTTCTGCCCCAACGGAT
>OLFT01001317.1_pt1 | contig 26467 bp, 19 predicted proteins | sample 1604921 | NCBI WGS metagenome assembly OLFT01 (sample SAMEA3888897, study PRJEB22519) | human gut metagenome | biome: human gut; feature: human-associated habitat; material: faeces | place: Denmark | collected 2013 | reverse complement strand
GACCAACTTCATTTTACCACTAGGAGGTTCTTTCCTTTTCTCTAAGAATTTTTTATCGACCCCCAGTTTAACTGGGGATTTAGTCATACCTATTCGGCGTACAAACAAAAAGGTGGTTAGATTTTAGTCTAATCACCTTTTGATTCTATAATTTTATCTATTCTATTTCATTACTACCCATTTTCCTGATTTGGTAGAGCCTTCTCTTTTAATCTTACCGGCTGCTCTTAATTTTTTTATGTGATAACGAACTCCATCAAAAGAAACATTTAAATGTTCCGCAATTTGTTTTGCTGTAATATGTGGCTCCATCATCATCAATTCAATAATTCTATTCGGTACAGATTTCTCAATTTTTATTTCTTGGGTAGTTTCTTGGGTAGTTTCTTGGGTAATACTACCATTAAACTCTTTCAAAAACTCTACATTTATACCCATAACTGCATTGGTATAGTTATCTTCTTCATTGTCTGGATAAAACTTAAGCTCAGGAGAACCATTTTCTAATAGTGCATCTTTTGCACGCCTTATTCCTGATCCGTAAGACTCTATCAGATTAAGAGAGAAGAACATATCTTTAAGTTCTTTATTCAGATACTGCCTTCTATCAAAACTTCGATCCCTATTAAGAGATTCGATAGTTACAGGAGGAAGTGGTCTGTTATGATTTACAAAAGAAATTCTATCCTTGTAAATATAGATTCCTACATATTCAGGCGTATCATATTCTTTATGCAAAATAGCGTTAGTAGCAAGTTCCTCAAATGCCGTAAGAGGATAGTTATAGATAATCTTATGCTCAATTTTATCAGCTTCCCTTATGGTATACGAAGCCATAATATTATCTTCAAAATATTTGCTGACTTGTTTTGCCTGTATCCAAACCGGTCCATCAAATCTTTTTGATTCCATTTTATCCGTTCCATCAATTTCTCTTATGATTTCAACATGGGCATTTGGAATAAATTTATTTGGTGTTTCAGCAAACATCAGTACAGCAAAATTTTTAGCTCTATAACCACCATACTCACTTTCACTGACAAGTCCCATACTCTTTGCCATATCCAGCTTAGACATTTCTCTAATATCTTTCTTTGCTCCCGTCTGAAGCAGATATTCTTTCATATATTCATAGCTTAAATCATCTATGGTAGCTGTATCATTTAGATTAGAGCTAAAAGAAAAGTTTGCAAATCTCTTCAAAAGTTCAAATTCTTCGGTTGGATTTGGTAGTCTTGAATCTCTACCGACTCTGATATATCTTCCTGCCTTTAGCCTAATATCTTTGTCTCTTTCCGCCCTTTCACTTGTTTGAAACGGACCGCTACTGCCACTCTCTACCGCAACAACAATATAGTATTCATCATCAATTTTGTCCGTAATAATATGGTAGTTTATTTTAGGGTGGATATTGGAAAGAAGAGATTTTAATTCATTTTCAATCCCTTCAACTTTGGACTCTTTTATCCCCTTTATCGGTCTTTTCGGAATTGCCTTTTCTCCCGTTTCTTTATCGTCAACTTCTTCAATTCCAACAAACAACAATCCAATCTCATTGTTCATATAGTTATTGGCAAAGGCACAAGTAGTTTTTAGAATTTTATCTTTAAAATTTGCCGACTTTTTATATTCGATAAAACTGCTTTCTATGTTTTGATTTTCAAGAATGCTGTGAGCCATTCTCTTTATGTCTAAAAGCTGCATAATACCTCCTTTTCAAAAAATATTTCAATATACTATAGCACTTTGGAGACATTTTTTTCTACTCTGAAATTAGTTGCCTCTTACTTTGTATATGTCAGAACAGCCTCTTTTATCCCATTTTCAATATCTTTCAAAAATTCTTCCTTTGAAGATTTCCCATGAGCAATATCTGATAGCTCCATTTCCCACTTTGCAGTAGTTTCTGCCGACTTAAAGGTATCAGATACTATCGTTACAAGGCTAATTCCTTTATGTGTGGCTATAAGATTTTTCTTATCCCTTTCTATAAATCCCTTAAAAATTAGATTTTCTATAATTCCTGCCCTTGTTGCAGGTGTTCTAAGTCCTTTTCTTTCCACTTCTACACCTTTTTCTAAGGCTTCATTTCCTGCAATCTCCATAGACTTTAGAAGCGTATTTTCAGTAAAGTGCTTCGGAGGTTGGGTATATTTTTCTTTAACTTCCTTACTTTCATTAGCAAGTACATCCCCTACACTTACATCCGGCAAAACTATATCTCCACTTTTTTTAGTCATATATTCTTTCAAATACTTGCTAAACCCCTCATCTTTAATTACCTTGCTGGTGCTTGTGAATTCAAAACCATCAAATACAGCTACAATTTTTGTAGTGTTCTCAATTAACGGATACCCTACGCTTGCATGAAATTTATCGGATATAAGGCAGTAAACTTTAGCTTCACTTAAAGGTAATTCAGAAACATCTTTCTTTAATGAACTGATTATTGGAATAATTGCGAAAATTGCAATAACAAGTTGAACATTATCAGCTAAATAATCCATCAGGTCACATAAGAGTAAATCCTGTCCAATTCGGCCTCGAAGAGTTCATCCGGTGTTCGGTATCCGAGAAGTTTCCTTGGCAACCCGTTACACCAGAGTTCGACCTGAACTATCTGCTCATCTGAATAGCTATCAATCCGTTTTCCTTTCAGAATAAACCTGCGAATTAATCCGTTATGACGCTCCACAGATCCTTTCTCACAAGATGTGTAGGGATGGGCAAAATAGACCAGTGTTTTACTCAGAGTCTCCAAGTTAGACAGTGTCGAAAACTCGGAACCGTTGTCTGTGGTGATTGTCTTAAAGACATCATCCCAGTGTTCCTCAAACTGAGAATGAACTGTTGACAGAGCATTCATGACGCCGTTCGAATCACGACCGGGGACACGAATCATCCAGTACTCCCTGGTCTTTCGCTCAATCATGGTCAGTAGGGCATCATCATTATTATTTTTGAGCCGATAACGAGATCCGATTCCCAATGTCCAAACTCCTTGCGGTCATTTACAGATGCCGGACGTTCCTCAATGCTCCGACCGAGAATTCGCTTGTTTTTATGAATCTGCGACTTTTTAGGTGATCTGCGAAGTTTTTCCGGAAGATCAATGTTCTTGATTCCAAAAAGTCCGAGATTAATGTAACCATAAAGTGTTTGTGTACAGACAATCTGATCTCTGTGAATAATTCATCCTCTAAGGCACAGCCGACACAAGCATCAAGTGACCATCCTTCTTCGAAGAACTTCAGCTCTACAAAAGAGATGAAGTTAGATTTCTCGAAAAAGTCATAGTGCCGGCAGCATGACTGGCGATTTCGCTCATAAGCATCTTGTCCGACAGTGGCTTTGTAACGGAGGATATTTCCTTTGTATAGTGACATAGTTCCGCGCTTGATCTCATTTCTAACGGTGTTCAGTGCGCAGCCGATTTCTTTGGCAATACTGTTAGGACTCCATCCGTCTTTGAGTCGAGTCTGAATCAAAACACGGCATTCAAATGTAAGATGTTGTCCTTTTCTGTGCTCATTTGCAGTATAATGTAAGTGGTCCATAGGGATTTTCTCCTTGTGAATGAAGTTTAGGCACTTACATTCTACCAAAGGGAGAGAGCCTTATGGACTTTTTATGTTACTTGTTCAACTTGATTTTACAATCGGCGAAATTTTTTATTTTACAAAACTGGAATTTGTATGAATGATGTGAATACTGTACCATCCCTAGTTTAAAGCATAATATAAAGTATCTATATAAGAAGAATTCTTGCTCTACTTGTTCTTTACATCATGCTTCTAATTAATCTAAAAATGTAGTTTTCATATATTTCAGGAAATCATTTGATTTTCGAAGAACCTCTTCGAATACATCTATTTTACTTTTTTCTAATAAGCCAAATGCATTTGAAATCTTACTATATTCCTTACCTTTTCTGTGTCCAGATCCAGTAGATCTTAACTTCTGTAAATCCCTTAAAAACTTAATATGATTTTCATATCCAACAGCCTCGTTTGATTTTATCCATTTTTCAAGTTTACTTATTCCTTTAATATCAGTTTGAACATCTCCAGGAATGATTAATTGCTTTTCATTAAGTGAATCAATCAAAACTTTAACTAACGACAAAACTAATTGATCGAATTCTGGCTGACTCTCCCCAAGCGGGATTCTAATTTGAGTTAGATTATATTGATCTTCCGCAGATAATGGCAGATATAAATCCCAGCCATATTTTTCGTTCCATTGCTTTATTAAAGAACCATAAAGATCTTGAAATTTATGATCTTCCATATTTGACTCCATAAATATATTACAGAAATCCCTTTGGAAAGATACCTGACTTACTCCTTCTTCACCTACTATATTGTAACTTTTCCAGTATCCACGCTCACTTTCAGGTAAATCTCTTCCTAAATCGCCCAAATAAACTGCTATACAATTTTTATGATGATTATCTATTTCAATACCCCATAATGATTGACAACTCAAATATCCATCTCTAATCTCATATAACTCAGGTTTATTTACATATTTTTGTAATACATCACGCTTAAAAAATACTGGTGTTAAATACATAGGTGCATCTGGATTAGCCCCAAAATAATTATTCAACTTATCTGGATTGCACGTGTTAAAAATCTCTTTTCCAAACTCGTCAACACCAACAATAAAGTCCTCATAACTTTTTTCTTTTTCATACGGCCAATAACCACATTCCTCAATTGGCGCTGGCATAAGAATTTTTTTACCCATTAAGACACTATACACATATGTTGGAAAATTCATATCACCGCCCCATAATCTATAAAACAGACCATTATCTTTAGATTCGATATTAAACTCTTCTAGCCCAAAATCAGATATTTCCCCATCAAACTTAGTTCTAATATCAAAAAAAAGTAGAATTGCCATCTGTTTTGCTGCTGAATAATTACGTAAAAACTTCATTTTAATTTGAATCGTTGTATTATCAATATATTTAACCGCTTCTTCACTTTCCCCATTTTCATACATAGCCCAATATGATTTACTATTTTTGTTATATCGAAGATTATTTAATAAGATAAACTCCTGTGATAAATCAATATAATCTTCCTCAACACCATAAAAATCACGATAATATAAAATAGATTCAAAACCATCTTTTAGTAAATTCGCTTTATACTCATATGCGTATCCATTTCCTTCAAATCCGGGATTTCCTTGCTCGTTAGAAGAAACATCCCAGCCAACATCATTATACACATCATCTATATGATTTAGCGAAACTAATCCACACCAAAATCTTGCATCTGAACCATTCATATCTTTGTGACCGGATACCTGTATCCACTGTTCTTTTCCTAAATTTCTCTTTATATATTCCACATTTTTGGTCTGCAAAATTATTTCTTTTACTCCATCCATCAAAATAACTCCTAACATAATTTGATTTTTAGATAGTATAAACAACGTTGTAAGACGTTAATAACAAAACCCATTATTTAGATCTTTCTATGTTCTCTATATCTACCATCGCTCTTCTATATTCTTATTTAGATTGATTTTATTGCTTCATTGATTCCTTGTAAAAAAGCTATAACTGCTGCTCCAACCATCGGTATTCCGTATGGGCTTAATAAGAATCCTACTATCAATGCTTCTATGCCTATTGAAAAATCCTTTTAAAACAATGATACAACTCCAACAACGACACACATAAGCATTAACAAATACAGTATTGTTGATCCTATGGCAAGTAAAAATGTCAGAAATGCTGTGAGGATACTTAACATCAAGCTAATTGGAAACAAAATTATTTTTATTATCCATCTCATAAATACCCTCCATTTCTACTAAATCACTTTAAAATGCCTTAACGCATCCATGATAGCTTCCTCTTTTTCAGGTGTGCATTGTGGGATAACCTGTTTCTCTTTTTTTGATTTATTATAATGCTCCCTCAGTACAATTCCACATTTCTTTTTAATCTGTGCAATATAGAGTGTCGAAACCTTTAAATTAAATTTTTCCAATATGGATTCCTTGATTTGTGCATAAGTCACTTTACTTTCAGCACTGGTCAAATCAAGCTCATCCAGCTCAATTTCAACTTCTATATGCTTATCGACATCGAGTTTGGAAAAAAGTGCTACCGTCTCAACATGCGCTGTCATTGGAAACATATCCACTGGTTGTACTTCTTTTAGTTCATAGCCGTAGTGTGTCAATATTTCAATGTCTCGCGCCATGGTGGCTGGGTTACAGGATACGTAAACAATTCGTTTTGGTTCCATGCCAGCTGCAGAGGTTAGTACTTCTTCTTTACAGCCTGCACGGATTGGATCGAATACGATGACGTCTGGTCGTACGCCGGCTTTATAGAGTTTTGGCATTTCAACAGCCGCATCAGCGACGATGAATTCAGTATTGTCATAGCCATTATTTCGAGCATTTTCACGAGCATTTATAATGGCTGGCTCTACAATTTCAATGCCGATAACATGTTTAGCTTTATGAGCTAGAAATAATGAGATGGTACCTGTACCACAGTACGCATCGATAACAGTTTCATTACCTTTTAGGTCTGCATAAGCTAACGCTTGATCATAGAGCACCGTAGTTTGTTCTGGATTGACTTGGAAAAAGGAATGTGGTGATAAAGTAAATTGTAGGTCCTTAATATGATCTGTAATCGTTCCATCTCCATATAGCACATGATTTATAGGACCTAAGATAACATTAGTACGTTTACTATTCACATTATGAACGATGGTTTCCACTTGTGGTATACGATTGGTTATGTTTTTAACCCATGCTTCTTGATGCGGTAAATAATCAGTAGCAGTTACGAGAATAACCATCCATCCAGATTGACCAATGCGACCGATTACATGTCGTAATACACCTTTTCCTGTATGTTCATCGTATGGCTCAACATCAAGTTCTTTAGCAATGTCATAACACACTTGAGCAATTGTATTATTTCCTTCATCTTGGATAGGACAATTCGTCCCCTGTACGATATCGTGAGACCCCATTGCATAGAATCCCATTTGAATGTCGCCTTTAGCACCCCCTACAGGCATTTGCATCTTGTTTCGATACGCCCAAGGTTCTTTTGGTCCTAGTGCAGGTTTTACAAGATCAGGATTTTGGTGACCAATTCGTTCAATAACGTCTTTCACCTTTTGTGTTTTTAGTGAAAGCTGCCCTTCGTAGGTAATGTGTTGTAATTGACAACCACCGCATACGCCATAGAGTTCACAAGTTGGTTCTATACGATTATCAGCAGGTGTAACGATATCAATTAATTTACCTGTAGCATATGTCTTTTTCACCATGTTGATAGATACTTTCACAGTTTCACCAGGCAAAGCAAAGGGAACAAAGACGGTAAAATCGTCTACACGTCCTACACCTTCCCCGCTACTGCCAATACCGTGAATGGTTACCAAAACCTCCTCACCAAGTTTAACAGGTGCATTTAGAATGGCTTGTTGTTTCTTTGAAAGTTTACCGCCTGTATGTTGTTTAGATTTCTTATTACGACCTGTACCGTTCATTACGCGTCTCTTTTCTTCCAAATTTTAATGATACCAGTCACGATGAGTACAAAGAATACCGCACCAAATTTAACGAGTAATTCTTCCCCTTGAATATATGGCAAAAGAAGTGGATCTTCTACGATCATTTCACCGGCAACCCATCCAAGTAGTGCACCGCCAGCCCAAAGAATGGCTGGGAATTTGTTAATAATACGAGCGAATAGTGTAGAACAAAATACGATGATAGGTACCGTAATTAGCATACCAACGATAACAAGCTCTAAATGACCTTTTGCAGCGCCCACAACACCGATGACATTGTCGATACTCATCATAGCGTCGGCAACGATAATCGTCCAAATAGCACCCATTAAGGAGTTTTTAGCTTCAATATGAGCCTCTTCATCATCGCCTTTTAAAAGCTGAACGGCAATCCATATGAGCACAAGTCCACCGCCTAAATGAACGAGAGGAATCAAGGTTAACGCTTCTACCAAAACGGTGGCAAACAGAAGGCGCATTAAAATGGCACCTGCCGTCCCCCATATAACGGCTTTCTTTTGAAGTTCTGGTGCTAATTTACCGGCTGCCATACCGATAACTACAGCATTATCTCCGGCTAATAAAATATCTATCAATATAATTTTGCCAATCGTAACCCACGTGGCCGCTTCTAAAAATTCCATTATACGCACCTCAACTATAATTAATTCTATAACTATCCCTTAACTATACCATATTTTATGTATTTTCTCATCTAAAACAAATGCTTTAATATCTTTCATAATCTACTGCAAAAAAATATCTCTCCTCCTGTAAAAAAGAGAAGAGATATTATACATTCCAATTATTTTTTAAGCTGTTTTACTACTAAAGATGCGCCTACTACAAGGATAACGGCAGCTATTTTAATATACAGCGCATACGGTTCAACTGTATGAGCAATCAATGTATCTTCCACACTCATGCCAGCGCCGACCCATCCTAGGATACCACCACCAACGTAGAGAATAATTTGGAAACGCTCGATGACTTTCACAAATAATGTACTACCATACACGATGATAGGCACCGTAATAAGCATACCAATAGCAACCATTGTCATGTGTCCACCTGCAGCGCCTACTACACCGATTACATTATCGATACCCATGATACCGTCAGCAATGACAATCGTCATGATGGCAGCTCGCAAACTATCCTTGGCCTCGATATTATGCTCACTGTCATCATCAGCAACGAGCTTGTACCCAATCCATAATAAAAGGATACCACCTATCAAACGAAGCGCTGGAATTGTATTTAAAGCCTCAACGAAGAGGAATGCCATAACAAGACGTAAAATGATAGCACCTGCTGTGCCCCAGAAAATGGCTTTCTTTTGTAAATGAGCCGGTAAATTTCGTGCAGCCATGCCAATCACAATGGCATTATCGCCGGCCAACAGAATATCGATGACAATGATTTGTAACATTGCCAACAAACCTTGAACAGATACAATGTCCAATTCGTACCTCCTATAACGAAAATATTTAATATACTCATTATACTAAAGAGAATCTACCTTGTACAATACTGTAATGTATCCATCTATTCGTAATACGAATACCTGTATATAACTATATTCTATAGTTTTTAATACACCTAGCCATAATAGATAGACTATGTTAAAATATATCATCAATTTAGGAGGTCATTATGTATCAAACATATTCTATACTACAAAAATTATGGTTGTTCATTAAATTATTTACTCCTATGTGCATCACCCAATTTTCTCTTGTAGGGGGCACATTTATCGCCATCTTCTTAACAGGACAATATAGTACAATTGATTTAGCTGGGGTTGCTACAGGGTACAATCTATGGTTATTATTCTATATCTTTGCACAAGGGACCCTAATGGGTATTACCCCGATCATTGCACAGCTATTAGGAGCCAAGAAAACAGATAGTATACCTACCATCGTCTACCAAGGGTTTTATATTGCAACAACCCTAGCACTTATTATATTATTAATCGGTGTTTTCGGATTAGTACCATTACTAAATTTCCTTAATTTAGAACCTGCTGCTACGGCTGTTTGTATCAATTATTTGAAAGCTTTCGCACTTGGCCTATTCCCTCTGTTATGGGTTAATACATTGCGTAACACCGTTGATTCCCACGGGTTAACTCACTATTCTATGGCCATTGTAGTAACGAGTTTTGTAGTGAATGTATTCTTAAACTACTCACTGATATTTGGGCACTTCGGATTACCTGAAATCGGTGGTGTCGGTGCTGGTTATGGTATTGCCGGAGCATGTTGGACAAACTTTATTTTATTTAGTGCGATGGTGCTCTTCCATCCTAAATTAAAGGGATATCGTATCTATAAAGATTGGGTAAGCCCCAAATGGCAATACATACGTGAGCAATTACAAATCGGCTTGCCAATCGGTTCTTCCATCTTTTTTGAAGCCAGCATTTTCAGTATTGCCGGCCTATTGATGGTACACTTTGGTTCCGCTGTCGTAGCGGCTCACCAATCGGTCATTGCCTTTACCAACGTGTTCTATTGCTTACCACTTAGCATTGCCATGGCTTCCACCATTGCTGTAGGCTATGAAGTCGGTGCTGAGCGACATAAAGAAGCTATTCAATACTCCTACATTTCTCGCGTGTTAGCCATTGTCATTGCGATTTTGATTTGTGCTTTCACATTCACTCATATGGAAAGCATATCCGCATTATTTACAAATGATGAAGAGGTATATAATCTAATTTATAGATTCCTCGGGTATGGCGTTTTCTTCTCCGCCTTCGATGCCATTGGTACACCGTTACAAGGTATTCTACGGGGCTACAAGGATGTAAAAATTGTATTCTATATTTCTCTCATTTCCTATTGGGGCGTTTGCTTCCCTATTGCATATATTCTTGCCAACAACCCAAATTACGGCCCATTTGGTGTATGGATAGGCCTATTAGCTAGCGTAATTGTAGCAGGCATACTATTCACCATTCGAACATGGTATATTCAACACAAACAAGTACATATAAAAGCATAACGCACAAAAGCAGCACTGCAAGTCATACTCAGCAGTGCTGCTTTTCTAGTATAAGATATTAACTATTTTTGTATTACATTGTATTGCCTTGTAATACATCTTGTTTTTCAACATTCGACATGCGGAAAAAATTGTATAATGTTTCCGCCGTCTTATAGTTCATAGAATCGACCTTAGCTAATTCATCTATACTGGCTTTTTTCATGGCCTCTAAGCTATTGAAATGAGCCCATAAAGCCTTACGTCGTTTAGGACCAATACCATCAATGTGATCGAGTACGGATTCTAAGTTACGTTTGCCCCGCAATTTACGATGATAGGTAATAGCAAATCGATGGGCTTCATCACGAATTTGTTGCAATAATTGCAACTCTGGTGAATGATGACTCAAAATGATGCTATCCGATTGCCCCTCTACAAAGACCTCTTCTATCCGTTTTGCCAAGGATATGACTGGCACATCTGTAACACCTACGGCGCGTATGAGCGGTATAGATGCATTGAGCTGCCCCTTACCACCATCGATAATAATGAGGTCTGGCATAGGCCAATCCGTTTCATTACCATAGCGGCGTTCCATGATTTCTGCCATCGATTTAAAGTCATCGGGCTTGCCCTGTGTAGTCTTTAATTTAAAGCGTCTATACTCCTTCTTAGCAGGCTTGCCGCCTTCAAATACAACCATGGAGGCTACGGTTTCAGAACCTTGTGTATGGGAAATATCAAAACACTCCATACGCTCTGGTAATCTTGGCAAGTCGAGGACCTCCGCCAATTTCTTAACGGCACCACCACTCTTATCAATTTGGTATTGCCATTGGCGGCGACGTTCTTCAAGGAATGTTTCAGCATTTTCATGAGCCATTTTAATCATGTCCATCTTATAGCCACGTTGAGGCACAAGGACATCGACCTGTTGGCCCTTCATGTCACTGAACCAATCCTTAAATAGATGTTGCTCAGAACTTTCCATAGGCAATAATAGCTCTTTAGGAATAAAGGTAGTATCCCCATAGTACTGCTTAATAAAATCAGTCATAATGGTTTCTTCCGGGTCACCTTCATTTTGCACGAAGTAATTTTCTCGGCCTAATAGACGGCCACCTCGAATAAAGAGTAGTTGTACACATGCCAATTGACCATCTACAGCTATCCCTAGTACATCTAGATCACCACGTTGCGTTACCATTCGCTGTTTTTCTTGAATTTTCTCAATACTCGTCAATTGATCTCGATAACGTGCTGCATCTTCAAATCGAAGCTCTTCCGCAGCTGCTTCCATCTTTTCCTTAATTTCTTTAAGCAATGGGATTGGTTTTCCCTCAAAGAGTTCTATAATTTCATCGATATATTTGCGGTAATCCGGTACTGATATCTTATGAAAGCATGGCGCTTCACAATAGTGCATATGATATTGCAAACAAGGGCGTTCTACCTTCATCGATTTACAGGTACGCAATGGAAAATACTGACGAATCAACTTGAGAACTACATGAACGGCTGTTACATCAGTAAAGGGCCCAAAATATTTAGCCCCATCCCGTTCAAGGCGACGTGTCATATATACGCGAGGATAGTCTTCTTGAACAGAGATTTTAACATAAGGATACGTCTTATCGTCCTTAAGGGAAATATTGTATTTCGGCTTATGTTCTTTGATAAGCGTATTTTCTAATATGAGGGCTTCCATTTCCGTCTTTGTTTGAATAATCTCTACATCGACGGCACGCTTCATCATCGCCGTTACCTTAGGCGCCCGATTCGCATCATTACGCACATAGGATCGCACGCGATTGCGTAAATTAATCGCTTTACCAACATAGATGATGCGGTTATATTGATCACGCCATAAATAAACCCCTGGTGTGGTCGGTAAATGGCTAACCTTTTCTAATAACTCTTCAGACGGCATATATCCTCCTTTCTTCGTCAATTCTCCATATCATTATAATTAATACTTCATTGTCGCAACCATGCAAGGCATTGCCATACAAATTATTTCTTTTTCTTTGCAGCATTCATAAATGTATTAGTCTGTTCTAATACAGGACCTAAGAATTTTCCTGTATAGCTTTCTTTCACCTTTGCAATCTGTTCCGGTGTACCGGTAGCCACGATGGTACCACCGCGATTACCACCTTCAGGACCGAGATCTATAATATGATCCGCCACTTTGATAACATCAAGATTATGTTCAATAACGATAACTGTATCGCCACCATCTACCAGTTTCTGCAATACATCTAAAAGCTTTCTAATATCTTCTGCATGAAGGCCTGTTGTAGGTTCATCAAGGATATATAATGTTTTACCTGTACTGCGACGTGCTAATTCTGTGGCCAATTTAACCCGTTGTGCTTCACCACCAGATAATGTGGTTGCCGCTTGGCCTAAACGAATATAGCCAAGACCAACCTCTTGCAATGTTACCATTTTCTTGTAAATTTTAGGGATAGCACTAAAGAATTCTACTGCATCATCTACGGTCATATCTAACACATCGGCAATAGATTTGCCCTTATATTTAACCTCTAGTGTTTCCCGGTTGTAGCGAGCCCCCTTGCAGACCTCACAAGGCACGTACACATCTGGTAAGAAATGCATTTCAATTTTAATGATACCATCCCCACGACAAGCTTCGCAGCGACCACCTTTTACATTGAAACTAAAACGACCTTGTTTATACCCGCGCATCTTAGCCTCTGGTGTTTGGCTATATAATTCACGAATCGCATCAAATACGCCTGTATACGTAGCAGGATTAGAACGAGGTGTACGACCGATAGGGCTTTGATCAATATTGATGATTTTATCGATATGCTCAAGGCCGCGAATTTCTTTATGAGCCCCCACCTTGTGATACGAACGATACAACTGATTAGCTAGCCCTTTATACAGAATTTCATTGATTAAGGTAGACTTACCAGAACCGCTGACACCTGTAACAACTGTAAATAGTCCAATTGGGAATTTCACATTAATATTTTGTAAGTTATTTTCTTTGGCACCACGAATTTCGATGCAGTTTTTACCAGGTTTACGTCGTTCGTCAGGAAGAGCTATAAACTTGCGGCCGCTCAAATATTGACCGGTAATGGAGTCTTTCACCTGCATAACTTCATCTACAGTCCCTGCTGCAATGACTTGACCACCATGCTCGCCCGCACCTGGTCCAATGTCTACAAGGTAATCTGCAGCGCGCATCGTATCTTCATCGTGTTCTACAACGAGCAGTGTATTACCAAGATCACGCAACCCTTTTAAGGTATCGATAAGTCGATCATTATCTCGTTGGTGTAAACCGATGGATGGCTCGTCAAGAATATACAACACACCAACAAGACCAGAACCAATTTGCGTTGCTAACCGAATACGCTGTGCTTCACCACCAGATAAGGTGCCTGCACTCCGATTCATAGTAAGGTAATCAAGGCCTACATTATTGAGGAATCCAAGTCGTGCATTAATTTCTTTTAGAATCTGTGCACCAATCACTTGTTCTCTGTCAGTTAATTGCAAATGACTAAAGAAATCTAGCGCTTCTTTAATCGTTAATTGGGTTACTTCATTAATGTTCTTATCCCCTACGGTAATTGCTAATACCTCGGGTTTTAAGCGAGCACCATGACAGGTCGTACATGGTTTAATGGACATGAATTTTTCAAATTCTTCGCGCATAGAATCGGTAGATGCTTCGCTATGACGGCGTTTCACCATCGGCAAAATACCTTCGTATTCAGTGAAAAATTCCTTTTCTTCGCCACGCATATTTTCATAGGTAAAAGCCACCTTGTCCGTAGTACCGTACATGACCTTTTTCTGTAATGCCTTAGGCAATTCATCATAGGTAGAGTCTAAAGAGTAACCATTCGCTTTCAACAAGCCTTCTAACTGACGCATAAACCATGCATTAGGATTAGAGCTCAACGCCTGTACACAACCATCGGCAAAGCTAATAGAGCCATCTGGAATTACGCGTTCTTCATCAACCTCCATGGTAGAGCCAATCCCCAAACAAGCGGGACATGCCCCAAAGGGACTATTGAAAGAGAACATACGGGGTTCAATTTTTGGCAATGAAATATGACAATCAGGGCATGCAAAGTTTTGACTATACATATGCTCTGGGCCATCTACTTCTTGAACAATAACGATACCTTCTGCCCATTTAGAAGCTGTTTCCATTGAGTCTGCTAAACGTGATTCAATGCCTTCTTTGACAACAAGTCGGTCTACAACAATATCGATGGAATGTTTTTTATTTTTCTCTAATACAATATTCTCATCCATTGTGCGTACCACACCATCAACGCGAGCACGGACAAAACCCTCTTTTCGCAGTTGTTCAAAGACGGATTTATGTTCCCCTTTTTTTCCTTGAATCATAGGTGCTAAGATTAAAATCTTTGTCCCTTCAGAAAAACTCATCACATCATCCGTCATTTGTTGAATCGTTTGTTGTGTAATGGGTTTACCACACTCTGGACAATGAGCATGTCCAACGCGGGCAAATAATAGACGTAAATAGTCGTAAATCTCCGTCACCGTACCAACTGTAGAACGAGGATTTCGACTTGTAGTCTTTTGGTCGATAGAAATGGCTGGAGATAAACCTTCAATATAATCTACATCAGGCTTATCCATTTGTCCTAAAAATTGACGAGCATAGGCCGACAGTGATTCTACATACCGTCGTTGACCTTCTGCGTAAATCGTATCGAAAGCAAGAGACGATTTACCGGATCCACTTAAACCAGTTAAGACAATGAACTTGTCTCGCGGTAGTGAAATATCTATATTTTTAAGGTTATGCTGACGTGCACCTTTTACAATCAATTGATCTTTCATATATGTACCTTTTTACTTTTTGGTGATTGTTTCTTAGAATTTTTTCGTGGTTTTTTTAACTTACTGTCACCGACACTATGCATATCGGACCATTGTTGACGAAGTTCGCCCAATTGGTCACGTAATTTGGCAGCCTTTTCAAATTCCAACTGTTTAGCAGCCGCCTTCATTTGACGGTCAAGCTCTTCAATCTTGTTATATAGTTCTTCCGCCGTAATCTCTGCTACCTTAGTAGCATCTGCATCTTGAGCATATGGTTCGTGGCCATGGTCCATACCAGCTGCAGAGGACTTCTTTTTCCCCTTCTTTGGTGAAAGCCCTTTGCCATCGGTAACCATATCTTCTTCAATTTTAGTGAGCTCAATAAGCTCTTTCACATCTTTAGATACAGATTTTGGCGTAATATGATGTTCAATATTATATGCCTCTTGTACTGCACGACGACGATCTGTTTCGTCCATAGCGCGTTGCATAGAACCGGTTACACGGTCAGCATACATAATAACATGACCATTCACATTACGCGCTGCACGACCGATAGTTTGAATCATAGCTGTATCAGAGCGTAAGAAACCTTCCTTATCTGCATCTAAAATAGCCACCAAGGAAACCTCTGGCATATCGAGGCCTTCGCGGAGCAAGTTGATACCGACCAATACATCGAATACACCGGCCCGCAAATCACGGATGATTTCGGCCCGCTCGATGGTAACGATATCCGAGTGAAGGTAACGAACACGAACACCCATTTCCTTCAAGAATTCCGTTAAATCTTCAGCCATCTTCTTCGTCAATGTCGTAACGAGAACCCGTTCATTCTTAGCGGCACGCTTATGAATCTCACCGAGTAAATCATCCATTTGCCCCTTAATAGGACGAATTTCAATGGATGGATCGAGTAGCCCTGTAGGACGAATGATTTGCTCTGCTACATTCGTTTCTACTTCCATTTCATACGGTCCTGGCGTTGCTGATACATACACGATTTGATTGATTCGTTCTACAAACTCATCGAATTTCAATGGTCGATTGTCGAGAGCTGACGGCAAACGGAAGCCATATTCGATAAGAGATTCTTTACGCGCTCTATCCCCATTGTACATGGCACGAACCTGTGGAATGGTTACATGAGATTCATCTACCATGATGAGGAAATCATCAGGGAAATAATCAATCAATGTATATGGTGCTTCCCCTGCTTTACGCTCCGACATATGGCGGGAATAGTTTTCGATGCCTGAGCAGTAGCCCATTTCTTGCATCATTTCTATATCATAACGGGTGCGCTGTTCAAGACGTTGCGCCTCGAGCAGACGATCTTCTGCTTTCAGTTTTGCCAACTGCTCATCAAGTTCTGCCTCAATTCGCTCTACTGCAATTTTCATTTTTTCTTTTGTTGTAACATAGTGAGATGCAGGATAGACCGCAACATGTTTGCGCTCTGCAATGACTTCTCCCGTTAATGCATCCACCTCAACAAGACGGTCGATTTCATCGCCGAATAGTTCCACCCGAATGGCTCTTTCACTATAGGCAGCAGGGAAAATTTCTATGGTGTCCCCTTGTACGCGGAAGGTACCGCGAATAAAATTCATATCATTACGCGTATATTGGATATCTACGAGTTTAGACAGAATTTCATCACGAGATTTCGTCTGACCTAATCGCAAGGACAATACGAGATCAGAATAGTCCTCCGGATCACCTAAGCCATAAATACAGCTAACAGAAGCAACGATGATAACGTCTCGGCGCTCAAATAAACTCATGGTAGCACTATGGCGCAATTTATCGATTTCATCATTAATAGATGCATCCTTCTCGATGTACGTATCGCTAGAAGGGATATACGCTTCTGGTTGATAAAAATCGTAGTAAGATACAAAGTATTCTACCGCATTATTAGGGAAGAAACTTTTAAACTCGCTGCAAAGTTGAGCAGCCAATGTTTTATTATGGGCGATAATCAAGGTCGGTTTCTGAACCGCCTCGATGACCTTTGCCATGGTAAAGGTTTTTCCTGTACCAGTCGCACCTAATAGAACTTGAGCCCATTCGCCACGCTCAATCCCGTCTGTAAGAGATTGAATGGCTGTAGGTTGGTCCCCAGTAGGCGTAAAGGGCGCCTCCACTTTAAATGGTTGGCCCCCTTCATAGTTATAGCTATTATGTTTCATTACTGTTCATCCTGATGTTTACGGATAGCCTTGAGTTCTTCCTCTGACAAACGACGACCTGCATTTTCAGCTTGGTTTAATGTATCCTCACCTTCTAACACTTCGATGAGCATAGCAATGGAGAAGCGATCTAATGTAGGCGTGGTCTTTTGAATTTCATCGGCCATCATCCAATCTGATTCAGTATAGTTATTAATACGATCTGTAATTTCTTCCCAGTTTGAAAGTAGTAATCTCGTAATAGGACGATATAATTCAATACCGAAATACTCGATTAAGCTAACGATTTTTTCCATATTTTCTAGGCTTACATTACATTCATTTTTTTTATTTTCAGATTCTACATATTCAAGTAAGAATTCCCGGTTATATTTATTTGTCACCTTGAATCATTCCTTTATTAAATAGTGCATTGGCAAATTCTTTGGCATTAAATGGACGTAAATCATCCATGCCTTCACCAACGCCAATCCAACGTACAGGTACGCCTAGTTCTTCTTTAATAGAAATAACTACGCCACCTTTCGCAGTACCATCTAATTTAGTAACTACAATACCATTAACAGGTACGGCTTGACCAAATAATTTAGCTTGGCTTACCGCATTTTGACCTGTAGTGCCATCGAGAACGAGCAATGTTTGATGCGGAGCACCCTCTACATGATTGTTCGCTACGCGGCCCATTTTTTTAAGTTCTTCCATAAGATTTACTTTTGTATGAAGACGACCAGCCGTATCGACAATTACCATGTCTGCATTACGTGCCTTGGCGGCTTCCATCACATCATATACAACGGCAGCAGGGTCCGCACCTTCCTTATGTTTTACGATAGGTACGCCTACGCGGTCAGCCCAGATGGATAATTGGTCCGCCGCCGCCGCACGGAATGTATCTCCAGCAGCGATGATAACCTTTTTACCTTCTTTAGTATAGTAGTTTGCCAATTTAGCAATAGTTGTAGTCTTACCTACACCATTAACACCAACAACCAGGATAACCTCTGGGTGGTGAAGTGTGATTTCATCCTCTTGGTCAACTAACATTTCTGTGATGCGGTCTTCCATGAATGGCATTACATCACCAGTATTGTTAATAACACCTTCTGTAACACCACGGCGGATTTCCTTCATCAAATACTCTGTAGTCTTAGGACCTAAATCGCTAGTGAGCATGACCGCTTCTAAATCATCAAGAAAATCATCATCGATTTCTGCATAACCAATGATTACTGTTTCTACATTTTTTACAAAGGACTTACGAGTTTTTTCTAAGCCCTCTTTAATTTTATTAAAGAATCCAAATGCCATTATGCTAGATCCTCCTTCACATCTTCAAATGAAACCGTTAACAATCGAGATACACCGCGCTCCACCATGGTAACCCCTTGTAATACTTCGGCAGCTTCCATCGTTTTCTTACGATGTGATACGACGATAAACTGTGTTTCCTTATTTACCCGATTCAAATAAGAACTAAATCGCTCTACATTTGCTTCATCCAAAGCAGCATCAACTTCGTCAAGCACACAGAATGGAGCCGGACGATAGTCGAGGAACGAGAACAATAAGGCAATAACTGTGAGTGCTCGTTCTCCACCAGATAGTAACGTCAATTGCTGACGCTTTTTCCCTGGTGGTTGGATGTAGAAATCAATACCACCAGTCAAGATATTTTCTGGGTCGGTAAGTACGATTTGAGCCGTACCACCACCAAATAATTGACTGAATACATGTTGGAACTGCTTGCCTACCACCTCTAATACATCATAGAGTTGCGTGCTCATGGCCTTATCCATTTCAGCGATAACTGCCTGTAATTGCTCTTTTGCCGTATCGAGATCTGATAATTGATTCGATAAGAAATCATACCGAGTTTTCGTCTCTTCATACTCTTCTACAGCATTAGGGTTTACAGATCCAAGTTCTGCAATTTCCGCCATTAAACGAGCTTGTTCCATTTTCCAATCATTCACAGAGCCGGCAATATTTATATGCTGTGCATCTTCCAATGAATAGCCTAATTCATTCAAATCCTCTACAGCACGATCACAATCCATGCGATAACGCGTCAATTTACCTTCTGCTTCAACTAGACGATTTTGAACCACCTTATACCGCTGGTTGAGTCGGTCTTGTTCAGCTAAAATTAATTCAATCTCCTCCCGTGCACCAGCAGTCGATTGATACGCTTCATCACGTAAAGCGCGAAATTTTTCAACCTCTCCACGAATCGCTTCAAGAGACTCATTAGCAACTCGAATTTGTTCAGGAATCACAACATTCAAACGCTCTTCACTAGAGTGTAATAACTCCATGAGAGGTTCTAAGCGAGATACTATGGTTTCCAAATTTTGCTTTCGTTGCTCTTGTTGTACCTTACGTTCTTCTATAGTGCTTTCTAAACGTTCACAAAACAATCTAGAGGCTGTAAAAGATTCATATGCCTCTTGCTGTGCCTTTTGCAGCGTACTTAATCGTTCCATAATTGCCGATTGATCACCTTGTTGTTCAGGTGAATTATGTAACGCTGACAATTCCGATTCAGATTGTGAAAGCACATGTTTTGTTTGTCCCATGTCCACGTCAATTTGAACGATACGTTCCTGTTCATCATGAAGCACACGCTTTTTACGTTCTAATTGATTTTCAATGTTCTGAATCTTCGCTTGACTGGCCGAGAACAAAAGATTGGTGTGTTGATATTGTTCATCCAACACACTTCGCTCACGTTGCGCCCTTTCAATACGATTTTCTTCATCTTTAATTTGTTGTTCAAGCTTGGCCGTACGCTCTTCTACAGAAGCTAATTCGGCCTCTAAACGAGCCGCTTCTTCACGACGACTTAACAAGGAACTGCGTTTTTTCTTCGTTGCACCACCAGTTAAGGAACCACCTGGTTGGAATTGTTCCCCCGTCAATGTAACGATGCGTAACTGCTGATTATATTTCTTTTGTAACGCAATAGCCCGTTCCATTGTTTCTACAACTAATGTACGGCCCAACAAGTATTGAAAGATATGATTATAGGCAGCATCGAATTCAATACAGTCGACAGCTGTCCCAATGACACCATCTTCCGACAATGCAGGAGTATCATAAGGTCGCCCTTTCACAGAATCCATAGGCAAGAAGGTAACGCGCCCCCCTTGAATTGATTTAAGGAATTGAACGCCTTCTGATGCGGCTTTAGCTGTCGTTGTCACAACATGGTTAACACTACCACCTAATGCGATTTCAATAGCAACAGTAAATCGGTTATCTACGGTAAATAAATCACCTACCGCCCCTTTAATCGCTTCACGCCATGGGCCCTTACCGTTAAGGATGTTTTTAGTACCTTCTAAGTAACCTTCATGTTGTTCTGCCCATTGTGCTAATAATTCTAATCGCCCCTGTGCCTTTTGCACATCGCTACTCATGCGATTTAATGCCTTTCGGGCTTCTCGCAATCGTTCTGATGCAGACCGTTCTTCATCAACTAAGGACTTCCGTTTATTAGATAACTCATTAAATTGAGTATCTAAGGATTCATGTTCAGATTTCGCTGCCGATAAATTGGATTGAACCTCTTTAATTTCCGCTTCTAATGTTTCTACTTGAACAGCGGACTCAGATTTACGAGATTCTAAATTTCGCAATGTAGCCTTCGCTGTTTCAATACTAGCAACTAAATCTAATTGACGCTGTTGATAGGCTTGTCTGTCGCTTTCTAAGGACTTCCATGATGATTGTTCCGCATCTAATTGAGCAATGGCCTTATTATAATTTTCCTCTAAAACTACGAATTGAGTGCGTTCAGATTCTAATTGAGCCGTTTCATCCTCAATAAGGCGATCTAAAATGAGCAATTGCTGCTCTTCACCCTTTTTAGACGCTTCTGCTTCGCTAATACGCAGAGAAGTATCTTCTACTTCGCGCTTAGTTGTACGCAACTGTTCTTCTAGTAGTGTTACAGTACCATTGATGCGTTCTTCTTCCCGTTGTTTTTCGCTAAACTGTGCTTCCCAAGATTTTAATAGTTCTTGATCCTTTGCATTTTCAGCTTGTAATGTATGACGCCGTGCATCGAGGGTAGATAATTGCGTTTGTAGTTCAATTTCTTCATCCTTCAATGCAATATTGTCATTTTCTGCACGGGTTAATAATCTATCAGCTGTCTTGTAATTATGAAAGCCGATAACACCATCATATTCGCGTTTACTACGGCTTAATGCCATATATTTTTTCGTCGTTTCCGCTTTTTCTGCCAGAGGTCCTAATTGTTCCTCGATGGTCGCCATAATATCGCGAACCCGTTCCATATTCCGGTCAGTGCTCGCAATACGACGCAATGCATCCTCTTTATTAATTTTAAAACGAGAAATGCCTGCAACGTCTTCAAATATAAGGCGCCGTTCTTCTGGTTTACTATTAAGAATAGCATCGATACGATTTTGCCCAATGATAGCCATCGAATCTTTGCCAAGACCTGTATCAGCTAATAACAAGTGAATATCCTTTAGACGGCAGGTCCGTTTATTAATGAGGAACTCACTTTCACCTGTCCGATAGATACGACGCGTAATGGCTACCTCTTGCATGTCCACATCGAGTTGACCATCTGCATTATCAAATACAAGGGTAACCTCGGCAGCACTCATTGGTTTTCGTTTTTCTGTGCCAGAGAAAATGATATCCTCTGCACGTTGGCCCCGTAAATTACGCACATTGGATTCCCCTAGAACCCATTTCATAGCATCCGTAATATTACTTTTACCACTCCCGTTAGGACCAATAACGGCAGTCATCCCTGGGGAGAATTTTACAACTGTTTTATCAGCAAAGGATTTAAATCCTTTTAATTCTAGCCGCAGTAATTGCATGACTGCCTCCTTTCTTAGTATAACCCCATTAAATCATATCTTTAATTATACCACATATACCATGCCATCTATACTGCATTGTACTGTATCAATATCATTATTTTCTCGCCATGTGAAAGTTATATCTTCATATGCTCGTTCGAAATATGTTACATTGCGTTTTTTTAATCCTCTTACCTTAGACGTAAGACATCGTGGATAGGATATCGTAATGGTACGAATTAGGTTTCTAAAATATTCTGTATGCTCATCGATACAATATGCTATGCGCTGCTTCCACTGCTCATTTGTCACTAGTTCTCCCATGGCAGGCTCATAAGGACCTGCCAATAGACTAGTACCTGTATCGAGTTCTTCAGTGCTTTGCAATCCAGTCCGAATAACAGTAATATGATGCGATTCAAACCAAGTCTTTAAAAACGCACAATACTGTAATGCTAACTCCAATGATAATGGCTCATATATACCTGACTTATATTGTTCCGCCAATTCCGTATGATCTATGACGAGAACGGGATAAATACGTACAAAATCAGGCTGCAATGCAGTTATTTCAACAGCTGTTTGTATTATCGTTTCCCATGAATCGCCTAAAAGCCCCGGCAACAGTTGTAGTCCTACGGTAAATCCAAACTTTCTTAATTGTTTAACAGCCAATTTTACATCATCAGAGGTATGACCGCGTTTAGCTAAAGATAGTACGGTATCATCCATCGATTGTACGCCGAGTTCTATGGTCTTCATACCAAATGAACGCAGTAATTCTAATTGTCCATCACTTACGGCATCAGGCCTTGTAGAACAACGAATACCATCTATAATACCCGCTTGTAGCGCTTCATTCGCAGGTGCTAATAATTGTTTTTGTAATTCTTGATCAATAGCGGAAAAGGAGCCTCCATAAAAACAAACCTCCCAATATTTATCCGCTCTAGACTCGCCTACATAATCTCTAATGGTCGATGTAATATATGCTGGAGTCAAATACCCTATGCCTGATATTTCTGTAATACGAGACTGATTACAAAATGTACACACATGAGGACAGCCCACATGAGGGATAAAAAATGGAATCATACCATATTTCATGAATAAACCTCCTTCCTATTCCTATTTACGATTCTAATTACATATATTTCGATTTTAATGTTCTCATATTAATAGTTCCTATATAAAAAGCGCCTTGCGGCGCTTATTATATAGCAGCCATTAACCGTTCTAATGTCAATTGTGCTGCATGTTGTTCTGCTATTTTTTTACTTTTACCAGTACCTGCCTCATAGGTAATCCCATCGATGGATACCTCCATCATAAAAGTCTTAGCATGATCAGGACCAGACTCACTGATAAGACTATACACTATATGTTTATCACCATCACGTTGTACAAATTCTTGTAACAGTGTCTTATAATCTTTACCACGCTTACCTTCTAATGCTTGTTTAAGATTAGGAGCTAAGTGATGAAGAACAAAGTCCATTACTGTTTTATAGTCAGTCGTTATATATAACGCACCAATCAATGATTCAAATGTATCAGCTAATATGGATTTTCTATCACTACCACCAGAGGACTTTTCCCCATGGCCCAGTAATAAATAATCACCTAAATGCAATGTACGACTAACGGTAGCTAATGAATCTTCGCAAACTGTAGCCGCCTTAATCTTAGTCAAATTACCTTCAGACATATCGGGATATGTTGTAAATAAATATTCACCGATGATTAAATCCAATACAGCATCACCAAGAAACTCTAAGCGTTGGTTATGGTGAATATGCTTAGATTTATGTTCATTCGCATAAGATGTATGAGTAAAAGCACAATCTAAAATCGAGATATCAATATTCGGTATATGTAAACGACTAACAAGCTCATGAAGAGAATCTTCACGAGCTTGTGTCATTATAGTATTCTTATGCGATACGTGACGCCCCATTAGTCTTCATAACGGCAAACACAAAGTGTACCGTTATGACCACCAAAGCCAAAGGAGTTGGAAAGAGCTGCTGTAACATGTAAATCACGAGAACCTTCACGTACATAATCAAGGTCTAAACCTTCATCTGGATTATCACAGTTAATTGTTGGATGAACCTTACCTGTTTCGATTGCCATTGCCATTACAATAGTTTCAATCGCACCAGCAGCACCCAACAAGTGACCGGTCATAGATTTTGTAGAGTTAACAGCGATATCTTTTGCATGATCGCCGAATAATTCTTTAATAGCCAATGTTTCGTTTTTATCATTCAAGCCTGTAGATGTACCGTGAGCATTGATGTAGTTAATTTCTTTAGGGTCAATACCTGCATCTTTAATTGCTAATTCCATACATTTACGAGCTTGTACACCACCAGGAGCTGGAGCTGTAATATGATAAGCATCGCCATTAGTGCCATAGCCTACTACTTCTGCGTAGATATGAGCACCACGAGCTTTAGCGTGTTCTAATTCTTCAAGTACAACGATACCTGCACCTTCACCCATTACGAAACCGTCACGGTCCTTATCAAATGGACGAGATGCTTTTGTAGGCTCATCATTGCGTGTAGACATGGCTTTCATAGCTGCGAAGCCAGCTACAGCAGCAGGGGAAACAGCCGCTTCAGTACCACCTGCAAACATGATATCTGCATCACCACGTTGAATAATGCGGAATGCATCACCAATTGCATTAGTACCAGAAGTACAAGCTGTCACGTCTGTAATAACAGGACCTTTCAAGCCTAGGCGAATGGATACACGTGCAGAAGACATATTTGCAATCATCATAGGAACTGCAAATGGGCTAACACGACCAGGACCTTTTTCAAATAATGTTGTATACACATCATGGATAGAATCAATACCGCCAATACCAGTACCAACTACTGTACCACAACGGTCCAAATCTTCTTCATCAAGTGCTAATTTTGCATCATCAGCTGCCAAAACAGCTGCACCAATTGCAAATTCAACGGAACGGTCCATACGGCGAGCTTCTTTTTTATCTACGCCATATTGAGTAATATCAAAATCTTTTACTTCACCTGCAATGCGTGTTGCATAGTCAGATGCATCAAAGCGTGTAATTGGGCCAATACCAGACTTACCCTCTAACAACGCATTGTAGAAATTCTCTTTACCGATACCTACCGGAGTAATCGCTCCTAAGCCAGTAATTACTACACGTTTTTCCAATTATTCCACCTCTTATAGCTATATAGCCCCTTTAATTAATCGATTTCTGCTACTTGTTGTTTTAACTGTGCAAAAATATCTTTAACTGGCATAATCTTATCGACTTTTCGCATATTATTGCCAGAGAATACTAACCCCGTTTCCACATCACCTTGTTGCGCTCTAGATAAAGCACGGATAATACAGAATTTATGGGAACAATGTTTTAAACAATTGTCACATACTGTTGGTGGCGCTACAGTGCCATCAAGAACAGATTCAGCAAATTTATTTTTAATAGCTTGGCCTGGTAAACCTACTGGACTTTGAATCAATACAATATCCTCAGGATTTGTAGCACGCACATACATTTTTTTCAATTCATCAGATGCATTACATTCATCAGAAGCAGCAAAGCGACTGCCCATTTGAACGCCATTAGCACCCAATTTAAACATATCCACGATATCTTTACCATCTAAAACACCACCAGCTGCAATAACTGGAATATTTTTAACGGCTGCTACAACTTCTGGTACGATTTCACGAGCAGAACGATCCGTTCCCAAGTGACCACCAGCTTCGCTACCTTCTACGATAACTGCAGCGGCACCTAAACCTTCAGAAATGCGCGCTAATTTTGCAGAAGAAACAATAGGTACGATTGGAGTACCAGACTCTTTACCCATTGCGAACATATCTCTTGAAAAACCGGCACCTGCCACTACAAGATCAATGCCCTCTTCGATGGCAGTTTTTACAAGACCCGCAAATTGCGTTGCTGCTACCATCGCATTTATACCAATAATACCCGTAGGTGATAATTTTCTAGCTAATT
>OLFT01001309.1_pt1 | contig 26633 bp, 19 predicted proteins | sample 1604921 | NCBI WGS metagenome assembly OLFT01 (sample SAMEA3888897, study PRJEB22519) | human gut metagenome | biome: human gut; feature: human-associated habitat; material: faeces | place: Denmark | collected 2013 | reverse complement strand
GTGCAGCCGCTGCGGCGCTGAGGAGCCTACCACTCCCGTGGAGCCCGGCAAGCCCCAGCAGCCGGAGAAGCCCACCACACCCGATACCCCCGCCACCGGCGATGAGAGTCAGCTGATGCTGTGGGTGAGCGGTATGCTGGTGTGCGCTCTGGGTGCCGGTCTGATGCTGCGGCGCAAGAAGGAAAACTGATATCCCGCTTTTCCCGATATCTCTCGATATCTTTCCTGTAAGCAAGAGGGACGGTCCGTAAGGGCCGTCCCTCTTGTGCATGGCTGTGTATATAAGAAAAGGCCCCCGGCATGACCGGGGGCCAAAGGCTTGGGATAAAGCGGGAAAATCTCCGGGCCAATGCAGAGGAATATCCAAGATTTTCCAAAAGTGAACAGGGGAAAACGTCCCTGTACATGGGGCGGAGAGCCGGGTCAGATGAGCGCCCCGACCGGAGTTTTTCGTTGACAGAAAAGCCGGAATGAGGGTATAATGCAGGCAAGTGCTGCGATCACTTCTGGCAGATGGTCTCGATTTCCACCAGCCCCCCGGCGGGCAGTGCGCTCACCTGATAGGCGCAGCGTGCGGGGTAGGTAGTTCCCTCAAAGAAGGAGGCGTAGACCTCGTTAACGGCGGCGAAATCAGCGATATTCGTGAGGAAAACGGTGGTTTTGACCACGTTATCCAGAGTCAGTCCAGCTGCGGTCAGAACCGCCTGGATATTTTTCATAGCCTGCGTGGCCTGAGCCTGTACGCCGCCGTCTGCCAATTTACCGGTGGCGGGGTCCAGACCGAGCTGGCCACTGGTGAATACAAATTCGCCGCAGTCGATGGCCTGAGAATAGGGGCCGATGGCGGCAGGAGCGCCGTTGGTGGAAATAGCTTTTTTCATGGGAGGATCTCCTTTCTGGTATATAGCAGTGATGACTGCCAAATGTCGGGGACGATTATAGCATAGGCCATTTGTTTTGGCAAGTCCCCTTTTGGAAAGCGCTTCCGGGTAGGGTCTGGGAGCCGATGATGGAGGAGGGAGCAAAATGGCGGTAACAGGCCATGCGCTGAATCAATTATTACAGCAGATGGACCGCACATTTTCCAATGTGACGGGGCAGAGCGTGTCCTTTATCGATCAGGAGGGACACTATCAGGGGCCGCTGCGGCTGGACGTGTTTACCGGCTTCTGCCGCAGGGTCATCAGCAGCGAAAAGGGCGCTCAGCACTGTCTGGCCTGCAACCACAGCTTCGGGCTGGACGCCGAGCAGCGGTGTACGGTGTCCCAGTGCCACATGGGCATCAGCGTGATCTCCGTGCCGGTGCCGCTGCCGGAGGCCAGAGGGCTCAGCCTGACATACGGGCAGTTCCTCACACGGGATACCGAGGAGGCGTTTTACAGCACACTGCGCCGGCACTGTCAGGAGCTGGAGCTGGATTACGACGAAATGGTGGCCCTGGCGGGGACGCTGCGGGTGCTCTCTGCGGAAGAGCTGGATGCCAGGATGCAGATGCTGCAGGTCTTTGCCGGGTATGTGGCCACCTCCGAGGCGGAGCTGGAGACCCGGCGGGAATACGCCCGTCAGGTGGAGAAGAAGCTGGCGCTGGAGCGGACACTGCACGCCAGTGAATTTAAGTTTTTGCAGTCCCAGATCAGTCCGCACTTTCTGTTTAACACCCTGAACCTACTGATGCGGACAGCCTATCGGGAGGGAGCGCCCCAGACGGCGGATCTCATCTGCGATCTGGCGGATCTGCTGCGGCGGGCGTACTACTACAAGGACTCCATCTGCACGCTGGCGGAAGAGATGCAGTGCGCCCGGCAGTATCTGACCCTGCAGAGCCAGCGGTTGGGGCCTGGCTTTTCCTTCGAGGTGGGGGACGTTTCCGCCTGCGGGCAGCTGATGATCCCGGTGCTGACCATCCAGCCGCTGGTGGAAAATGCCATCCTGCACGGGGCCGGGGAGGATGAACACCCGCTGCACGTGAAGGTGTCGGCCACCGCAGAGGACGGAAAGCTGGTGATCTCTGTCAGTGATAACGGCGCCGGTATCCCGGAGGAGGTGCTGGAGAAGCTCCGGGATCATCAGGCCGGAGGCTCCGGCGTACAGAACGTGACGGAACGGCTGAAGCTGTTTTTCGGGCCAGCGGCGGGTTAGGCGGCGGCTTCACCCTGCTGGGGGACGGTGCGGTGCTGCTGGCGGCGCTGGCCAACGGCTTCTCCATCTCGCTTTTCAAGCGGTATGCCGAGGGAGAGGACACCCTGACCCTGTGCGGATATCAGTTCATCGTGGGCGGGGGGCTTTTGCTGCTGACGGGACTGTGCTTCGGCGGTACGCTGCCGCATTTCACCGGGCAGTCCCTTCTGCTGTTGGGATACATGGTGCTGCTGTCCGCCGTGGCCCAGACCATCTGGAGCGCCCTGACCCGGTACAATCCGGTGGGGCGGGTGGCGGTATACGGCTTTTTGAATCCCGTGTTCGGCGTGCTTCTGTCGGCGCTGCTCCTGCGGGAGGGACAGCAGGCCTTTACCACGTACAGTTTAGCGGCATTGGTACTGGTATGCGTGGGAATTTTCGTGGTCAACCGCAGCGATGCCCCCGGCAGGGGAGCGCAGGCTGATCAGCAACCATAACAGGAAAAGGGACGGTCCCTGTGGACCGTCCCTTTTCCTGTGGGAGAGCTTGCCATATTCCCTTACGCATATGGGAGCTTCCGGAACAGCTGGTGCTCCTCCTCGCCGCTGCCAAAGACATCCTCCGACACCTCTTGGGGACGGTGAGGGATTTCAGATCCCGGCAGCTGACCAGCGCAGACCAGCCGAAGGGGGCCTTTGAAGCACTGATGATGTGCTCCACATGGCGAAAGTCCTGCATCTCTCCCGCAATACCGTCGCCAAGCATATGCGCCTGCCGGAGGAACACGGGCTCATCATCACGGAATGGACGCAGATACAGATGAAAAACGGTATTAGGAAAAACGGTATTAGGAAAAACGGAAACTTGCGCTGCACCATCGTTCCCATGCACGAGGTCTTGGAGCAGTGTTACCAGCGGCAAATGACCGAACTGGAGCGTCAGCAAGTGCAGCAAAAGCTGTCGGTACAGAGCACAGAGACCATATCTCCGCCCCTGTGAGCCGCTGTGTGGTCTCTTTCGGAGTGGGGCAGCATTCCTGCCCCGAAGAGAGGTATCAAACCACTTTTGGGCGGCTTCCTCGGCTCTGCGGAGGACGAAAGAAGAAGCAGGGAAAAAATTTCAAAACCGGGGCGAGAGCTCAGGTTTCGGAATACAAAAATATGCCCCCGGCTGAGCCGGGGGCATACCCTGTATGGGAAAGACGATCGCTTACTTGTTGTAGAGCACCTTGTCGGCCTCGGCCATTTCGGCAAAGATGCCGGCGTGCTTCTTGGCGGTGACGGCCTTGATGACCAGCAGGGTCGCAACCATCAGAATGATGGCGATGATCATGCAGACCACAGCGCTCTGGACCAGACCGGCAATGATGAAGCTGACGAAGGAAACGGCGGCCACGGTGATACCATAGGGCAGCTGCGTCGCCACATGGTTCAGGTGGAAGCAGTGGGCACCGGCAGAAGCCATGATGGTGGTATCGGAGATGGGGGACAGGTGGTCGCCGCACACGCCGCCGGCGCAGGAAGCAGCCAGACCCACGGACAGCAGAGTCATCTGGGTATCCCAGTCAAACACGGCGCAGACCAGCGGGACCATGATGCCGATGGTACCCCAAGAGGTACCGGTGGCGAAGCCGATGAAGCAGGCCACGATGAAGATCACGGCGGGCAGGAACTTAGCAAGGCTGCCGGTGTTGGCCATGACGCCCTCCACGAAGGAACCAACCTGCAGACCATTGTCACGGCACAGGCCGCACAGGGTCCAAGCGAAGCAGAGGATCAGGATGGGGGAGATCATCTGGATGAAGCCGTTGGGAATGGCTTCCATGGACTTGTTGAAGCCGATCAGGCCACGGCACCAGTAGTACACGAAGGTGAACACAATGGCGATGATGGAGCCCAGGCACAGGCCGGTACCGGCGGTAGCGTCGGAGAAGGACATGATGAAGTTGTGATAGTTCTCGCTCTCGGTGTCCCACATACCGCCGGTCCAGATCAGACCAACGATGCACAGGGCGATCAGAACGATGACGGGAACCAGCAGATCCAGCACGGAGGAGTGCTTCTCGCCTTCCTCATAATCATCAGCGCCGGCGAAGGGACGCTCGGGGGTGGTGAACAGATCGTCCTTGACCTGAGCATTGTACTCATGGGTCAGCATGGGACCGTAGTCAATGTTCAGCAGGGAGGTGACGATGACCATCACCAGCGTCAGGATGCAGTAGTAGTTGAAGGGGATCTGGCTCAGGAACATACTGATACGGGAGCCGGGGAAGCCATCGGGCACGTAGGATGCAACGGCAGCGGCCCAAGAGGACACGGGAGCCAGCATGCAGACGGGAGCGGCGGTGGCATCAATGACGTAGGCCAGCTTGGCACGGGAGATCTTGTGGCTCTCCGTCACGGGACGCATCACGGCGCCCACGGTCAGGCAGTTGAAATAGTCGTCGATGAAGATCAGCACGCCCAGCAGCATGGTCAGCAGCTGTGCGCCGGAGCGGGTCTTCACGGCCTTCTTGGCCCAGCGGCCGAAGGCAGCGGAACCGCCGGCCTTGTTCATCAGGTCCACCATGATGCCCAGGATGACCAGGAAGATCAGGATGGAGATGTCGATGGCGTTGATCATGCCGACGCCCTCACCGGCGCCGATGAAATTCACGACCATCTGCCAGGGCTGGAAGTTGGCCAGCAGCAGGGCACCTACCACGCAGCCCAGAAACAGGGAAGAGTACACTTCCTTACTGATGAGGGCCAGCGCAATAGCCACGATGGGGGGGAACAACGCCCAACCGGTGGCTACGAAGCCGGAACCGTCATTGGCCACCTTGGCGATGACCAGTGCGATCACAACGATCGCCAGCGCAATAAAATACGCTATACGAGTGCCTTTCTTTTCCATTAGGTGATTTACCTCCTCGAATTTGGTGACTTTATGGTAGCGTTTTTTGGAGGTATTGTCAAGATTCTGGAAACCGCTTCCGGCCTGAATTTTGAACAAATTATGAATCCATCTTTTGGACGTTCCTCTGAAAATTGCGCCGATTCTCACTTTCTTAATAGGATTTTGCGGTCTGTTTACGGAAAACATATAAAAATCGTGCTAATATTTGAAAATCTCTTAACGCAAAATTAACACACTTTTTGCGCCTTTTTCCTTTTTTAGCAGCTGACCTGACAAAAACGGAAACCGAAATATCGCATATTTGCGTTGCGGACCCATTCTGTCCGCCTCGCAGCGGACAGCTCCCTGCACGCTCCCCTCTCGAAGTGTGTAGGTGGCTGCAAGCCCCTCAAAAAAGGGAGTGGCGCAACTCCTGCTGCGCCACTCCCTAGAAAAAGTGAGGGCGCAGCTTTCGCTGCGCCCTCACGATGTTGGATCGGTTCAGACCAACCTCAAAGGAACGATATTCTTACTTGTTGTAGAGCGCCTTGTCGGCCTCGGCCATCTCGGCAAAGATGCCGGCGTGCTTCTTGGCAACCACGGCCTTGATGACCAGCAGGGTGGCGATCATCAGAACGATGGCGATGATCATGCAGACCACAGCGCTCTGGACGATACCGGCAATGATGAAGCTGACGAAGGAAACGGCAGCCACGGTGATACCGTAGGGGATCTGGGTGGCCACGTGGTTCAGGTGGAAGCAGTGGGCACCGGCAGAAGCCATGATGGTGGTATCGGAGATGGGGGACAGGTGGTCGCCGCACACGCCGCCGGCGCAGGAAGCAGCCAGACCCACGGACAGCAGAGTCATCTGGGTATCCCAGTCAAACACGGCGCAGACCAGCGGGACCATGATGCCGATGGTACCCCAAGAGGTACCGGTGGCGAAGCCGATGAAGCAGGCCACGATGAAGATCACGGCGGGCAGGAACTTAGCAAGGCTGCCGGTGTTGGCCATGACGCCCTCCACGAAGGAACCAACCTGCAGACCATTGTCACGGCACAGGCCGCACAGGGTCCAAGCGAAGCAGAGGATCAGGATGGGGGAGATCATCTGGATGAAGCCGTTGGGAATGGCTTCCATGGACTTGTTGAAGCCGATCAGGCCACGGCACCAGTAGTACACGAAGGTGAACACAATGGCGATGATGGAGCCCAGGCACAGGCCGGTACCGGCGGTAGCGTCGGAGAAGGACATGATGAAGTTGTGATAGTTCTCGCTCTCGGTGTCCCACATACCGCCGGTCCAGATCAGACCAACGATGCACAGGGCGATCAGAACGATGACGGGAACCAGCAGATCCAGCACGGAGGAGTGCTTCTCGCCTTCCTCATAATCATCAGCGCCGGCGAAGGGACGCTCGGGGGTGGTGAACAGATCGTCCTTGACCTGAGCATTGTACTCATGGGTCAGCATGGGACCGTAGTCAATGTTCAGCAGGGAGGTGACGATGACCATCACCAGCGTCAGGATGCAGTAGTAGTTGAAGGGGATCTGGCTCAGGAACATACTGATACGGGAGCCGGGGAAGCCATCGGGCACGTAGGATGCAACGGCAGCGGCCCAAGAGGACACGGGAGCCAGCATGCAGACGGGAGCGGCGGTGGCATCAATGACGTAGGCCAGCTTGGCACGGGAGATCTTGTGGCTCTCCGTCACGGGACGCATCACGGCGCCCACGGTCAGGCAGTTGAAATAGTCGTCGATGAAGATCAGCACGCCCAGCAGCATGGTCAGCAGCTGTGCGCCGGAGCGGGTCTTCACGGCCTTCTTGGCCCAGCGGCCGAAGGCAGCGGAACCGCCGGCCTTGTTCATCAGGTCCACCATGATACCCAGGATGACCAGGAAGATCAGGATGGAGATGTCGATGGCGTTGATCATACCGACGCCCTCACCGGCGCCGACGAAATTCACGACCATCTGCCAGGGCTGGAAGTTGGCCAGCAGCAGGGCGGCTGCCACGCAGCCCAGAAACAGGGAAGAATACACTTCCTTGCTGATGAGGGCCAGTGCGATTGCGACAACAGGGGGGAACAGGGCCCAGCCGGTAGCTACAAAGCCAGAGCCATCATTGGTGACCTTGGCAATGACCAGAGCGACTACGACCACCGCCAGCGCAACAAAATACGCTATCTTGGTGCCTTTCTTTTCCATTAGGTGATTTACCTCCTCAAATTTGGTATCCCTATCTTACTCGTCCTAACGGACTATTGTCAAGTTCTTAGCGTGCTTTTCCCTCTTTTTAACAAATTGTGAACTGGCCTTTTGGTTTTTTTCACAAGAATTATTCACGATATGGTGGATACTTTACACGCTGACTGGTAAAAAATGCAAGGATTGTATACAATGGAAAGAAAATTAAGGCCCTTAACCAGCAAAATGCTGAAATACCATGCGTAGTTCTATAATGCAGAATAAACGAAACGGCGATAACAGCATGGGAGAAGGACTGTCCCAAACCCGGCGGAGCAGTCATGATACCCCGCAGGAACGGGGAGCTACCGTTTGGTCGAAACGGCTTTTTGTTCTCATATAAAAGACGATATAACAAAATCTGTGCGCCCGCAGCGTGCAGCAGGCAAAGGCCGCAGCTTCCATGATGACCTGCACGCTTTCAGCACTGGCGGCATACTTTTTGTCAACAACGGTGCTTTGCGCAAGGAACGTGTCTCCGACGGCATACTTTTTGCCAACAGCAGCAAAAAGTATGAAAAAATGCCGCCAGAAACCATCGGTTTCTGCTGGCGTTCTTTGGTGACTTTCTTTCGCTATTGAAAGAAAGTTACCCGTCGGAGACAAAATAAGATTACTTCCCCAAAGGTATGCCGCCGGAGGCAATAAAATAAGCAACTGCAAAAACATCCCCCGCCGCAGGCCAAAGCAGCACAAAAACACACCGCCCCGGCGCATGACGCAGCCGGGGCGGCAAAGAGAGGGAAAGAGAGCACATTTCAAGCGGCGCCGGGCACTCAGTCGCCCTCACGCATCCGGTAGCCCACACCCACCTCCGTGAAGATGTACTTGGGCTGGCCGGGATTTTCCTCGATCTTGCGGCGGATATTGGCCATATTCACCCGCAGGATCTGGTTGTCGTTTTTGGCCTTGGGGCCCCACAGCTCCTTGATGATGAAGTCGTAGGTCAGCACCTTGCCGGCGTATTTGCCCAGCAGGGACACGATCCGATACTCGTTGGCGGTGAGCCGGGCATTTTCCCCGTGGATCAGCACCTGATGCTTGTCATAGTCGATGACCAGATCGCCGGTGGTAAAGCGCCCGGACTGGGCGATTTCCGGGTTAGAGAGGGAGGTGCGGGTGTGGCGGATGGCGGTGCGGATGCGGGCCAGCAGCTCGGAGGTGCCGAAGGGCTTGACCAGATAGTCGTCGGCGCCGTAGTCCAGCGCCTCCACCTTGTCCCGCTCGTGGTTCCGGGCGGAAACCACCACAATGGGCAGACTGGACCACTTCCGCACGGAGCGCAGCACCTCCAGACCGTCCATATCCGGCAGCCCCAGATCCAGCACGATGAGGTCCGGACAGTGGGAAGAGATCATGGTCAGCGCCTCCTCGCCGGTGTTGACGATGATGGTGTCGTAGCCGTTGGCCGTGAGGATCATAGAGATGAAGCTGCTGATGCTCTGCTCATCCTCCACGATCAAAACCTTATCCTTGATCTTCATAGCTGTCTACCTCCTGTTGAATTTCTTTATCCAAAGGCAGCTCCACGGTGAACCGTGCGCCGCCCTCCGTCCTGTTTTCGCCCCTGATGTGGCCGCCATGGGCCCGCACCACCGTCCGGCAAACGGACAGGCCGATGCCCATGCTGCGGCCCCGATCTCCCTGCTGCCCCTGCAGGGTGCCGTCAAAGAGATGCTCCAGCCGGTCCGGGGCGATGCCCTGCCCGTCGTCCTCCACGGTGAACCGGGCCCAGTCTCCGCTGCGGCACAGGGTCACAGTGATGTGCCGGGTGGTCTTACCGTGGAGCACGGCGTTTTCCATGAGATTGGTCAGCACCTGCTCCATCAGCAGCGGGTCCATGGGTACCAGCAGAAACTCCTCCGGCAGGTGTACCTCCACCGGGATGTCCGTTCCCCATCGGCGGGTAAACTTGCCCACCGCCCCCTCGATGATCTCCTCGGCGGCCTCCGGCGTCTTGTTGACCTTGGCCTCGTCACCGCCCATGCGGGTGATGCTCAGCAGATTCTCCACGATGCGGATCAGCCACTGGGCCTCCTCGTTGGCATTGCGGATCAGCTCATGGCGCTGCTCCGGCATCAGGGTATCCTCCTGCTCCAGCAGCACATTAGTGGCCCCCACGATGCCCGTCAACGGCGTGCGGATGTCGTGGGACACCGCCCGCAGGAGGTTGCCGTGCATCCGCTCCAGCTCCGCCTCCCGCCGCACCTCATCCATCTGCTTGGCCCGGCTGGTAACGATGCCGGTCACAACGGAAATGGTCATGGTCACCAGAAAGGTCAACGGGAATCCCGACAGAGTGAAGCTGACGTTCCAGTAGGGCGGGGTGAAGATGTAGTCCACGCTGAGCACGGCGAAGATGGAGATGATGAGGCTGAAGAAGAAGCCCTCCGTCAGCAGCGCCGTCAAAAACACGTCCAGCAGAAAAATCATGTACACATACCCGGTGTCGCCGTCCTGGCTGGCCCCCCGCAGGATCAGGCACAGCACCACCGACAGGGTGTACAGGCTCATGGAGATGATAAAGTCCTTGCCGGAGTAGGAAAAGCCAATGGAGGGGATACGCTTTCGGCGCAGCCACTGCTCCGGCCATTGGATGTGCGGTTTCTTCAAATCCCTGCCACCTCCCGACCCTCAGGTTTTTCTGACCTGATTATACCATACTTCACGTTAAGATTTCGCTAAAAACCTGTTAAGAACAGAGAAAACGCCGGAAAAGACTTTTTTCGGGACCGGTTGACAGAGCAGGAGACGGTCTGCTATAATATAATGTAATTGAAGAACCAGTCATGCAGTGAGATGCTGAGCCATGCAGAATTGCCCGGAGGAGACGCCGGGTGTTTTTGCGTGGCTTTTTTGTTTTAGAAAGGAGAGATGGATCATGTATGATGTACTGGTCATCGGCGGCGGCGTCATTGGCTGCGCCATCGCACGGGAGTTGAGCCGCCGCAGCGGACGCATCTGTGTGGTGGAGCGCAATGAGGACGTCTGCACCGGCACCAGCAAGGCCAATTCCGCCATTGTCCACGCCGGCTTCGACGCCGAGCCCGGCACCCGGAAGGCCCGCTTCAACGTGGAGGGCAGCCGCATGATGGAGGCCCTGTCCCGTCAGCTGGACTTCCCCTATCGCCGGTGCGGAGCGCTGGTGCTGTGTCTGGATCCGGCGGACCGTGAGAAGCTGCAGGCCCTCTATCAGCGGGGTCTTGCCAACGGCGTGGAGGGGCTGGAGCTGGTGGAGGGAGAGGCTCTGCACCGGATGGAGCCCGCACTGTCCCAACAGGCGGTGGCGGCCCTGTATGCCCCTACCAGCGCCATTCTCTGCCCCTTCGGCCTGACCATTGCTCTGGCGGAGAACGCTGCCGCCAACGGCACGGAGTTCCGCTTCGACACGCAGGTGCAGCACATCCATCGGCAGGGGGATCACTTTGTGGTGGAGACCGGCCGTGGCCCGTTGGAGAGCCGTGCCGTGGTCAACGCCGCCGGTGTATGGGGCGACGTGCTCCATAACCAGCTGTGCGCCGATCCTCTGCACATCACCCCCCGCCGGGGCGAATACTGCCTGCTGGATCGGAAGGACGGCGGTCTGGTGAGCCATACCGTCTTTCAGCTGCCCGGTGCCATGGGCAAGGGTGTGCTGGTGACCCCCACTGTCCACGGAAACCTCCTCCTCGGCCCCACTGCCACGGATCAGCAGGACCGGGACGACACTGCTACCACCCAGACGGGCCTGGATTACGCCATCGCCACGGCGGGCCGCAGCGTGCCGAACCTGCCCATGCGGGACGTCATTACCAGCTTCGCCGGCCTGCGGGCCCATCTGGAGGGCGGCAGCGACGACTTCTACATCCGGGAGAGCAGCGAGAACTTCTTCGAGGCCATCGGCATCGAGTCCCCCGGTCTGTCCTCCGCTCCGGCCATCGGCGTGTATGTGGCGAGACTGGTGGCCGAAAAGCTGGGCCTTGCGGAAAAGCCCGATTTCATCGCTCAGCGCCGGGATATCGTCCACGTGCGGGAGCTGCCGCTGCCGGAGCGTCAGGCGTTGGTGGAGCGGGACCCCGCCTATGGCAATATCCTCTGCCGCTGTGAGCAGATCAGCGAGGGGGAGATCCGGGACGCCATCCGCCGCAGTCCCGGCGCCCGTTCTCTGGACGGCGTCAAGCGCCGGGTCCGGGCCGGTATGGGCCGGTGCCAGGGCGGCTTCTGCGCCCCCCGTGTCATGGAGTTGCTGTCCGAGGAACTGGGAGTTCCCCAGGCGCAGCTGACCAAATCCGGCGGCGGGAGCCTTCTGCTGACCGGCGAGACGAAGGAGGTGCAGGCATGAAGCAGGTGCAGCTTGCCATCATCGGCGGAGGCCCGGCGGGCCTGTCCGCCGCCATTGCCGCCCGGAAAGCCGGGGTGGAGGATATCCTCCTCATCGAGCGGGATCGGGAGCTGGGCGGTATTCTGAATCAATGTATCCATGCGGGCTTTGGCCTGCATACCTTCGGCCGGGAGCTCACCGGCCCGGAGTACGCCGGGGAATATGTACGCCAGTTCCGGGAGCTGAACATCCCCTGCCTGTCTGGCACCATGGTGCTGAACCTGTCCCCGGACCGGGTGCTGACCGTCACCGGCCGGGAGACGGGCCTCGTGCAGATTCAGGCGCAGGCCGTCATTCTGGCCATGGGCTGCCGGGAGCGCCCCCGTGGTGCGCTGAACATCCCCGGCACCCGCCCGGCGGGCATTTATTCCGCCGGTGCGGCCCAGCGTCTGGTGAATGTGGAGGGCCTCATGCCCGGCCGGGATGTGGTGATCCTGGGCAGCGGCGATATCGGCCTCATCATGGCCCGGCGCATGACGCTGGAGGGCGCCCGTGTCCATGCCGTGGCGGAGGTCATGCCCTATTCCGGCGGCCTGAAGCGGAACATCGTCCAGTGTCTGGAGGACTTCCATATCCCCCTGTACCTCTCCACCACCGTGGTGGATATCCACGGGCGGGAGCGGCTGGAGGCGGTGACACTGGCACAGGTGGACGGCAGCCGCCGCCCCATCCCCGGCACGGAGCGGCGCATCCCCTGCGACACGCTGCTGCTGTCGGTGGGTCTGCTGCCGGAAAACGAGTTGAGCCGGGAGGCCGGGGTGCAGATGGACCCCGTCACCGGCGGCCCGGTGGTGTCCGACGACCTGTCCACCTCTCTGCCCGGCGTGTTCGCCTGCGGCAACGTGCTCCACGTCCACGATCTGGTGGACTTCGTGTCTCAGGAGGCGGCCAAGGCCGGTGAAAACGCCGCCCGCTACATCCTCGGCGGGCAGGGCGAGACGGCTACCGTCCAGCTGGAGGGGAAAAACGGTGTCCGCTATACCGTTCCCCAGCAGCTGGACCCCCACCATATGGCGGACAGCGTCACCGTGCGCTTCCGGGTGGGGCGGCCCTATCAGAAGGCGGCCCTGTGCGTCTATACCGACGGTAAGCTCCTGCGCCGGGTACCTAAGCGCATCCTGACCCCCGGCGAGATGGAGCAGTTCACCCTGCGGCGGGAGGAGCTGCCGGAGGGCGTTCGAACCGTTACATTCCAGATCGAGGAGGGGGAAGCGAAATGAACATCCGTGAACTGACGTGCATCGGCTGCCCCATGGGCTGCCAGCTGCGGGCCACGCTGGAGGATGGCGTCGTCACTGCCGTCACCGGCAACACCTGCCCCCGTGGCGATGCCTACGCCCGGAAGGAGTGCGTTCACCCGGAGCGCACCGTCACCGGCACCGTCCGGGTGCTGGGCGGCCCGCTGCCGGTGGTGCCGGTGCGGACGCAGGGGGAGGTACCCAAGGAGAAGGTGCTGGAGGTGGCCCATGCGCTGCACCACGCCGCCGTCCCCGCACCGGTGCAGGCCGGTCAGGTGGTCCTTGCCGACGTGTGCGGCACCGGCGTGGCTGTGGTGGCTACAAAAAACATCGGCTAAGCGTTGAAAAAGTCCTCTGTCCCGTGGTAACATAGGGACAGAGGATTTTTTTGCATCTTGCGGGCGGCCATGGGTCGCTGCGGGTCATGGGCCTGCCCTGTGGGCGGCGGAAAGGAGGAACGGCCATGCGCCATCCCATGAGGAGCGTGCTGGAGCAGAACCCGGTGCTTCCGGCGGTGAAGGATGCCGGACGGCTGGAGGCGTGTCTGGCCCAACCGGCGGGGGTGGTGTTCCTGCTGTGCGGGGACATTCTGAATATCGACCGGCTCATTGACCGGGTGCATCAGGCGGGGAAATATGCCGTGGTACACGCCGATCTGGTGGCGGGGCTGGCCCCCCGTGAAATTGCCGTGGACTTCCTGCACCGCTGCGGGGCCGACGGCATCATCTCCACCCGCCCCATGCTGCTGCGCCGTGGCCGGGAGTTGGGGATGCTGACGGTGCTGCGGGTGTTCGCCATCGACTCCAAGGCCGTCAGCAATCTGGGTCGGGAGACGGAGGGCGGGATGCCCGACGTCATTGAAATTCTGCCGGGGACACTGTGCAAGGTGCTGCGGCGGCTGAGCCGGGAGCTGCCGGTGCCGCTGATCGCCGGGGGTCTGCTGTCGGACAAGGCGGACGTAATGGCGGCGCTGGGGGCTGGCGCCCTGTGCGTCTCCGCCAGCGACGAGAGCCTGTGGGCGCTGTGAGCCGTGCCGAAATGAGCTGCCGTGCCGAAGGGGACTGCCGGGTACAGGCTGTCGCCTGCGAAGCCGCCGCCCTGTGGCGCTGCGGCGCTGAGACGATGGAGAACCGCCATTCTGCCACGGCGCGAGATAAAAGCGTGAGACGGATGGGCCGTAGGATGGGTACATGAAACGGATAAGCAAGAACGAAACAACGGAAATGGCCCCGGTGAAAAAATGCTTCGTGGGGCTGGAGGCGGCGCTGTACCTGCTGTTTCTGGCACTGGATGCCTTTTCCACCGGCGGCGACGGGGTGAAATACCTCACCATCGTGGTGTGCCTGCTGGCGGCGGTGTGGTCGGCCCAGCACGGCGGCAGCCGCCTGATGGCGTGGGCCATGGTCTTTACCTTAGCGGCGGACACCTTCCTTTTGCTGCTGGATCGGTGGTATGGGATGGGCATCGCCCTGTTCTGCGTGGTGCAGGGGCTGTATCTGGCCCGCATCCGGCGGGCCTGCGGCCGCACCCTGTGGGCGCTGCGGGCGGGACTGGTGGCGGCGGCGTGGGTGCTGCTGAGCGCTTTGGGAATGGGAACGGCCCTGAATTTGCTGGCGGCGCTGTATTTTGTGAATTTTCTGGTGAATGCCTGCCAGTCCCTGACCCTGCGCTCCGAGAGACTGTTTGCGGCGGGGCTGTGGCTGTTTCTGCTGTGCGACGTATGCGTGGGGCTGCGGAACCAGCCGTCGCTGCTGCCGGGTCTTGCCGGTGCGGCGCAGGTGGGGATGTGGCTGTTCTATCTGCCGGGGCAGGTGCTGCTGGTGCTGTCCGGCTTTCCGAAGCGAAGGGGGAATACGACATGAAGGAAGCGAAAAAGCTGTGGTCATGGCTGGCCATCCCCTGTATCGCTCTGGCGGTGCTCACCGGCTCCATCCTGCCGGTGCTGCTGGTGCGGGACTTTTATACGGCGCAGATCGGCCCTCTGGGGATCTGCGAGGCCAGCGGCCTCACCCGCTGGCAGGCGGCGGAGGCCTACGGCGACGTCATGGACTACTGCATGGGCCGCAGGCCGGATTTTGCCGCCGGGGTGCTGCCCTTCTCGGCGGAGGGCGCCAGCCACTTTGCCGACGTGCGGTGGCTGTTCCTGCTGGTGGTGTGGGTGTTCGTGGCGGCGGCGGGACTGCTGCTGACAGGGGCTGTTGTGTGTCGCCTGCGGCGGCAGCGGCTGCCCCGGTTAGGGGGCCGGACGCCGGGCTTCTGGGCGGCCTGCGGGCTGGGTGGCCTATTTCTGCTGATCGCCCTGCTGGCGGCGCTGGATTTTGATCGGGCCTTCACGGTGTTCCACAGCATTTTCTTCCCCGGCAAGGATAACTGGCTCTTTGACCCCGTCACCGATCCGGTGATCCTGATCCTGCCGGAGGCATTTTTCCGGAACTGCGCCATTGCCATCGTGATGGTGCTGCTGACAGTGTGCATCATGCTGGTGGTGACGGGCAGAAAAAGACCCTCCCGCCGGAGTGCTCCGGGGGAGGGTGCGGTATCCTGATGAAACCTTGTCCACTGGACAAAATCGGACAAAAGAAAGGGCCGGCTGGACGTCCGCTTTCCACCCACCGAACGTCCCATTTTGTCCCGTGCCGCCCCTGTCCGTCCCCACTGAGGGGACTTGACAGAAAGCGACGGAAAACCTACGAGTCTTTGCTAAGTGTCAGAGATTTAACAAATCATTGGGCCGACCGGCGGAAAAATTCATCGGCGGTATCCGGTTGAAGTGATCGCCGTCATATAGATGCCGTATAGGCGCTGCATAGGGAGTGCCGAGCCGGCAGAAGGGTCGGCGGCTGCACCTGTGCGATACACCCACCGCATCGGGAAAGATAAACCACCCGCACCGGGAAAGATAAACCGCTGGCAGGGAGCCTATCGCATCGAAAAAATGAACCGGCGATAGGGCTATCTGCCGTACCGGGAAAATGAACCGGCAGCGGGGCGATAAAAAAATAAAGCGCCCGACGGCGCTTCTGCAAAAAAATATCCACGCTCAGGCGTGGTGCTTTGTTCGGGGATCTGTCTTACCGCTCGCTGGGCTGCCAATCGCAGTCGGCGAAGATCATATCGTCCAGATCGCCCTTGATCCACTTGTTGGTCATTGTGCTATCACGCTCCTTTCTTCTCTTTTCTATGATACAGTATACCCCGGCAGTGAGAAAAATACAAGAACCAAATTCTACATTTATACCAAAAACTAACCAGCAAATTTTGCTATTCTGCACAAAGAAGGGGCTTGCCTTTGGGGCGGGTACATTATATAATAGGTTGATATTTTAATGGATCGATATTTTATCGGGCCTGCCGACGGCGGGCTGCTCCCCACGGAGAAAGGCGGTGGCGCAGGTGGCGGAGAGAAAACGCAGACACGGAAAGCTCTACCTGCTGCTGATGGCGCTGGCGGCGGCGGGAGCCGCCATCTGGGTGGGCAGCAGCGTGCTGTCGGTGGAGGAGTTCGCCTTCACCGGCGCAAGACTGCCCGCCGGTTGGGACGGCGGACGGCTGGTGGTACTGTCGGATCTCCACGGGAAGCGGTTTGGGCGGCAGAACAGCCGCCTGCTGGAGGCTGTGCGGGGGGCCAAGCCCGACGTCATCTGCCTGTGCGGCGACATGATGGACGAGTGGAGCGGCACGGAGTATCTCCGGCCGCTGCTGGAGGGGCTGGTGGAGATCGCCCCGGTCTATTACGTCACCGGCAACCACGAGTGGGCCTCCGGGCGGATGCCGGAGATGCGGCAGCTGCTGGAGGAGACGGGGGTGACGTATCTTTCCAACACCTTTGTGCCGCTGGAGCGGAACGGGGACACCATTACGTTGGCGGGCATCGACGATCCCAACGGCTACGCCGGCCAGAAGTCCCCGGAGGAGGTGGCCGGTGAGGTGAAGGAGGCGGCAGGCGACGGCTTCTGGCTGCTGATGGCCCACCGGAACAACCTCTTTGACGGGGAATACTGCCGGTTGGGGGCGGATCTGGTGCTGTCGGGCCACGGTCACGGAGGCATCTGGCGTCTGCCCTTTACCGATGGCCTGTTGGGGGCGGGCGGACAGCTGCTGCCCAGCTTTACCAACGGCTTTTACCGCTGCACCGACGGTCACGAGGCGCAGGTCTTTGTGACCCGTGGGCTGGGGGGGATCCCCCGGCTCTTCAACCACCCGCAGGTGGCGGTGCTGACCTTACACTGTGAATGAGGCGCTGGGATGAAGGAATTTTTTGCCGGACAATTTGATATCGCCGTCATCGGCGCCGGACACGCCGGCATCGAGGCGGCGCTGGCGGCGGCCCGGATGGGGCTGGAGACGGTGTGCCTCACCATGAATCTGGACGCCGTGGGCAATATGCCCTGCAACCCTGCCATCGGCGGCACCGGGAAGGGACATCTGGTGCGGGAGCTGGATGCTCTGGGTGGCGAGATGGCCCGTGGGGCGGACGCCGCCTGCATCCAGTACCGGATGCTCAACCGGGGAAAGGGGCCTGCCGTCCACTCCCTGCGGGCCCAGGCGGATCGCCGGAAGTACCAGCAGGTGATGAAGCATACGCTGGAGCGGCAGGAGCATCTGACCCTGCGGCAGGGGGAGGTGGTGGCCCTGCGGACGGAGGACGGCTCCGTTCGACAGGTGGTGCTGCGGACGGGGGCTGTGTACGGCGTAAGGGCCGTGATCCTGTGCTCCGGGACGTATCTTCACGGCCGGACCATCGTGGGCGAATGTGTGGAGCCCTCCGGGCCGGATGGCCTGCACCCCTCCGGGGAACTGGCGGACTGTCTGGCGGCTATGGGACTGCCCCTGCGGCGCTTCAAGACCGGGACGCCCCCACGGATCAACGCCCGAACGGTGGACTTTGACCGCATGGAGGTGCAGACCGGTGACGACGTGCCGGTACCCTTCAGCTTTTCCACCACCCGGCCGCCGGAGAACCGGGCGGTGTGCTGGCTCACCTATACCAATGAGGAGACCCACCGCATCATCCGGGAGAATCTGGATCGCAGCCCTATTTACACCGGGGTCATCGAGGGGGTGGGGCCGAGGTACTGCCCCTCCATCGAGACGAAGATCGTCCGTTTCCCGGACAAGCCCCGGCACCAGCTGTTTGTGGAGCCTATGGGCCTTGACACGGAGGAGCTGTATTTGCAGGGCTTTTCCTCCTCCCTGCCGGAGGAGGTGCAGGTGGAGATGCTGCACACCGTGCCGGGACTGGAGCACGCCGTGATGACACGGCCCGCCTACGCCATCGAATACGACTGCATCGACCCGCTGGCCCTGCGGCCCACGCTGGAGGTGAAGACCGTCCGGGGGCTGTACGGCGCCGGACAGTTCAACGGCTCCTCCGGCTATGAGGAGGCGGCGGTACAGGGCTTTGTGGCGGGGGTCAATGCGGCGCTGGCGCTGCTGGGGCGGGAGCCTATGATCCTGCGGCGCAGCGAGAGCTACATCGGCACCCTCATCGACGATCTGGTGACCAAGGGTACGGAGGAGCCATACCGCATCATGACCAGCCGGTCGGAGTACCGGCTGCTGCTGCGGCAGGACAACGCCGACCGGCGGCTGACCCCCATCGGCTACCGGCTGGGGCTGGTGCCGGAGGAGCGGATGCAGGCGGTGCAGGAGAAGTACGAGGCCGTAGACCGGGAGATCCGGAGGCTGGAGCACACGGGCATCCCCGGCAGCGAGGGGCTGAACCGGCTGCTGGCGGAGCGGGGGTCGGCCCCCGTCACCGACGGCGCACGGCTCATTGACCTGCTGCGGCGGCCCCAGATGACATACCGGGAGCTGATGACCTTCGATTCCGGCGCCCCGGCGCTGCCGGAGGACGTAGCGGAGCAGGTGGAGATCTCTGTGAAGTATGAGGGCTACATCCGCCGGCAGGAAAAGCAGGTGGAGGAGCTGCGGCAGCTGGAAAAGCACCGGCTGCCGCCGGATATGGAGTACAGCCACATTCAGGGACTGCGGCTGGAGGCACGGGAGAAGCTGGCGGCAGTGCGGCCTCTGGATCTGGGGCAGGCCAGCCGCATCTCCGGGGTGTCCCCGGCGGACATCGCCGCCCTGATGATCTGGCTGCACACCCGGACGGAGAGGGGGGGCGCCACATGAAAATGCTGGATCTGACCCACTGCATCACACCGGAGATGCCGGTGTATCCCGGTACGGAGCCGCCCCGGCTGACGGCGGCCTGCACCATGGAGAAGGACGGCTTCCGGGAGACGCTGCTGGAGATGTACTCCCACACCGGCACCCACATGGACGCTCCGGCCCATATGCTGCCAAGCGGGCGGACGCTGGACGACTTCCCGGCGGAGACCTTCGCCGGGCGGGGCTTCGTGCTGGATTGCCGGGAAGCGGCGGAGATCACGCTGCCCATGCTGCGGCGGCAGGAGGAGGCCCTGCGGGAGACGGAGTTTCTGCTGTTTTGCACCGGGTGGGACCGGTACTGGGGCCAGCCCCGGTACTATGAGGGCTTCCCGTGTCTGACGGAGGAGGCGGCGGAATACGTGGCGTCGCTGGGCCTGAAGGGTGTGGGGGAGGACAGCATCTCGCTGGACCCCTGCGACACGGAGGACTATCCCAATCACATGATTCTGCTGGGTGCGGGACTGGTCAATACGGAAAATCTGACAGGGCTGGAGGCGCTGGTGGGCAAGACCTTCACCTTCCTGACCCTGCCGCTGAAATGGGAGCACGCCGACGGCAGCAGCTGCCGGGCCATGGCCATGCTCCGGGAGGAGGAAACAAGATAATGGGCAAACTGCGATTTTTACTGGCACTGTGGCTGGCGAAGCTGTCGGTTCCGGCGCTGAAGATCACCCGGCACAACGGTACGGACTTTCCCGGCTCGCTGGCACTGAAGCTGTGCCCGGACTTCCTGCGGTATGTGGGAAAGCCCGGCGCCATCATCGCCGTCACCGGCACCAACGGCAAGACCACCGTCAGCAATCTGCTGACGGATATTCTGGAGGCGGACGGGAAGAAGGTCCTCAGCAACCGCTCCGGCTCCAACATCACCTCCGGCATCTCCACGGCGCTGCTGCGGGGCTGCGACCTGCTGGGGCGGGCCAAGTCCTATGACATGGCGGTGCTGGAGGTGGACGAGCGGGCCAGCGTCCGCATCTTCCCCTATGTGAAGCCGGACTATGCGGTGGTCACCAATCTGACACGGGATTCCATCATGCGAAACGCACACCCCGGCTACATTGCGGATATCCTGACCCGGAGTATCCCGCAGACGGCGACCATGATCCTTAATGCCGATGATCTGATCACCTGCGGGGTGGCCCCGGAGAACCGGCGGGTCTACTTCGGAGTGGACCGGCTGCCGGGAGATACTACCCGGTGCGAGAACCTCATCGACGATCTGCGGATCTGCCCCAAGTGCAGCGGTAAGCTCACCTACGTCTACCGCCGGTATCACCACATCGGCAAGTGCGTCTGCCCGGACTGCGGGTTCCACTCCCCGGAGAGCGATTATCTGGCCACGGATGTGGATATGGAGAAGGGGACCATGACCCTGCGGGAGGGCGGGGAGGAGCATCCCTACCGGCTGATCTCCGACAGTGTGCCGAACCTGTACAACATGGTGACGGTCATTGCCGTGCTGCGGCAGCTGGGATACAGCCACGAGACCATCAGCGGCTACATGAGCCGTGCGGCGGTGGTGGCCACCCGGCACATGGAGGAGCAGGTGGGGAATGTGAAGCTGGTGCGGCAGATGTCCAAGGAGAAGAACGCACTGGCCGGGTCCCGGACCTTCCAGTATATCGCCCAGCGGCCCGGCACCAAGGAGCTGCTGCTGATGATGAACTGTCTGGGAGATGCCCACCACTGGTCGGAGAATACCTGTTGGATCTTCGATGCGGACTTCGAGTATCTCTGCAACGACAGCGTGGTGCAGCTGGTGTGTACCGGCGCACGATGCCGGGACTACAAGCTGCGGCTGCTGATGGCGGGGGTGCCGGAGGAGCGCATCGTCTGTGAGCCGGACGAGTTCCGGGCGGCGGAGCTGCTGCGCTATACCCCCGGCGATGACGTGTACATTCTCTATGGCACGGACTCCCTGGCCCTGTCGTATAAAGTGTATGACCACATGAAGGAGGAAGCCGCCCGCCATGCACAGGACGGTGCGGAGAAGGAGGCGCAGGCATGAAGGTAGAGATCCTGTTCCCGGAGGTGGGAAACCTCTGCGGTGATCTGATGAACATCCGGTATCTGCGCCAGTGCTGCCCGGAGCTGGAGGTGGTGGAGACGGATCTGAAGTCCCGCCCGGCGTTTTTGGAGGGCGGCGTGGATCTGGTATACATGGGCTCCGCCACGGAGAAGGGACTGGAGCTGATGGTGAAGGCCCTGACGCCCTATCGGGAGGAGCTGGCGGCCTGCGTGGACGGCGGCCAGCGGATGCTGGTGACGGGCAACGCTCTGGATGCGCTGGGGGAATACGTCCAGTCGGATCAGGGGCTGCGGTTCGACGGACTGGGCCTGCTGCCCACCCATGCCGAGTATCAGATGATGAACCGGCACAACAGCTTCTTTCTGGGGACCTATGGTACCGGGATGGAGATCGTGGGCTTCAAGAGTCTGTTCGGCCACACCTACGGCGCCGACGATCCCGGTACGGGGCTTTTTAAGGTGGTCCGGGGCGTGGGGCGGCGGCCCGGCTCTCTGGTGGAGGGCTTCCGCCGGGGCGGTCTGATGGCCACCTATCTCACGGGGCCGCTGCTGGTGCTGAATCCCCCCTTTACCAAGCAGCTGCTGCAGGAGCTGGGGGCCGAGGACACGCTGGCCTTCGAGGAGGCCGCCATGGAGGCCTATGAGGCCCGGCTGGCGGAGTTCCGGGACGAGAAGCGCAGCTATCTCTATTAAGACTGATGACAGGTATCACCAGAAACGGCTGGTCAAGCTCCGCCGGATGGGGTATACTGAAGAACACATGAATACGGGAGGCAATGTATGTCTAAGCTCTCTTATCTCGCACGGGTCATGTCCGGCGTGCGGCTGAAGAAAATGAACCAGATGATCGACATCGTCCACGACAAGTGCGGCCAGAACAAGGTCAAGACCTTCTTCGATATGTGCTGGTGCGGTGCACGCTATGGGGCGGGGTACTACGACTATGTGATGTTCGGGTTTTACAACATGAACGGCCGCCAGCGGGACACCTATCTCACCCGTGTCCGCAACAAGAAGGTCATTGACCACATGAACGACCTCAGCTACTCCGACGAGTTCGACGATAAGCTGCGGTTCAACCAGCGGTTCGCCAAGTATCTGGGCCGCAAGACCCTCAACGGCGAGACGGCCACGCTGGCGGAGTTTACGGACTTTATCGCCGGACAGGAGGCCATCTTCGCCAAGATCAACCACGGCGACTGCGGCCGGGGCGTGAACAAGCTGTATGTGAAGGACTACGAGTCCCCGGCGGTGATGCTGGACTACATCCGGCGGAACCAGCTGGTGGTGCTGGAGCAGGTGCTGCCCCAGCATCCCGACATGGCACGGCTCCATCCCTCGTCGGTAAACACCATGCGTATCCTGACGGATCTGGTGGACGGGGAGGTCCATGTGGCCTATATCAGCGTGAAGATGGGCCGGGGCGACGGGTACTGCGACAACTCCGGGCAGGGGGGTGTCCTGTGCCGGGTGGACCCGGAGACGGGGAAGATCATCTCTCCCGCCACCGACGACTATTTCAACGTCTATGACCGCCATCCCGATACCGGGGTGGAGTTCGTGGGCTATCAGCTGCCCATGGTGCCGGAGGCCATTGCCCTGGCTAAGGAGGCGGCCCACGAGATCCCGCAGGTGGCCCATGTGGGCTGGGATATGGCCATCACACCTACCGGCCCCGCCATCATCGAGGGCAACGACTTCCCCGGAACGGATCTGTGCCAGCTGGCACCCTTCTATCCGGAGAAGGAGGGGCTGTGGCCGTACTATAAGAAGCTGCTGCACTGGTAAGAAGTGGTATACAAGGAAAAAGGGAGTCCTGAGACCGGAGGTTTCAGGGCTCTCTTTTTGGTTGTGAGGGGACAGCAGCTTTTTCCGATTGCCTCCGACGAGTGACTTTTCCGATTGCCTCCGGCGGCATACTTTTTGTCAGCAGCGACAAAAAGTATGCAAAAAACGCCGCTTGAAACCTTAGGTTTCAAGACTTCCTCTTTTCTGTGCAAGAGTTACTTCCTAAATCCCGCCAAAACAGGGAGTCGCCTTTCTCCTACTCACGCTGCCGCTTTATTGGGTGGTTGAAGAAGCTTGCTGCTCTACCGTGGGGGACGGATCGCCGCAGCCAGTGTGCATACTGGCTTGGCAATGACGCAACAAGAAACCGGATGACACGACGGTGAGCATTAGGCGCAGACTGGTCGTGGGAATCCGCACTTCCTTATCGGTAGACGCACACGGCCCCTTCGCCTGAACGGGAGCGGCAGCGGGTCTGTTGCTGAGTCGATTCCCACTACATCCCATAACAAGCAAGGCTCTTGAAGGTAAAGAAGTCCAGAGACCATTGGTCTCTGGCGGAAACCGCCGAAGCGCCGCCTGTGGCGGATGAAGCGAGGTGGTTTCGAGGAAGTGTCCCGATTTTCACGCCACAACGTGGCTGGAAATCGGCTGGCACGACGGCGTAGGCTTTCTGCTGCGATCAGGGGAAAGCTATACCCGCCGGAGGTAATCAACCACTTCTGGCAAAGCATCTGCCTTCGGAGTAGCCCCCACAAGTACTCCCCCATACGTCAATTTTTTACAATTTCTTCATATTTCTCCGGGCTTGTCAAATTCTCTTGACAGAAAACACCAGTATCCGGATGCAAAATCAAATATTTTTGACAAAATGGAACTCATTGCTTTTACCGTCCCCCAAAATCCCCGAAAAATCGCCGTTTCTCAGACTGGCACGTCACTTGCTATTACTATGGGCAGACGGTCCACGGACCGCAGAATTTATGTTTCACTCTTCGAGTGAGGAAAGGACGACATATGGAGTTTTCACCTACCCTATTGGCCATCGTTCCCCCTCTGCTGGCCATTGTCCTGGCGGTCATCACACGCCAGGTCGTGCTGTCCCTGTTCATTGCCGTGTTCGTCGGTGCCGTGATGCTGTGCGGCGGTAATCTGTGGGAGGGCTTTTACAGCACCTTCTTCGATTACATCCTCCCCGGCTTCGAGGATACCGACCACCAGCGCATCCTGGCGCTGACCACCTTCTGCGGCGGCTTGTCGCTGCTGCTGGAAAAGAACGGAGGCGCCCAAGCCTTCGCCAATGCCGTCAGCCGCGGCGCAGGCAAGACCCGCCGGGGCGCTCAGGTGCTGACTTGGCTGGGCGGCGTGTTCGTCTGGTTCTCCGATTCCACCAACCCCGTGCTGGTAGGCCCCATCTGCCGCAGCTTTACCGATAAGGTAAAGGTCTCCCGTGAGAAGCTGGCCTACATCGTGGACTCCACCACGGCGGCCGTCCCCACTCTGTTCCCCATCTCCGCCTGGGGCGCTTACATCATCGGCCTCATCGCCACCTTCTACACCTCCACCGGCTATACCGGCAATCCTCAGACAGACTTCGTGGCCGGCATCCCCTATCAGTACTACACCATCGGCTCCATCCTCATGGTGCTCATCATCGCCGTCACCGGCTGGGACTACGGCCCCATGAAGAAGGCCGAGGACCGTGCGCTGCTCACCGGCAAGCTGTTCCGTGACGGCGCCGAGATCCGCCGTGAGGTCGAGCAGGAGGAGCTTCCGGAAGGTGCCAAGCCCTCCATCTGGAATATGCTGGTTCCCGTCATCGTGCTGCTGGTGTTCATCTTCGTGGGCCTGTTCTACACCGGTGACATCAAGACCAATGGCATCTTTGGTGCGCTGGCCAACGGCAGCTCCCTGCGGGCGCTGGATACCGCCTTCATTCTGGCCTCCATCTCCGCCATCATCATGGGCATGATCACCAAGGTCTGGAACTTCAAGAAGGCCCTGAGCACCTTCATCGAGGGCTGCACGGGCATGATGGAGGTCCTGATGATCCTCATGCTGGCCTGGGGCATCGGCAGCATCTGCTCCGCCTGCGGCACCTCCACTTGGATCGTCAGCACCTGCGAGAGCTTCCTGACCCCCACCTCTATGTGCGCTATCATCTTCATCGCTGCCTGCCTGACCTCCTTCTCCACCGGTAGCTCCTGGAGCGTATTCGCCATCTTCATCCCCATCGCCGTGTCTCTGGCCATCTCCATCGGCGCCCCCGTAGGCATGGCCATCGGTGTGGTGCTGTCCGGCGGTATCTTCGGCGACCACTGCTCCCCCATCTCCGACACCACCGTCATGTCCTCCATGGGTTCCTCCTGCGACCACATCGACCACGTGCGCACGCAGCTGCCCTACGCCCTGACGGTAGCCGGATCGTCTCTGGTTGGCTATATCGTCAGCGGCCTTATGAAAGGCGGTGCCTTCGTGGGACTTGCCATCACGCTGGTGCTCATCTGCCTGGTGTCCTTCCTGCTGAACAAGCACGTGGGCCGTGGCAAGGATGCCAAGGCCTCTCAGGATGCCGCCTGATCCCATCCAAATTTTGGACACGAATAGGAGGATATAACCGTGAAAATTATCGACGCTAAGCTGCAGGTGGTGGAAGTCCCCCTGCCCCATCCCTTCCCCTCCACCTGGAACCCCGGCAATCCGGAGACCAAGCTGTTCGTTACCATCGCTGAGATCATCACCGACGACGGTATCCACGGCTACGGTGCCGCCTGCGACTCCTCCCAGCTGCTGGCGGGTATCTGGGACACCCACATCCGCCCGCTGGTCATCGGCAAGGAGATCACGCAGGTAGAGGCCATCAACACCGGCCTCGTCAACGCCTCCCTGTACGCCTACCGCCCCTGGTGCGTGGAGGTAGCCGTGTGGGATGCACTGGGCAAATACGCCAACCTCCCCATCTACAAGATGCTGGGCGGCGTGCAGGATAAGGTTCTGGCCTACGCCAGCACCGGCTCCCTGAAGTCCGTGGAGGAGCGTGTGGAGGACGCCGAGCGGTATATTGCCGAGGGCTTCAAGATGATGAAGCTCCGTGCTCACCACGACGATCCCTTCGAGGACGTCCGTATCATCGCCGAGATCAAAAAGCGGGTAGGCGACAAGCTGAAGATCGCCGTGGACGCCAATCAGGGCTGGTTCTTCACCGGCAAGCGGTCCGTGGCCAAGTGGGATCTGAAGAAGGCTCTGAACGTGTGCCGTGCCTTCGAAGAGATCGGCATCGAGTGGATCGAGGAGCCCCTGTACGGCTACGACTTCGAGGGACTGGCAGAGCTGCGCAAGCGCACCACCCTCCATGTGGCCGGCGGCGAGCTGAACGCTCAGGTCCACGAGTACCGTGACCTCATCAAGCACAACTGCTTCGACATCTATCAGATGGACGTGGTGCTCTCCGGCGGCTTCGTGCAGAATCGGAAGGTGGCGGCCATGGCGGAAGCGGAGAACAAGATCTACACCCCCCACACCTGGACTCACGGCATGGGTATGGCCGCCGCCCTGCATATGGCGGGCGCCGTCAGCAACTGCCCCTTCATCGAGTACTGCTACGATCCTCCCTACTGGCCCTATGAGGTGCGTGACATGATGCTCACGGAGCCTCTGGTGGTGGATAAGGATGGCTACATCGCCGTGCCCCAGAAGCCGGGCCTCGGTGTGGAGATCAACCACGAGCTCATGGACAAGTACACCGTGCTGCGGAAGTGATCCAATCCCACTCCCACAGGTGAAAGCAGAAGCGGGG